>Ga0187850_10004978_pt1 | contig 10259 bp, 8 predicted proteins | sample June2016WEW_4_15_FD_132436 | JGI IMG/M metagenome (GOLD analysis project Ga0187850, IMG submission 132436) | Peatland microbial communities from SPRUCE experiment site at the Marcell Experimental Forest, Minnesota, USA - June2016WEW_4_150 | ecosystem: Environmental > Terrestrial > Soil >... | reverse complement strand
TTGATGGCCTCGGGCGACGAAAGCGTCACGTTGAACGGCGTGCCTTGCGAGGTACCGGCGCCCGTCCAGATATTCGTACCGCCCTGCCGGACCACGCCCGAGCGCCCCGGCTCCATGGAAAACGTGATGGTCGCCGGCGCCACGCCGCTCGACTGCGAATAGACCAGCGCCGAGCCAGTGTTGGTAGCCACGCTGAACGTCAGCTTCCCCTTGCCCAGGTTATTGATCTGGAGCGTGCCCTGCGCTACCCCGCGATCGCAGTCGTCCATCGCCAGGAAGACCTCCGTCGTCTGCGGCGCCAGGATCGGGTAATTGTACAGGTTGCCCAGCGGCATGTGCACCAGCCCGGAATCCGACAGCCCCCAGGCCTGTGATCCGTCCGACGTCATCACCATCTTGGCCACGATGCTCTCCGGCAGCTTGATCCCCAGCCGGATGCCCAGGTTGGTCGGATCGTTGACCAGCAGCGTCGATGACTGCGACGGCGGAGGCGGCGTGGACGTCGCCGCCGTGTTGAACGCGCTGTAAAGCGTCGAGCCGTCCGGCGAGAAGACACTGCCGCCGATGTTCTGCAACGTGTTGACCGCCCCGGTGAATGAGAAAGGGGCGTTGGCGTTGTTCTGCTGCGCGATGATCGCCAGGGTGGCCATGTCGAACATGGTGAACCCGGCCATGAACCGCGAGCCGTCGGGCGCCATCGACAGCACCGAAGACGCGCCCGATATCGTGCGGTTTTGCAGAATCACGCCCGATGCCACCTCGTAAACGAAGACGTACGTCGTGGAGCTGGTGGGGGTGATGACCCCGACGATGTAGTTTCCGTCCGGCGTGCGCAGCAGCTTGCCGCTGAACGTGGTGGTCGGGCGCGTCAGCGTGGGCGCCGGCAAGGGGGCCGGAGTAGTGGGAAGCGCCGGAACGTTGACGTACTGGACTTGCGCCCCCGTCACCTGGTTTTGGTCGAACACCGCCAGCGTACCCTGCGGAACGCCTGAAACCACTCCCGTCCCGACCATGCTGATCAGCGCGCGCCCGTCGCTGCCCACCTCGACCCCTTGGGGCGCCGAGGTCAGCGCCACGGTCTGCGTCACCAGGCCGCGGGTCAAGTCGATCACGTTCAGCGACGTGTTCCCGCTGCTGGTGACGTACAGCCAGTTGCCGTCCATCGACATCGCGCCCGCCAGCGGCGTTTTCCCCACCGGCATGGTGCCCACCACCTGGTTGGTCGTGTAGTCGAAAACATAGACCAGGCTGGTGTTGTTGTTGATCAGGTACAGCCGATGGCGCGCTTCGTCGAGAACGATGTCCGAGGGCGTGCCGCCTGGCAGTTTAATGACATTGCCGAACGTGGCGCCCACGGTCTGCTGGGAGTACGCCAGCCGCGCCGTGGGCATACACAGAACCAGCATCGCCAAACCGAGCCGAATCGTGGTAAGAGACCTGAGACACCGGGAATTCACGTGCTTATCCTTCCCAAAGACGCGGCAGAACTCCTTATAGTACTACCTAAACCCGGCCAGAAGAGAGAAGTTTCTGGGGGTGCCCCTTGGGGCCCCCCCGCAACACACACCCTGATCTCGTGTTATAGTACTTCAAAATTGAAAGTATTAGTGCGGAATCAGACCCGCAACACCGTCCTGGCTCACGCTGCCGAGGTGGCTGATACGAGCGCGAAACGGCGTACCGGCTTATTGAAGCATGAGCGGTTGGAGCCGGGCGAGGGCTTGTGGATTGTCCCTTGCGAATCTGTCCACACGTTTTTCATGAAGTTTCCGATCGATTTGGTGTACCTGGACAAACGCCGGAAGGTTCGGAAGGCGAGGAGCGCGGTGCCACCGTGGAGGCTCTCCGCCTGTCTCCGGGCTCATTCCGTGCTGGAGCTTCCAGCCGGGACGGTGCGGCAAAGCGGCACCGAAGCCGGCGACGAGCTGGCGTTTGAGAAGATGGCTTGAGCGCATGACACGACGACTCTGGTTCGCGGCGCTGGGATTCCTGATGGCGTCCTGCATCCAGCACACCCGGGTCGTCACGGCGCCGGGCCCAGGGGGCGCCCCGCCCGCGCCGCAGAGCGTGTGGGACCGGCAGATTCGCAATGCCATAGACGCCGGCGACGGCGACTACCAGTTGCGGGTACTGCGCGAGAAAGTGGCGGCCGATCCCGAGAACATCCCCATCCGTCTGGAGCTGGCCGCCGTCTACCGCGAGCGCGGATACCCGGACGTAGCCCTCGAAATCTGCCGCCTGGCAGCCGCGCGCTTCCCGGAATCCGGTGAGGTCCAACTGGCTCTCGTGCGCGCCCTGCGCGACATGAACCGCCGTGCCGAAGCCATCGACGGTTTGGTGGCGTTTCTGAAGGCCCACGCCCAAACCGGCCCAGAGTATTTCTCCTGGCTGGGCATTCTGCGCGATGAGTCGGGCCTCTGGCCACTCGGCGAGCCGGCCCACCGCAAGGCCCTCGAACTGGCCCCCTCACTCGACTATCTGCACAACAACCTCGGCTATAACCTGTTGATGCAAAAGAAGTACGCCGAAGCCGCCGAGGAATTTCGGGAAGCCTTGAAGCTCAACTCCCACTCCTCCCTGGCTCGTAACAATCTGGGCTTGGCTCTCGCCAATCTGGATGAAACCGATCAGGCGCTGGCCAGCTGGCAGTCCGCGTCCGACCCCGCCACGGCGCACAATAATCTGGCAGCCGTGCTCATGGAAAAGGGGAACTATGCTAAGGCCCGGAAGGAATTAGAGATAGCCTTGAGCTACAATAGGGTTCACCCGGCTGCATTGAAGAACCTCGAGTTGGTGTCCCGTCTGGACGGGCGCCCCGCCACGCTCGCCGTCAAGCCGGTCGAATCGCGCTGGCGGCGATGGAGAGCCGCTCTTCGCAGGCTTTTCGTGGGACCTTTGGAAGATTCGCGGGCGGATACGGTCAAGACCGCTTCCGCCCCATAACCGGAGAGGAATGATGAAAGTATTGTTTTTCCGTTTTATTCGTGATGAACAGGGACAGGACTTGGTGGAATACGCCCTGATTGTGGCAGCCGTCGGGCTGGCCCTGATCACCACCGTGAACCAGCTCTCACAAGGTGTGGTCAGCCTTTACCAGAGCATTACCGGGGACCTGTCGAGCATCGGCGCCACCGCCCCGTAGCCTCGGACATTCGATGTGCGGCCGGTCAAGGAGCTCCCAGGGCAGCCGTGGCGGCTGCCTCGGTCGCGGGTACGCTTCGCATGGCTGCTGCCTGACGTGGCGCTGATCGCTGCCTGCGTGGCGCTCTTCGATTGCCTGTTCCTCTTCCAGGGGTATCAGAAGTTGTTTCGGGATTCCGATGCCGGATGGCACATCCGGACGGGCGAGGCCATCCTGGCCAGGGGCGAGTTGCCGCGCGCCGACCCCTATTCCTTCACGCGTGCCGGCCAGCCCTGGTTCGCGTGGGAATGGATGGCGGACGCCGCCGCCGGCGCCGCGCATCGCGCCGCCGGCCTCTCCGGAGTAGCGCTTTTCTATGCCGCCGCCATGGCCGCGGGCGTCTGGCTCTGGTTCCGGCTCCAGTGGGCGCTCGATGGCAGCTTTCTGCTGGCGTGCGCCATGGCGCCTCTGCTGCTCTCCACCTGCAACCTACATTGGCTGGCCCGGCCGCACGTCCTCAGTTGGCTCTTTCTTCTGACCGCCCTTCTCTATGCCGAGCGTGCGCGCCCGCCATTCCGCTTCCGGCACGCCGTCGAAGTCGCCATCTTCACGGCGTTGTGGGCGAACGTCCACGCCAGCTTCTTTTTTGCGCCGCTCGTCGCGCTCGTCTACGCGGCGGGTTGCGCGATCCGGCGCGGTGGCGCGCTTTGGTACCTTTGGGCCGCTCTCATCTCCGCCATTGCGCCGCTGGCTAACCCTTACGGCTGGCATCTCTACGCGCATGTTTTTCGCTACCTCACGGATTCCGATCTCCTTTCCCGCATCGGCGAGTTTCAGAGCTTCGATTACCACGCCGCCGGCTCGTGGCCGATCATCGTCACCCTGATCGTCGGGATCTCCGGCGGCGCGCTGGCGCTGGCCGGCCGGCGACCCGAGCATTTCGCGCTGGCCATGCTGATCTCCGCCATGGGATTGCGCTCCGCCCGCGCCTTGCCGATGGTGGCCTTGCTGATCCTGCCGTTGGCGAATGCCGCCATCACCGGCGCTCTCCGGCGCGCCGCCGTGCTGGATGGTTTCCTGGCCTACTCCGGACGCCTGCGCGCTCTGGATGCCCGGTTCTCGGGTCTGGCGCTCGTGCCCCTCGTTCTGATCGCGTCCTTCTTCCTGCTGCGAACTCCTTCCATCCAGGCAGCCACGGGTTTCCCCCCGGACCAGTTTCCCGTCGCGGCGTACTCTCAGGTCGCCCGCCTGCCCGCTACGGCACGCCTGTTTGCCCCCGACAAGTTCGGCGGATACCTCATCTACCGCTCCCGGGGCGTCCGCAAGGTGTTTTTCGACGGCCGGAGCGACCTCTATGGCGCGGAATTCCTCAAGCAGTACGGCCGGATGGTCCAGGTTCGCCCCGGCTGGCGCGAGTATTGGGAGTCTTTCCACTTCACCCATGCGCTTCTCCCCGACGATTACCCGCTCGTCCCAGCCCTGGAACAGCTTGGCTGGAAACCGGTCTACCGCGATCAAACTGCTACTCTGCTCGCCAAAGGCGGAACTTAACCATGCTGAACGTGTTACAACAGAGCATCGGTGGATTTTATCCAGTACCGGTGTGTGCGCCCGAGGACTGAATGGACCGTCAGAAGAAACTCTTGCTTTTCGGCGCTGCCTGGCTCTCGGCCCTGGGTCTGACTTGGTTCCTGTACGCCAAGACCGTGGCTCCGAAAGTCGAGGCACAGGTGCGCGTGGTAGTGGCTGCGCACGACATGCCGCTCGGCACGCTGCTGCATCAGGGCGACATCAAGCTGGTGGATTACCCGGATCGCAACGTGCCCAAAGGTGCTGTGTTCCAGACGGCCAACGCGGTGAACCGCGTGCTGCTTGTCCCCATGAGCGCCAACGAGCCGGTGGTGAACACCAAGCTTTCCGCCCCCACCTCCGTGGAAGGCGTCTCTTCCACCATTGAAACCGGCTATCGCGCGGTCTCCGTGCAGATCACGGACGTCAGCGGAGTGGCCGGGCTGATCCAGCCCGGCTCGCGCGTGGACGTGCTCTTCACCCGCCCCGGCTCCATGGCCGAAGCCACCACCGCCACCATCCTGCAAGACGTGAGAGTGCTTTCCACCGGCCGCGTCACGCAGACCGGCCAGACGGTGGACCCGCGCGCCCCAAAGTCGCCGGTGGTGACGCTGGTGTTGTCGCCGGAGGATGCCCAGAAGCTCGAGCTCGCCAAGAATGAAGGCAAGATCAGCCTGTCGCTGCGCAACCCGCTGGATGCCTCCCAGTCGCCCTCGACCGGCCCCGTCACCACCGAGGTGCTTGACCCCATGATCAGCGCCCGCCTGGCCCGCGCCAGGCTGGGACGCACCACCAACATCGCCAAGGCCAACCTCGAGGACCCGAAGGTCTGGCAGGAGCTGACCGGGCAGAACCAGAAGAAGGCCGACGACGCCCAGAAGGAGAAGGAAAAGCTGGAGGAAGAAGCCCGCCGCAAGAAGGAAGCCGAGAAGCCCCGCGTGGTGATCGACGTTTACCGCGGCGACAAGCACGTCCAGGAACTCTTTCGATGAAGATTGCGGATAAGCTGTGTTGGGCCGCCGTGCTCGCCGCCTGGTGCTGGACGGGAAACCCTTCCGGTCTGGCGCAGACCGGCCGTGCCCGGGACATCACGCTGGTGGAAGGCCGCGGTGACTTGCTTCAGTTCCAGAGAGACGTCCAGAAGGTGGCCATCGCCGAGCCCAAGATCGCCGACGCGGTGGTGATCTCGCCTCGTGAAATCATGGTCAGCGCCAAGACCCCCGGCCACACCACGCTCCTGATCTGGGAGACCGGCTCCGACCCGGCGCGCTATGAAATCGAGGTCACCAAGGACACCTCCGATTGGGACAACTTCCGCAAGCAGATCGAGGACAGCGCCAACGGTGCCGCCGTGACCGTCACCGGCTCCGGCGATACGATTGTGCTGGCAGGCTCCGTCAAGAGCGCAGACGATTCCAAGCGTCTGGCCGGCATGGCGCAGACACGTGCCAAGACCGTGATCAACCTGTTGAAGGCGCCGCCCCCGCCCGACCCGCGCCAGATCCTGCTGCAAGTGAAGTTCGCGGCCGTGGACCGCGTGGCGCTGACACAGGTGGGTTTCAACCTCTTCAGCACCAACGGTAAGATGATCGGCGGCACCGGCACCGAGCAGTTCACACCGCCGCGGTTCACCGCGATATCCAGCGCCACGCCTACCAGCAACACGGTCAATTTTTCCGATCTCTTGAATCTGTTCGCCTTCCGGCCCGATCTCAACATCGGCGCCACCATCAAGGCGCTGGAGGAGCGCGACCTGCTTCAGATTCTGGCTGAGCCGAACCTGATTTGCGAGGAAGGCAAGGACGCCAGCTTTCTGGCGGGCGGTTCGTTCCCCTTCCCGACCATCACCACCACACCTACCGGCGGCGCCACCGCGCCCGTCATCACCGTGCAGTTCAAGCCCTTCGGTGTCAAGCTGGATTTCACCCCGACCATCACGCCGCAGGGCGCCATCCACCTGAAAGTGGCGCCGGAGGTCAGCTCGCTGGACTTCTCCAACGCGGTCACGCTACAGGGCTTCACCATCCCCGCGCTCGCGCAGCGCCGCGCCGAAACGGAAGTCCTTCTCAAAGACGGCGAGAGCTTCGCCATTGCCGGCCTGATCAACCGGCAAGTGACCGAGACCCTGTCAAAAGTGCCGGGTTTTGGCGACATCCCAATTCTGGGAAAGCTGTTTCGCAGCCGCAGCACGCAGAAGTCGAATGACGAGCTGCTGGTGGTGATTACCCCGCATTTCGTGCGCCCGCTGAGCGCCGAAGAAAAGGCCAAGCTGCCGGACATGCCTTCGGCCTTCCTCCCCGCGGTGGCCGATCAGAAGGCCAAGCCGTCCAAAGGCAAGGGCACGCCGCCGCCTGCCACCCCCGCCAACCAGCCGGAGTTTGTAGGACCCCGTGGCCAGCAGATACCCAAGCAGTAGCCGCGGTGCTCGCGGCTCCATGTCTTTGCAGCTCCTGGTCATCATGGTGCCCGTGCTTTTCGGCATGATGGGCTTTGCCGTGGACCTCGGCCGCCTCTATCTCATCCGTGGCGAGCTCAATCAGGCCGCTAACGCCATGGCCCTGGCCGCCGCCGCGCAGCTCGTCGGCACCTCGGAGTCGCTCGACAACGCCGCCGCCGTGGCGCAACAATCGCTCGACGACACCAACCACCTCGGGAACAAGTACAATTTCGGCTCGCTGGTGATCGGCCAGACCAGCGGCAACCTCACCAGCACGGTCAACGCCCCCGCCTATTTCGCCACCGTCGCCGACGCCACCGGCTCGTCCGCCAGCACCGGCACCCAGGCCGACGGCACCACCGCGCGCCACGTCGAGATCAGCTTGACCGCCGACGCGCCGCTGCTCTTCTGGAGCATTCTCTCGGTGGGGCAGTCGCGCAAAACCCCGATCGCCGCCCAGGCCCTGGCGGGTATCAGCTCGCCTCTCTGCGTCGCCTGCGGAATCGATCCCTTCGCCGTCGCCGCGCTCGATCCCACTGACACCGTGAACTTCGGCTTCGGAGACCCCACCGCTGGCACGCTCTACACCTTCGTCTTCGAGTGCACCCGCTCCGGCGGCAGCACGACCGGACCGGCGACCCTGATCGGCACGGTGGTCCAGTACACCATCATCAACCGCTACGACACCAGCAATACTACCCTCGACGAGACTCAGCAGTTGTACAAGGACAGCGCGCAAGGGCTGGTGGCATCGTCCGATCCCAACCCCACCGGATCTCCCGTGCCCTTGGCCTGCGCCGGTATCAACGACGTTTCCGAGACGATCTGGCCCGACCTGGTCATCGCCGGATGCACCACCACCTTGGCGCCTACCAACAGCGTGGTCGAAGCCCTCTGCGGCCTGTACTCCCGCTTCGACAACACCGCCCCCCCGGCCGCATGCTCCGCCGATGTGACGGGTTTTGCCGACCTCTCGGCGGCCTTCCAGCCCGACACCGACCTGGTCACGGGCGAGGCCGATCTCTACACTTCTTATACCGGGAACAGGCGGCGCATCATCACCGTTCCCATCGTGGACGTGCTGGCCACGAGCACCACCGGCACCATGACCGTGCTGGGCTTCCGCCAGTTCTTCCTGGAGCCGAACCCGGACGGATCCTACCTGAATCCCGTCGATCCCAACGGGCGCTTCGTGGTCCAGTACATCGGCAGCCCCGCGCCGGTCCAGCAGGGTTGGTTCGACGACCACTTCGGACTGGGGTGCCCCGTGCCGGTGCCCTCCGGCCCGGGAAAGGTGGTGCTGCACGAATGAGGCGCCGGCGCAGAGGCAACATGGTTTGGGAATTGGCAATGTGGATGCCGGTGTTACTCCTCCTCATCTCCGGCGTCATCCAGTTCGGCAAGATCACTTACCTGTACTACTCGCTCCGCAAGATCGTGTACACCGTGGCGCGCTCCGTGTCGATACAGAACGGCGTCAACTTCTGCCCCGATGCCGGCGATCCGGTCATTCAGGGGGCCATTGAGTTCGCGCTCACCGGCACCTCCGACGGCTCCGGAACGCCGCTCGTTTCGAATCTCACGCCCGACATGATCTCGGTGAGCACCGAATGCATCGACCCCACCACCGGTGTTCCGGGCTCGTGCGACACCAGCGGCTGTGATAACGCGGTGGGCGCTCAGCGGCCCGATTACGTCGTGGTAACCATCCCCAACGGCTACCAGGTACAGCCGCGCATCCCGTTTCTCCTGGTGGATCCGATCCTGTTGAAGCCCGCGGCCGCCGTGCCCTTCGGAGGCGTTTCGTGAGGCGGCGCCGTTCCGGACAGGCCCTCAGCGAATTCGCCCTGCTCTACGCCGGCGTGACCCTGCCGCTCACCTTCATGATCGTCTTCGTTTCAGAGATGCTGTGGGTATGGCATAGCGTGGCCGATTTCACCCGCGACGGCGCGCAATACGCCGCCACGCACTGCTGGATGTCCGATGCCAGCAACGTCCTCCCGCCGAGCGGGTATATGGGAACGCATGTGCCGCCTATGATCGACATGAATCAGTTCCAGAACGGCGTCGCGGGAATCCAAGTTCAGTATTTGCAGGCCGACCTGACCACCGGGACCCTGGCGCCTTTCACTTGTGGCGCCGGCGACTGCAACGCCGGCTGTGTGCCGGACGCGGTGAGCGTGAGCATCACCAACTACCAGTTCACGCGCTTCTCCAGTTTCTTCAAGCTGCCCGCGGTGACCATTCCGCCCTTCACCACCAGCCTGCCCATGGAAAGCGCCGGCTGCGACGAATCGGGGAACTGCCTGCCATGAGAAAGGGGATCTCTTGCCTAACACCGCACTGATGATCGCTTCCAGCGACGAGCACTTCCGCGAGATGGTTCGCGACAACCTTCTCAATGTTCCCAACGCGAAAGCGGTCGCGGAGTATCAAGAGATCGCCGCTAACCTTTATATCCGGGTGTTGCAGGACCTGGAGCGGAACCCCAGCGCCGGCCTCATCGTGGATATCTCCGGCGATCCCGAAGGCGCCATCAAGGCCATTGAGAAGGTCAAGCAGGCCGCCCCCGATCTGTTCGTGATCGCCTCCAACTTCCACGCCGACGGCGAGACCGTGATTGCCTGCATGCGCGCTGGCGCCAACGAGTTTCTGTTGCAGCCCATCAAGCGCGCCGACTTCCGCGACGCCATGGGCCGCCTGGAGCGCGCGCCCCGGCACGCCGTGGCGGGCGAGAGCAAGCTCGGCAGGCTCTATACCTTCATTGGAACCAAGGGCGGCGTCGGTGCCACCACGCTGGCCGTGAACTTCGCCGCGGTGCTGGCGCAGCGCCGGCTTTCCACCGTCCTCATCGACCTCGACTGGATCGGCAACGACGCCGCCATGCAGCTTGGCGCATCCCCGCAGTACACCCTCATGGAAGTGGCCGAGAACCTCGAACGCATGGATCAGGCGCTGTTTGAAGGCTTCGTCACGCGCGATCCGCTGGGCTTCTTCCTGGTGGGCCCACCGGATGCGCTGGAACAGCACAGCCATTTCAGCGACCACATGTTCCGCGAGTTCGCCACCTTCCTGGTGGAGAAGTACGACGCCATCGTGATCGATGGCGGCCGCGCGGTTTCCGACGAAGTA
>Ga0187850_10004976_pt1 | contig 10262 bp, 11 predicted proteins | sample June2016WEW_4_15_FD_132436 | JGI IMG/M metagenome (GOLD analysis project Ga0187850, IMG submission 132436) | Peatland microbial communities from SPRUCE experiment site at the Marcell Experimental Forest, Minnesota, USA - June2016WEW_4_150 | ecosystem: Environmental > Terrestrial > Soil >... | reverse complement strand
GTCGGCGCCCACCACGTTGCCCTTGTTCTTGGACATCTTGGCGCCGTCCTTGTACACCATGCCCTGCGTGAACAGCCGGGTGGCCGGCTCACGGTTGGCAATCAGGCCGAGGTCGCGCATCACCCGGGTGAAGAAGCGCGAGTAGATCAGGTGCAGGATGGCGTGCTCGATGCCGCCGATGTACTGGTCGATGGGGAACCAGTAGCCGATCTTCGCGGAGTCGAAGGGGGCCGTGCCGTTGCGCGCGTCGCAGTAGCGGTAGAAATACCACGACGAATCGACGAAGGTGTCCATGGTGTCGCTCTCGCGGCGCGCCTCCGCCCCGCAGCTCGGGCACTTCGCGTGGATGAACTCCGGCGCGCCCTCCAGCGGCGAGCGCCCGGCCCCGGTGATCTCCACGTTCAGCGGCAGCACCACCGGCAGTTGGTCTTCGGGAACCGGGACCACGCCGCAGCGCGGGCAGTGGATCACCGGGATCGGGGTGCCCCAATACCGCTGCCGCGAGATGCCCCAGTCGCGCAGGCGGTAGGTGATGGCGGCTTTCCCAAAACCCTCCGCCTCGGCCCAGGCCCCCATCCGCCGCCGCGCCTCCCCGCTCGCCAGGCCGGAAAATTCGCCGGAATTCTCCACTACGCCATCGTCGCAGAACGCCTCTTGCATCGAGGATTCCTCCGCGATCGCTCCATCCACCGGCCGGATCACCGGCCACACCGGGATGCCGTACTTGCGGCAGAACTCGAAGTCGCGCAGGTCGTGCGCCGGCACCGCCATGATCGCTCCCGTGCCGTACTCCAGCAGCACGAAGTTGCCCACCCACACCGGGATGCGCTGCTGGTTGTACGGATTGATCGCATAGTGGCCGGTGAAGAACCCTTCCTTCTCCAAATCGCCCTGGTCCTTGTGCCGCTGGGCGTCGATCATCGCTTTGACCCGCGCCCGGTCTTCCACGCTCACCAGTTCCCCCGTCAGCGGATGCGCCGGCGCCAGGATCACGCAGGTGGCCCCGTAGATGGTGTCCACGCGCGTCGTGAACACGCGCACCGGCTGGCCGGAGCCCAGCACGTGGAAATCCACCTCCGCGCCGTCCGAACGGCCGATCCAGTTGCGCTGCATCTCCAGCACCCGCTCCGGCCAGCCGCCCGCGAGCTGGTCGAGGTCCGCGAGCAGCTCCTCGGCGTACTCGGTGATCTTGAAGAACCACTGTTCCAGTTCGCGCTGCTCGACGGGCGTAGTTTCGTGCCGCCAGCAGCAGCCGTCCACCACCTGCTCGTTCGCCAGCACGGTGGCGCACTCCGGGCACCAGTTCACACGCGACTTCTTGCGGTAAACCAGCCCGCGCTCCAGCATCTTGAGGAAGAACCACTGGTTCCAGCGGTAGTACTCGGGTTCGCAGGTCGAGATCTCGCAGTCCCAGTCGTAGCTGAAGGCATAGCGCCGGTGCGTCTTCTTCATCTCGGCGATGTTGGCCAGCGTCCAGTCCCGCGGGTGCAGGCCCCGCTTGATGGCGGCGTTCTCCGCCGGGAGGCCGAAAGCGTCCCAGCCCATGGGGTGCAGCACGTTGAACCCGCGCATCCACTTGTAGCGCGCCAGGGCGTCGCCGATGGTGTAGTTGCGCAGGTGGCCCATGTGCAGCGTGCCGCTCGGGTAGGGCAGCATCTCCAGCACGTAGTATTTGGGCTTGCTGGAGTCCTCCTCGGCCCGGTACAGCGCGGCGCTCTCCCAACGCTCCAGCCACTTCAGTTCGATCGCCTTGTGGTCGTAGTTCTTTTCCGGCATAGCCTCTTCAATGTCTCCACGTCACGCCGGTCGTCGCCCTCCCGGTCTTGTGGCGTCTCCAGAATAAACGGTTTCGCGCGCAGCTTCGGATGCGTCAGGATGCGGCGGAATCCCTCCGCCCCGATGAACCCTTCCCCGATGTGCTCGTGGCGGTCGACATGCGACCCGAGCGGCGTCTTCGAATCGTTGGCGTGGATGATCCTCACGTTCCCGAGACCCAGAATCCGCTCCGCCTCCCGCACGGTGGCGCGCAATCCCTCGGCGCCGGCCACGTCGTAGCCGGATGCCAGGCAGTGCGCGGTATCCAGGCAGAAGCCGATCTCGGCGTCCTCCGACACCTCCTCCCGGATCAGCCGCAGTTCCTCGAAGCAGCCTCCCAGCTTGGTTCCGCCGCCCGCCGTGTTCTCGAACAGTACCATGAGCCGCTTCATCTTCAACCCTCGGATCGCCGCCCGAAGCGATTCCGCGAGCGTGCGTACGCCCCGCTCGAGCCCCGGGTCTCCGTAGCTGCCGGGATGCGCCACCAGGTACTCCGCGCCGATCGTCAGCGCCCGCCGCACTTCGCCGCGAAACGCTTCAATCGACCGCTCGCGGATTCGCGGGTCCGCCGCCGCCAGGTTGATCAGGTAATTGTCGTGAATCGCCAGCGGCGTCAAGTCGAAACGCTCCCGCGCCGCCTGGAGTTTTCGAACCTGGTGTGGATCGGGCTCGCCCGCGCGCCACATCCTGGGACTGGCCGAGAAAATCTGAAACGTGTTCGCGCCGAGTCCGGCGGCCTTCAACGCCGCGCTCTCGAGCGACCCCGCGATGGAGGTATGAATCCCGATCCGCAGAGTCCCATCCTATCAGAAACCGGCACCCTTCCTGGCGCGCCCGCATCCAGTCAGGTATGTTGCAATTGGCTGTCCTGCCGCTGCTTGCGGCCTCCCTCGCCTACGACATTGGACCGGCCGCCGGAAACCGCCTGGCGCTCGAAGTCTACAAGACCGGGCTGTGGAACGGGCGTAAACACTCCTTCACGTTCGAGCGCTACCAGGGCTCCCTGCTCTACGATGCCGAGGCGCCCGAGCGCTCCCAGGTGCGGTTCACCGTCGACGCCGGCAGTATCGCGCTCCACGACGCCTGGGTCAGCGAGAAGGATCGGGCCAAGATCGTGAAATACGCCCTCGCGGAGTTGCTGCACGCGGACCGCTACCCGGAGCTGGCCTTTTCCTCAACCCGGATCGCCGCCGCTGCCCCCGGCCGCTTCGAGGTCCAGGGCACGCTCACAATGTGCGGCAAGGCAAAGCCCGTAACCGTGCAGGTCACCCTCAGGCCCGACTTCTCCATCGAAGGCAGCGCCACGCTGCGCATGTCCGACTGGGGAATGAAGCCTCCCAGCGCCGCCCTCGGCGCCATCGGCACCCGCGACGAAATGAACGTTTCCTTCCTTCTGAAACCAGCCGCGCACTAGTGTAGTGCGTCATACAGAATAACGAGCAGGCGTCTGGACAGTGGGGCAGGCTTTACAGCCTGCGGACCCGCTTTCCAGCGGGTCCAGCCGGCCGGAAGGCCGGCTGCGGGCAAGATTGCCCGCCCCACATCTCTTCGCGCTGCACTAGGAATAGAAATTCCTGCCCCACGCCTGCTTCCGCAGTTTCTGCATCGTCTCAGCGTCCAGCTCTCCCATGTCGGACACCGCGCAGTTGGCCACCGCGTGGTGCACCTTCCGCATGCCCGGAATCACGGTCGAAACCGCAGGGTGGGAGAGGCAGAAGCGCAGCGCGATCGTGGGAAGACTGCCAGCCACGCCGCCGAGGTCGCGCAGGAGCGCCCTGGCACGCTCTTCCACCTGTTTCTTGCGGTCGCCGCGGAAATAGAACGCGCGGAAATCCCCGGGTTCGAACTCGGTATCTGAGCGGATCGTGCCCGCCAGTCCGCCTTCGTCCAGCGGCACGCGCGCCAGCACCCCAACGTTTCGCTCGAGGCACAGCGGGAACAGGTTTCGCTCCGCCGACTGGTCGAAGATGTTGTAGATCACCTGCACGGCGTCGACCAGACCGGTCTCAATGAGCCCCAGCGCCGAGTCCGGGTCGTGATCGTTGATCGACACCCCGAATGCGCGGATCTTGCCGCTTTGCTTCAGCTCCTCCACCGCGCGCCGCCACTCCTCGCTATCGACCCATTCCGGGTTCCACACGTGCAGTTGCTGGAGGTCGATCTGCTCCAAGCCCAGGTTCTTCAGACTCCGCTCGGTCGATTCGACGATGTAGCGGTCGGGAAAGACCTGATCGATGCCGATGCCCCGCCGCGCCGGCCACAGGCCGTTCATCGGTGGGACCTTGGTGGCGACCCGGATCTTCTTGCCCGCCTCCCGGACCACCTGCCCCACCAGCGCCTCGCTGTGGCCGTCGCCGTAAGCCAGCGCCGTGTCGATGAAGTTCAGCCCGAGTTCGATGCCCTTGCGCAGCGCCGCCAGCGCCTCCTCGTCGCTGCCCCCGCGCCATTGTGTGCCGCCGATCCCCCAGGCGCCGTATCCGATCTCGCTGATTTCCCAACCGGTCCTGCCAAGTTTCCGGTAGCGCATGTGTGACTCACATTTTGACAGGTTTCGCTAGCAGCAGCGCGGCCCCGGCCGCCAGAACGGCGCCGTACAGAAACGTCGCTGGGGCCCCGCACCATTGCCAAAGCAGGCCTCCTATGGCGGAGGCCAGGAAAGTGGCCAATCCCGTCGCCATGGAGTAGAATCCGAGCGCGGTAGCGCGGTGTTCGGGCGGGACCAGATCCACAACCAACGCCCGGCTGGTCCCATCGGTCAGGCCTTGGTACAAGCCGTAGACCAGGAACAGCACGCACACCCAGAACGGCGCCCCCACCAGCCCGAACCCCAGGTAGACCAGCGCGAAAACGCCCAAACCCGCCACCATCACGCGCCGCCGGCCGATGCGGTCCGAGACCACCCCGGCCGGATAGGCCGACAGAACGTAGGTCAGGTTGAAGGCGGCAAACAGCAGCACGATCTGTTGCGGTGTGAGCCCCACTTGGCGCGCCCGCACGATCAGGAAGACATCCGAGGAGTTCCCGAGCGCGAACAGAAGCATGGCCCCGAGAAACCCGCGGAATCCCGTTCCCCATGACGCCGCCTGCAACCGAGGGACTGCCTCGGCCGTCCGCCGTGGGGACGGTCCAGGCTGTCCCCGGTTGCCCTCACGCCGATCGTCATCCGCAGGGGTGGCGCGCACGGCCTTCCCTCGCCGCCCCGTTTCGCGCACCGCGACGAGCGTCGCCACGCCGATGGCGGCGGGGATGACAGCCACCACAAAGACGGCGCGGTAGTTCTGATGGAAAAGGCTCAGCAGCGGCAACGCCAGCAGCGGTCCCAAAACCGCGCCCGCCTGGTCCGCGCTGCGGTGGAATCCGAAGGCGCGCCCGCGCAGAGCCGGTTCGCTGGAATCGGCGATCAGCGCATCCCGCGGCGTCCCCCGAAGGCCCTTGCCGAAGCGGTCGAGCACGCGCGCTGCCAGCGCCATCGGCCAGCCGCCCGCCAGCGCGAGAAGCGGCTTGGCGAGGGCCGCCAGGCCGTAGCCGCCGATCACCAGCGGCCGCCGCAAGCCGACCCGGTCCGAGACCCACCCGGATACTCCCTTCAGAACGCTGGCCGTGGCCTCCGCCAGCCCCTCGATCACCCCCAACACCGCCATCGGCGCGCCCAACGTCTGCGTCAGGAACAGCGGGATCAGCGGGTAAATCATCTCCGTGGAGGCGTCAGTGCAGAAGCTGACGACGCCGAGGATGAAGACATTCAGCGAGATGCCGGCAATCGGCGAACGCTCACGCGCCGGATCGGGGGGCACACTACCGTGCTAAAGCACCCTGGGACACAAAGTCAAATGAAGCGCGTTCCACCGCCGGCGGCTTGCGCACACAGGATGAGAGGACGACGCGGCCGGATGTCTCCCCGCACTCGCACAGGCCCTCCGTGTACCGCCCGATCAGCCCAGTGAGCATGCGCAGCATGGGATAGCGCAGGCCTGCCAGCGAGGTCAGCAGCAGTTCTCCGCCGCCCCCGTTTCCCGGCGCTTCCACCACCGCATGTTCCGCCTCGAGGTGCAGCCCAGTGTGGGCTTCGCACTCCCAGGCCAGCAGCTCGCCGTCCCAACCGCGTAGCTGCTCGAAAACGGGCAGCTCGAACACCCGCCAGAGCGAGTCGCGGTCCGCCTCCCGAAGCAACCCCCGATCCACGCGGCTGTGCACCGTGACGCGGCGCAGCGTGGGGGCCATCGACAGCTTGCCGCTCCGTATGCCGCGCGCCAGACTCTCCAGCGCCCCGAACGACCCCGCCAGGGCGTGCGGGCGGAGACGCAGAGTGCGCCGCCATCCTCCGGGGGCCTCCTCTTCCGCCCGCTCGGCCTCCAGTCCTGGGACCGCACGGAAGGCCTGGTTGCGGAAGCTCTCGGGGCGTTCGAGAAAGGCGCGCAAGTTGACGGCGGGCAGCCGCGCCAACCCGTCCTCGATCTCCCGGAGGCTGCCTACCTCCCAGGGAGTAGCCAAACCCGCCGCTTCCAGCCGTGGGGCGTAGTACTCGGTGTGCCGGGCCGCCAGCAGGACCTCCTGGAACCTCTCCAGCCGCGGCTCAGGCCTCCCCCTCTTCACCTTGATGGGAATCGTCATGTTGTACCTAAGGGAGTGCGTTCGGCGGCCAACATTTCTCACGCCGGTCCGGCGTGCCATACTGTGAGCGGAGGGCTCGACCGGCCATGCGATCGCACCGCGCTCGCGGTCTGTTCCAGCGGTTGCTGGAAGGCGTGCGCGGCCGCGAGCAGATGATGGTGCGCGCCGGCCAGGACCTGCCCTTGCTGCTGCTCAGCTTTCCCTCCGCGGCGCGCGAGGTGGCGTGCGAAGTCGAGGCCGCCTACGCGCGTACCTTCCGGAGGCTCAGCCCCGAAGCCCGGGGCCTGTACCGCGAACTGCTGGAATCGGCGCCTGCCATCGTGGTTCTGGTGTTGCGCCCGCTCAACCCGTGCCAGTGCCTGGGCCATCATCACCCGGCCGGCACCGAGTCGCGGCTGACGCGGCGGCTGGAGGCCGACCTGGGCGAGCGGATCGGGGAAATCGACCTGGCCTACGAGGGGATTCGCGAATGGCGTCCCGAGCCCCTATCCACACTGGCGGCGGGGGATCTGGGAGGCCGGCTTCCGGCCATTCACTTTCAGGCGGCGGTGCTCGCCGTTCTGCTCCACGAGCTCGAGCACCTGGTGTTTCCGGACAAGACCGAGCAGGAGATCCGCCTTAAGTCCAACCGCTTCTATTCAACCGCAATGCAGCAACTGGTGACGGAGGAGTCCGGCGCCGATTACGGCATGGCTTCCCCGCCGCCACGGCCGTAGCGGTTCAGGATCGAAGCGCAGGTCTGAAGCAGGCCCGCCACCGCGATCCACACTTGCCAGTGCGAAAACAGGCCGCGGGAGATGGCGAACTCGCCGGTCCAGTTCAAGTCGGCGCTGAGCCGCCACACTCCCAGCGCCAGCGCCATGACTGCCGCGGGCGTCAACAGCGCAGCCGCTACGGAGGCGAGTTCGCGGTTGCGGGCTAGGCTCCTCCCGAATCTCGGCCCCACCCGTAGGCGAATCTTTACCTTCATCGCTCAGCCTGCCAGAGAAATACCCCTCACCCTTCTAATCTAGCACGAGGCGGGCGTCGTCGAAGAGCTGCGGCTCCAGCGCCGCCCAAAACTCATCGTCTTCGTGCCACGGGTGCATCCGGCCTCCTGTTCCGAATCCGAAATGCTATTGTCGATCCAATCCCGGCGCGAGTTAAGCCCAATACTGTTCACTTTGTCTTCGTGGGGCGGACCTCTGGTCCGCGGGCCGACGTCCTCGTCGGCCCTCAAATTCGTGCCAGTGGCAGCCTCTGCGGTAAGTGAACAGCATTGAGGTTATGCCTGTCCTACACTGGAGTCAAATGCCCGCCACACCGCACCTGGAAAAGCATTTCACCGCCACTGCGGCGGTTCGCGACGTGGTGATCGGGATGTCGGACGGCCTCACGGTCCCCTTTGCCCTGGCCGCGGGCCTATCCGGCGCCGTCGACAAGACCAGCCTCGTGGTGATTGCCGGCCTGGCCGAGATTGCCGCCGGATCCATCGCCATGGGCTTGGGCGGGTACCTCGCCGCCCGAACCGATTCCGAGCACTACCACGCCGAGCTCGAGCGCGAATACCGCGAGATCCGGGAACTCCCCGACCAGGAGGTAAAGGAGGTCGCCGAGGTAATCGGCGGCTACGGCCTCTCCGAGGAGCAGGCTGCCCCGGTGGTCGCCGCCATCTGCTCCGACCCGAAGCGCTGGGTGGATTTCATGATGCGCTACGAGTTGGGCCTCGAGGAGCCCGACCCCCGGCGCGCCCTGCGTAGCGCCCTCACCATCGGGTTCTCCTACATCGCCGGCGGCCTGATTCCGCTTTGCCCCTACATGTTCAGCCACACTGTGCTCGGCGGGCTCTGGGTCTCGGTCGTCCTGACGTTGGTGGCCCTGTTCGTGTTCGGCTACGGGAAGGGCCGGGTCACCGGCATCCACCCCCTGCGCGGCGGCCTCCAAACCGTGGTCATCGGCGGCCTCGCCGCCGCCGCCGCCTTCGGCATCGCCCGTCTGATCTCATAACACCCAGAGTAGCCAGGGATTTTCGGGCCCTGCTGCACCACGCGCTGGCGCGCGCGGCTCGGAACCACGACCGTAAGGGAGTGGTTCCCCGCGAAAACACATCATCCCCCGGTCAGAACACGAGTGTAGTGCGGCAGGCAGATCGACGATTGTCCAGTGCGGCGCAGCCTCTGCTCGGCACTCGGCACCACGGGTCGCGCCACACGCATCGTCTTGGCTCCTTCTATTGTCAAGACGACGCGCGACAGGCCATTACTTCGCGGCGGCGGGCACCGGCACAAGGTGGTAGTGGACCACGTAACCTTTCGGCCCGACTACCCAGCCGTTGTCCAGCGCCGGGAAGCTCATCGCCGTGCGCCCTTCCGGGAGTTGCCCGATCGTCGCCCATTTGCCGCCGCCGTTCGAGGTCCGATAAACGATATCCGGGCGATTGCTTCCCACCAGCAGAAAACCGTCGCGCTCATTTACGAAATGGATGTCGCGAAGGGGACGGTTTTGGCCCGCGCCAGCGTACTGCGAAGCCCAAGTGAGGCCTCCGTCCGTGGTGGCCAGCGGCCCCCCATTATGATCGCTGGGCAGTATCCAGCCGATTCCGGGGGAGACAAAGTAGACTCTCCTCAGGTTGCACCTGACCGGCATCGGCGGTTGCTGCCAGGTGGCGCCGCCATCGTTAGTGAACGCGTACCGGCCGTAATCGCCGGCCAGCCAGACGTGCTGGGGATCCAGGACGAAAACCGACCTGAAGTCGTTGCGCGGCAGCTTCGAGATATCGGTCCAGGTTGTGCCCCCGTCCTCGCTCTTGAAGAGACGGTCGCTCGTGCCGAACTGGCCCGTCTGCAGGCGGATGGTCCCCACCGCCCCACCATCCCCGAGGCTCTTGCGGTCGGGCAACGGCGATGCCGGACGCCAGGATTCGCCACCGTCGGAAGAATGCAGCAGGATGTTGCCTTGCGCCCAGCCTTCTTTGGCATCGGTGAAGAGAATCGAGGAGAATTCGTTCCCTCCCTCCTCCCGTTCCAAAGCACGGCTCCAGGTCTTGCCGCCGTCGACCGTCTTGAGGATGGTGTTGTTCTTGCCAGCCGCCCAGCCGGTGTTGACGTCAATGAAGTACACCGAGTTGAGTTGATCCGTAACGCCGCTGTCTTGCAGGTCCCATCGCGCCTCGTACCGCACTGCCGGAGCGGCCGGGACTTGTCCAGCCGCTGACGTTACAAGTGTGGCTGTGGCCAGCAGCAGGAACCGAGCCAGGTTGCCGCGGTTCGCCTTGATGGACGAAGCGATCATGGTCTTCATAACAAGCCCCCCATTGGAGTCCGGGTACCCCGTGACGCTTAATCGGATGCACAGGACGACGAAAGGTTGCAGGAGACTGGACCACCAAGCCGGAATGCTCCCAACCGCCTCCGGGGGAGCGATTGATGTCACTGTCGCTCCAATCCCGCCGCTAGTTCACTACACCGGAGTCAAATGCCTGCCACACCCCACCTGGAAAAGCATTTCACCGCCACCGCGGCGGTTCGCGACGTGGTGATCGGGATGTCGGACGGCCTCACCGTCCCCTTTGCCCTGGCCGCGGGCCTCTCCGGCGCCGTCGACAAGACCAGCCTCGTGGTGATTGCCGGCCTGGCTGAGATTGCCGCCGGATCCATCGCCATGGGCCTGGGCGGGTACCCCGCCGCCCGAACCGATTCCGAGCACTACAACGCCGAGCTCGAGCGCGAATACCGCAGGCCGCCCCGGTGGTCGCCGCCATCTGCTCCGACCCGAAGCGCTGGGTGGATTTCATGATGCGCTGCGAGTTGGGCCTCGAGGAGCCCGACCCCCGGCGCGCCCTGCGTAGCGCCCTCACC
>Ga0187850_10004965_pt1 | contig 10279 bp, 10 predicted proteins | sample June2016WEW_4_15_FD_132436 | JGI IMG/M metagenome (GOLD analysis project Ga0187850, IMG submission 132436) | Peatland microbial communities from SPRUCE experiment site at the Marcell Experimental Forest, Minnesota, USA - June2016WEW_4_150 | ecosystem: Environmental > Terrestrial > Soil >... | reverse complement strand
GCCCGTCTCCGCTTCACCGGCATTTTCAGCATAAATCCTACCCGCCCTCGGCGGAAAGGATTTATCATCGAACGGTAGACAGTGTCTTAACTGTTTGTCTCACGAAACGGGGCAACCCCCATCCGGCATCGGGTATACCGCTCCTGAAGGATGGAGTGAAGTGATGTCAGTCTTTCTGCCAGTCGCCGGAATTAGCATCAACATCTGGATACTGATCGGCGCGGGAGGCTTAGTGGGCTTCCTGTCTGGCTTGCTCGGGGTAGGCGGTGGATTCTTGCTCACCCCCATCCTCATGATGGTCGGCATTCCTCCGACCATCGCTGCCGCTTCCGACTCGTGCCAGATCGTGGCGGCTTCGTCCTCGGGCGTTGCGGCTCATTTCCGGCTGGGCAACGTGGATTTCAAAATGGGAATCACGCTCCTGGCGGGAGGATTGATTGGCGCCGGACTTGGCGTCCAGGTCATCCGGGTGCTACGCGCAATCGGCAACGCTGATTCCCTGATCATGATTACGTACATCGTGGTGCTGGGGGCCGTGGGCAGCTCCATGTTCGTCGCGAGCTTGAAGGACCTGCGGCGGGGACCGATGACTGCCAAGGTCCATCGGCCGGCTTCCAGAGCGGGGGTTCTGAAGCGCCTGCCGCTACAGGTGTATTTTCAGCGCTCGAACGTCCGGCACTCCCTGCTGGTGCCGTTCTGCTTGTCCATCGCGGTTGGGATCCTGGCGTCCATCATGGGCGTCGGCGGTGCGTTCATGATGGTGCCGATGATGGTCTACCTGCTGGGGATGCCTGCCCACGTCGCGGTCGGAACGTCCCTTTTCCAGACCCTGTTCACGTGCGCCGGGGTCACCTACATGCAGTCCACCGCAAACCACACGGTGGATCTGGTGCTGGCCCTGCTGCTGGCCGCCGGCTCGACCATAGGAGCCCAAGTCGGGGCGCGCCTGACCCGGTTTCTGCGCGGCGACCAGCTTCTGATCATCCTCGCTTCACTGGCGCTGGTGGTGGTCGCGAAGATGCTTGTTGGCGTCCTGGTTACGCCTTCGAACCTGCTGACTCCGGCCGCTCATGCGAGCCTCGAACACCTGCTTGTACCCGGATTGGATCAAATCTACGGAGTTCTGGCAAATGCGTAAACTGTGCTTCAAATGGATATGCCTGGCGCTGGCGGCGCTGCCTGCGAAGGCCGCCGAGGGAGGCGGCGAGTATATCGTGCTGGTGGCTGACAGCCGCAGGTTTACGGGTTGGAGGGCCTGGTGGGCCAACGTGTATAACGAGAGCCACCTGCACTTCACGCTCTTGACCATCATTACCATTCCCGTGCTGGGCCTGTTGATGGGCAAGCTCACGAGTTTCGTCCTGTCGCGGATGGGAGTCAACCTGAAATCCAGGGTTCTGGCTGAACACTGATGGCTGGATTCGGGCGTCGATCATAAGGAGAGTCATACATGGACTGGTTATACACGCTCATGCCCATCGCGGGGACGTACATATTCTGGCCTGGCCTGATCGTCCTCGGTCTCGGCGTGGGAATGATCAGCGGCTTCTTCGGCATGGGCGGCGGGTGGATGGTGACGCCGGGGCTGAACATCCTGGGCTTTCCGATGGCATTCTCGATCGGAACCGGCGTCACCCAGATGGCCGGCCCCTCGCTGGTCTCCTCGCTGCGCCACGCCAGATTCGGAAACGTGGACTACAAGCTGGGAGTCATCATGATCGGCGGCACCATCGCCGGTTTTGAACCCGGAGCCCGGTTAGTAATGTGGCTGGAACGGCAGGGAAGGGTCGATCTGTACGTACAGTACGGCTATCTGGCCCTGCTGACGCTGATAGCATGGTTGGTTTTCACCGACATCTGGCGAAGAAGTTCGAAGCATCGCGAGGCGCATGCGCTGGGTAAGCCGGCCGATGCAACGGCATCCGGCATCGAGTGGCACAAGACACTGCAGAAGATCAGAATCCCCCCGGTGGTGCACTTCCACAAAGCCGGCGTGCGTTGTTCGGTCTGGCTGCCCGTCTCCGTCAGTTTCGTCACCGGCCTGCTGGCGGGCGTGTTTGGAATCGGCGGGGGGCTGATCCGCATGCCCGCGCTGATCTATCTCGTCGGCTGCCCCACGCATGTGGCTGTCGGAACCGACCTGTTCGAAGTGACGATCTCCGGCCTGTACGGCGCCGCCTCGTACAGTTACAAGGGGCGCACCGAGTTGCTGGCCGCGGTGATCATGCTGATCGGCGCCGCCGCCGGCGCGCAGATCGGTTCCGTCGCCACCAAGTACGTGAAGGGCTACGGGATCCGCTTGTTCTTCGGAATCGCGGTTATTGGATGCGCGGTCTCGATCATCCTCAAGTTGGTTGGGGCCGCGTATCCCGGCGGGAGGGTCCTGCTCAATGCCGCCGCGACCGTCTTGATCCTTGGTCTGGTTGGCGCGCTCTCGCTGTATATCTTCCTGCGATTCCTTCACGGCGTGAGGGAAGAATTAGCCGTCAAGAAACAGTTGCTCCAATCCGCGGTCTGAGGAACGAAACGTGATGACGTCATCGGCGCGATTCAAGAGTTGCATGATCGCCTCCCTCGCGGTGTTTGCCGGCTGCGGCGGATTCGGGCGCGTGAACCAGGGGCAGGTGATCGAATACAAGCGAGGCACGGGATTGGTCACCGTCATCGGGGATTCCAACTACCGGGATCCCGTCAATCCTAGGTTCGATGTTCTGCCTCCGGTCACCATTCGCACCCCGGAAGATCCCCAGGAGATGGGCCCGGAGCCGGAGGCCGGCAAACTGCTACGGCTCGATTATGGCAACAGGCGCGCCGTGGTATTTGACGCTTCCACGCAGACGCTGCGGACCGTCGCATATATGCTCATCTCCGAGCAGAATGACGTCAGCCCCGCCGATGCCCGCGCGCGCCATACCCGGTTTCCCGTTGTGGACCGGACCAGGAAAACGATCACGGTCTACTCGCCCCGCGACCGCAAGCTGGTGGTCTTCGCCGTTCCCGAAGAATACTACGCCCTGCCGGATGACACCTGGAAGGCCGGAGACGAGGTCCGCTATTACTACAAGGACCCGGGCCGCGCGCTTCGCTTCATGAACGTCAGCAAGACGGACCTGAACAAGGCTGGGAAATGAGCTTGATCCCACTGCTGGCCGCGCTGCTGTTTGCCGGTGCGACCCCCCAGCAGCCGCTGACGTGCAGGGTCACTCCACAGGTGATCGAAATGGGCGCTTTTTACGACGGCGCGAACGTCAGCATTGAGGGCATGGCAACGGCTCGATCGAAGATCATTATCGCTGTTGTCGGTTCCGAGCGGGAGGAGCGTTTCAACACGAAGGCCCGCTTCGGTCCAGTCTGGCTTGCCGCGGGCAGGGTGCGCATCTCGGGCGCGCCCTCGCTCTTCCTGCGGTTCAGCACGGAACCGGTCACGGCGATGCTCAGCCCCGGCGATATCGCCCGCCGGCATCTCGATGAAGCGTCGATGACAGCGCGGATTCGTATCGAGCCGCCTTCACCGGATAACCGTGGAAGCGCCGTCATTGAGGAAAGCTACATCGCGCTGAAGAAGAGCGAGGGCACCTACAGTTTTGGAAGCGGAGGAGTGGTCATGGAGAATCCCGGCGACTGCGAGCGTTACGCGCTCAAGCTCCGCTGGCCGAAGCGCGCCCCTCCGGCGACGTACCAGGTGCGCGTATACGAGGTTCGCGACGGCTCGATTGCCCGGGAGGCGTCCGTCCCGGTGTCAGTCGTGCGGACCGGCTTCCCCGCCTGGATCGCCGAGCTCGCTGAAAACCGCGCTTCGCTCTACGGCGTGGCCGCGGTTCTGATCGGCGCGCTGGCCGGATTTGGAATCGACTTCATCACGACGCGCGTTTTCGGGAGGAAGCGCCGTGCCACCCGCTGAACGCGCTGCAATATAGTTATAGTCGGATCGGAAGCGTATGTCGTGGTGGCGACGCGAAACCCGCACCCCGAGGGGGCCCGAGGCCGTTGCGGAACGGGTGCGCGCCAGGTACGCCAGCTTTCGGGAACTGCTCGCCCTCAACAACGAGTCGCTGGAGCTTATGGCCGGGCTTCAGGACGATCTCCAATACGTGCCGCCGCGGCGGGACGTGCTCGGGGACCGCATCGCAACGGTCTTCGCCAAAGTCCGCGAGGTCGTCGCGGCGTTGGAGCGCCTCACCGGCGTTCGCCGGGATTCCCTGGCGGCCGCCTTGCAGGCGCAACAGCACGAGACCGAGCGGTACGCCGCCACCCTCGAGGAGTTGACCAGGCCCCGTCTTTCCGCCTGGCTTTCGGAGGTGAATGCCCGGTCTGAAGACGAGGTGGGCAGTAAGGCCGCCATGCTCGGCGAGATCCGCAACAAACTCGGCCTTCCCGTGCCGGATGGCTTCATCCTCACCACCGAGGCATACCGGCAGTATTGCGGTATCCCTCTTTGGAAGGAGATCCGCGATGCCACGCGGGATTTGGATCTGGGCGACCTCGACGCCCTGCGGCGCCTTTCCGAAGAGCTCTCCCGAAAGGCAATGGAGTGCGTGCTGCCGCGAACCGTCGAAGTCGCAATCACTGCACGCGCCGCGACCCTGCTGAAGAACGGGGGCGCCCTGGCCGTACGGTCCAGCGCCAGAGGTGAGGGCGGCGAAAAGTCTTACGCCGGCCAGTTCGTGAGCCTTCTGAACGTGCCCCTCGACGAAGCGCTCGACGGCTACCGGCGCGTGATCGCCGGCCGCTTCAGTGAACGGGCGCTGTTCTACCGGTTGTCCACCGGCCTCTCTGAGGTCGACAACCCCATGGCGGCGTTGTTTCTGGTGATGGTCCCGGCGCGCGCTTCCGGCATCATGTACACCCGCGATCCGAGTGATCAGAAAAGCAAACTCCTGTGGGTCACCGCGACCCGCGGGCTGGGTCTCGAAATTGCCAGCGGCCGCATGCCGGCCGACCTCTTCCTGGTGTCTCGTCGCAGGCCGCACATCGTCGTGGAGCGCAATGTCGTGCATAAGGAGGAGGAACTTGTCGCGCAGGAAGCCGGAGGCGTCGGCTGCATTCCGCTTCGGCCTGGCGCCCAGGATGAGCCTAGCCTTCAGGACGGCCACCTGCACACGCTCGCGGAATGGGGGGTCGGCATCGAAGAGCATTTCCGAACGCCGCAGGATATCGAGTGGGTGCTCGACCAGGACAACCGGCTTTGGATTGTCCAGTCGCGCCCCCTCGTAAGCGCTGTCGCCGCTCGCGCCCAACCCCGTTCCAAGCCCAAGAGTGAGCCATGTCTTGAAGGCGGCCGGACTATTTACCCCGGCCGGACTTCCGGACAGGCCTTCCTGGTGGACGAAATCCAGAACATCGGACAGGTTCCCGCCGGGGCGCTGGTATTCATTCGCAAGCCCTCCCCGGAGATTGTCGAAGTCTTTCCGCGCATCGCCGGGTTGGTGGCCGAGTGGGGAAACGTCGCCGGACATGCCGCCGCGCTGCTGCGCGAGTTCCAGGTTCCATCCGTCTTCCAAATGACCGGCGCTTTCGAGCGCCTGGCCAACGGTGAGCTCATCAGCCTGGATGCGATTCAGGCCCGCGTTTATCGAGGCGCCCTTTGGCCCCCGGTGCGTAAGGAGGCGGCGGTGGTTGAGCGCTATCGCCAGAAAACTGCCGATCCCATCAGCGCCCGGTTGCTCACGCTGAATCTGCTCGATCCCTCCGCTCTCCACTTTCGCCCGTCGGGCTGCAAATCCGCTCACGATGTCCTCCGCTACTGCCACGAAAAGGCCATCGAGGCGATGTTCGAGGTCAACGATTACGAACTGGAACAGGGGGAGCATGGTTCCCGGAAACTGCAAACGGCCCTTCCGCTGAACGTGCTGGTGCTGGATCTGGGCGGCGGACTGGCTCCGGACGGTCAGGACGAACGAAGCGTTGCGCCCGCCCAAATCGTCTCACGGCCCTTCCAGGCGATGTGGAGAGGCGTCAGCCATCCTGGCGTCACCTGGACTCGTGAGATGCCGGCGAGCATCGGCGACCTGGCGTCCGTGCTTGCGAACGCCTTTGCGCCGCAGGGCGGCGGCATGCGCCCCCTTGGCGAAAAGAGCTACCTTCTGGTCGCCAAGGAGTACATGAACCTGAACTCCCGCCTCGCGTATCACTACAGCCTGGTGGATGCCTGTCTCTCCGATATTCCGGGCAACAACTACATCTCTTTTCGATTCGAGGGCGGCGGCGCCACCCGCTACCGCAGGAGTTTGCGTGCCTGCTTCCTTGAAACGTGCCTGGCGCGTCACGGATTCCACGTGGATCGCCGCACCGACCTGGTCAACGCGTGGTACCGCAAGGCGCCCGCCGATCAGACTGAGGAGCGCCTCGATGTACTCGGGCGCCTCTTGGCTTGCTCCAGCCAGCTTGACATGTACATGACCAGCCGCGAGGTGATGAACTGGTTCGTCAACCAGTTCATGGAGGGGAACTACTCCTTCCAGGCGCCGGGCCAAGGTCTTGAATTATAATGGCGTTGAAGTCTGAGGGGATCCACATTCCGCAATGCCGGGCAACCCATATCCATGGCGTGTCATGGCCGCCGTGTTCGGTGGCGTCTTGCTGTTTTCGTTCGCCCTGCAAATGCTCTTTTCGCCGGCCGGCGGCGCCGTGCTGCGCGCTCTGGACACAAGCCAAGTCGCCGTAAGGGGCATCATTGCGGTCAGTCCCTCCGAACCCGGCCAACTCGTGCTATACAGCAGCAACTCTGCATACGCTCTCGCCGATCAGAGGGAGGCCCGGGCCTACCTGGGCCGCCAGGTGCGCATTACCGGCATTCTCCACAAGTCTACTGGGTTGCTCGAAATACGGAGCATTGCGCTCGCGGCCCTCACATCGATCTCAACTGCCGCTCTTGACCCCGCGGCGAAGACGCCATAGCATTGAAGTGGATCTCTTAATCTGAAATTGGAGGGCTACTCATGCCCGTCACCATCGAGGCTCTCGCCGACGAAATGTACGCTCTGATTTCCGAGTACGCCGGCAAGAGAAACCTGAAAGCTGGCGATCTGACCAAGGAGATGATCGCCCGGCACCCAGAGGCAGCCTGCAGCAAGGAGGATTGTAAGCTGGCTATCCGGATGCTCATTGATTCGGGACGCTGCGTCTACAGCTATCTCGGCGGCTCATACATTCAACTGCCGCCGAAAGAGGGCGCGCCAGGCGCCTGAATGAATCCGGGAAGTGCGGTGGCGATGGCGGACCTGCCGCGTTTGGTAGTCGCCGGACTTTCGGGGGAGTCGGGCAAGACTCTCGTCTCACTCGCGCTGTTGCTCGAAGCGGAGCGCAGAGGCATTTCTGTCCGGGCGTTCAAGAAAGGCCCCGACTACATCGACGCCGCGTGGCTACAGTGGGCATCGGGTAAGCCCGCGAGAAACCTCGATACTTACCTGATGGGCTTCGAGGGGGCCCTCGGCTCGTTCGTGCGGAATGGCGTGCCTTCGGGCCTCAACCTGATCGAAGGCAACCGCGGTCTGTACGACGGGTTGGACGCGCGCGGCACGCACAGCACGGCGGAACTGGCGAAAGCTCTCCGAGCGCCCGTGGCGCTGGTGATCAACGCCACCAAGCTGACCCGCACCGCTGCCGCGCTCGTGCTGGGTTGCCAAGAGCTGGACCCCGGCGTCTGGATCGCCGGCATTATCGTCAACCAGGTCGCCGGAAGCCGGCACGAGCGCGTGATCCGCGAGGCGGTGGAATCGGCCTGTCAGATACCGGTGCTGGGCGCCATTCCGCGCGCTGCCGCTGGCGCGCTGCTCCCCGCGCGCCATCTTGGCCTGATCACCCCACAGGAGCACACGCAACGCGATCTTCTGGCTCGAAACCTGCTAAATCTGATCGACGGCCGCATCCAGTTCGACCGCTTGCTGGAAGTCTCCCGCCAGGGCCCGCCGCTTTCCGTGCCGCCCATCCGGCCGGCCAGCCCGCCTGACGGAAACGGCCTGACCATCGGCTACCTCAATGACTCCGCGTTCAGCTTCTACTATCCCGAGAATCTTGATGCCCTCCGGGCCACAGGCGCGGAGTTGGCCGCTCTTTCCACGCTCACCACAGCCTCGCTCCCATCTGAACTGAATGCCCTGTACATCGGCGGAGGCTTTCCGGAAACTCACGCGCAGACGTTGTCCGAGAACTCCGGCTTGCTTGCCTCAATCCAGCATCGCGCCTGCGAAGGCCTGCCGATTTACGCGGAATGCGGCGGCCTGATGTACCTTTCGCGCGCCTTGAGCTGGAGAGGCCGCCGATACCCCATGGCGGGCGTGCTTCCTTTCGAGGTCGCTGTCTGTGAAGCGCCCCAAGGTCATGGCTACATCGAACTCCTGGTGGACACTCCTAACCTGTTTTTCCCCGTGGGCGCGCGGCTCAAAGGCCACGAGTTTCACTACTCGCGAATTCTCCTGGACGGCGCCCCGCCCTCGACCGCCTGCGCCGTGCTGCGCGGAACCGGATGCTTCGCCGGCCGTGACGCCGTCCTGACGGGCAACGTTTGGGCTGGATATGCGCACCTGCACGCGCTCGCGACCCCGGACTGGGCAGGCGCGCTGGTAGGGGCGGCGCTGTCCTCCCGGGTTACGGCTTAGACGTTGCCTCCGCGGTCTCAAGGGGCAGCGTCTCTACGGGACTGCGATTGATGAGCGCCACGATTTCGTCGGCGTTGAACGGTTCTTCGACCGTGGCGAACACCGCATTGCTGCGGCAGCGGTATCCGATCGCCCCCTTCCGGACGGCCACCAGAATGCGGGCCCCCAACGTCCTCTGGTCGGAAGCCAGCGCATCGAGCAATGCGACTCCGAGCGTCTCCAGAATGGCCTGGTCGAAAACGACGAAAGCGGGGCGCCACACCGAGATAATCGCCGATGCATCATAACCGCGCCGGGCAAATCGAAAGTTGACCGACTCGCTCTCCCGCCTCGCCAGACCCTGAATTAGGCTTTCATCCTGCGTGATCACCAGCACGTTCGTTGGCAGGCCGTGCACCCGTCGGTAGTATGGACACTCCTGACATGGGCTGCCGCAAAACCGCTTCGCGTGCCCGGCGCCATGAACTGCGTTCACCAGCCGGAAACACCACGTTGCATGAACCTTGTAAACGACGCAGTCCTCGCACTCCGCCCCAGGAGCGTTGTTCATGTACTCCCAGCAGCGCATGGGACGCGAGCAAAGCGCAACACGCTCATCCGTTCTTTTCGTGCTCGGATCCTCTTGGGAGAGCACTGAGAACAGATCCCGTTCTTCAACGCGATAGTGGCCGCCGACCGTTCGCGTGGCAGGAAGCCGGCCCTTCTTGATCCACTTCAGCACGGTGTCCGGTTTGACCGAGCACAACCGCGCCGCCTTGCCAGTGGTCAGTAAAGATACGGACATTGCGCCGAACTCCCGAGTTCCGCTGTTCATATTATCTACAGTTGGACACTCGAAATCAAGATCAACAGGCTTGATTTTCTGGATTCCGTTTCGGTGCCCTCCGCACCTCCCCGAGTTTCTGAATTAACCACCTCATAACGACTTAACTCCAATGTTGTTGCGTACTTACACCACATCTAGGAGCGAAGATTTCCGGTGACATTTTGATCTTCCCGCTCTATCATTGAGTTGTCTAACATCTGAAACTCTGAAAATTCGACTTTGGAAATCACTTTTGGGATAGGAGGCTATCGGTGAGCAACTTGATTCTTCCACATGGCGGTGGCGACTTGCGTCCCTTGCTCCTGGAGGGCGAAGCCAGGAGCGAGGAAATTCGCAAGGCCGAGCGCCTGAAAAAAGTTCCGATGACCAGCCGCGAAACCAGCGACCTCATCATGATGGGTATCGGCGCATTTACGCCTCTGGACGGGTTTATGGGCCGCGACGACTGGCAGGGATGCTGCGAGACATACCGTATGGCCAGCAAGAACGGCCTCTTCTGGCCGATTCCAATCACCCTGTCGGCGGAAGAGGACTACGCCGGTTCCGTCGCGACCGGTGACGAAGTGGCTCTCTGGGATACCGAGACTGAAGCCGTCATGGGCACCATGAAGATCACCGAGAAGTACAAGATCGACAAGGAATACGAGTGCAAGCAAGTGTTCCGGACCACCGATCCGGCGCACCCCGGCGTGCAGAAAGTAATGGAGCAGGGAGCCGTCAACCTGGTCGGCCCCGTGAAGGTCGTTTCCGAGTCGTATTATCCCGAGATGTTTAAAGGCATCTACCAGCGGCCGGCCGAGGCCCGCGCGGCCTTCGCGGAGCGCGGCTGGACCACGGTAGCGGCGCTCCAGCTACG
>Ga0187850_10004959_pt1 | contig 10285 bp, 7 predicted proteins | sample June2016WEW_4_15_FD_132436 | JGI IMG/M metagenome (GOLD analysis project Ga0187850, IMG submission 132436) | Peatland microbial communities from SPRUCE experiment site at the Marcell Experimental Forest, Minnesota, USA - June2016WEW_4_150 | ecosystem: Environmental > Terrestrial > Soil >... | reverse complement strand
GAAGGCGGCGCAGAGCTACCTCTGGTCGCACGCCAAGCAGATGGGGATCGCGCCGGATGCGTTCAAGGACGACGGCATCCACATCCACGTGCCCGCGGGCGCGATTCCGAAGGACGGCCCGTCGGCCGGAGTCACCATGGCGACCGCGCTGGCCTCGCTGTACATGGGGGCGGCGGCGCGCAGCGACACGGCGATGACCGGGGAAATCACGCTGACCGGGCTGGTGCTGCCGATCGGCGGGCTGAAGGAGAAAGTGCTGGCGGCGCGGCGCGCGGGAATCCGGTGCGTGATCCTGCCGCGGGAGAATGAGAAGGACCTGCGCGACCTGCCCGAGCAGGTGCGCAAGGAGATGGAATTCCTCCCCGTCGACCGGATCGAGGACGTGCTGGCGGCGGTGCTCCCGCAGGTGGCGGAGAAGCTGGAAGCGCTGAAGTAGCCGGCGCCTGGTTCCAGTACGATAAGGCTCCGCCTTGTCCCGGCGAAGAAGATCAGGGCCGCAACGCTGGCAGCCAGCCATACCGTGCGCGCGGTGGAGTACCGCAGGCCGGTGAGGAGTCCGGGGCGCTGGCGAGCGCGGCCGCGATTCTCTTACGCGGTACGGGACTTTCCGGCGGCGAGCGCGCAGAGCAGATATCCCACGCCCAGCAGCGAAAACCAGAGCAGCGGCTCGCGGAAACGGTGGTCTTGCTGCACGATATAGAACACCAGCGGATACAGCACCAGCACCGCCAGAATGGGCGCCACTACCGCCTCGCGGCGCACCGCCATCACCGCGAAGCCCAGCATCCCGGCCACGGTGACGAACGCCACCGACCATGCGCGGGCAGGCGCAGTCTGCGACGCAGTGAACCAGAAGATCCAGGCCCGGCCGGCGGTAAGAGCCAGGAACTGGCCGCGGTGCTGGCGAATCCAGTTGATCGCCAGAGCCATGCGCTGGCGGTTGTACTGGAATTCGCTGGCCTGCTTCATCGCCACAGCCTCGGCCAAATTCACGCTAGGGTGGTACGGGTTGCCGGTCTTAACGCTGGGGCCCACCAGACCATTGTTGGAAACATACATCTCCGTGCCCAGATTGTCGCGAACGAAGAATAGCGCGTGGAATTCGCGGTAGTTGCGACAGGTCCAGGGCGCCAGCGTGAGTAGCACGCCGAGCACCATGGCGAGACCAAACGCCGGACGGCGTGCGGGGCGGTATCGCCACATCAGCCAGACGACCCAGGGCGCGAGGATGAAAGTCGAAGCGGTGTGCAGCAAGGCGATGAGCCCCGCGAACACGCCCATAGCCAGCCCCCGCGTTGCTCCGCCGCCGCGCGCCAAGCGGTCGGCCGCCAGGTAAAAAAGCATGCAGGCGGTAGCGGCATAGGCGGTTTCATACTGCGGCATGAATTCGAAAACGGGCAGCACGATCATCAACGCCGCGGCCCAGATTCCGGGCCACCGATCGCCGAAGAACAACTCCGCCAGCGCCGGCAGCAGGGCGACGCCAAGTGCGTACACCAGGGCACAACTGATACAGGCCGCCAGGGCGAAGTTGGCGGAGTAGCCGAAGATGCGGAGAAGGACAGCCAGGAAAACCGGGAACAGCGGCGGCGTGTGGGCGGTAGGGCCGGTCGGATAGATGGTGAAAGGGTTGGCGTAGCCGTGGCCCTCCACCAGGTTGCGCGCTATGGCCACCGGCTCGAAACCGGGGCCGAAGTGTCCATTCGAGAACTGCAGCGCGGCCACGGCACATGCCGCGACAAACAGCAGCAGCGGAGCCGGGCGCACGATGGACATACCGAACCGATAGTAGGATAGCTCAAATGATGGGAAAACGACGACCTCTTGTGACGCCGTCCGCGCCAGGCCCGGTTTTCCGCAGAGGACATCAGGCAAGAAGTGCTCCTCGGGTAGGATAAGGCTCTGCCTTGTCCCGGCTGTGTACCGGATGCAACCAGGACAAGGCAGAGCCTTAGCCTACTCGCAGAGCCACGATGGGGTCGACGCGGGCGGCGCGGCGGGCGGGGAGCCAGCTCGCCAGGGCGGCGACAAGGGTGAGCAACAGGGAGACGGCGGCGAAGATGGCCGGATCGGTGGCGCTCACGCCGTAGAGCAGAGTGCCGAGGACGCGCGTGAGGGCCAGGCCGCCGGCCACGCCGATCGCCACGCCGACGAGCGCGAGGGTGACCGCCTGGAGCACCACCATGCGCAGCACGTCATTGCGGTGCGCGCCCAGTGCCAAGCGGACCCCGATTTCGTGCGTCCGGCGCGTCACCGAGAAGGAGATCACTCCGTAGATGCCGACCGCCGCCAGCGCCAGCGCCACCAGCGCGAAGATGCCGAGCAGCAACGTGGCGAAGCGCTGCGGGGCGATCGAATCGGAGAGGCGCTGGGACATGGCCGCCACCCGTGAAACCGGCTGGTCCCGGTCCAGTTCGAGCACGGCGCCGCGGAGCGCTGGCGCGAGCCGCATCGGGTCGGAGGTCGTGCGCACGGCGAGCACCATCTCGGAACGCGGACTCTGCGGATAAGGCTCGAAGTACTCCGCGTCCGGCGCCTGCGCCAGCGACATGTGTTTCACGTCCCCCACCACCCCGACCACAGTGATCCAGTCCCGGCCGTTTCCGAACCGCTTGCCGACGGCGTCCTGGCCGGGCCAGAAGCGGCGCGCCATGGTTTCGTTGACGACGGCGACCCTGGGCGCACCGGCATCTTGCTCGGTGAACAGGTGGCCGCGCTTCAATGGGACCTGCATCGCCTGGAAGTACCTCCGGTCGACGACGCGAGCAAACACAATCGGAATCTCGCCGGGCCGCGGCGGCGGCTGGCCCTCGATCAGAACTCCCATGCCGACGTTCATGCCGCTCAACGGGAGCAGGTTGGTGATGCTGGCGACCTCGACCCCGGGCAGGGCCTCAACACGGTCGAGCAACCGGCGAAAGAAGGCCACCCGCTGCGCGCTCTCAGGGTATTTTGACGGCGGCAGCGAGATCGACGCGGTCAACAGCCCGTTGGAGTTGAAGCCCGGCCTGGCGTCCTGCAAGCGGACCAGGCTGCGCATCAGCAGCGACGCCCCGACCATGAGGAGCAGCGCGAGCGCCACCTCGGCCACCACCAGCGCGCCGCGGAAGCGGTTTCGGCCGCGGCTTTCTCCCGAGCCCCTGCCGCCCTCTTTGAGCGTCTCGAACACCGGGGCGCGCGAGGCGGCCAGCGCCGGCGCCAGCCCGAACATCAGCCCCGTGGCGAGCGAGGCCAGCCCGGTGAAGCAGAGCACGCGCAGGTCGATGGCGGTCTGCTTCAGGAAAGGATAGCGCTCGGGGGCGACTAGCGGCAGCAGCCTCACGCCCCACCAGGCCAGCAGCAGCCCGAGGGCGCCCCCGACGAGCCCGAGCAGCAGGCTTTCCGTCAGCAATTGCCGCAGGATGCGCGCGCGGCCGGCGCCGAGCGCCGTGCGCATGGCGATCTCCTTCTGACGTTCCCCGGCCCGGGCCAGCAGGAGGTTGGCGATGTTGGCGCAGGCGATCAGTAGCACCAGGGCCACCGCGGCGAGCAGTACGAGCAGGCTCAGCCGAACGTCGCGCACCAGAAAGTCGCGCACTCTCCAGATTCGGGCGGTCCAGCCTTTCGTGTTCGGGAACTGCTGTTCGAGCCGACGATACACGGCGTCGATTTCGGCCTCCGCGCGCTCAATCGAAGCGCCCGGCCTGAGGCGTCCGTAGGCGCCGACCGACACAAGGTCGCCACCGCGCGCGGTGCTGCGCGCGAGCGGAAGGTAGACGTCGGTTTCCCGGCTGCCAAACTCGAATCCGGGCGGCAGGACGCCAATCACGGTGTAGCTCTGGGCGTCGAGCTGGATCTGGCCGCCGACCAGGTTGCGGTCGCCGCCGAAGCGGCGCTGGAAAAGCTGGTAGTCCAGGATCGCGACGCGCCCGGCGCCCGGCTGATCCTCTTCCGCCAGGAAGTCGCGGCCGATGAGCGGGCGTACCCCGAGCATGGCGAGGAACGTCGAATTCACGCGCACTGTATTCAGGCGCTCCGGCTCGCCGCGCGTGGTCAGATTCGCCCAACCCGGCTGGTAGGCCGAGGCGAGTTCGAAGGACCGGCTTTCGCGCTGCCAGTCGGCATACGTGGCGTAGTTCATGAACGCGAGCGGGATGTTGCGCGCCGGGTTGGACTGCCAGATCCAAACCAGCCGGTCGGGGTCACGGAAGGGCAACGGGCGGAGCAGTACCGCGTTGACGACGCTGAAGATCGCGGTGTTGGCGCCGATCCCAAGGGCCAGCGCAAGCGCCGCGACCACGGTAAGGCCGGGGTTGCGGACCATCATGCGGAGACCGTAACGGACATCCTGGAGCATAGATCACCTGTTCAAGTTGCGATGAGTGCGGAGCCCAGCGCTCGCCGCGGGGCCGCGGCGAGAACCCCCCTGCGAATTTGGTGCCGGGCTGGAACGGGAATTCTCACACTGTGCGATTCGGAACGGGCTAGGGCGCGCACGATCCATTGCTGTACGCTGATCCTGTGCGGCGCGCAGGCAGCCGGGCTCACGAGCTCTCCTTGCCCGAGCGGGCGGTGCGCTCGGCATCCGCGCTGGCAGGCGGCTTGCTCCGCGAGGTCGGGAACGTGGTGCTGCCGCCGCGGGTGCGCCGGACCAGCCTCTACCGGAACCTGGTCGGGGTCGGTTTGCGCTTCATGATCGAGGAGGTTGGGCAGGTGGAGGGGGTTTACCCTCCGGAGGGCGAACTCGCGAGCGATTTCCTGATGCGGCGCACGGCGGGGCACGGAGTCGAGTTGGCGGGAATCCTGGCGTTTCATGCTTCGCCGGTTTGGGTGATGGCGGCGCTGGCGGATATCTGCGGGGCGGGCCGCGGTCTGATCTCCGAGATCTCCGAGGCGCTGAAGCAGGAGGGATTGCTCGATCCGGATGCGAAGTTCGAGAGCGTCGATCAGATCCTGGATGGCCTGGAGCGGAGCGCCGGCCGCGTTGCCGAAGCGTTCAACACGCCTCCGCTCGACGTCGCTTCCCTGCGGCGAGAGTGGGCGGCGGTGCGCGCCGAGGCACGCAAGATCCCGCCGCGGAAGCTGCCGTCCGCGAATCTTGTGCGGCGCCACTGGGAGGCGCTGAAGGACGAGGCGGCGGCGCAGAACCGTTCGGTCTTCGTGCTCTCGTCAATTCTGGCGGTTGCGGCCATCGGCCGGGTTCCGGCGAATCTGCGCTGGCTCTCCCGCTGCGCGCGGCCGGCGGCGCGGCGCACCGGGCAGGTGTTCGCCTCGGCGTTGCTGGACCACTACGCCCGCGCTCTGAAGGAAATCCGCAAGGCCGGCTACCTGGGTTACTGGAAGCGCGAGTTCCGGCCGTATCTCGTGGCCGCCGCCCGGCAGTTCTCACCGCGCACAAAATCGCTCACCGCAAAGCTGCTAAGGCGGCAGGCGGAGCCTACGCACGACCAACAAGGACCCAACGCACCGTAGCCATCGCAAAAGCGAAGAGCGCGCCACCCCAGAACGTTGCCAGCAGGCTTGGATCGCCGCCCCGCTGGCGCCGCCAACGTCCGAACAAGTGCATGATCCAACCGGTACAGAGGGGAGCCACCAGAAGGCTGATGCCGCGCAGTGAAGACGTCATCGGGAGCAGCCGATGCGGCAACAGCCACGCCGTAAGAAAGCCGGCAGCGGCGCCGAGCACGAGGATGCCGATACCCGCGAGCACGGGGTTCGCCAAGCGGCTGCGTCGAAACGCATGAGCGATAGGCTTCCACGCCCAACTCACTTCGATGGCTTCTTCGAAGACGATCGCCTCGACTACGATCTCGAGGAGCGCTAGGATGATCTCAATCATACGGAGCGCCGGTCTTCATCGGCGAAGATGCGCTGGAACCAGATGACTGCGATCAACAGAACCAGCGAGACGGCCGAGAAGACGAACTTGTTTGCCAGCAACCTGTCGAATTCGCGCGTAGCGGGTCCCAAGAAGGTCGGGCTCGTCCAATAGATGAGTTCGGAGAACGCGACGATCAGGAGCGTTACGCCGAACCAACGGTTCAGTTTCCTGTAGATGAGCACCCCCAGGATGAGGAATACCAGGCCGGTGAGCCAATAGAACCGGAGGGCGTGGATCTCCTTCGACCCGGCCTCCCAATTGGTGATCGCCTCGCGGAGCTGGTGTTCCGACCTGTAGGGTTCTGACTCGAACACGCCGTACTGCTCCGCGGTTCTCGGCTGCTCTTTCTTCGCCTGCTCGACTTCCTTGCGCGCGAGGTCATAGCGGCGAAGCAGTTCGTCGACCGACGCGGCGCCTGCAATCTTGTCTTTCAGAGGCTGGTCATACTGGTCGAGGACTGACGCTCTCGGCTCAAGCCAGAGCAAATAGGCATGTCGGACCGTCTGGGCCGCGAGGACCAGAAACGCAATGATCGCGAGGGTTCTTTGTAGAGCTTTCACGAGTCCTCCTCCTTGGTCCCCGCGATTGTACCACTGCTCAGCGGCGGGTGAGTGCGCGGCTACTCGATCACCTGCTTCTTCTTGATCCAGTCGATGAGGAGGTCGCGCAGGAGCGGGCCGGTTTGCGGGAACGTGAGGCCGCGGGTGCCGAGGGCGCCGGTCTCGACGAGGAAATCGATGGTTGCCAGGGTGTATTCGCGGTCCGGCTCGACCGGGTGGGCCTTGGCGACCACCGGCGGCAGTGCGGAGCCCTTGAACTTCCCGGCGACCACCTTGTTGTCGAAGGGCATGACATTCCAGACGTGGCGCGCGAGCAGGCGGCCTTGCGGCAGCTTGTCGCGGAGGCCGCTGAGGTTGACCAGGGCGAAATCGGTGCCCATCTCCTCGGCCATGGCGCGCTCGACCAGGCGCTGCAAGTCCACCTTCGCGAGCTCGCGCCGGGACTCGCCGATAGGCACGTCCACAACCTTCGAGACGCGCTTCTCCCACTTGGCCACGCGGGCGGCCATGTCGCTGGCCGGGGGAATGGTCGCGTCAATCGGGATACGCTTCCAAGTCCAGGAGGCCAGTTTTTTCGCGGGCACGTCCACCTTGAGATCAAGCCGGCCGAGCTCCCGCCCGCAGCACTCCGCCCGCACCCACAGCCGGTGCTCGAACTCCTGGGCCTCTTTCAGACCCGTGTGAACGTGAGCGCCGATGACGACGGCAATTTCGGGAACCTCGTGCAGCACGGCGGCCTGCTCGGCGGCTTCCAGGTGGCCCAGCAACACGATGACATCGGCGCGGCCCGCGAGATCCGCCGCGAGCTTGTGCAGGGTTTCGATGGGCGGCAGCGAGTGCCAGGGCCCGAGCTTGGCGGGCGCTTCGTAGTTCTCCAGGTGGCCCATGAGGGCGCCGATCACGGCCACGCGCATGCCGTTCACCTTTCGGATGACGTATGCGTGGCGCGTGAACAAGCGGCCGCCGCCATCCACGACGTTGGCGGAGACGATCGGAGAAACGCCGGCCTTGAGAAACCGGGAAGTCGTTTCCCATCCGTAGTCGAAGTCGTGGTTGCCGAGCGTGGAGACCTGGAAGTGGAACAGACCCGCAATCTCGTACACCGGGAGGCCGCGAAAGAGCGTCGAAACCGGGGTGCCCTGCACCAGGTCGCCGGCATTCACCAGCAGGCACGAGGTGCAGCCCTGTTGTTCGCGGCGAATAGCGGTGGCCAGGCGGGCAAAGCCGCCGCGGTCCTGCAAGTCCGGCAGCAGGCCGGCGTGCAGGTCGCCCACGTGGAGCAGCGAGAGCGAGCGGAGGGTTTCCTGCGCAGTCGCCGCGGCGACGAGCAGGAGGAGGAGCGAAATCAGGCGTTGGAAGCGAGACACCACTTAAGTATACGGAAGCCGCTCAACTGGCGGCGCCGCTGCGCAGGAAGCGGAGGAACTCGCCGGCGTCGCGCGTGAGGCCGGGGAAGGTGGCGACCGCCTTCTCATCCGGGTTCACGATCGCGTAGTAGGGAATCGCAACCGTCGAGAAGTTGGACTCCTCCAGCTTCTGGTTTGCCTCGGAGGCGTCATCGGTGCCGTCGGTGTAGAGTTCCAGCAGGACGAAGTCTTTCATCGCCGCCGCGATCTCCGGGCGCGTGAACATGTTGGCCTTCATCCAGTGGCAGTTGGTACAGGCGTAGCCGGTGAAGGCGACGAATACCCGCTTGTTCTGGCGGCGGGCCTCCGCCAGAGCTTCGCGGTACTGGTTCTTCATCCACAGGGAGCCGTCGGTGGCGACCGCGGGCACGTAAGCGTCGAGCTCCCCGAGCCGCGCTCCGAACATCCCCGGCGCGAGGCTGAGGGCGAACACCAGCAGCGCCGCACCCGCCAGCAGCCGTCCGAGACCCACGGGCTCGTCGGGCTTGACGCCGCGCAGACGCAGGAATCCCAGAAGATACAATCCGGGGAAGGCGAACAGCACGATCCAGGCAGCCAGAAACCGCTCGCGCGTGAGCAGGTTCCACTGCATCACCTGATCCACGGCGCTCAGGTACTTAAACATCGCCGCCAGAATCAGAAAGCCCATGACGACCTTCACCCGCTCCAGCCAGCCGCCGCTCTTGGGCATGCGTTTCAGGTAGGAGGGGAACAGGGCGAGGAAGAAGAACGGTGTGGCGAGGCCGGTGGCGAACGAGACCATGCCGGCGAGCGGCCGCACGCCACCATCCTGGACCGAGGCGGCCAGCAGCGTCCCCACGAACGGTCCGACGCAGGCAAACGAGGTGAGGGAGAACGTGAGTCCCATGAGCAGCGTTCCGGCGATGCCGCCGCCCTTTGAGGCGCGGTCCAGACGCGTCAGGAGGCCCGAGGGAAGCGAGATCTCGAAGGCGCCCAGCAGGCTCAGCGCGAACGCCAGAAACACCAGCGCGATGAACGCGTTCACCCAGACGTTCGAGCCCAGTTGCACCACGCCGAACGGCCCCAGAATGGCCGTCGCCGCCAGGCCCAGCAGCGAGAACAGCACGATGATCCCGAGCGAGAACAGCGCCGCTTCGCCGACGCTCTTCCCGCGCGAAGCGGCCGGCTTGTTCAGGAAGTACGAGACCGTAATCGGGATCATAGGGAAGACGCAGGGGGTGAACAGCGCCGCCAGGCCGATGCCAAACGCGAAGAGCATGAACACGACCAGACCTTGCGAGGACGGCGCGGCGGGCGGGGCCGGAACAGCCGGCGCGGGCGCGGACGGATCGAACAGGGTATAGCCCTCCGTCAGGAGGCCAGCCTCCTTCTTCTCTGCTCGGGCATCAATGGTGAGAAGAGCGGTGGCCGTGACGCGGCGGGGCGGGAGGCACATCTTGTTGTTGCAGGTCTGGAAACGGGCGCTGGCCGTGAGCTCCAGGGGACCAGGCGGCGCGCTGCCGGCGAGCTGAACCTCGAGCAGGAAGACCGCTTCGCCCTCGTAGGTCGCCACATTGAATCCGAAGTTCTGATCGAAGGAGGTGTGCGGCCTGGGCTGAAAGATCTTGACGGATTCAATCGCCGGGCTGCCGGCCAGGCTGATGCTGGTGGCAATGATCGGCTTAGGGGCGGCCAGCGAGTAGAGGTGCCAGCCCGGCTCCATCCGGGCGGTCAGCCGCGCCAGGACACGCGATCCCGGGGCGACCTGCGCAGGCTCGGCCGCGAGGCTCCACTGGACGGGATTGAGCTTCTGCGCCGGCGCGGGTTGCGACAGCGCAACCGCCAGCAGAATCGGCAAGCCCAGAATGGAACCGCGCGGGTTCACTTCAGTCGGCTTTGACGGCCACTTTGAGTTCCGGCGACCAGCGCCGCAGCTCGGCCTCGATGCGCTGGTTGATCCCGTGATCGGCGAACTCGGCGGCCACGCGGATCGCGTTCTTGATAGCGTTGGCGTTGGAACCGCCGTGGCAAATGACGCACACGCCGCGGACGCCCAGCAGTAGCGCGCCGCCGTATTCGGAGTAATCGACGCGCTTCTTGAAGTCGGCGAATGCGGCTCGCGAGAGCACGTATCCGATCTTGCGGGTGATGGTGGCTTGCAGCGATTCCAGAAGCATCTGTTTGACCATCTCGACCAGCCCCTCGCTCACCTTCAGCGCCACGTTGCCGGTGAAACCGTCGCAGACGATCACGTCGGCCTTCCCGGTGTACAGGTCCCCGCCTTCCACGTTGCCGATGAAGTTGATGGCCAGCGACTTCAGCAGGGGGGTGGCGGTGCGCGTCAGGTCGTTGCCTTTGTGCTCCTCCTCGCCGATGGAGAGCAGCCCGACGCGGGGCTCCTTCATGTGCAGGATGACGCGGGCGTAAATGTCGCCCATCACGGCGAACTGCGCCAGCATCTGCGGGGAGCAGTCGACGTTGGCGCCGACGTCCATCAG
>Ga0187850_10004956_pt1 | contig 10290 bp, 8 predicted proteins | sample June2016WEW_4_15_FD_132436 | JGI IMG/M metagenome (GOLD analysis project Ga0187850, IMG submission 132436) | Peatland microbial communities from SPRUCE experiment site at the Marcell Experimental Forest, Minnesota, USA - June2016WEW_4_150 | ecosystem: Environmental > Terrestrial > Soil >... | reverse complement strand
CTCGCCCGCTTGCGCCACTCGGCGTTGTCCGTAGTGAGCGTGCCCCGGCCGGTGATGGTCACGTTCTCCAGGTTGCGCCCGCCGATCAGCGGAGCCGGAGTGAGCAGCTCGATGCCTTCCAGCCGGCCCTTCACCAGCGGATACTCGGCCAGATCCGTGTGGAACCGGATTGTGGCACCGGCGTCGATGTGCAACACCAGGTTGCTGGCCAGTTCGATCGCCCCGGTCAGGTACGTGCCCGAGGGAAAGTAAACAGTTCCCCCGCCGGCCGCCGCGCAGGCCTCGATGGCGCGCTTGATCGCCCCGGTGCTCCGTGCGCTCCCATCGTTTTTCGCGCCGTAGTCCAGAACGTTGCAGACCGGCGCCTGTCCTGCCCAGGCGCACAAGGCAATCCAAATCGGAAGAGTGGTTCGCAATGCAGACTTCATAGGAGTAACCGTTATTGTAGTACCTTCATGGTTGGATCCTGCTGTCTCCTGGCAGGATATTTTTGGGCACCATGTTGTGGGCCAATGTTTACGAGCACTTGGATGGAGTCTGAAATTGGCTCCAACTTTTCGATGCTTGCCCTGTTTGGTTCCGGCTCGTCCGGGTTAGGATAAGGCTCCAGCCTTGTCAGGCGACAGCGACGCAACCGGATTGGGACTAAGCCGCGGCGCGGCGTGTGCGCGGCGGGCTGCGACGCCTTGTCGGACCGGTAGGACCGAGTTGCCCGGGCGGGGTGCCGTCTCTCGATCAGTCGCGTGATTTCCGGAACCAGGCGGTTCGGCACGACCATCACGGTCTGGCCCCGCGACTGGAATGCGGCTTCGTCCTCCGCGAGCGCCTCGTCTTCGGTTTGCCCCTCGTAGTGCTCGAGCACTTCTCGGACCCTAGCCTCGTTCCAGCCAGCCGGGAATCGGGCTTGCTTCATTGGCGCCTTCTCGTTTGTCCAGTGGCGACGCGGGAACCGTCCCGCCCGGGACGATCCTCTCCCGGACTCGCCAGGACCTCCTCCATCTCTTCCTCGCCCACGTCGTCATTGGCAATGTGCGTTTGGCCCGTTCCGGGATCGAGGTAGAGGCGAAGCTCCACCTGCACCAGTATCCGAACTGCCGAATCTGTGGGGCAAACTACAGTGCCAGAACGGAAGCCAGTTCGGCAGGATCTCGTCTAGCGCCCCAGCCAGCGGATGCGGAAGGTGAGGGCGCGCCTTTGGCCACCATAGAAGCTCAGGAACTGCGGTGAGCTCGTGTCCGCGTTCACCGCGTTCGGGTTCTTGCGGTTCGTGATGTTATCGAAGCCGCAGCGCAGGGCCCAGCGGTTCTTGTGGAACACGAACCGCCGCTCCAGGTGCAGGTTGAGCTCGAAAAAGGCCGGAAACCGGTGGTCGTTCGGGTTGCCCAGGATCTGCCCGGCCTCGTTCTGGATCGAAAACGGGAAGCCGCTGCGCGCCTCCAGCAGGTAGGCCACCGCCCAGTTCGGCCAGCGGGTGGGCAAATAGCCCCGGCTCAGGAATCGGTTGGGCGCATCCCAGGACATGCGGCCGGTGTTCGCGGTGACGAGCATGGGAGAGTCCACGCTGATGTCCAGCACGCTGGTCGAGAAGGCGCGCGACCGCGTGTAGCTAGCCATCCACTCGTACTGCTTGTGGAAGGCCTGGCGCACCGTCACTTCGAAGGCATCGTACGAATCGCGGCGCAGGTTGGCCAGCTCGTAGACCGCGTCGAAGGGCGACGCACCGAACCGCGCCACCAGATCCGGCGGGGGTGGCGAATTGGGAGCAATGGAGTTCCGATAGGTGAAACCGTCCCGGCCGCGCCGCCCGAAGTACTGCAAACGCAGGTACACGTCGGCCGCGAGCCGCCGCTCAGCTCCCAGGTTCCCGGTGGCGTAGCGCGGCGTCTTCAACCGCCCCGGGCCGATCATGAACACGGAGACCGCCGGCCCATACGCCGGCGTCCCGTCCGCGAAATAGTGGGTGGTGAGCGAATACTGGTCCAGCGGCCGGCTGAAGACTTCGAGGCTGGTTTGGTCGTACACGATCCCGTATCCTCCGGAGATCTTGGTTGACTCGAGGCGCGGCGGGGCCCAGGAGAATCCGATCCGCGGCGAGAGGTTCGTGTTCCCGGCCAGGCGGTCCCAGTCCTGCCGCAGGCCGATCTCCAGTTGCAGGCGCGGCCGGACCTTCCAGAAATCCTGCGCGTACCAGGATGCCTCGGTGTTCGAGAGCTGAAGCCGGCCGCTGCCGCCGAATGTCACCCGGCGCGAGATGGTGTTGTCGGCGCGCAGGAACATGTAGCTCGCGCGGGAGACACTCTGCCAGTAATTCACGGCATCCAGGTCGATGCCAATCTTCACCTGGTGGCTGCCCAGCGCGGAGAAGGAAGGCGCGAACAGATTCGCCAGGAACTGGTCGCGGCCGGCTTGGCGCGTTGCATCGACGAAGGCGTTTCCGGTGCGCCCATCGGCGGTATTGACCAGCGGGGCGTGTCCCTGCGGGATTTCACGGTCAAACGTGCGGTTGGCAGCGTAGCCGATCTCGAACAGCGCGCCGCGGTGGAAGTAGACCTGGTCCTTGATGTTGAAGAACCACTGGCGCGTCCTGCGGTCGGTCGTGGTTTCCATGGGATCGAGCGCACCCAACCCGTTGCGCGGCGCGATCCAGAAACTGGTGAGAAAACCCGTATAGAGAATATTCGACGGCGTGAGGTTGAACTGGTTCCGGAGCAGGTTGTTCACCCGCCAGCTCGTGCTCCGGTCCTGCCCATTGGGGAGTTCTTCGACCACGTGCTGGTCGTACTGCACGTCCACGTTGTCGGAGAACCACGCCCGGCCTCTTCGCAGCGGCCCCGAGAATTCGAATCTCGGCGTCCATCCGCCGATAACGATGCCCTTGCGGTTCTCCAGGCCGGGGATGAAATTGGTTCCCGAATAGCGGAACCGGTCGTCGCCGGTGGAGGTCTTAATCGCCAGCGTGCCCGCCGCCCCCTTGCCGAACTCCGCCGGATTGAGGCCCGAAACCTCCATCGAGCGTACGGCCTCCACGCCCAGGCGGCTTTCGAAGCGCCCGGTGAGCGGGTCGTTGAGCTCAAACCCATCCAGCGTGTAGAGGACCTGCTCCTCGGCGCCGCCGTTGAGGTGAATCCCACCGGCTGAATCCTGTACCACCCCGGGGATGGCCCGCATCGCGTTCCTTAGAGTGTTAGTCGCCGGATACGGGACCTGGAGAAGCTCCGTGCCCGTCAGCCGCTCCTCCGGAGTGGTCCGATCGAAATCGATGGCCGGTGGGGAGTAGGAGACATCGACCTTCTCGAAGACCTCGCGCGTCGGGTTCAGCACCAGGGTGATTTCGTTGGCGCCCTCGGCCAGCCGCACTGGCCGGTCCTGGAGGCGGAAGAAGCCCGGGCGTTCGGCGGTGAGCAGGTACTCGCCGGGTGAATCGACCCGGAACACAAACCTCCCCGTGGGGTCGGCCACCGATTCCAGGCGGAACTCGGAACCGGCCCGGGCGAGAAACACCTGGGTGCCCGGCACCGCTGCGCTGTTCTCGTCCACCACGCGGCCAGTCAGGTTGACCTGTGCCCGCGCTGCCGGCGCGCACAGGGCGACCATCCCGATGAGAAGCGCCCACCTCACGGTAATACAATGATACGTGATGCGGATTCGCCTTTCCTCGCTCGCCACTCTTTTGGCGGCCGGCGCGTTGGCCGTTTCAGCCCAGACCTCGTCGCACCTGGCCAACCTGCGCCAGCTCACCTCAGGCGGGCAGAACGCCGAGTCCTACTGGTCGCCCGACGGAAAACGGCTGGTGTTCCAGTCCACGCGCGACGGTCATCAATGCGACCAGATCTACATCATGAACGCGGACGGCTCCGATGTCCGGATGGTTTCCACGGGCAAAGGCCGCACCACCTGCGCGTACTTCCTGGCCGACGGCAAGCGCATCGTTTACGCCTCCACGCATGAAGGCGGCGATGCCTGCCCTCCTCCGGCCGATCGCAGCAAGGGCTACGTCTGGCCGATCTACGCCACTTACGACATCTTCCTGGCCACCGATGACGGCAAGATCCTCAGGAAGCTCACCGATGCCAAGGGCTATGATGCCGAGGCGACCGTGAACTGGAAGACGGGCCGCATTGTGTACACCTCGCTTGCCGGCGGCGACCTGGACCTGTGGAGTATGAAGTCCGACGGCTCGGCCAAGCGCCAACTCACCAGCCTCCCCGGCTACGACGGCGGCGCGGTCTACTCCCGCGACGGCAAGAAGCTGGTGTGGCGCGCCATGCACCCCAGCACCCCAGAGTCGCTCGCCACTTACAAGGACTTCCTGGCGAGGGACCTCGTCTCACCGATGAAAATGGAAATCTTCATCGGCGATGCCGACGGAAAGAACGCCCGGCAGATCACCAATTTCGGCTGCGCCAGTTTCGCTCCGACCTTTACGCCCGACGGCAAGAAGATTCTGTTCGCCTCCAACAAGCACGCCTGCGACAGCCACAGCTTCGAGCTGTACCTGGTGAACCTGGACGGCTCCGGCCTCGAGCGGGTGACCGATTTCGGCGGCTTCACCTCGTTCGCGGAATTCTCGCCCGACGGCAGGAAGCTGGCCTTCACCTCCAGCCACCAGGCCAAGGGCCGTTACGAATTCAACATCTTCGTGGCAGACTGGAGGTAGGGACGTTATGGAACTCACAGGAAAACGCATCGCGATTCTGGTCGACCAGGCCTATCAGGAGCTCGAGGTCTGGTATCCTTACTACCGCTTCCAGGAAGCCGGCGCCGAGGTGGTGACCGTGGGCGCCCAGGCAGGCGCGACCTATCCCAGCAAGGTCGGCTACCCGGTCGTGGCCCAGAAGTCTTACGACGAGGTGAGCCCCGGCGACTTCGACGGGGTGGTGGTTCCCGGCGGTTACGCGGCGGACCACATCCGCCGGCACGCCAAGGCGATCCAATTCGTGAAGGACCTCGACACGCAGGGCAAACTGGTCGCCTCGATTTGTCATGGCTTGTGGGCGCTGTGTTCGGCGGGCGTTCTGAAAGGGCGGCGCGCCACCTGCTTTTTCGCGATCCAGGACGACATCATCAACGCCGGTGCGCACTACGAGGACTCGGAGGTCGTGGTCGACGGCAACCTGGTCACCTCGCGCAAACCCGACGATCTGCCGGCCTTCTGCCGCGCCTGCATTCAGGTGCTGAGGGTAGGATAAGCCTCCGGCTTATCCCGTTTCAGATTCTTCCGTCTTGATTCCCGACTGCGATTCGGCGTAGGATTCGAGACGAGATGAAACCGATCCGGACCTTCACCGTCATTCCTTCCCTGCCCGCGCCGATCGAGGGCTTGCGGGTCGTTGCCTACAACCTGCGTTGGGCCTGGAACCACGAAGCCATCGAGCTGTTCCGGCGGCTCGACCGGGATTTGTGGGAAAGCAGCGGGCACAATCCGGTGCTCATGCTGGGCGCCATCGAACAGGACAAGCTCGAGGCGGCGGCCCGCGACGACGCCTTTCTGGCCCACTTGAACCGCGTCTCGGACGAGCTCGAGTCGTACCTGACGGGCGAGTCGACGTGGTTCCACAAGATGTGCTCCCACCAGGCCGACAAGCCGCTGGTCGCCTATTTCTCGCTGGAGTTCGGCCTCACCGAGTGCCTCTCGATCTTTGCGGGCGGGCTGGGCATTCTGGCCGGGGATCACTTGAAATCCGCGAGCGACCTGGGCATTCCCCTGGTGGGCGTCGGGCTGCTCTATCAGCAGGGCTATTTCCGCCAGTACTTGAACCAGGCCGGATGGCAGCAAGAGGAATACCCGAACAACGATTTCCACAACCTGCCGGTGAGCCCCGCGTGCGGCCGCGACGGCAAGCTGCTGGTGGTCGAGGTGGCCTTCCCCGGGCGGCAGGTCAAGGCCCAGGTCTGGCGCGTGCAGGTCGGCCGCGTGGCACTCTTTCTCCTCGACACCAACTTCAGCGGCAACGCCCGCCCCGAGGACCGCGACATCACCGACCAGCTCTACGGCGGCGATCACGAGATGCGCATCCGGCAGGAGATCGTGCTCGGAATCGGCGGCTACCGCGTGCTGGAGGCGCTGGGTCTGGAGCCGACCGTCTACCACATGAACGAAGGTCACTCGGCGTTCCTGGCCCTGGAGCGCGTACGGCGGCTGATGGAGACCCGCCGCCTCGCGTTCGCCGAGGCCAGCCAACTGGCCTCCGCCAGCCTGGTCTTCACCACGCACACCCCGGTCGAAGCCGGTCACGACTACTTCTCGGTCGAGCAGATGGACCGCTACTTCGGGGACTACGCGCGCGCCCTCGGCATCTCGCGCCAGGAGTTTCTGGCGCTGGGGCGCCGCTCCCCCAGCGACGACGGCGAGTTCTGCATGACCGTGCTGGCGTTGCGCCTGGCTTCCTACCGCAACGGCGTCAGTAAGCTGCACGGGCAGATCAGCCGGCGCATGTGGCAGCCCCTCTGGCCCGGCGTCCCAGTCGAAGAGATCCCCATCGGCCACATCACCAACGGGGTCCACTTCCGTTCCTGGATTTCGCTCGAGATGAACCAGCTTTACGACCGTTACCTGGGGCCAAACTGGCGCGAGGAACCCGCCAACAGCGACGTGTGGAACCGTGTCCACACCATTCCCGCGGAGGAGTTATGGCGCACCCATGAGCGGCGGCGGGAGCGGCTGGTGTCCTGGGCGCGCCTCCGCGTCCTGAACCAGCGGATCCGGCGGAGCGCGTCGCCGGCTGAGATCGAGGCCGCCGACGAGGTGCTCGACCCGGACGCCCTCACCATCGGCTTTGCGCGCCGGTTCGCCACCTACAAGCGCGCCACCCTGCTGCTCCGCGATTTGGACCGGCTCAAGCGCATCCTCTCCGACGCGGCCCGCCCGGTGCAGTTGATCTTCGCCGGCAAAGCCCACCCGCGCGACGACGCGGGCAAAGAACTGATCCGGCAGATTACCACCTTCTCCCGGCAGAAAGAACTCGGCCGGAGCCTGGTGTTTCTCGAGGATTACGACATGGCGGTGGCGCGCTACCTGGTGCAGGGTGTGGATGTCTGGCTGAACACACCGCTGCGGCCCCAGGAAGCCAGCGGGACCAGCGGGATGAAAGCCGCCGCCAACGGCGCGCTGAACCTGAGCACTCTGGACGGATGGTGGGACGAGGTCTGGCGCTCCCCCGGCCGCCCCGAGGGCATCGGCTGGGCCATCGGCAAGGGCGAGACTTACGACAATCGCGAGTATCAGGACCAGGTCGAGGCCGAGGCGCTCTACGATCTGCTCGAGCGCGACGTCATTCCGACCTTTTACGAGCGCGGCGCGGACCGGCTCCCGCGCAGGTGGATCGGCCACATGAAGGCCTCCATCAGCACCCTCTGCCGCTTCGTCAACACGCACCGCATGGTCAGCGATTACACTTGCCAGTTCTATGCCAAGGCGCACGCCCAGTTCCGCCGTCTGGAGGCCGACGGCGCCGCCCGGACCAAAGCGCTCGCCGCCTGGATGGCGAGGGTCCGCGCCGGCTGGCAGCACGTCCGCGTGGAAGCGGTCGAAGACGGCCCCGGAGCGGCGCTCCTGGTTGGCACCATCATCGGCGCGCGGGCGCGCATTCAGCTTGGTCCACTGACTCCCGATGACGTGGCGGTCGAGATGTACCTGGGGCGGCTCGATCCCGCCGGTGAGATTCTGGAGGCCGAACTCACGCCCATGCGATCCACCGGGCGCGACGCCCAGGGCAGGTATTTGTTCGAGGCCACCCCGGTCCCCTGCTCCAAGAGCGGGCTGCACGGATTCACCGTCCGCGTCCGCCCGCATCACGCCGACCTGCCCGCCGCCGACGGCGCCACCCCCTTCCTCCCCGGCCTGATTGCCTGGGCTTGACAGGACGAAAACAGGCGGCCGGCTGACCTTGCGCCCGCAACCGAGGGACTGCCGCGGCCGTCCGCTGTGGGGACGGCCCAGGTTGTCCCCGGTTGCCCTTCGAATCCCCCCTCTGCCCCTGTGTTTTGCCTACCATAGAAGGGTGAGCATCGGATACGTTGTTCGCGTTTGTGTGGTGCCGTTGGCGCTCGTGTGTCTTGCGGCCGCTCCGCAGAGACCCGGCGAGGAGCCGGACGTCAAGTTTCCGAGCGGCAAGTCGCAGCGGGAGGAAATCCTCAAACAGGAACACAAGCAGTCTCTGCGCGACGTCAAGGAGATTCTCGAAGTGGCCGGGCAGCTCCAGGCCGACTTGGAGAAGGACGACTACCTGGTTCTGTCGATCTCCTCGCTGAAGAAGACCGAGCGGATCGAAAAGTTGGCTCGGCAGATCCGGGCGCGGATCCAGCGCTAGGGAGGCGAACCGTGCGGCTGATTCTCTGGATGTTCGGCGTGGCCACGCTGCTCCTCGCGCAGTCGCCGCCCTTGCTCGTGTTCGTAGCCGGGAGCGCCCAGCCCTCCCCGCGAATCCCCGGATGGGAGGTCGTCGCGGTCCAGGCCGCCCCCAACGACGCGGGTGTGCGCACGATCGAGGCCGCCGTCGAGTCGGCTCGCCGCGAGCGCCACACCGACCCCCTGCGCACCTATATCGCCGGCCAGGGCGAAGGAGCGGCCACTCTCTTCCTCGCGGTCTCCCGCAGGCCGGACCTGTGGGCCGCCGCTCTCGCCCTTGGCGGGAGCCCCAAGCCCGCCATCGATTCTGGCCGCCTGTTCGGCGCCAACTCGCAACTCGTACCCGTGCTCTGGATCACGCGGCCTGAGGACCGTCTGCTCCAGCCGTTGCGTGCCAAGCTGGCCGCGGCCGGGTTCAACCTCGAGCCGCAGCCCCCCGGCATGACCGTGGAGCAGGCCTTCCAGTGGCTGGCCACCCACACCCGCCAGGCGTTTCCCGAGAAGGTGGATTGCGAGACCGGCAATGCGGCCTTCGCGCGATGCTACTGGGTCCAAATGACCAGGTTCGACCCCGCGCAACGCAACGACGCGGTACCGTCGACTCGAGTACAGCCGGGATCGGGCGCCGCGTTGGATCTGGGCGGGTTCGGCTTCAACCTCGAGGCGCCCGGCCCAGGTCTCGTGGTGGAGTGGCTGCCGGATAACTACAAGGGGCCGCTCAAACTCGGCGACCGTATTCTCTCGGTCGCTGGCATTGCGGTTCCCGACGCCGCCGGCTATGTCCAGATGATGGACCAAGCGACGGAGCAGAAGCCGGTCGGCGTCATCATCCAGCGCGGCAAGGACCGCCACCGCCTGGAGACACGCATCCTCCTGCCGAAGCGCGACGAGGCGATCACAGTGCGCGTACAGGCGCAATTCCTGGCGGATTCGCGCGAGTTGCTGGTCATCACCCGCGGCGTGACGGAAGTGCGCGTGACCTTGCCGGACTACTGGCTCCCTTGCCCCATCAACTGGAACGGTAACGACATGGGGAAGGCCGACAGCCCCGGCTGCTGGCTCCTGGCCCTCGGCAGTCAGGCACGCAAGTGCGAGTAACGCCGAGCGGTTGGCCAACTGCGTTGTCGCGACGTTTCCGGCGTAAGCGCATGCAGCGCTTCGCAAGCGAATTCGCCATCACCCCCGAGACGCGAATACTCGATGTCGGAGGAGTTCCCGAGTACTGGCAAACGTTGCCAAAGCAGCCGCGCGTTACCCTGCTCAACATGCCGCGCGCGGAGGCCGAAATTCCCGCGGGGGAGCGCTGGGTGGCCGGCGACGGGAGGTGCTTGCCGTTCGCCGACCGATCGTTCGACATCGTCTTCAGCAATTCTGTCATTGAGCACGTAGGCGACGCCGCCGGCCAGGAGAAGTTCGCGCGCGAGGTGGCGCGCGTAGGCCGCGGCTATTGGGTACAGACGCCAAATCGCTGGTTCCCTGTTGAGCAACACCTGCTGACGCCGTTCATTCACTGGCTGCCGGAGCTTTGCCAGCGGGCCATCGTGCCCCATGGCACGGTTTGGGGTGCGCTCGCACATGTTTCTCCGGACCGGCGGCGGTTTTTTCTGGAACACTACCTGGCCGCGGTCCGGCTCCTCGATTTCCGTGAGTTGCAGGGGCTGTTTCCGGACGCACGCTTGATCCGGGAGAGGTTCTTAGGTCTGACTAAGTCGCTGATCGCGATGAGACCTGTAGGATAAGGCTCTGCCTTGTCCCGGTCGGCCGCCGGACAAGCCGGAGGCTTATCCTGCTTACAATTACCAGGTGCGAAAGACGTGCTGGTGGTCTTCCATGATGACGCGGCTGCCGCGGAACTTCACGCCCTCCATCTCCAGGCGCAGGCGCTGATCTTGGCCCATCTCCCGCTTCAGGCGGATCCGCCCTCCGGCGCCCACCACCCGCTG
>Ga0187850_10004955_pt1 | contig 10290 bp, 13 predicted proteins | sample June2016WEW_4_15_FD_132436 | JGI IMG/M metagenome (GOLD analysis project Ga0187850, IMG submission 132436) | Peatland microbial communities from SPRUCE experiment site at the Marcell Experimental Forest, Minnesota, USA - June2016WEW_4_150 | ecosystem: Environmental > Terrestrial > Soil >... | reverse complement strand
TGCAGCGCCTCATTCCAGCGTGCCGCTGCCCCCGGGGCAGTTCAGCCTGCGCCACGGCGTTGCAGAGGACCTGGAGGCATCCCCGCTGATTCGGTGACGGGGACTTCACGGGAGTGATCTCCCACAACGCCGTTTCGGGTCCAGTTTCCGGGCGCCCGACGATCCGCTCGCGATTTGGCGCTACCTGCACCACAGTGGTGCAGATGATATGATAAAGGTGTGAGAAACAGGCCGAAGGCTCGCACGCGAATGGCGCCATCCGTCCGCCAGAGCGTCACGATTCCAGCACACCTGGCGATTGAGGTCGAGCGAGTAGCCAGAAGAAAGCGTCTCACCATGAGCCGGGCGCTGGTCATGCTCGCACAGCGCGGGGTCGACGCTGAAGCGGCGGCACGCGAGAGTCTCAATGCGACATATCGGCGGTTCATGTCGGAGGGCGATCCCGTGCGCAAGAATGAAGCTGGAAAGGATCTGATCCGGGCAATCTTCGGGAAGGATGCCATTGCCGAAGATTCGATTCTCTAGTCTCCCACGCCCCGTCTGGCAGCACATTCTTGCGCGTGTAGCGGAGCGTCAGATCTCCGAGCAAGATCTTCGCCGGTTGCAGGACTGGGTGAATACCGGCCCCTGGGCGCCTGACGGGGATTGGTACAAGGATTTCGGATCATTTACGATCTGCGGTTCCGGCGAGCTTCCGAAAACGGTATTGGCGCAAGGCATGGAGCCCTTCGGGTCTCCAATCGAATAGCTCACGGAAAAGTAACCGGGGATCCGGTCGGAACAAGACGCTTCCCCGAACGCCGTTTCGGGACCTTTGTCCGAGTGGCCGACGATCCGCTCAGAACGCGCCACATTGAACAATGCACTCACCCGTGAAATTCTGAGAGACGCGACAAGTGATTCAATCCGTTAGAATACGATTATACCGATTCCGCCGGATGAGTTCCAGCAGAAGATCAAGGCCAGAGTACGCGCGCATTATGCCGCTAACCGGACGCCCCTGTTGCTAGCCCATCTTGGCGCCGAGATCGAAAAGCGTGACGAGTGGCCGACCGACCGCGGGCCGCGCAACCTCAAGCAACTGATAACTGAAACTTGCGCTCCCGATTTGCAGATTGTCTGGGATCGCCGATCCCCGGCATACATAGCGGTTGTCACACCTGAAGTCCGGGCCGATGTCGAAACGCAGATCGCAGACCGCTTTGCCGACAAAGATGCAGCCCCCGTCCGGTTGGAAGAAATCGTCAAGCCAGTGCTCTTGGCGTTCTGCGTCAACGTACAGAACCAGCCTGTTTACATCAAAAGAACCAGGCCCTTCCGCTATGAGGTCGGAAGCATCCCTCCCGACCGCGCAACGGATTACATCCTCGTCGAACCCGAGTATAGACGCCCGGGCTTGCGGATTGATCATCCCCACCTTCTACCGTTGAGCGACAGGAAGGACCTGGAAAGCCTAATCCAAAAATGGGCGGCGGTGCATGGAGTACAAGTGGAGCAGTTTTCCAGGATCGATCAGGATGAGAAGGAGCCTTCGGAAGCCGGTCGTACCGCTCTTGATCGCCTGCTCGCCGCGCAACCACCAGACGTTGCACAGCGCATGATGATACCGGCTGACATCGCACAGATTCTATCGCGGATTCGATAAGCCCGATGGGAAAGCCCAAACACAAGCAACGCACATTGCCCGTTGCTTTGCCCTCCACCAACGCCATCGATCTTTTTCTGCTCGCGGGCCTCCCGCACCCGTTACACTCCCGTATCGAGGAGTTCTTTCAGAACATCGCTGGGAACCACGCGAAGGTAATCGCTACCCCATCACCAAGCTATGACGGACTGCTCTATCGCGAGAAGACCGTGCAGGCACTGCTCACGGCTGGCGCGCAGTTCTCCGCTCGGCGGCTGAAGAACAGGAGCGACGATCAAGCGACTCGGCCTCGAAGAATCGCGCTTTTTTATGTCCCGGCGGAAGATGACGAACTTCTGCTTCGCGCATTCGATTTTTTCGTTTTCCCGGTCCCCTTGCGCGACCGATCCACCTTTGATGCCTATGGCAACCAGAGGCGCCATCAAAGGGACGTGTGTGAAGCGGCAATTCGAAAAGGGATGGAAGTCTATACCCGCGACCTGGTCGGACTGCTTCAGAGGCGAATCGAAAGCCGGAAATCGCACGAGCCGTTATTGCTGCCCCCTGCAAATTTCCATCTGGAAGATCAACGCCTGCGGCATGCCTTCTGCGAACTGACGCGCGGCATCCGTGCGTGGGCGAATGCAATGCCGGAAACAGTCAGTCCTCAGATGTTCGACCACGAAATGCTACCAGACTTCCTGGACCACAATGAGCGTCAGCTCATCTTTCGCGATTCCCGCAATGTAGTTTTTCCGTGCGCTCGGCCCACGGAGTTTCATGGTGCGCAGGAAATTGATCCTGCTGCGGAGCTGCGTCCTCTCCGCGAACTTCTTCGGACGACTTATCGCTTCGGCACATCCTTGCCGCAAGGGTTCCACCATGATGCCCAGTTTGAGGGCGGTCGTCACTTCAATCAAACCACATTCGACTGTTCACGGGAGGGAGAGATCTCGGTGACGGCCAGCCACGTGAACATTTATCCCAATGATTACGTGAGGCCCGCTTCATGAAAGGCGAAAATAAAATACCGCAGCGCTACCGGGTAGCAGCTGCGGTAAATATCTCCCGAACAGCTTCGGTTGCGTTAACCTACGTCCCAGCCGGTCGGTCTGAATAGCCGAAGCTAATCAACCACAACGATTCGAGCTTACGCCGGAATCGCCGGACCCCAATCGGGCCATCGGATCTCAGAGCCGAAACTCTGGCGCTTTTCCGCCTTCTGCAGGTCGGTCCGCGCGGATGCCATTAAAGCACCGTAGCGACGTTCGTTATTATGATCTCACGAAATCCGTGACATGTCAATGAGCCGTAAGACAAGCAGAATCAGCGAGTTGAACTTCGAAGACCACGCGCTGCAAAACGCTCCCAGCAAGGTCGCGCGGAGTGTTAGCCATAAACCTGTCCTCCGCAGCGCCTAAAACCAGCCATTTCAATAAGGCAAGTGCATCGCGCGCCCTGCGTCAATGGGCAGAGTCGCACCGGAAGATCCTGCGGTCCATAAGCCACCAAGTTTCGCGGCTCCGGGTCGATAACGCGCCACTCGGAAAGTGGATCGGATTTCCCCTTTCGGCAGCGCCGTTGGCCGGAAGTCCCCATCTGGGAAGTTTGAGGCTTCGAGCCGTCTACCGCGGGATAGATCCCATGAAACGCCGTTCACGACAGGAGCATCGTCGGGATTGCGCGGCGCCACGCGTTGACCGCGGAGACGAGGGCAGATGGATCGCCGAAGCTGTTGACAGACTCTATCCCGGCGGAGATGCCGGAGCAGTCCCTCGCGCTTCATCCCACCACTACGAGTTCCTGCCTGGCATCGGGAGGCAGAGCACGCAAGGATTCCTCGCGTCTGTGATCGAGAATCAGGGCAATCGCCTCGCGAAGATTCGCCAGACATTCCTCGCGCGTCTTGCCCTGCCCATTGGCGCCGGGCACTTCGGCGCAGTATCCGGCATACCATGGGCCGTCTTGCTCGACTATCGCCGTGAATTCGTTGCGCATTTCTCTATTCTACCGCCGGGGGGCTGGAACCGGATCTGGGAAATGCGGCTGTTCTGAGCGCCGACACTCCCCTGACACGCCGGTCACGAAACAAACCGCACGTTTCGCTGGCGCCGCCGCCGCGGAGATCATCGCCGTCGCGCTCTTCGCGCTGGTGTTCCCGCGCGTGAAGCGGGTTGCGCGCGCCTTGCACCCGGTCGAGCTTTCGGCGTCGGCGCTGCTGGCGTTCGGGATGGTGCAGGGGCGGGGCAGGTCAATCTTGCGACACTCAACCGGGCTCCGAGCGCCCCCAAGACAGCGGCCAAGGTTTGCACGTTCGGGTTGCCCTTTTCGGAGAGCGCCCGGTAAAGGCTCTCGCGATTCAGGCCGGAATGCGCAGCGACCTTGGCTATGCCTCCCTGCGCCTGCGTGACGTTGCGTAGCGCGATCAGGAAAACTCTCGGGTCCTGCTCGTCAAGCGCTGCATCGAGATAGGCGAGCGCCCGTTCCTCGTCTTTCAGCATGTCCATCGGAAGATCGTCATACGGTGCGCTTCTAGGCATCTGGCCTCCTCATCTATCGGAGCGGCAACACTCGGGCGCGCGGCTTGTCCGTCCAGTCGAGGGTGACGACGGCGCCCTCGTTGAGTGCCGCTTCGCAATCTTGAAGGGCGCCGAGAAGCGCGGAACCGCGCACTTCTGGTACGAGCGGTTCCCCACGGAGGAGCACGACACTAGGAGCATTCTGCTTCGTGTGTGCAAGGATCTGAGGGAAATCCAAGTCGTTCGTCAGAATCACGTAGACAGATTGGCGGGCGTAGGCGCAGATTTCGCTATCCTTCGCGGAGTTGGGGCCGGCCGATGACCAGTGGACCGCTTCATATCCGGCGCGCCGGAGAAAGTGAACCCAACGGGGCGTCAGGTTCATGTCGATAAGAAGGCGCATCAACTCGCGAGCCGGACCTCGCGCCCCTGAGCCAGGCGTGCAGCGAAGGCGAGAGCTTCGAGAATATCCGCCTCTTCGATATAAGGAAAGTCGGTCAGTAACTGCTCGACCGTGCGGCCGGCCGCCATGGCCCCAACGATCATGCCGACGGTCACCCGCATGCCCCGGATGCATGGCTTCCCGCCCATGACCTCAGGATCCATCGTTATGCGGTCGAACTGCTGCACGCCGATTATGATAGCGCAGCTACGACATTGTGCGCTCGGCGACCTTCCTACCGGCAAGGCTGTCCTGCGCGACTACGTCAACGCGACGGTCGGCTTCCAGGACCTCGAAAAGCGTACGCGGATACCCGCCAAGAGCCTGATGCGCATGCTGGGGCCAAAGGGCAGCCCCTCCGCCGCGAATCTCTCCAGCATCCTTACCGCGTTACAAAAAACGGAAGGCGTCCAATTCTAGCTTTCGCTGAGGCCGTAAAGCCCCCCGGCGGAACGGCGTAGACGTTCTACACAAGAAAGAGTAGACTGTCTACAGAATGAGCATCAGACCGGCTTCTCGCGTAGATCTCCTGCAAGGGACTCTCGACCTCCTGATCCTGCGCACGCTGCTTCTGGGAAGAACGCATGGGCACGCCATCGCCAAGCACATCCAGCGAACTTCCGACGACCTGCTCCAGGTCGAAACCGGATCGTTGTATCCGGCGCTGCACCGGCTGGAGGCTCGCGGCTGGATCGCGGCCGCTTGGGAACTGTCGGAGAGAGGAAAACGAGCGAAATATTACCGCCTGACGGCTAAAGGCCGGAAGCAGTTGCAGGCCGAACATGCCAAATGGGAGACGTTTTCCCGCGCCATGGGACTGGTTCTGAAGCCACTCAACCCGGAGGAAGTATGAAACAGATTCTCCGCAAGCTGGGCTGGATGATCGAGCGGGGCAGAAAGGAAGCGGAACTCCGCGACGAACTGCAGTTTCACCTGCAAGAGGAAGCCGAACAAGCGGAAGCTGCCGGGCTGATGGCGGAAGAGGCGAAATACGCGGCACGGCGGGAACTTGGGAACGCCGCGTTATTGATGGAGGACACCCGCGCTGCGTGGGGATGGACATGCCTGGAGCGATTCTGGCAAGACTTGCGCTACGCCGCGCGGATGTTGCGCAAGAACCCCGGATTTGCGTTCGCGGCCGTTTTGTCGCTGGCGCTCGGGATCGGCGCCAATACGGCGATCTTCAGCTTGCTGAATGCCGTCGTCTTCCGGCTGCTGCCGGTGGCCGATCCGCAGCAGCTCGTGCAGTTCACAAACACCCTTCCACTGTGGGAAACCGGAAGCAGCAGCGGCCGGGAACTGTACTCCTACCCGCAGCTCGAACGTTTTCAAACGCAATCCAAGACACTATCCGGCATCTTCGGCGGGACGAGACTTGGGCGCATTAACGTTGGGTTCCACGGAACATCCGGAATCGCCCAAGGCGATGCTTCGAGCGATAATTTCTTCTCCGTTCTCGAAGTCACGCCGCAGTACGGCCGGTTCTTCTCGGCAGGCGAAGACCGGGCGGGTGCGTCCGTAGCCGTGATCGGCGATCGCTACTGGCGCAATCGATTTGGGGCGGACCCTTCCATCGTCGGGGGCGCGATCACCCTCAACCAGGTTCCCTTCACGGTGATTGGCATCACCCCTCCGGAGTTTTCGGGAATCGCGGTCGGAAGCAGCCCGGACATTTGGGTGCCGCTCCACGCTTTGGATCGTCTCAGGCCCGACAGCAAGCGGTGGACGGAGCCTTTTTCGTCGGCTTGGATGCTGATTGCGGGGCGGCTTCGTCCGGCAATCTCGCGCGAGCGGGCGCAGGCCGAACTCGATGTAATGAACCGGCAATTTTTGGCGGAGCAGCTACCCATCTCGGAGATCGGCGGCCTGGAAAACGTGCAGCGCTTTGTTCACGAGGGTCGCCTTGTGCTCCGGCCAGCCGCAAGCGGCATGTCGAGCGGCCTGCGAGACCGCTACGCATTCCCGTTGAAGCTGCTGATGTCGGTGGCGGGCATCGTGTTATTGGTGGCCTGTGCCAACATCGCCAACCTGCTGCTGGCCCGCGCTTCCAACCGGCGCCGCGAGTTTGCCGTGAGACTGGCGCTGGGAGCCAGCCGCGGCCGGCTGGTGCGGCAGTTTCTCACGGAGAGCGTGGTGCTGGCATCGGTCGGGGGCGCTGTGGCAGTGCCCATGGCGTGGTGGGGTAGCTTGGCGCTGGTGCGCATGATTTCCACCGGCGATTCGCGGGTGCCACTGGCCGTCGATCCGGACTGGCGGATCTTCGCCTTTACCGCCGCCGTGTCGCTGCTCACAGGGATTCTCTTCGGCCTGGCGCCCGCGGTGCGCGGCACGCGTGTCGATCCCGGTCCCGTCATGAAGAAAGGGACGCGCGGCGCGGGCCGATCCTCGCACACGCTGGACCGCATCCTGGTAGTGGCGCAAGTTGCGCTTTCCGTGGTCCTTGTCACGGGCGCCGGACTATTCGTGCGCACCCTCCAGAAGCTCTGGAACGTGAACGTAGGATACGGCCGCGAAAACGTGCTCATGTTCTCCGTGGATGCCAAGCTCGCGGGCTACCCAAGCGACCGCGCCGGTGCGGTTTATCAAGAGATTCTCCGAAAGCTACAGGCCCTTCCTGGCGTGAAGTCCGCCAGCGCCTCCATCGTCCGCCCGGTGGATGACCAGTTCTATCTGCTTGATCGGGTCAACGAAATCGATGGCCGCGGGCTGCCCGAGCGCAACGCCATCCGCGTCGCGTGGAATGCTACGAGTCCCGGCTATTTCTCCACTGTCTCGACGCCGGTCGTCTCGGGACGGGATTTCGAGCCACGCGATAACGAAACCGCGCCCAAGGTGGTCATCGTCAGCGAGTCCCTCGCCAAGAGCGCTTTCCCGAACCAGAATCCGATCGGCCACCGGCTGGGTGCGGACACCATAGTAGGCGTCGTGAAAGACTCGCTTTACAGCGGCGCGCGCGACCAGCCGAGGCCCCTACTCTATCACCCGCTCTTCCAACACGGCCGGGATCAGGAGTTCGGGTGGGGGTTTGTTTCCTTCGAGCTGCGGTACGGCTCCCTCTCCAACCTTCCCGATGAGGTGCGCCGGGAGGTTGCGTCCGTGGACCGCAACCTGCCGGTGTTCCGTGCCAAAACACTGGTCGCGCAAACGGAAGAGTCATTGATGGAGGAGCGACTGCTTGCGACAGTCTCCGGCTTCTTCGGAGCTCTCGCGCTGCTGCTCGCCTGCGTCGGCCTCTACGGCCTGATGGCGTATGCGGTGGCGCGCCGTACGGCCGAGATTGGCATCCGGCTGGCGCTAGGCGCACGGCGCGATCACATCATGTGGCTGGTGCTGCGCGAGACGCTGTGGCTCACATTGGCAGGCATCGCGGCCGGCGTCCCGTTGGCTTTGTGCGCGGCGCGATACGCGAAGTCGGTGCTGTTCGGAATCGGCACAGCCGACCCGTTGACGATTGCCGCGACCGTCGTAACTTTGATCGGCGTGGCCGCGCTAGCCGGATATATCCCGGCTCGCCGCGCCCTCCGCGTGGACCCCATGGTGGCCTTAAGGTACGAGTAAACCGTGGTCCTTACCCGTTACTCCCGATCCCGCTCCCGAATGATCTGTTCCGCCTGCGCGATCTGGTCGCCCGTGCCGCGCACGGCCAGGGCATTGCGGAAGGGACTGTACCAGACGCGGTGCATCTTGGTGGTGGAGCGAATCGTATTTGCCAGTTCCTGCCCGTCCTGCGGGTGGGAAAGGAAGAAGATCCGCGCTAGATTTCCCTGGCGGGTGTCGCCCTGCACGGAATACTCCAGCGCAGCAGAGTCGGCCGCCGGCGCCGTGGGGTCATTGAGCAAGGTCAGAATCCAATCGGCGAACGCCACCTGTTCCGCGGTGCCGCGCAGAACCAGCGCATTCCGCGAGATCGCGGGGAACAGCCACTGGATATCCACGAGGGATCGGGTCAGGTTGGCCATGTCCTGCACTGCCTGCGGAGAGTGCGCACGCGGCAGGAAAAACACTTGCGCCCGATTGCCCCAGCGTGGGTCCACCTGCACCGCGTGATCGTGCAGCACCGGCGTCTGGATCTGCGCGGCGGGGGCATCGAGCTCGTTCAGCAGCCATTCGGAGACCGCCAGTTGATCCACGGTTCCGCTCGCGACCACGGCGCTAATCGGGTTGTACGGGAAAAGTCTCTGAATGTCGGTGACGGCGCGCGTGGCGTTGACGCTCTCCTGTAACGCCTGAGATGACTGGCTGTGAGCCAGGTAGAAGACTTGAACAGCCAGTTGCGTGGAAGTCGGCGCAGCGTATTGGCTCTTGGCGAAAGCCTGCACGGCGGAGGGCTTATCCAGTTCGCCGCACACCCACTGCGCGAGAGCGATCTGCTCCGCTGTCCCGTTGACGGTCACGGTTTTCTTCACCGGATCGATCGACACGTCTCGAACATCTCCGGCAGTCTTAATGGCGTTGGCCATCTCCTGCAGGCTTGGCGCGGATTCGACGTGCTTCAGGTAGATCACCTGCTGCCCCGAAGCCACGGCGGCGAAAAGAACGGCGGTCACACAAAGGGGAAATCCCATACGCATACTCCTTTAGAGTCCACTCCTCGATGTCTAGGACGCTGGGTGCGGCGCGAGCGTGGAGGCAGAATCGGTTTGAGACACACGGGGCCCAGGCCGCCCGGCCCGGCCAGTTCTCGAGTAACCGCGGGCGCTCAGCGGCCCAGCACCCTCGCGTACACCTCGTACGCCGCCTTGCCGAATAGTACGAAGATGACTTGCTGAAGTTTCGTGCCCGCTTTCTCCAGGTGCGCTTTGACTTCGCGGAGCGCGATCGCGGCGGCTTCCTCCAAGGGGTAGCCGTACACGCCCGTGCTGATGGCCGGAAAACTGACGGTGCGGACGCCGCGTTCTTCCGCCATCTCGAGGCACTTGCGATAGCAGGAAGCCAGCAGCTCCGGCTCGCCGTGCCGGCCGTCGCGATACACCGGGCCTACCGCATGGAACACGTGCTTTGCCGGCAGCCTGCCCGCGGCGGTGGCCACGGCGCTGCCGGTGGGACAGCGGCCGATCCGCCGCCGGATTCCGTCCAGCTCGCGCATGATTTCCTCTCCGCCGGCGCGATGGATGGCGCCGTCCACGCCGCCGCCTCCCGCCAGCGCCGAGTTGGCCGCGTTCACAATGGCATCCGCCGCTACGCGCGTGATGTCGCCTTCTGCGAGGACGATCTTTCGCCCCGTGCCGCTTATCCAGTCCATACCCCAGTACCCTAATTCGGAATTCCGAAGGTTTGGTGGGGCAAGCGGTGCCGCCTGCCCTTGCCGACGTCCCGCGCAGCGGGACGCGGCGAGCTTCGCTCGGCCGCGGGCAGGCGGCGCCGCCTGCCCCACCGGCTACTGTTCCCAGCCTCCGCCGAGGGCGTTGTACAACTGCACCAGCGCGAGCCGCTCCCTCAGGATGGCCCCCGCCACGCCCATTTCCGCTGAGTAATAATTCGTCTCATTGGTCAGAACCTCCAGGTAGCTGGTGGCGCCACCCTGGTAGCGCACGCGGGACAACTGCGACGCATCCCGCGCCGCGGCCAGCAGTTTCTCCTCGTGCATGCGGAACTCGTGCAGCTTCTGGTACGCGATCAAGGCGTCGGAGACGTCGCGGAACGACTGCTGAATCGCCTGCTGGTATTGCAGCAGCGCCTGTTCGTGCTGCGCCTCCACCAGCCGG
>Ga0187850_10004953_pt1 | contig 10291 bp, 9 predicted proteins | sample June2016WEW_4_15_FD_132436 | JGI IMG/M metagenome (GOLD analysis project Ga0187850, IMG submission 132436) | Peatland microbial communities from SPRUCE experiment site at the Marcell Experimental Forest, Minnesota, USA - June2016WEW_4_150 | ecosystem: Environmental > Terrestrial > Soil >... | reverse complement strand
GATATAAGAGTCGCGGACGTGCTGTTCGTCGGTGGCAAGTCCGCTTGCACGTGCGGCCTCAGCATCGACTCGTTGGGGGACCATGGTCTTGAAGACGTCGCGATTGAAGCTCAGAATTTTCTCAAAGCTTCGATAGTTGGTGTCGAGAATCTTCAGGTCCTTTTTCGCGGAAGGAAAGACGTCCTCCAGCTGCAGCCGCTTCATGATGCGCCAATCAGCGCCACGGAATCCGTAAATCGATTGCTTCGTATCGCCTACGACAAACAGGCTTCCCTTTGTCGCGAGCGCATTGCCAACAAGCGGTTCGAGCGTTTCCCACTGAATCGGGTTCGTGTCCTGGAATTCATCAATGAGGTAGTGGCAGAGGGTTTCCCCGAGGCTGTAATAGACTTCCGGCACGATGCCCGGCTTCAAATACTCAGCAAGCCGTTTGACGACATCCCCGATGTCCACCTGTCCCCGGTCGTGTTTGACGGCCTCGATGGATTTCGAGAGGAGAGCGTGCGCTTCCGCATACGGTTGATAATGCTGGCGTGCTTTCAGCAGGATCATCGCGGTCCGTAGCGATTCGATTTCCTCGCAGAGCGACTGGGATTCCCCTAGTGCGCGTTGATACTGCTTGGCATCACTCTCTTTCTTCGTGATCGGTGGTGAAGGGAACTTGTGACCGATCAGGTTGTCCACATCAGCCGCTTTTGCGTATCCGACGTAACTTTCAAACCGTTTTGCCTTCGCAATGTTCGGGTGGCGGAGGAGTTTGTCGAGTTCCAGCACCTTCTTCGGCAATTGCTCACCGAGCAGTCGGATTTCATCCGAGTGATCTTCGGGGCGTAGGTGCTTGGATGTGAGGATAATTCTCTTGTAGAGATCCTTTACCTTATCAGCCAACTCGCGGTATGGGTTCCAAAAGAACCGATCATCGCTGCCGCGGCTTTCAAGAAGCAGCTGTATCAACTGATCAAACAGACGCGCAGAGGATGTCCCGGCGTGCAGTTCACGGGCGAAAAGTCCGAATGCTTCATCAAGGATCGCATCGCTGTCGAGAGCAATCTCGAGGTCTGGAGAAAGACCGAGTTCGAGTGCAGAAGCCTTGAAGACACGGGCGAGGAAGCTGTCGATGGTCCGGATCTGAAAGTCAGAGTAGTTGTCCAGAATCTCTTCGACGAGTTTTCCAGCCTCGAGTTGAATTTCGGACGGTGTCAACGAAAGGAATTGCTGAAACTCCTCGAGTGTTTCCGGCTTTCCGAGCGAAGCTGACTTCAGACCGTCGAGGACGCGCTGCTTCATCTCGCGCGCAGCGTTGTTGGTAAACGTAATCGCGAGGATGTTCTTCAGGCTGTTGTTCGGGATGGATCGGGCAAGGAGCAGCTGGACAACGCGCTGTTTGAGTGCACGCGTTTTTCCAGATCCCGCAGATGCGGAGACGACGGTGTACTTCGGCAGTTCGCTCGCGAACTGGCGGTCTTTCTCGAGGATGGTAAGCATGGGGGAGGATTGAACCACGGGAACAATTTAGGAAATATTCCCAAATGTTCGAGAGGAAAACGGAACGGGACGGAACGAAAAGGCGCTTGAGCCCCTTACTCAAGTTTCAGTTTTTTCAGCTTCGGCTTGATCACAAAGACGCAATAGGGCGCGTTCGCGTGGTTCTTGTAGTAGTCCTGGTGATAGTTCTCGGCAGGATAGAACTGCTTGAGCGGCTCGATCTGCGTGACGATCGGGGGGTCAAAGTCCTTCTGTGCTGCTGCTTTTGACTTTTCAGCGGCTGCTTTCTGCTTTTCGTCGTGGCAGAAAATGACTGATCGGTACTGTGTACCGACATCCGCTCCTTGACGGTTCAACGTCGTGGGGTCGTGTGCTTCCCAGAACACCTCCAGTAGTTTTTCAAAGCTTATCTTGGTTGGGTCATAAGTAATCTGAGCGACTTCGGCATGGCCTGTCGCGCCCGTGCAGACTTCTTCGTAGGTCGGGTTTGCTTTCGTTCCGCCGGCATAGCCTGCGACAACAGATTGGACTCCGTTCAATCGTTCAAAGACCGCCTCAACACACCAGAAACAGCCGGCACCGAATGTTGCTTTTTCCATGTGGACTGCCTTTCCCCCCTCCTGGGCAAACGCTGAGAAGCAGATAATAAATGGCAAAAAGAATTTCATAACGAGTTCCTTCAACTTCTTTTTTAACAACCTGAAGGGGGGAAAAGTTGCAGGACGTTTGCAGAGGGCTCTGAAAAAGACAAACCGCCAAGGATGCAAGGAACGCAAAGAAACGGTGAGGTTTTTTTTCACCGCCTCATTGCTGTCTTGGCGTCTTCTTGGCGGTTCTTTCTGTTCGACCGCGATGCTACACGCCGTTTGGCAGCCGTTTATAAATCACATACTGCCGCCCGAGCTTCTGCGGTTTAGTAATCTGGCCCTTGTGGAGTGCTGCCACTTCCTTGGAAACGCGCCATGGGAGCGTATGAATATCCATCTCACCTATAATGCCACCGCGATTGCGTGAATCGGAGACGGAGAATTGGCGTGCGAGGGAATCAAACGACGCACCGGCAATAAGCAATACATAGAGTGAATCAGCCATTGTCTGTTCCGGACATGTGAGCTCGGCAATCATCATCAGCGTGGGTTTGTCAAAATGCATCGTGATCGTCTGCCGGAGCCAGAGAGCCGCAGGCTGTCCGTTCATAAGTGCCGGGGAATATCGCCATTTGCGCACTTCCGTCAGGGCGAGAGAATCCCATTCCTTGCTCCCGCTTGGTGTCTCGATGAACGCATCGTTGACGGTCCCGTCAACAGCAACGTGAATCCTGAAAGTCATGTTCAGTGAGACATTGTCAGTGTGGAATGGCCAGGGGGGAAGAGGAGACTGGTATGTCACTTCGGGAAGCGAGTAGCTTGCATCGGGCAGTTCAAAAGTGGCGCAGCCGCACAGGAGCAATGCTGCTATTACGATGAACACCATGATATCCACCTCTCTGCAGGGGGAAATTCGGCCGGGTCCTGAAATCCCCGCATAGAAACGTACAACACGGCACACTCAATGTCAATCCGTTGAAACAGCTGCAATCAATACAGTGCGCTGCTGAAATTGCGTCGATGCTTTTGCGTGACAGGGTGTTCCCCGCCGAGCAGTTTAAAGATGACGATGCAGGCCTTGCGTAAGCCATCTTCATCATAGGAACGATTCTCGCGGATAACTTGTAGGAACGTTCCAACCGCCGCATCAAACTCACCAGCAGCAAGATGTTGAATTGCAGCATGCTACAATTGTCCCTCCCAAGTTTTCTTCTTCAAGACCCGCCCCCCCCCAAAAAAACAATCACGCAAAGCTGCCAAGCCGTAGAGGGCAAAAACAAATATTTCTCTTGGCGACTTTGCGTCTTTGCGTGAGGCTTTTCCGTTCCAACGCTCAGCGATTTCCGAGGCTGCTTGCCTTCAGGTACTCGCGGAATTCCATGCGTCCATGTACTACCATATCATGCTCAAGATCCGAGTGAATAAACAGCAACCGGTTGTTCTGAATATCGGCAGGCACGAGGGCCGCCTCCTCTTTTGCGCAGTACGGAATTCCCCAACCGCGAAGGTCTTCCATCAAACTCTCCGTTTCATCCTTTGTCCCACCTGAGTCCGTATAAATCGTGACCATCTTTCCTTTGAAGTGATCGATCCAATACGCGTACTTTTCTGTCTGACCGTACAGCGCATCGAACAGGTAAACCTCACTGATCCTTTCGGGTATTCCTCCTCTCAGCAGGGCAAACGATATACCATGGTACCCGCCGCTATGACCGGTGAGAACAATGTTGCCGGCAGTGCGGGTCTTGATTTTCCCTCTCTGAAAAAGAAATTCGATGACGTCGTCTACAAATCTCTTCAATCCTCCCGGGTCTTCAAGTTTCCCTCCGAAAGAGTCGGGAGCATTGCGTGGACCTTCAGGCACGATGAGTATCACATTCTTTCCGCTTTCGGCGACCTGCTGCGGCAGTTTGTAGCGTTTGAGAACAGTATCGATATTATTCCACCATCCATGAAGATGTATGATGATGTCGACGGCATCAGTCTGACGGAACCCCTTTGGAATAAAGATAGCGACGCTGCTGTCGCTGTAATGCTTATCCGCCGGGAATTGCTGGTTTCCGTATGTGTGTCCCGAGGCGCGCAGCGGATGGGGAAAAGGAGCAGTTGAGAGTTGAGTGAAGAGAACCTCGCCGTACTCAGGATATTGCTGATGGGTTTCCTGGGCGAGCACAATCGTAGAAACTGAAAGGATCAGGATAGCAAGCAGAATACGATTCATAGGATTTCTTCCGGTAGTGGTTTCCCGTTGTTAAATGTCAGTGTGGAGATCTTGTGGAGATCCGCGGCATTGAAGAATTTCCCCTCGCGCTGTTGAAGCTCTAAGCGTGCAATGTCGATCTTCATGAAAGGATATAGCTGTGCATGACCAAAACTGTCGGGCTCAATCCCGTAGCACACGGTGGTGATGCGGTCGAAGTGCTCTGAGTACCATGCCAGCCATGGATCAGTTTGGAGCACGGAGAAGAGGTGATACAGCTCCTGTTTGAGTCGATACAGATACAATGGATCCCGCAGCGCGCGTTCCGTCGCATCGGGAATATTGAGTGTAAATTGCAGGGCGTGTGCGCTGGGATCGATCAGAAGGCGGGACATTTCGGTATAGAAATCGTGCAGCTTGTGATCGAATGTATAGACCTTCCAGGCATCAGCAAGACTTGTCGCCACGCCGGACTTGAGCGATGCAATCTCCTCATCGAATCGGCGTGATCGGGCCGGACGCGCGCTGGCGGCAGTCATTTCCTGCTTGTAGAGATGGACCTCCTTTTCGGTCAGGAGGCGCTTCTTTGTTCCGATCGTCGGAAATGGCTTGTCGGATGTCTCGCGGTGGACATCACGTATCTGCTTTTTATCCAACTCTTCCTGGATGTGCATGTACTCTGGCCTGATAGGACGGAAGAAAGCGGACTCGCGGACAAAATGGAGAACTGTTGTGCCGTCAAGAGTCTCCTTTGTCTGATATGCGATCCCCGACGCCATGAAAATAAACATCAGTGGCACCAGGGCCCCGTAACCTCCCATGGCGAGCAATACATATATGAGATAGAGCGGCAACAACAACCATACTCCAGCCGAAAGAATGAACACCCACGTCACGATGCCGATCAAAAAGAGTTGAAAGCTCGATGGCTGCTGTTCTGTCGGCTTAAGAAAAATCTTCCGTAGGAGAAGGAACGACCCTGCGAGTACGAGGAACGGAAAAAGGACAATCTGCATTGGGAGCCTACCGTTGACTAGATGTGAGTCCCGGGAGGGGTGGACCGCTGGAGATCGAGGAGTCGGCGATTTTCTTCCTCAAGGCTCCTGACCTTTTCTTCCGCGATGCGTTTCTCTCCGCCGGTTTTGACAATTGGAAGTATGGAACCGCACAACAGGATTGGAACAATGATGTAGACAGGTTCGAAGAGCACATCATGGGAGTTAAACAGCCAGGCGCTGATGGCTACAGCAGCGACGGTTAAAACGAGGGAAAGAAATACCATGAGACCGTTGCGCACAGTGTAACTGACGACAGAGAGCAGAATGACCAGTGTCGTGATCAACAGTACATTCCACTCATTGTGTACCTTCACAAACGAGCGATTAAAGAATGAGTTCACAAGATTCGCGTATGCCCATCCGCGGGTTGGAAATCGGTAATTACCTGCACTGTTCCAGTCGATGATGACAATCTTGCCTTTGTGTGCCTGCCAGGCGGAGTGCATTGCGCCCGTATCATTTGATCGCGTTGCATATGCGGGGAAGTACGTGAGTGAATCCGTCGACGGATTGAGCGATGCATACATCTCGACCGTACGTCTGTTTGTTATGCGAAATCGGGCATAGGTAAGGCCGTCGCGTTCGATCGGGAATGCGTACGGTCCGATGTGCAGTCGGGAGGCGGAAACGGGGATCTCTGCATTGTCGGGGATGTCGAAGTAGCGCTTTAACGCAAGAACGATAACATCCCGTACCGGGTCGCCCGTATCGAAGTCCCGGATTCCTGTCGGTACGAACCGCGTGAGGCGGCTGAGATTCTTCGTGTTTTCAGTCATTGCCCCCCAGGGTAACTCCACATGATGATACAGGGGGTGGTGTACCCACCAGTACTGCTTGTCTTCGGGCGTGGGATCAGGACCGAATCCGTACGTCTCGGTTCCCGCGGAGACACCGAAGATCACAATACTATCGTGGGCAAGTTCTCGAATGGCACTTAGATTTCTCGGAGAGGGGCGCAGATAATCGGGGAGGGGGACAATGATGACCTTTGCCCCAGCCTCTTTCAGATGATGTGTGACATCTTTGACCGACTCGAGGAAGAGCTCTTGCGTAATCTGCTCATAGAACGGAAGGACTTGGACGGGGGCATCGGCCTCCTTGTGCATGTTCGTTTCCTGATAAAAGTAATAGCGCCCTCTGAAACTAAAATCGATTGCTCGCAATTCCAGTGAGCGAAGGGCGCGAATACTCAGAAGTCCCATTGAGATTGCGAAAATGAACATGCTCCAGATGAAATATCGAAGCACAAGAGGTGTCTTCATGTCCGTTGTTCTCTTTCAGTCACTGTTTCGCCTGGGTTGTCAAGGTGTCGTTCCCGGTGCGCCGTTCCATGAAAGCACGTCTGTACGGTGAGGGGCACCAGAGCATGTCAACGCAGGAATTGGCCGAGCGGCCTTGATTTGAACATCAGACATCGCCGGGAGTGCCGGCGATGTCTGTGAGAATTTCATCAGGATTGAGTCTGCCACGCAGTGTTGCTGGAAGGGACTGCGGCGGGAAAGAGTGATTACTTGTAGCTGGATACTGCGCGATCGACTGTTTCGTAGGTCTTGAAGACCTTGACAAGCTGTGTGATGGCGAACAGGCTTTCCACCTTGTCTGTGACGCGCGCAAGCCGTAATTCTCCCCCCTTGTTCTTCACGGAGGTCATTGCGGCGATCAGGGTTCCCAGCCCGGAACTGTTGACCCACTTCACTTGGCCCATATCGAGCACGATCTTGCCGAACCCTTCCTGCAGCAGGTTGTAAATCTTCTCGCGAACCTCTGTGGTATCCGGCTCACCCATCAGGTTGCCTTTGAATGTAAGCACGGCAACGTCCCCGTGCATCTTTTCTTTAATCGTCATACAAAATTCTCCATGTGAAATTCTGTCTAAAGCGCATCGCTATCGGCACTTGATTCTCCGCTAGCAGGCTCTCTGGAGGAAAATGGTACTGCCTTTTTTACCGAATGTCAACACAGGCCGAAATGAGCAGCTAAGGGCAATCTCGGCGTGGAGAACAGAATCTGGCCGGTTCCGGGGAGCATTCAACCGTTGATTTCCAAACACTCTCCTAGTATCATTCCTCCATGACTATCGTGCCAGTTCTCTCGCTTGACGAGATTGATCTCCAGCCGTACCGAACCCTGAGGCGTCCACTCGAGCACCAACGAAATGGCATTTTTGTCGCTGAAGGTGAAAAGGTCGTGCGAAGATTGCTCGGGAGCACCCTGGAGGTCCTCACCGTACTGCTGACGCCGGAATGGCTCGAAGAGTACCGTCCACTTCTCGAAGGACGCTCCGGCATGCTGCGCGTCTTTGTCGCGCCCAAACATCTCGTCGAGGAAATCGTTGGGTTTCATTTGCATCAAGGGATTATGGCTGTAGCCCGAATCCCCCGGCCGCTGACGTTGCAGGAAGCTCTGGTTCACGTGCGGCGCCCGGCGCTGCTTGTAGCTGTCGATGGGCTCACGAATGCAGAGAACCTCGGTGTGCTTGTCAGAAACTGTGCAGCGTTTGACGTGGATGCGGTGCTGATGGGTGAAACATCGAGCAGTCCCTATCTTCGCCGAGCCGTGCGCAACTCGATGGGAACAGTCTTCAATCTCCCGGTGGTGCAGCTTGCCAGTCTCGTTGATTCCCTTCTTGAATTGAAATCAAGGCACTCTGTGCGTGTTGTTGCTGCTCACCCGCACGCGGAGCAAGTTACGCTTCCTCAAGCGTCGATGACCGGAGATTGTTGTATCGTATTTGGAAGCGAAGGAGAGGGGATAAACTCTGCGGTGCTTGCTGCCTGTGACGACCTCGTGGCGATACCGATGCACAAAGGGGTCGACTCGCTGAATGTGGCCAGCGCGAGCGCCGTGTTTCTGTACGAAGTGCAGAGACAGAGAACTGAGCTACGACTTGGGGGCAAGGGGCGGTAGGACGCGCGCAATCACTTCGGATTGAAAACCGCATATCTTGTGAGAACTGTCGCACAGCGGCTGGTTCTTGCTTTGTCCGCAGCGGCAAAGCTTGATCAGTGTACGTCCATTCAAATCAAACTTCCCGCCGTTTTGATCAAACAGCTCAAAATCCCCTTCGATGTGAATGCTTCCATTGCTCTTAACGGTGACCTTTGTGGGCATAGCGTATTCCTTGTTGTGTAGGGAAGCGGTTGGTCGTTTTCAGTTGCCTGCAAGTGTAAACGGGATAGAAAGGGAGGTCTTTTCCCACTCCAGTCTCAGTACGCCTGATCGGCTGCCTCTCTTGTCAAGTGAGATAGTGAACTGCTCGAGGTAGCCAGGGAGTTCGCGTTTCTGGAGCTTGACTCGGGCAAGGTCAAGACGGGGATGATACACAAGCCCGTTCTGTCCTGTTTCCTTGTTGATGATGAGGAGCCAGCTCTTTTTCGACGGGAGTGTAAACAGCGAGTACGTTCCTTTCGGAACAGTCACACCGTCAAGTATTATATCTGACTCTGTCTTGAAGGTTGTTACTTCGTTAGCCCCCGTTCGCCAAACCTGATTGTAGGGGACGAGGCTGCCGATGATTTTTCTGCCGCGGGCTGACGGTCGGCCATAATTGATCGAAAGAACTTTGCCGCTGAGGGCCAGCTGTACAGAATCCCTTGGACTGGCGATGATCGGTATGGGACTGACTCTGAACGGGACAGAAAGCGACGTACGTTCCCACTCGATCTTCAGAATCCCCGAACCGTTATTTCCTCGTTCAATCACGAATGTTAGTTTCTCGAACGTGTTTGCCAGTGTTCGCTTGTCGAGCACAATGCGCGCCAGATCCTGTTGAGGACTATACACCGTTCCCCACTGTCCAAACTGCTTGTTGATGATGAGCTTCCATTGTGATTCCGTCGGATATGTATAGAGGGAGTACGAACCCTTCGGTATTTCCATCCCTCCAAGTTCAAGATCGGCTTCGGTGTTGAGTTGCGTCGCCTGTCCCGCTCCGGTTCTCCATACCTTGTTGTACTGCACATAGTCTCCCATAATCTTGCGGCCATGGAGGGAAGGTCGGCCGTAGCTTATGGAGATTCTTTTCCCCGCGATGGTGGTAACCGTCGAATCGCGCGGTACTTGGATGGGCTGCTGCGCAAGCGCGTCACAGCAAAGCGCGGCGCACAATAGAAGAATTGTCCGGAAAAAGGATGCGTGTCTGATCATAGTGTCGAAACGGAAATCCTTATGGTAGAATGACAACGAATCTTACAGAATTTTAATACCGGGTGCAAGATTGCTCCCTGCACCGCATGGTCACTCACGACGGTTCAAGTGGCCGCGCGACCATGATGCCTAATCGCTTGGGACTGGCTGCGAGGTACTCTGCAAGCGTCTTCTCGGTGATCTGAACTTTTGAGCCCGTGATCGGTGCGTGCAGAAAATGGAGCTGTCGATCCTGCCAGATCGCGATACCGGTGTGTGAAACGTCCATGCCGGGGATATCTGTGGTTATTGCAATGATGTCGCCATCGTGAATCTTCGGAGCAACCTTTGGGACAACCTTTGTTGGAATGTGGTACAACGTCCGTCGGTTGATTGCCGCTTCCTGCTTCTGAATCACTGCCGCAAATTCCGGTTGTTCCTTGAGCTGGCGGTACGACTCTGTGTGGGTGGACATGAAATTGATCGCCTTCTCATAACGAACGCCCCCGATATCCTTCGTGACGACTTTGAGAACGTGTTTCTTCTCGTTGTCAAAGAAATAATCACTGGAGTAATGGAGCCGGCTTGGATATCCATCGATGACGCCCCCACGATAGCGGATAAACTGGAGCTCATCTTTATAATCATCAAATGTTGTTTTGTTTTTCTTGATGCACCGGGCGAAGACGAGAGCATTTTCATAAAATGACACACAGTCCAGGCCACGCAGGTTGATCACCAGACGTTCTTCGCCTGGTTGCTCGAGTGTGTTCGCGACATATTCTGTGCCCAGAAATGTCTTGCCTATCTCCACGATGACCTGGCCGATGGGTTTT
>Ga0187850_10004951_pt1 | contig 10295 bp, 10 predicted proteins | sample June2016WEW_4_15_FD_132436 | JGI IMG/M metagenome (GOLD analysis project Ga0187850, IMG submission 132436) | Peatland microbial communities from SPRUCE experiment site at the Marcell Experimental Forest, Minnesota, USA - June2016WEW_4_150 | ecosystem: Environmental > Terrestrial > Soil >... | reverse complement strand
GGTCTCCCCGGGCCAGGGTCTGCTATAACTACTCGGCCCAACCATCCATTGCCGAGGCAGGACTTTCACCTGCAAGCATGTCAAAGACCGAAGGCTGCACCGCATCCTGACACTGCCCCCGAGTGCGGGCGGAAGCCCTCCCCCCTTCCCCCCTCCCATGCGCTCGGAGCGCATGGGAGGGGGGTGATCCGTTTTTCCACTTTACCCAGGGCGGCGGCCCGTCCCGCCAAGGCGGGACGGGCCTTGCCCTGGGCTACTATCTTCCTGCCCCTCCGGGGCGGAAGGATGCCGCGCTGCGCGCGGGTAGAGTGGAATTGGTGGCAGTGTCGGGATGCGCGCCCAACGCTCAACCCGCGCCGCTTGGTGGTTGACACCGCCCGGCGTGGGAATAAACTCATCCGGCATGAGCCCGGGTGAGAAACAATTCTCCGTTCGCGGCCGCGCGTGCAGCGGCGCCGCAAAACTCGATTTCCGAGCGGCTCAATAACCCTCAACAGCGAGGCTCGACAATGAATAAAATGAACGTATCCAGACGAGAGTTTCTGGCCACCGCATCGACCGGAGTTGTGGCGGCCATGGCGGCGAGCCCCTTGGCGGGGGCCCAGGTCCTGAGCCAGAAGGCAGGCAAGCTGGCCCTCTTGGGCGGCCAACCGGTGAGGACCAAGCACTGGCCGCCCTGGCCGGTTTGGGACAGGACCGCCGAGGACGACATCCTGGCCGTGTTGCGCAGCGGCAATTGGTATCGCGGCCAGGGCACCCGGGTGACGGAGTTCGAAAAACGCTACGCCGCGCTGCTCGGCGCCAAGAGCTGTCTGGCCACCGCCAGCGGCACGACCGCTTTGATCACGGCCCTGCATGTCCTGGGCGTTGAAGCGGGCGATGAGGTGATTGTTTCACCCTACACCTTTGTCGCCAGCTATAACGTGATTTTCATGGTCAAGGCCTTGCCGGTGTTTGCCGATACGGACCCGGAGACCTTCACCATCAATCCGGCCAGGATTGAGGAACTCATTACCGAGCGGACCCGGGCGATTCTGCCGGTGCATATCCTGGGTCTGCCCGCGGCGATGGGGCCGATTATGGAGATAGCCACCACCCATGGTCTGGTGGTCGTCGAAGATGCCTGCCAGGCCTGGCTGGCGGAATACAAGAACCAGAAATGCGGCACGCTGGGCACGCTCGGTTGCTTCAGCTTCCAAAACTCGAAGCATTTGCCGGCCGGGGAAGGCGGGGCCGTCGTCGGCAACGATGAGGCGGTGGTGGATCGCTGTCATGCCTTCCATAATTGCGGCCGGGGCCACGGCTCCTTTGTTCCCTCCGGCAGCAACCCGGTGCGCGGCACCAATTTCCGCATGCAGGAATTTCAGGCCGTGATTTTGATGTCGCAGATGAAGCGCCTGGAAAAAGATACGGAGGCGCGCGAGCAGAACGCCCAATACCTGACTTCGCGCCTGCAAAACATCCCAGGCATTCTGCCCTACAAGCTCAACCCGGGCGCAACCCGGGCCGTCTATCATCTCTATCCTTTCCGCTATAAGCAGGACTCTTTCAACCAGGTCCCCCGCCAGAAATTCCTCGAGGCCTTGAGTGCCGAAGGCATCCCCTGCTCCAGCGGTTATGGCCCGGCCAACAAAGATGGCTTGATCGAGGAGGGCCTAAACTCGAAAAGTTTTCAGCGGCTCTTTTCCAAAGAACGGTTGGACCGATACCGGCAAGAGAATGTCCTCCCACAAAACGACCAGTTGTGTCGCGAGGCGGTGTGGTTCACGCAAAACATGTTGCTGGGCACGCGGCAGGACATGGATGACATCGCCGATGCCATCGAAAAGATTTACCACAACCGGGACAAACTGGCCTGAGGGGACCTCTTGCCCTCACCAGGCATTCCAATATCCGCTCCCGAACTGCGAGGCCGCATAGTTGGTCATCTGCTTGAGGTTCTTCCACTGCACCGAGCCGTCCAGCAGCAGCAGGTTGCCGCCCCGCGCCCCCGCCTGGGCCGAGGTCGTCAGCGTCTTGAGCCAGAGGAACGGCACGCCGTTCTGTTGCGCGGCGCCGCCGGCGCAGTGCGGTGCGATGACCCAGCTCGAACCCCCGTTCGGTTCAGCCCACTGGTTCAGGTCGCACGCCAGCGTCAAGCCCGCCCCATCGCTGAATCGCTGCGCCGAGACCCACGGCGGCCCCGGCTGGCTGGGCCAGGGTGTCTTGTGCCCGCCGTTGTAGCTGTAACCGATCACCCACCCGTATGGATATTCGTAATACTGAAAAGTCCCGGCCAGGCTTGGGCAGGTGCTCATGTTCGTGCCGCTGTACTGCCTGATGGCATTGAAGGTGTTGGTGCCGATCCAGATCGTGTGCTCCCCGCCGTCGTCACGAACGCCCGTCGGCACCCGATCCGCGTTGTCGTGCCCATACATCGTCACCGCCAAACCAAGCTGCCGCAGCGCGCTCCGACAACCCGTGCGCCGCGCCTTCTCCTTGGCCGTGGCCATTGCCGGCAAGAGCAGCGCCGCCAGGATCGCAATGATCGCGATCACCACCAGCAGTTCGATCAACGTAAACCCAAGGCGCCGCGCCGAAGACCCCCGCGCAACCGACCGCCCCGTTAAGCCCCACTTCCAGCCACCGTAGCCGGCGCAGCCCCTTTCCACAGCTCTCATAATCACACCTATTCTGCAGCGGCAGCCCTTACACCGGATTTCACTGCCTCCGCTGGGGCGACGCGCTCGGCAAACGGCGCCAACCCAGGCCGTTGATGCGGCCTTTCCTGATACCAAAACGCCACGCTCGTATAATCGTCAGCGTCGGTCGTGGTGGGCCTGCCATTCTGGTGCTGGTTCTGGAGCTCAACCTTGAGCGACTTCTGGAACCGAACGGGGTTGGCCAAATACCAGCGATACATTCGATGGTCCCCTCTTTCCATCTGCAAATAGCCGCTGTAAAGGTACGAATACGTGTGCTCAAACCCCCAACAAGAACCGTATTCGTCCTCCGTCCCGGGCGAGTGCGTTATCCTCTGCCCATCCAGGTCGAAAATCGTGTCCCCCTCGCCCCACCACCCCGCAAACCGCGTGTGCACCTGGAGAAAATTCCCCACATACTGGCCGCGACCCCGCGCCTCCAGGACCGTGTGCAAGCCCTGCTTTACCGGGTTGCTCCGCTTCCACGCGCAGTGCAGCCGGCTCTGCTCCGACGCATACCGCTTGTCCTGCTCGTAATCGATCCCGTAAGCCACGCTCTGCGCATAATCCCTCTCCCCGTCATTCGCCAAAATGAACCGCGCCCGCCGAGAAAACGGCATCGGCAGGTAACACATGTAGCAGCCATGATTGATCTGCATCGGCGCCGATTGATAATCAATCGTCTTGCCCCCCACGGCGCCGAAAAAGTCCGCCAGCGGAGCCTCCACGCTCGGCTCAGCCTCCTCGTCCCAGAAAACCCTCAGCACCAGGCCCGCATACCAGTGCACCTGGGTATCGTCCGTGATGTAAAAGTAGGTCACCTTGCCCGGACCGACGAGGTCCGCCAACACCTTCTCCTGGCCCCTCGCAAGCGTCAATTGGTGATACTCCACGTGCGAACGCGAAACACCGTCGCTGATGCGATACGCCTGCCCCACCTCCTGCCCTGGCCCGAGCATCCTTGCGCCCACAAACACCGCCGCCACAACGGCCAGAGCCGGATTCACCCTTTTCATAATCAAAATGGCGGAGAGAGGGGGATTCGAACCCCCGATACGGCTTTTGACCGTATAACGGTTTAGCAAACCGCCGCCTTCAGCCGCTCGGCCATCTCTCCAGCGCCGACAAGATGAGCATACGGCGTAATGGGACCGAGTCAAGGCCGAAGGGCGGCCTTCCGGCTGCGCGGGCGCATCCGGCCACTACGCCGCAGCCTCAGCCGCCCGCCCGTACCAAGCCCGTGTCCGGTTGCAGACCTTGCACACGGACAACATCACCGGCACCTCCACCAGCACGCCAACCACCGTCGCCAGCGCGGCGGGCGAGTCCGGCCCAAACAGCGTGATGGCGACCGCCACCGCCAGTTCGAAGAAGTTGCTCGCGCCAATCAGCGACCCCGGGGCCGCTACGCTGTGCTCAACTCGGAACCACCGCATCAGCAGATACGTCAGCCCCGAGTTGAAATAGACCTGCACGATAATCGGCACCGCAATCAGCAGCACCGCCACCCAGCGGCTAGTCAGGTTCTTCGCCTGGAACGCGAAAATCAGCACCAACGTCAGCAGCAGGGCCCCGATCATCACCGGGTGAAACCTCGGCAGAAACCGCTGCTCAAACCAATCGCGCCCGCGCGAGCCGAGCAGTGCCGTCCGTGTCAGCCAGCCGGCCGCCAGCGGGATCACAATAAACACCACCACTGACGTAATCAGCACCTTGGCCGGGACCACCACATGTGCCACCCCGCACAGAAACATCACCAGCGGCGCGAACGCCACCAGCATGATCAGGTCATTCACCGCCACCTGCACCAGCGTATAGGCCGGGTCGCCCTCTGTCAGATAGGACCACACGAACACCATGGCCGTGCAGGGCGCCGCCGCCAGGATAATCAGCCCCGCCGTGTACCCCCGCGCCGTCGCCGGGTCAATCCAGGCCGCAAACAGATGCTGCATGAACACCCAGGCCAGCAACGCCATCCCGAACGGCTTCACCAGCCAGTTGACAAAGAGCGTCACCATCAGCCCCTTTGGCCTCCGCGCGATGCCGCTAATGGCGCCGAAGTCGACCTTCAGCATCATCGGGTAAATCATCAGCCAGAGCAGCACCCCGATCGGCACATTCACCTGCGAGCCCTGCCCAAACTCCAGCTTGCTCAGAAAGGCGGTCAGGCCAGGCGTGGCCTTACCCAGCGCCACGCCGGCAATCATGCACAGGAAGACCCACCCCGTCAGGTAGCGCTCGAAGAACGCCAGGCGCCTGCGCTGCGCCAGGGGCTGCCCAACTTGAGCGGTAAGAGCGTTCGTCATCCCGGCCCCTGTCAACCGCAGCACTTCGCTTTGGCCGCTTTGCCTGCCGTCACCCCCAAGCTGGTGATGTAATCCCCCGGCCCGCTGCCCGCCGGCAGATGTTCCACGATCTTCTTATAGAGCGGGTCGTTCCAATCGGTCTTGGCCGCCACGTAATCCTTTTTGGGATTGAGTTGGATGTCCGTCAACCCGGCCGCTCGCGCCATTCGCTCGGTCTCGCTGACCAGCACCGCACCGGCCACGCACCCCACCAGTGCTTCGACCATCTTCAGAATCTCCGCCGGCAACGGCCTGAGCAAAGCCAGGTCCGACACCGCCACCCGCCCGCCGGGCTTAAGCACGCGCGCGATCTCGCGCCAGACCCGCGGCTTGTCCGGCGACAAGTTGATGACGCAGTTGGAAATGACCACGTCCACGCTATTATCCGCCACCGGCAGATGCTCAATCTCCCCCAGCCGAAACTCGACGTTATTGATCCCCGAGCGCTCGCGGTAGGCGGCGATGTTCTTTCGGGCCCTGGCCAGCATTTCGGGTGTCATGTCCACGCCGATGGCCCGGCCGGTGGCGCCCACCTTCCGCGCGGCAATAAACACGTCGAACCCGCCGCCGCTGCCCAGGTCCAACACCACCTCGCCCGGCTGCAACGCCGCCAGCGCGCTCGGGTTGCCGCACGACAAACCCATGTTAGCGCCCTCGGGCAGGGCCGCGAGCTCCTCCGCGCTGTAGCCCACATACCGGGCCAACTGCGCCGAGTCCTCCGCGTTCGACCCACAGCAACTCACCCCCGAACAGCACGACCCGTCCTTCTGCGCGATTTTCCTGTAACCATCCCGGACGGCGGCGCGCACGGCCTCCGCGTCTTTGGTGATTTCTGTTTTGCTCATAAATCAGGTGTCAAGTCCGCTGCCGCCGGTCTCGGTCATCTTTGTGGTCTCTTGTTAGAGTCCGAATCCGCTCCTTCGCCGGGCTGCATCAAGTCGGACACGACCTCGACGACGGTGCGAACGCAGGCTACGCAGGTCTTGTGCAGAAGGTCCTGCTGCTTGAAAAAGGCCTGTCCGGCCGCCGTTCTCAGATCGCACCCGTCCAGCAAGACCCGACACAGGCATGACCCATGTTGCTGCTCAAAGCGCGACATCAGCTCCAGCGTCTTGAGGTAGGTTTGCTCGGTGGCGGAGCGGTCCTGCTGGCTCCCGCGCCCGTACCTCAGGCCCAGCACCAGAATCCCACCCGTTACCGCGCCGCAGACCTCGCCTCGCCGGGCCATGCCCGCGCCGAGGCCGGTCGCCACCTTCAGCGCCGTCTCCGCATCCAGCCCAAGGTCGGGCGCATACGCATATAAGACCGACTGCGCGCAATTGTAACCGGCTAGGAATTTCTCCATCGCTATTTCGCTCTTCGCTGTCATAGCCTGTGCATCCTTTCCACGTTCTGACGTTCTGACGTTTTAAGCCTTTCCAGCGACGCGGGCAGGCCTTCCACGAACCGGCGGATTTCATCCCGCACGCGCCGGTAAACCGCCAGCTTCTCTTCGCCATCGGCCAGGTGCTTGGTCAGCTCGGGCGGGTCCTCGAATCCGACATGCACCACCTTGGCCTGGCCAGAGAAAATGGGGCAGTGCGCTTCGGCCTGGCCGCAAACCGTCACGACGTAATCGAACTGCGCCGGGCCGATGTCCGCGAGCGTTTTGGAATACTGTTTGGATATGTCCACGCCGGCCTCAGCCATGACTTTAAGCGCGTGCGGGTCCAGGCCGTGTTTCTCGAGGCCCGCGGAGCAGGCCTCGAGCACGTCGCCTTTCAGGTGGCGCGCCCAGCCCTCGGCCATCTGGCTGCGGCAGGAGTTCCCGGTGCAGAGAAAGAGGACTTTCACTTTCGACCTTGGCGTTTGCCTAGTGCCGGCGCATCCCTGGCCGGCATTTCCTTGAGGCGGGCGGGGTGTTCGCCTGCCAGGGCCCTCGGCACGGCCATAAACTCAGGCAAGTTCATACGTTATATTTCGTCACACAGCGAAATGAATGTATCTCCCGGTCCATCGGCTGTCAAGCGGCCAGGCCGCACCGCGCCAGCGGGCAAGCCTGTGGCTTGCCGAACCGGGCGGCAGCGGCAGTGGGGCAGGCGTCCCGCCTGCCGGCGCGGGCGTCTCGCCCGCGTTGGTTTCAAGGGCGAGACGCCCTCATGGCAGGCGTCCCGCCTGCCCCACTACCTCGCGGTTCAGAGGAAGATGGTCTGCTCGCGGGCGGGGCCGACAGAGGCAATCGCCAGGCTGGCGTCGACGAGTTTGGCCAGGGCCTTTAGGTAGGAACGGGTTTTGGCCGGGAGGTCTTTCCACCGGCGCACGTGGCTGGTCGGGGTCCGCCAGCCCGGGAACTGGGTATAAACCGGTTGGCAACGGCCCAGCACCTCGATGTCGTTTGGCACGTAATCATAGCGCGTCGAACCGTCGCGGTAGGCGACACAGACCTTGATGGTCTCGACTGAATCCAGGCCATCGACATTGGTCACCGCCAGGTCGTCAATGCCATTGACGATGCTGGCCTGGTGCGTGGCCACGGCGTCAAACCAGCCGCAGCGGCGCGGCCGGCCGGTGGTGGCGCCGAACTCGCGGCCCATGGCGTGGAGCATATCGGCAATCTCCGCATTTTCGGTCGGCAGCGGTCCCTCGCCCACGCGCGTAGTATAGGCCTTCATCACGCCGACCACCCGGTCCACCCGGTGGGGCGGAAGGCCGGAGCCGGTGCAGGCGCCGCCGGCCGTGGTGTTGGAGGAGGTCACAAACGGATAGGTGCCATGGTCGATGTCCAGGAAAGTCCCCTGCGCGCCTTCGAAGAGGATGTCGTCGCCCCGGCGGAGGGCCTTGTGGAGCAGGATGACGGTGTTGGCCACGAACGGTTTCAGGAAATCGCCCGCCGCGCGATAGGCCGCATGGACTTGCTTGAAAGAGAGCGGTTGGGCGCCAAAGGCCCGGAGGATTTCGTTGTTCTCTTTGATCTTGGCCTGGAGCCGGGTCTTGAAGCGCTCGGGATGGATGAGATCAATGACCCGCAAGCCGGTGCGCGCCGCCTTGTCGCCATAAGCGGGGCCGATGCCGCGCTTGGTCGTGCCGATTTTGTTTCTGCCCTTGCTCGTCTCGCGCTGGGCGTCGAGTTCGCGGTGGTAGGGCAAAACCAGGTGCGCCGTTTCGCTCACGAAGAGGTTGCCGTCGATCTGGATGCCGAGTTTGCGCAACCCTTGGATTTCCTCGACCAGGCCCACCGGGTCCACGACGACACCGTTGCCGATGAGGCAGAGCTTGTTCTTGCGGAGAATGCCGGAAGGGACAAGGTGGAAGATGTATCTTTGCCCGTGGAGGTGCACGGTGTGGCCGGCATTGTTGCCGCCCTGCGTGCGGACCACTACGTCCGCCTGCTCGGTCAGCACGTCAATGATTTTGCCTTTGCCTTCATCGCCCCATTGGGCGCCGACGATTATCGTATTGGCCATAAGTTCAAGTTGCGCCGCCTCCGGGAGCGCCGGCTGCCCGCCGGCTTCTGGAGGCAGCGCAAGAAAAATCCCCGATTCTGCCTTCGGGGCAAAGTGCTCTGCCTTTGCGCGCAGACACTAGAAGGATGCCGGCCGGCTGTCAATCTTGAACCGCAGCCTTTTGACTTTCGTGTCTGAATACTCTTGCGTGGGGCAATGGCGGCACCGCACGAACCGCTGGACAGAAGCGGCCGGTTCTGAAAAATTCCGCCCAGTGAAACAATCAATCGTGACGATGGACATGGAGGGAGTGTTGACGCCCGAGATTTGGATTGCCGTGGCCGAGAAGACCGGCATCCCGGAACTGCGGCGGACCACTCGCGATGAACCGGATTATGACCAACTGATGCGCGGGCGGCTGCGAATTCTCGACCAGCACGGCTTGAAGCTGTCCGACATCCAGCAGGTCATCGCGACGCTGCGGCCGCTGCCAGGCGCCCAGGAATTCCTCGACGCACTGCGGCCGCTGGTGCAGGTCATCATCCTGTCCGACACGTTCGAACAGTTCGCCGCGCCGCTCTTGCGCCAACTGGGCTGGCCCACCCTGCTCTGCCACCGGCTGGTCGTGGAAAACGACCGGATTGTGGATTACAAACTGCGCCTCCCGGAGCAGAAGCAGCGCGCCGTGGCCGCCTTCAAGCTGCTCAACTACCACGTCATCTCCGCCGGTGATTCGTTCAACGATACCGCCATGCTCAGCGAAGCCCACGTCGGCTTCCTCTTCCGCGCGCCGGACAACGTCAAGCGCCAATTCCCCCAATTCCAGCCCGTCGAAGCCTATGCCGAGCTGCTGAAGCTGCTGAAGCAAGCGATGGCGTGAACGGAAGTCCGAAGTCAGGAGTTTGGCGGGGCCACCGGCAGGGGCGGTTTCTTTGCGCCGATCCGGTTTTCCGTGCCGCTGAGCAGCCGCTTGATGTTAGTCCGGTGTTTATAGATCGCCAGCGCGGCCAGGGCTGCCAGCGCCGCCGTGAGCGTCGAATTTCGGGTCGTGAACCACGCTGCGAAAGGCGCCGCAAAGGCGGCCGCCAGGGAAGCCAGCGACACGTAACGGCTCAAGGCAAACACCACGAGCCATACGCCCAGAACGATCAGCAGCGCATACGGCACCAGCGCCACCAGCACGCCCGCGGAGGTGGCGATGCCTTTGCCGCCCTTGAAATAGAGCCAGCAGGTGTAGATGTGACCCAGAATGGCCGCAAGGCCGGCGCACAGGGCCAGCCACTCGCGCGGCTCCGGGCCGGCCGCAGTGAAAAACCAGCCGGAAACCAGTCGCGCGAGCACCGCCACCGCCAGCCAGCCTTTGGCCGCATCGGCCAGCAGCACCAAAATGCCCGCCGGCAGGCCGAGGTAGCGGAAGACATTGGTTGCGCCGATGTTCCCGCTGCCCAATGCGCGAATGTCAATACCCCGCCCCTGGGCCACCAGGAAGCCCGTGGGAATCGAGCCCAGCAAATAGCCGGCGAACGCGGCCACGATGTAACCAGCAATTGGCACAGCGGTACTTTAGAAGCCGGAAGTCGAAAGTTGAAAGCCTAAAGTTTGGCCGGCCGGCGCCGCGGGCGCATCACGACACTGCCACCAATTCCACTCTACCCGCGCGTAGCGCGGCACTCTTCCGCCCCGGAGGGGCGGCAAGATAGTAGCCCAGGGCAAGGCCCGTCCCGCTCCGGGCGGGACGTGCCGCCGCCCTGGGTAAAGTGGAAAAAGGGATCACCCCCCTCCCATGCGCTCCGAGCGCATGGGAGGGGGGATGGGGGGAGGGCTTCTGCCCGCGCTCGGGGGCAGTG
>Ga0187850_10004940_pt1 | contig 10322 bp, 11 predicted proteins | sample June2016WEW_4_15_FD_132436 | JGI IMG/M metagenome (GOLD analysis project Ga0187850, IMG submission 132436) | Peatland microbial communities from SPRUCE experiment site at the Marcell Experimental Forest, Minnesota, USA - June2016WEW_4_150 | ecosystem: Environmental > Terrestrial > Soil >... | reverse complement strand
GGTGCGCCAGGCGCAGGCTGGCGCGCGCCGGCGGCCGCTGGCCGGCCAGGCGCAGCGGGTAACTCACCGCGAAGGCGAAATGGTCGAGGATCCGCCGCTGCACGTGATGCCATTCGGGGGCATCCGCCGCCGGCCACGGATCCGGCACCAGCGGCTCGGGCGGATCGTTGGGTGTGCCCCAAGCAGTCTCCCTGCCGCGGCTGCGGATCACAGCCGGCGCCTCGCATATGCCCCAGTCCCTCATACCACCCGCCGTTTTGCCAGCCCGCCGGGTCCGTGCCTAGCCCAAAATGGCGATGCTGGCGGGCCGGCCCGTCGGCCCACCGCTTCCCTTCATTTCCTCAATATCAATCTCCGCCGCCTGACCTCATTTGCGCATTAGTTCCGCACGTCGTAAAAGAACTCGTGCGTTTCATCGCCGGTCTTGACCAGGATTCTCAGCCGCTGGCCGCTGGACAAATCGGACGGCTTTAGACGCACGACACCTTTGATGGCTTGCCCTGGGGCGATCAAATATTGGTCCAGCACCAGCATCAATCCGGCATCGGCGAGCAGTTCGCCACTCCGGAGATCGATCATTCTCTTCCCAAACTGCGCGACGCTGCGGTACGCCTCCCTCTCTTCGGGACCCTGATTTGCTGCTCCTGGCACAATGCCCAGCGGCTCCTGGAATTCTAATGAGGCTAGGCCGGCCTGGCGGTCGATTTCGCCACAATACTCCTCGTACGTGAGGATATGGATCGGGCGGCCGTCCGCGGTCGCGGTGATGTCACCGCGCGACAAGCTCATCGTCTGATCTCCGCCGTTGCGGACCACCACGAGGAAGGCCGGAGGGATGAGATCATTAAGATCCGTCTTGTAGGTCGGGGTCAGCAGCCAGACGGCCACCGTGTTTCTCTTCACCGATTGCAGCCACGGCCTCCCCTGTGCGAAGCCTAGTGTGGCCCCGTTCTCCTGGGAGACCGACAGGGTGCGCGTGGTCGTGCAGCCGCCCAGAACCAGGATAGCGAAAGCTGCGAGCACGCATGCTTTCACAGTATTCATCGCAGCTCCTGTTTACCAACAGGACGCGTGGACGTCAATGACTGTGCCCTACCGTCCGAGCTGCGGCGCTACGTACCGCACGCGTTACCGCTTCACTTGGTTTGCGCTGCCGTGTCTTGAAGCAGCCACGCAGCCCGGCAACTGGGAATGTTACGATCCTCGATTTTGCAGCTTGCGGAGTTCCTCCAGGATGCCGTTGAGTCGGCCGCCGATTTCCTTCAGCCGATCGTCGAGTCGGTCGCCGATTTCTTTCAGCCGATGGTCGAGCCGGTCGTCGAGTTCCTTCAACCGATGGTCAATCTTGCGGGTCCCGAGCGAAGCGATGATGCCGGCCAGGATGATCGACGCGCACAAGCAAATGACGCTGATGGTGTTCATAGTGAATCGTTCCGGGTCTCGTATCTGGTTCAGTGCCGCCAATGAAAGAAGGCAGTGGGGCCAGGTTTTTGATATTTCAATCACGCCCCGAAGCAAGGGCATGGCGCAGCGCTGTTTTCGGTGATGGACGGCTGTTGAAAGATTTCAAACCTCACCCCATTGGCCCCCCTATTTGCCGCTCGGCGAGCAGGCGAACTTCGGTGGCGCGGTTGGTAGATCGATTACACGGGATCGATACGTCGCAGAATACGGCGACCGTGCTCGGTGTAATAACGATGCACGTCGCGGACGCCATCGCGCGCGAGAAACCGCACCTCGAGCGTTTGTGGCTGCCCGTGTTTGTCCGGGCGATACGGATAGAGGATGAATTGTAGACCACGCGCGTCAGCGAGCTCGGGCTCTTTCTGGACCCTCACCGGGTCACCATCGAGAGTTATCGTCGCTTCGGGGCAATCCTCGCCACGGTTGTCGATGACGAGAATAATGGGATGGCCAGCCGGTATATCGCGCTCTACCTCCTCGCGCGTGAAGCAGAGCAGGTCACCGCGGGCGTGCGTGCGGTATGGGATCTGCCCCGGGTCGACGGGCGGAAAATAGAGGCAGTCAAACCTTGCATCAGATGGGAAAAGATAGGGTCCGCGAGCGCGCCTGCGAATGCTGGAAAGCTCGGCTTCGGCTGCTTTAGCGCGGCGTTTTGCCGGCTGTTCGAGCAGCCAGAGCACGATCGCTCCGGCGATTGCACCGAGAATGGCCGCGATGATCTCCTTCATCCAAGCAAGCATCGGCTACACGGACAACTTTCTCAATCATTGATTCTAACCACGTCTCGACCTGCCCCTCAACGTCGAGAACGGCGGCGAATCACCGGAAGCCGGGATAATTGTCTGAGAGTTTTTCATGGCGGGTGGCGACGCGGCGGAGGCGTTTGATCCGGGCGAAGAAGTTTTCCGCGGTCTGACGCTGGCGGTGGAGGCGCGGCTGAACCGGGTGGGCCTTCGTCGGCCAATCATGGCATACCCACAGAGCCGCCACCGCCCTCCCGGCCGTCCCAGGGCGGCGGGAGCCTCCCGGCCGGCTTCATGGCCGGACGCCCAACCGGGCGGCCGCCTCGAATTCGGCCCGCGCTTCGTCCGGCCGGCCGAGCGCCCGCAGGGCGACGCCCAGGTTGTAGTGCGCGGTCGCGTTATCCGGCTGCAGCCGGATCGCGGCCTCGCATTCGGTCATCGCCTCGGCGATCCGGCCGATGCCCAAAAGCGCCACCCCGAGATTATCGTGCGCCTCGGCATCGGCCGGACTCAGCCGTACGACCGCTTCAAAGTGCGGCACGGCCTCGGCGTTGCGGCCTTCCTGGATCAGCGCCCTTCCCAAGTTGAAATGAATGTCCGCGAAGTTGGGGTTCAGGCGCAAGGCTGCGTCGAAGTGCGCGATTGCCTCGGCCACCTGGCCGTCCTCGAACAGCATGCTGCCCAAATTGAGGTGGGCCAGCCAGCACTGCGGGTTTCGCTCCAGGGTGGCCGCGTAGAGGGTCTGCACGTCGCGATAGATCCGGCACTGCCGCCAGGTCAACGCGCCCAGGACGCAAATCACCCCTGCCGCCACGCCCGCGCGCCACACCGCCCCCGTCCCCGGGAGGCTGCGGACTTTGCCGGCACCAGGCGAAGACAGGACTGCCGCCGCCGCCAGGGCGATCGGCCCGAGCATGGCCAGATACTGAAAGTGGTCGGCCACATAGGAAAAGATGAACGGATAGATGTCGAAGAAGCCGAGCGCCGGAAACAGCGTGCCGCAAAAATACAGGAACGCCGCCAACGGCCCCCGCCTTCCCTTGCGTGCCATCCACCCGAGCGCCCCCGCCAATACCAGCAACCCCGCCGGAAACAAATACAGCCCCCGCGCCCCGGCGCTCACCTCCCAGCGCGGATAAATGAAAATCAGCCTGGCGGGCCAGACCAGCTTGCCCAGGTAGAACCACACGGCCCGTCCCGCCAGCAGGCACCGTTCGATGACAGTCAAGTCAGACCCCAGCCCGGGCGCCCCGATGATATAGGTCCGCTCCACCCAGGCCGTGAAAAGGCCGGCCGTCACTCCCAAGGCGAACCAGGGCAGCAGCGGCACCACATCCTCCCGCCACGACAGGCGCCCGCGCCGCCACCAAAAGACGACGAGCAGCGCCGCCGGCAGGGTTGCCGTCACGCTCTTCGTCAACAAGGCGAGGACGAACAGTCCGGTCGCCAGCCAATAACGGCCTGGCCGGGCGGGCCCTCTCCGGCCTTCGCCCCGCGAAGCCGGACCGTCCGCGGAATCCTTCCACCTCAGGTACGCCAGCGCCCCGGCCAGATAGAACACCGCCGACAGCGTGTTCTTCTGCTCCGAGATCCAGGCGACCGATTCCACGCAGACCGGATGCAGGGCAAAGATCATGCCTCCCAGCCATTCGACTCCGGCGTACCGCCTCCGCTCACGGCCTGCGGCCACCTTCTCGGAGTCGAATGCCCTGAGCGAAGTCGAAGGGCTGGTTTCCCCGTGGATCAACCGGCGTAAAACCGCCACGAAAAGGCACGCCGCGGTCGCGTGGAGCAAGATGTTCAGTAAATGGTATCCCGGCGCCGCATCGCCCCACAGCCGGTGCTCCAACCAGAACGCGCTGTGCAAAACCGGATAGTACTGCTGCGTCGTCCCAACCTCGAACCAGATCCGCCAGAGCCCGGGCAATGACTGAAGCTCCGGCTTCGTCACGTGCGCGTTATCGTCCCAGATGAATCCGCCCCGGATCGCCGGCAGGTAGGCCACAACCACCATCAGCAGGATGGCCGCGCCCATCGTGTAGCGTTTCCAATTCATGGTCCGGGCCCTTTCTTTCAGATCCAGACCGACTCTTCAAGCGGCTCGATTTTCCGGAGCCAGCTCACGCGGACTAGGGTGTGTCTTCAAACCGCAAACAGCCTCCTAAATGAACCTCTAACTGCTGCGGCACGTAGCGCGGTGTTTTAACCCGCGCTCCTCCGCCCAGCGCAGGCTGATGCGCTGCGCTACGCCTGCCAGCCTCCCAACTTCGCAGTACAGGACAGTTTGAAGACACGCCTTTGCTCTGGCCTGTCTGCAAACCCCCAACTGCTCCGCCGTCCTTGCCGCCCCGTCCCGGCTCGCTCCGCCGTTTTTCCCCTCAATCACCCATCCGCTGGCCGGTGAGTTAGGACCACTTCTTGAGGTAGCACCGCCTCCGCTTGTGCTGGCGGGTGTCGTAGTATTTCCAATGGCTTTGGACCTTGATGTTATCCTCCAGCTCGATGTTGCTCTCGGCCGAAACGATGCCATTAGCGATCGCCGATCGGTTCATTTCGGTCATCAGCAGAGCGTCGGCGCCCTTGTCCTGAAGGTCCGGCCGGATGGCTCCCAGGTACAGGTCGATGGACTTGGGCTTGCGCATGGCCGCCAGCAGGTGGATGAAACCGAAGGGGAACAGCCGCCCCCGGGCCTTCTGCAGGGCCCGCGACAGCGAGGGCATGCCGATGACAAAGCCGGCCACCCGGCCGTTCGCGTCGAGCAGGATCTTGGTGTAGTCCGGCTTGATGAACGAGAAGTACTGCTTCACGTACATGTCGATCTGCCGGTCGGTCAGCGGCACGAAGGCGTAGAGCGGCGCAAAGGCCTGGTTCAGCACCCCGAACAACTCCCGGGCGTAGGGCAGCATCTGCTTGGCGCTCTTCGCCTCCAACGCCCGGACTCCCAGCTTCTGCTTGACGATCCGCTCCACCCGCTCGGCCTTCGCCGGGAGCTGGGTCGGAATCATGACCTCGAACTCCAACCAGTCCGCGTCCTTGACGTAGCCCAGTGACTCCAAGTGCTTGGGATAGTACGGATGGTTGTAGATGGTGGCCAGGGTGCCCAGCTCGTCGAAACCCTCGATCAGCATGCCCTCGTGGTCCATGTCGGTAAAGCCCAGCGGCCCGTGGAGGCCGGTCATGCCTCTTTCCCTGGCCCACTGCTCGACCGCTCCGAACAAAGCGCCGACCACCTCAAGGTCATCGACAAAGTCGACCCAACCGAACCGGGCGTACTGGTTGCCCCATTTCTCGATGTACCGGTGGTTGATGATGCCGGCAATGCGCCCGGCGATCTTCCCATCCTGGTAGGCGAGCCAGTAGCGGGCGTCGCAGTACTCAAAGGCCGGGTTCTTGTCGCGCCGCAGGGTGTGGAGCTCGTCGAAGATCAGCGGCGGCACCCAGCAGGGATGGTTCTTATACAGTGAAAAGGGGAACCGGATGAACTGCTTCAATTCCTTGCGGGACGAAACTTCCTTGACGAATGTTTTCACGCCATGGGTCATGTCACCGGGGCTGTTCGTCGCTCGGAGAGCTCGGGAAAGAGGAACGCGGTCGTGCTGAGCAGCATCGCGGCGAGGAATTCGGCTGCTGAGCAGAAGAAAAGGAGGATGCACGCGGTCTGCATGGCGGGACCGTGCTCCCGGTACCCGAAGGCCGGGCCGGTGAGGCCACACGCCAACAGGAAAGCGAGGAACGCCAGAAGACCGAGAACGGTGGTGGAGAGACCCCTGCGGTCCGTGGCCCGAATGGCAATGAACACGAGCAGCGTTGCAGCGAGAAGGTCCAAGGCAACGATCCACCAAAACACGGGAACGGCTCTCTGTGGCGTGGCCAACAGGAAGGTGTCGGCCTTGACCGGCGGAACCACGCCTGCGGCTACCACGAGGGCTACCGCGACCAGCAGGGCGGCACAGGTCAGGAGGGAACGGCGGCAGAACTTGAAGGACACCGCCGGCGGGGTTACCCGCCCCGCCAAAACGGCCCCGGCGAAGATCCCGCAACAGCCGGAAATCAACATGGGAAGCCCCTGCTCCAAGACCGTGTGAGGCTTCTCCCTCAACGCCATGAAGACGAACATGACCATCAACGGCGCAGTCATGGCGACCAGGGTGGGCCATTTCGCCCCGAGCCCGCGGCTCCCCTTTGGCGCGACGCAGAACTGGCAGAAGGCAAGATACAGAGCCACGGCGAGAGACCCGGCCACGATTTCCTTGATCGAGGTTCTTCCGCGGACCTCAAAAGGCTCCGCTCCGATGATGAACATAGCTGGCGCAAGGAGTCCAAGAACGAGGGAAAACGAAACTTTTTTCATAGGCCACAAGCCCTGACTTCAGAATTTTTGCAGTCAGAAATCGAATACGGCTGCCCAGCTTCGGCGTCAAGCAACGGTCCCGGTTCGGGAGAGACACCATCCCGTTGAATCCGCGAGCCGGCTCCGCGTGCCGCAAGGCGTAACCGGCACAATCTTTGCCAGAGAGCAACTCGGTCGGTACTACATGCCGGCAGTGACAATTCGCTTCGCCGGGTCGTGAGACGTTCCGGCGCTCGGGACTTGCGCCAGCTTTGCGTCGTGGAAAGATATCGACGGCAAGGTCACAAGTCGATTGGAGCCTCTTGCCGATATATTGGCGATCATTTCGCGCGCTGCTCCGTAGAGGATGCTAGCTCCATTTATAGCAACAAGCCGCGGCATTTCATCCTCCGGCACTTGCGGACTGACGTCGAATATTCCGACGAAAACGACGGTTCCCTTGGAAATTTCTTTTTGCTCGTGGCGGACCGAAAACTTAACGGTAAGTTCTAGCCGCCAATTCCGGGGATTCGCAGTATTAGGACCCATTGCAATCGACGCTGTCGCCTCTACGCCATGCGGGTCGGGAACAACTTCCTCAATCGAGGAAAACTCCAGCTGCGAGATGTAGTGACGTCTAAGCTGAAAGAAGGGGGGATTCGGCATCTTTTTTATTGCTCGACCCAGCTGAAAAAGTGTCGGGCTGGGCATGAGGAGCGGTTGATAATCGCAGGATCGGTGTGCTTACGTTGTAGCGAGGTACCGGTGTTAAGGGCTGAGCGCGCTTGGCAGGAATCTTATAGTGAAATTTCAATAGCGGATACTCCTCCCATGTGGCAGTCACTTCCCTCGGTCTCACATGAAAGCAGAACTCTGCATCGACGGCCGAACAGATCTTGATCATGGAATCCAACGTAAAATTCGAGGTCCCACGCAAGATCTTCGAAACGTAAGGCGGCTCTACCTGCATTCGTTCTGCAAGTGTCGTGGGAGTAATTTCCTTCGCAGCCATTCGCGCTACAATCTGCTCGGTAAACTCCAGAATCGCCCGTTCCAATTTATAGCGATGCCCGCGTCTTGCCGAAGCAATCAATCTGCCGATTCGCTCTGTGATCTTATTCATGTGACAATCCGCACCTGGTTACTAGCCCGGGCTGACATGTAGCGGAGCTTCCAAGATACGGCCGTAGCAATGTCTTCTCTAAGTCGATTCGGTTTCGGTTTGGAAAAGCCGTTAACACAAATTATCACGCTGTTGGCATCGTAGAACCATAGGACACGATTGCCGTCTTTCGTCTTGAATTCAAAAATCCTGTGTTTCCTATCAACGCACCGTGACTTACGTTTTTCATTGATGATGGGTCCTTGAGTAGCAACGTACTCCAACACCGCTATCAAAGTTTGGTAGGAATCCTCATTGGATTGCTGAAGATCTTCAAGAAAGTCGACCACAGGGAACGAGTCATTTTCACCGATGGCATAGATCCTGAATCGAGGCGAGAGGATCTCCGGGAACAGGAGGGAAAGTTCAATTGCCATCAGTGAACCTATAGGTTAAGCTGGAGTCAACTAGAACTGTACCCTTTCTTTCTAATGCCTAGATCGCAAATTTCACAACATTCTTATTCCAAAGGATTCCGGAAGCTCGCAAACGAATAAGGCCGCCGTCTTCGGTCTGACGAAGAGCAATTTCGCGCGCGGTGGTTCCAGAAAAGGAATCACATGGGGGGATGTCCCCACCCTTGGCCTATACCGACGGGTTTTTTGTTGGCGGGGAAGTTCATTGGAAGTATTCGCAGAGAATAGATCGTAGTTAACATCAGATGCGTTTAACGCTTCATTACAGAGGACCGCTGCGGGCAAATGGGGGGCCCGAGCACAAGCACGATATTCGTGAGCATTTCCATGCCCAGTTAGCTGGACTCTGGAATCAGAAGCCGTTGTCTGAGTCGCTAGGCTTCCTCCAGCCGCGACAAGGACCAGGCAACTACTCACTTCTCCGGCCGCTAGGTGCGTTCACTTTCGTTCCTCTGATTACCGCAGAAATGAATGCCCTTGCTGAATTGTCGATCACGCTCCTTCGACCGGAGTCCCCCGGCGGTCTCCTCACGCAGGGTGGAGACATCGACAACCGTCTGAAGACGCTCTTTGACGCTCTGACGATGCCCCGCCATCCAAATGCGCTTCCATCGGGCGGCGCCCCGAAACCCGACCAAGCACGTTTCTTCTGTTTGTTGGAAGATGATAATTTGATCGTGAGCTTGTCCGTTCGAACCGAACAGCTTTTGGAGCCGGTCAACGACAAGTCTCTCGTGGACGCCATGATTTTTGTCCAGACCCGCGTCACCCGAACGACAATAGGCAACCAAGACTTCGTATAGGATAGTATGCCCCACAGTTACGAGGAAATTAGAGGCGCCGTGTTCGATGCTCTTTTAGGCCGTGATCCACTTCGCGGCGTTCCGTCGAGTTTTGACCACTTACTATTGGCGCGGATGCAAAAGATGACATGGGGCGGACAGTGAGGGCGCGAGGCGCCAAGCTGCCCGCGCCCTCGGCCGTCAGCGGCAGAGCCTGGCCCGGGAGCGGGTGCGGTTGATCCTCCAGGGCAAGAGTGCGGCCCTGCTCCGCGGGCATTCCTTGCCGCAGGACTGGTGGGAGCCCAAGGTGCTGCCCGGTTTAGTGACGACACTGCCCGCGGAGTTGCCCGCCCAGCTGGCCATCTGGCAGCGCGTGCTCCTGAGCATCGACGCCGAGTTGTCCGCGCTCACGGTCCAGTTGCAGCAAGCCGCACCCGCCGGACTGCCCCTTGGGCTCGGGCCGATGACTTGGGAGTCGCTCACCCGCGAGGTCGGCGACTGGCACTGTTTCCGCAACCGCCGGCAGGTGGCGAGCTACACCGGGCTGTGTCCGAGTGAGCACTCTTCCGGCCAGTCCCGCCTGCAAGGATGCATCAACCGACACGGCAACCCCCGGCTGCGTCACCTGCTGATCGAGGCCGTCTGGCGGCTGCTCAAGTTCCAGCCGCACTATCGCGCCATCGCCAAGTGGCACGCCGCCCTCACGGCGCTGCGCCTGAGCGGGGCCCGCAAGAAAAAGATCGTCGTCGCCATCGCCCGGCAACTGGCGGTGGACCTCTGGCGGCTGGCCACCGGCCGCACCACCGCGGCAGCCCTTGGCTTGCAAGTTAGCCCCTGACTTCGGAGCGGCGGGTCGCCCGCCCTGACCCCTGGGTGTGCTAGGTCACGCCCGTGCGCAAAGATGGGGCGGCCTGTCACTCCTTCGCGCCGACTTGAATCGATCATGATGCGCTGCGCCCCCAAGACGCACGCGCGGATAGCAGGCTAAGGCCCGGTCGTTGCACCGACGCCGCTCGCGAAGGAGCCGCTTCAATTCCACTCCGTGCTTCCCAAACACAAACCGCCTTGAAGAAGGCTTGACCTCCACGGCCCCATAGCAGGGGTCAGGCTCTAGATATTTCAATCGCGCACCTAAGCAAGGGCATGGCGCGGCTCTGTTTCCGGTGATGGACGACCGCGGAAAGACCCAAAACCTGATCTCACTCGCTACCGCCCGCAATGCCGGTTGAGCAAACAGAGCCTGCGCCACGATTTGGAATTGGAAAATGCTATACACTCCGGCGGCCGGCGCCTAATAATCGCCTGCTCCTCTCATTTCCCCCGGCGCGCCTTCCCGGTACACGGCCCGCGCACCCCTTCATCGCGGCGCTGATGCCCCCGCCTCCATCCTCCATCCCGCCCCATCGCTTATGAGCCCGGATCACC
>Ga0187850_10004934_pt1 | contig 10331 bp, 7 predicted proteins | sample June2016WEW_4_15_FD_132436 | JGI IMG/M metagenome (GOLD analysis project Ga0187850, IMG submission 132436) | Peatland microbial communities from SPRUCE experiment site at the Marcell Experimental Forest, Minnesota, USA - June2016WEW_4_150 | ecosystem: Environmental > Terrestrial > Soil >... | reverse complement strand
GATGCCGTGGGTCGTCGTTAGCATGGGCACATCTATGAGTCCGGCAAAGGCCATCAGGAATTCGCCCGTGTGGTTGTGGACGATGTCGAAGTCCGAGGCGTCACGCAGCGCTTCGGCGCCGTGCACGAGCTCGTACGGAAGAGTGCTCTCGACTCCCGTCGCGGTTCTCAGGCTGCGTGGGTAGACCGAGCGTAGCTCCGCCAGGGTGATGGAGTCGCCGGAGGCGCGCAGTACGACGTCATGTCCCCGCTGGACGAGGCCGTCCGCCAGCAAACCGACGATGGCCTCGGTGCCGCCGTAGGCGGGAGGCGGGACTCGTTCCGCAAGTGGTGCAACTTGCAGTATTCTCATATCTTCTTCTCTCTTTTCTCTCTCTTCAAGATAAGTTCACCTGCGCCTTGTTATGGCAGGCTACACATGCACTAAGGACGGAATGAACTCAGAGGGTCTCGCTTGTTCCAATCGCCTGAGGGAGTATAGGGCTTTCTGGTGAGGGGAAAGAACTGCCCTGGACAAGACCACTCTCAGGTTAGCACACGATATGTGCTCTTGTCAATCGTTTTCGGAGCCGCACTGTTCGGGAAAGTAATAATGCTCTCAGGCCTTTGCGACGAGGGAAATGCTGACCCCATTCACACACCATCTTGTATATAGGAGTGTCTCCCTGTGGTGTTTTTCTGTGGTCTTGGAGTATCTTGAGTGCCAGCGCCGCGAGCGCATCTTGGCGGCGCAAAGCCCATCCAACCTGAGGACCTGCAACTTCTGGTTGTCGAGCGCAGTTGGGGCTTGATCCCTAGGCCTCTTGAGTGGCGTTCCAGGTCCGTGCGCCGCTGGTTCCCGTCAACAACGAGAGCCGAGCCATGCCTATGGATTCACCGTTTGTTGCGGCGTAGTATCGGCGGAGACGCAGAAGTGCGAGGACGGAATCATGGAGTACCGTTCGTTCGGACGGACCGGTGTGAAAGTAAGCAGCCTCTGCCTCGGCTGCATGATGTTCGGCGGTAAGACAGACCCTGCCGAATCGCAGAAGATCATCGACCGGGCGCTCGACGCAGGCATCAATTTCATCGATACCGCAAACGTCTACAACCTGGGCAAGAGCGAAGAAGCGACCGGAGAAGCACTCAAACGCAGTGGCAAGAGAGGAGACGTTGTCCTGGCAACGAAGGTGCATTGGAAGATGGGGGAAGGCGTGAATGACTGGGGCAACAGCCGCCGCCACATCGTCGAGCAGTGCGAAGCAAGTCTCCGCCGATTGCAGACCGACTACATCGATCTCTATCAAATCCACCGCCCTCAGCCCGACATCCCGATCGACGAAGCGCTCCGCACCCTCGACGATCTCGTGCATGCCGGCAAGGTGCGCTACATTGGGAGCAGCACCTTTGCAGCCTGGCAAGTTGTCGAGTCGTTGTGGGTCGCGAAGGAGCTCGGCCTCAATCGCTTTGTGTCGGAGCAGCCGCCGTACAATCTCCTCGACCGCCGGATCGAGCGTGAGCTGCTGCCCATGGCGCGGACGTTCGGACTCGCCGTCATACCATGGAGCCCACTTGCCGGCGGCCTCCTGACCGGTAAGTACCGGCGCGGTGAGGAGCCGCCTGCCGGCAGCCGGTTTGAGGACTACGAGAACAACCCGCTCCTCAGGCACCGCATGACTGAGCGGATCTACGATGTTGTGGAAGGATTACAGCCGCTGGCCGAAGAGAAGGGCATCACACTGTCCCAGCTCGCCCTGGCCTGGTGCATGCAGCGAACGGGCGTGACGAGCCCGATCATCGGCCCGCGCACGCTGGAGCAGCTCGAAGATAACCTTGGTGCCCTCGAAGTTACATTCAGCGAAGACGAGTTGAAGCGAATCGATCGTATCGCCCGCCGCGGCGACGCTGTCGCTCCCTTCTACGAAGCGGACTTCGGCCCGCACCCGCATCGCATTTGAGAGGGTTCTTCTTCCCGAATGGTGACGGGGGCCGGGGACAAGCGTAGAGATAGAACATGAGTATCGACTTGAAATCGGCGGGTCGCATCGGCTTCGTTTCCGCCCTCCTGCTACTGATGGCAGCTTGCGGCGGCAACGGGAAGGCCTCTCCCACGGCGAGCGAGACGTCGCAGCCGGAAGGCATTCACAAGATCCAGCACGTCGTCATGATTATGCAAGAGAACCGCAGCTTCGACCACTACTTCGGGACGTTCCCGGGCGCGGAGGGCATACCGATGAAGGACGGTATCCCCACCGTATGCGCACCCGATCCTCGCACCAACCAATGCGTGAAGCCCTACCACGACCCCGACGACCTGAACTACGGCGGGCCTCATGAGGCAGGTGCTGCCTTGGCGGATATCGACGGCGGGAAAATGGACGGCTTCATCGGCCAGCAGATAACAGGCGGGACGGGCGGCGCCTGCGTCATCTTTCCGAACAACCCAAACTGCGGCGTCACCCCTGCCACCCCCGACGTGATGGGCTACCATGACGCCCGCGAGATCCCCAACTATTGGGCGTACGCCGAGCAATTCGTCCTCCAGGACCACATGTTTGAGCCCAATGCTTCCTGGAGCTTGCCCGCGCACCTGTTCATGGTCTCTGAGTGGTCGGCTCAGTGCAGCCGGGCGGGCGATCCTTCCAGTTGCGTCAACGCGATGAACGTGCCTGACTACCCGCCGGACCTCCGCGTCGGTCTCCGGCCCGATGGCTCCGTGCCGCGGGCCGACTACGCTTGGACCGACCTGACATATCTGCTCCACAAGTCGAACGTCTCCTGGGCCTACTACGTTGCGGAGGGCACGGAGCCCGACTGTGAGGATGACGCGATGGCCTGCATCCCAAAGGCTCAGAGCGCCGGCACGCCGGGCATCTGGAATCCGCTGCCCTGGTTCGACACCGTGCGTGAGGACGGAGAGCTGGGTAATATCCAGACGCTCAGCAACTTCTACAAAGCTGCTCAAGATGGCACCCTACCGGCCGTCTCCTGGATCACCCCCGACGGCGACGTTAGCGAGCACCCGCCGGCGCTGGTCAGCGACGGCCAAGCCTACGTCACCGGCCTGATCAACGCCATTATGCAAGGTCCGGACTGGGACAGCACGGCGATCTTGCTGGCGTGGGACGATTGGGGCGGTTTCTACGACCATGTTGTCCCGCCCAGCGTAGATGAGAACGGCTACGGGCTGCGCGTTCCGGGCCTGGTCATAAGCCCCTACGCTAAGCAGGGGTACATCGATCACCAGACCCTCAGCTTCGACGCCTACGTGAAGTTCATTGAGGACCTGTTCCTGGGCGGCCAGCGAATCGACCCGGCAACGGACGGTCGCGCCGACCCGCGCCCGGATGTGCGCGAGAACGCGCCGCAACTCGGCGACCTTCTGCAGGACTTCGACTTCTCGCAGTCGCCGCGCCCGCCGATAATCCTGCCTGAGCATCCGTCCCCAGGTCTGGCCTCGGTGGGATCCTGACGCTTGGCGCTGACTATCGTCACTGACACCATCTTCCCTCAATGTGCGCCCCTGGCGATGCCCAACCCGGCGCCGCTCCGCTAACTCGCACTAGTTCAGAGCGCTTCCCCGTTCTCGCTTCAGGAGGACAACGCTTCACCTTTCCCCGGATGTACCCTCAGCACCATAGATGCTGGACTCGTCTTTGCCGGTCCGGCCGAGAATGTACCTAGGAGTGCGGCGAGATGACGCGAGCTCGAATCATGGCCCGGTTCATCGCCTGCGTCAGCCTGATGGTCGTGGCCGGCTGCAGCGGCTCGGCTGGGCCGACCTGTGGCGCCGGAGCCTGCACCCGCGTCCTCTTTCTAGGCAATAGCTTCACGTACGTCAATCACCTGCCGTCGACATTCGCCCACCTAGCCGAGTCGGCCGGGCGTCCCGTCCAGGTGGCGATGGTTGCCAACGGCGGCGAAACGCTGGCCCAGCACGCGGCCTCGCCCGCTTCTCTCGACAAGATCGCGTCGCAGGGCTGGACGTACGTGGTTCTCCAGGAGCAGAGCCAGACACCCGCCACGGCCATCGGGCGCGATGATTACACGTACCCTGCCGCCGGTGCGCTCGCCGGCAGAGCCGAGGAGGCCGGCGCAGTACCGCTGCTCTTCATGACATGGGCCCACAAGGCCGGTTTGCCGGCGTCCGGCTTGCCTACCTACGAGGCTATGCAGCAGCAGATCGACGCCGCGTACCTGCTCATCGCCGGAGAGCTGAATGTGCCCGTGGCCCCGGTCGGGTTCACCTGGTACATGGTCCGCCACGACCACCCTGACATCGAGCTGTGGCAAGACGATGGAAATCACCCCAGTCAGGCCGGTACGTATCTGGCCGCCTGCGTCTTTTACGCCTCCATCTTCCGGCAGACCCCTGAGGGACTTAGCTTCCACGGCGGCCTATCCGACGAGCAAGCGCATGCCCTCCAGGCAGAGGCTAATGACAACGTCCTGAAGCTACAGACGCGGTGGGGCCTGAGATAGTGACCAGCGCCCCGAAAACGAGCCTACATCCAATATTCTCGGCGAGATAACAGAGACTGCTGCGTGGTTGTCCGAGCAAACGAGCTGCGCCCTATAGTGCGCATCAACCGGCGGCAGATGTATTCGAGAAGCTCAGCAGCTCCACGCTCACTGACCGTTCCCAGACACCACGGGGACTTAGTGTCTCGTCGACGTGGCAGCGCCTGGCCCGCGGGTTTGTCCAATGGCACATAACAGCATGCTCTCGTAAGATGGAGCTGAATCCGCAGACAGAGGCAAGACGATGCCGGGCGGTTTCCTCAGGTTCATAGCCGCTGCCGTCCAGGCACGAAAACAGTGAAACTTCTTTTGGGCTATCTGACAGCTTTGGCATGACCGGGGGGAGTTGAAATGGACTTGCTACGCACTCCCGACGAACGTTTTCAGAATCTGCCCGGATACACCTTCGCGCCCCACTACGTCGAAATCGACGGGGCGCGCGTGCACTACGTAGACGAAGGTGCGGGCGAGACGGTCCTGCTGCTGCACGGTGAGCCCACCTGGGCTTACCTCTATCGCAAGGTGATCCCGTCACTAGTCGGTACCGGCTATCGCGCCGTGGCGATTGACTTCATCGGCTTCGGCCGCTCAGACAAGCACCGCGAGCTTGAAGCCTACTCCTACCGGATGCATGTCGATACGCTCTGGGCCTTTATCCAGAAACTGGACCTTCAAGGACTGACGCTGGGCATGCACGACTGGGGTGGCCTCATCGGACTGCGCGTCGCTGCCGAACACCCGGAGCGCGTCGCTCGACTGGTCATCATGAATACGGGGCTGCCGGCGGGCGACATGGGCCCCACTCCGCCCGAAGGCACCGAGGATACCGAGAACGCGTTCCTCCGTTGGCGACGCCTCTCGCGGACGGTGGAGGACCTGCCGATAGGCCAACTGGTACAGGGTGCCACAATCACTCAACTACCGCCCCAAGTCGTCGCGGCCTATGATGCCCCCTTCCCCGACATCACATACAAGGCGGGGGCGAGGATGTGGCCCTCACTCGTGCCCGTCTTCTCGGACATGGCCGGCGTGGAAGAGAACCGCCGCGCCAGGAAGATGCTCCGCAGCTGGCAGAAACCCACGCTGGTCATGTTCTCTGACTCCGACCCGATAACCCGTGGCGGGGACGCCTTCTTCCGGTCCCTGATCCCGTCCGCCGGTCGCGAGCCGGAGATAACCGTACGCGACGCAGGGCACTTCCTCCAGGAGGACAAAGGGGAAGAGATCGCGGACCATATCATCGCCTTTATCAAGCGTAGGCCGGTATGAATGCCGAAGCCACGCTAGCCCGGCGGTTATTGGCAGACGCGCCGAAGTCGGCCGGAGCTCTCACCTCGACTGGCCAGAGTGGCACACACGCCCGGGCGCAGTGCATTATTCCTCACATTCGTGTGCGCGGACGTCAAGTCGGCATTGCGTCGGCAGGGCCGTGATGCCACAATTCTCCCGACAGGGTGACCTACCGCTCGACGAAAGGACTATCCGTGCCTGACATCGCGCATCGGATGATCACCGCGAACGGTATCAACATTCACATCGCGGAGCAGGGCAAAGGTCCGCTTGTACTGCTACTGCACGGCTTTCCGGAGTTGTGGTACTCCTGGCGCCATCAACTCCCCGCGCTGGCCGATGCGGGGTACCACGCCGTCGCGCCGGACCTGCGTGGCTACGGCCAGACGGACGCCCCTGGGCCGGTTGAGAACTATTCCATGCGCAACCTGACGGGCGACGCTGTTGGCGTGCTGGACGCGCTCGGCGCTGAGAGGGCAGTGGTCGTCGGTCACGACTGGGGTGCGCCGATTGCCTGGCATTGTGCCCTGCTATTCCCAGATCGTTTTTCGGCGGTGGCCGCGCTCAGCGTGCCGTATGTGCCGCGCTCGCCGACGCCGCCAATTGAGGCGTTTAAGCGGATATTCAAAGACAATTTCTTCTACATGCTCTATTTTCAGAAGCCGGGGGTAGCGGAGTCCGAGCTGGAAGCGAACGTCCGGGAGTCAATGCGTCTCACTCTGTACACCTGGTCCGGCGACGCGCCCGAGGGTGCAGCATTCATTCGAAAGCCGACGAATGCGAAGTTGCTCGAGGGGATGCCTGAAAGCGATCGGCTTCCCGAGTGGCTGACCGAGGAAGACCTCGCTTACTACGTTGCGGAATTCGAGCGAACCGGCTTCCGCGGCGGGCTCAACCGCTATCGCAACATGGACCGCGACTGGGAGGAGCTGGCGCATCTGGAAGATGCCAAAGTGCAGCAACCGGCTCTGTTCGTCGCCGGCGACCGCGACCCGGTGCTCGGCTTCACCAGAATGGACGCGATGAGGACGGACGTGCCGAACCTGCGGAAGATAGTGATGCTCCCCGGTTGCGGTCATTGGACGCAGCAGGAGCGTCCCTCCGAGGTCAACCAGGAGCTCCTCGAATTCCTGGCAGCGCTTAAGCTGCGAGAAGGTCTCGCTGCAGACGGAGCATGAAGGCAGGACGCAGCCTGCTGGGTTAACGCCCGGAACTGAACAATGATTGCTAGGGACCGTGCTAGTGGATTCGGCCATCTCCGTTAGGGGTCTCAGGAAGAGCTACGGCTCGCTTGAGGCCGTGCGCGGTCTGGATTTCGATATCCACACCGGAGAGATCTTCGCGCTGCTGGGTCCGAACGGCGCCGGGAAAACGACCACGGTCGAGATTCTGGAGGGGCACCGCCGTCGCGACAAGGGCGAAGTCAGCGTGCTTGGCCACGACCCGGCCTCGAACTCTATCGCCCTCAAGCGCAGGATAGGCATCGTCCTCCAGAGCACCGGCGTCCAGCCGTACCTCACCGTCGAGGAGAGCATAGAGCTTTTCCGCGGCTACTACCCGAACCCGCTTCCGCTCGACGACATCATCGAAACGGTGGGCCTGACCGAGAAGCGGAAAACGCTCGTGCGCCGGATGTCCGGCGGCGAGCAGCGACGCCTCGACGTAGCGATCGGGCTTGCAGGTAACCCCGAGTTGCTGTTTCTGGACGAGCCGACAACCGGTTTCGATCCCTCTGCGCGTCGAAACGCCTGGGGGATGGTGAAGAACCTTCAGTCGCTGGGCAAGACCGCCGTGCTTACCACGCACTACATGGAGGAGGCCCAGTTCCTGGCAGACCGCGTCGCTATCATGGTGAACGGTCAGATCGCCGCCCAAGGCACGCCGGGCTCTCTGACGCAGATGGATGCCACGACCAGAATCAGCTTTCGACTGCCCGGCGGTATGCAACTCCCTGAGATTGTGCATGCCGAGGCCCGCGTCGAAACCGGCACCGTGTCATTCCAGACGTTGGAGCCAACGCGAACGCTCCATGCGCTTACGTCGTGGGCCGTCGAACAAGGTATCGAGCTGGAGCAGCTTCTGGTCTCCCGCACCTCGCTGGAGGACATCTACCTGGAGCTCGCGAAGGGGACCGCACAAGAGGAGCCAACCGCGTGAATACCCTGAGACTCGCGTTGAGGCAGGTTTACTATGAGAACCGCGCCTTCTGGCGCAACCCCCAGGCTGCTTTCTTCACTTTCGCCTTCCCACTGCTTTTCCTGTTCGTGTTCAACTCGATCTTCGGCAACAGGAATGTCGACGAAAGCGGAGGAACGATCAACGGGTCGACCTTCTACGTGCCGGCGATCGTTGCGCTTGCCGTAATCTTTGCCTGCTACAGTAATCTGGCGATCAGTGTCTCGCTGGCGAGAGATCAGGGCGTCCTCAAGCGCATTCGCGGTACCCCTCTTCCGTCGGCTGCCTACATTTCCGGGCGCATCGCGCATTCGACTCTCGTGGCCGTGTTGGTCGTGGTGATAGTGCTGGTTGTCGGTCGGACCTTCTACAACGTCCCAATCCCGAGCAACACACTGCCGGCGTTCATTGTGACGCTCGTCGTCGGCGCGGCCTGCTTCTGCAGTCTGGGCCTGGCGATTACGACCGTCATCGGGAACGCCGACGCTGCTAATCCCATTGTCAACGCGTCGGTATTGCCCCTCCTGTTCATCTCCAATGTGTTCATCCCCTTGTCTCCGCCAAAGTGGCTGGAGGTGATTGCTGACATCTTCCCGATCAAGCACTTCTCCGAGGCTCTGCACACGTCCTTCAGCCCGTTCGTGACGGGCTCCGGTTTTCAGTATGGGCACCTGTTCGCGATGGCTATCTGGGGCATTGTGGGAGCACGGGTTGCCGTGAGGTTCTTCTCTTGGGAGCCGCGCCGGTAGGCCCGGTGGACGCGGCTAGAATCGAGGCCCCGCTACACTCCAACGAGCTGCTTCGAGACCTTTCTCTCCCGTATGCGACTGACGAGCGGCAGGAGACCCCGACAAACATCGGGGTCGCCAAGCATCAACTGCCGATCGCTCGCCTTCGTGCCCCCAAGTCTAAACAAGGGCAAGAAGGGGGGGGTGGTTTGAGCGCGGTTATCCTGGCTGTCTCCCTCGCGCCAGGTCGTGATGGCTCCAACGTGCCGCCAGCCGATGGATGCGCCTCTCCAATCTGCCGCGTCTTCGAGCAAGAGGGGGCTTGTCCGGCTGCGGACGGAAGAATCGCGCCTTACCAGCCTCGACGATCCCGAGGTAAGTGACAACCATCCCCACTAGGATCGCCAGGAAACCGAGCGGGAGCGCTTGGAAGCCGAGCACGCCCGCTGCGGGTGAGAACGGCAACACCACCCCGATTGCGGCGCAGGCCAGCGTTGTGGCTAGCAGAGGCGGGCTCGGGCGGCTGTGGAAGAACGGAATGCGCCGGGTGCGGATAATGAATATTACCAGCGTCTGCGTCGCAAGCGATTCCGCGAACCAGCCAGAGTGAAACAGCACCTCACCGGCGTTGAACACCCAGAGCATCACTCCAAAAGTGAGAAAGTCGTACACAGAGCTGATCGGCCCGAAGAACATCATGAACCTGCGGATGAAAGACGTATCCCAATGTGCCGGATGCTCCAGCAACTCCTCGTCGACGTTGTCCGTCGGGATGGTCATTTCGCTAACGTCGTACAGCAGGTTGTTGAGCAGGATCTGCGGCGGCAGCATCGGCAGGAAGGAGAGGAACAGAGAAGCCCCGCCGGCGCTGAACATGTTGCCAAAGTTGGACGACGTCCCCATCAGCACGTACTTGATGGTGTTGGAGAACACGCGCCTGCCCTCGACAACGCCGTTCGCAAGGATGCCCAGGTCTTTGTCCATCAACACGATGTCCGCGGCATCCTTCGCCACATCAGCAGCGGAGTCGACGGAGATGCCAACGTCGGCGTCATGCAGCGCCACGGCATCGTTCACCCCATCGCCGAGAAAGCCAACATCCTTGCCGAGCGTCCGTTGAGCGCGGATGACCCGCGACTTCTGCTCCGGCGTCACGCGGGCAAAGATCGTGGTCGACGGCAGCGCGGCCACAAGCTCCGTGTCGCTGAGCGCGTCCAGCCGCGTGCCGGTGAGCGTGCCGGCGACGGGGATGCCGAGGTCGGCGCAGAGCTTCGTCGCGACGCGGTCGTTGTCGCCGGTAACGATCTTTACGGTGACGCCGAGCTTGTTGAGCCGTTCGATGGAAGCGCCGGCGTCGGGCTTTGCCCTGTCGACGAAGCTGAGGAAGCCGGCGAACTGGAGGTCACGCTCGTCCTGGGGCGAGATGGTAGTCAGGCCGGCTCCATCGCGCGTCGCCACCGCGATGGTGCGGCTGCCGGCGTCGAACTGGGCGTTCAGCAGGTCGCGCACGCCGGGCGGGACGTCCTTGCAGAGGGCAAGCACCGACTCAGGCGCGCCCTTCGTAACTACCAGGCTGGCCCCCTTCTGGTCTCGCACCAGCACTGACATCCGCTGGCGTTCGTAGTCAAAAGGCGCTTCG
>Ga0187850_10004929_pt1 | contig 10341 bp, 7 predicted proteins | sample June2016WEW_4_15_FD_132436 | JGI IMG/M metagenome (GOLD analysis project Ga0187850, IMG submission 132436) | Peatland microbial communities from SPRUCE experiment site at the Marcell Experimental Forest, Minnesota, USA - June2016WEW_4_150 | ecosystem: Environmental > Terrestrial > Soil >... | reverse complement strand
GCACCTGGCCGACGAAGGCACGACAGCTTTCGTCCGTGATCTCGGCGGCGCACAACGAGTCCTCGAACGCCTGGATTTTCTTGAAGGCCAGCGAATTCCCCTTGTTGAACAGGCGACACGGTACCTGCAGGTCCAAGCCCACCAGAGCCGTGGAATCCATGCGGAGTCTGGCGAGCTGCTGGCGTTGGCGATCGTCCATGACCACCAGATCCGTCAGCCAGTGGACGCTCTCGAAGACGATGCCGGCGGCTCCAGTGGACAGGAAGGCCGCGGCCGCCTCGGGGGTGGAGACGCCGCCCCAGATGAGGACGTCCAGAGACTTTGCCGAGGCGTGCAACAGTTCCTTGGCCGCCGCATAGAGACCCAAGGTCGTCTCGCCGCTCACGAATCCAGCCGCCTCGCAGCCCTTGAGGACGATGCGCCCGATGCCCGAATCCTCCTTGACCATGGCGGCCAGGAGAGGCACGTCTCCGACAATGGGAAAGCAGCGGTAGTCTTCCGACAAGGTCCGAAGTCGCTGTAGCAAGACTGAAGGATCCCCCGGAAAGAACTGGGGCTGGCATTCCACCCAGAGATTCCGGACGCTGGTTTCCTTCAGGAGCCGGCTGGTGGATGGATTCATCAGGGCGGCGGCGGAAATTTTGATATCGCTGACCTGGCCGGCCGGGTCGGCCGTTTGCAGGAACGAATGCAGTGCTTCCGCTCCCATCGTGGAAAAATCGAAGAGTGCCCGGCTGCCCGTGCGTTGTGCCATTTCGGACACCGGCGGGTTTATCTCGCCAGGTCTCCAGACAAAAGCAATGATGGGAACTTGCTCCTCAACTAACATGGTCAGACCTCCGCTTCAACGTCATACTTTCAACTTTTAACAGCAATTCAATAGCAATTCGCCAGCTGGATCGATCCCACCCGATACGGCCAAGTATCAGACTGATCATCAGTGTTTCCAAGCCAGGTACCACTCGGCGGCGTCACTCCCGATTCCCATCCGGGCAAGCTGACGCAGGTCCACTTCCAGAACTTCGAGCGTGCTGAACTCCAGTATGCGGTATTGTGGATCCGTCCAAACCCGCACCGTCCGACCCCAAAGTTTCCCTTCCGGCGGCAAGGTGAGGCGAATGCGGTGGATCAGGTTGATGCCCGCGAGCGCCGCTGCCTCCGCCACCATATCGGTGCAGTTGTTGGTCCTCACGCCGAACTGGTCGCACTTCGTTCATTCGGTATTTTCCATTGGGCCGTCGTCGTCAGAACGGGCGGCTGTCAAATCGCTGACTGATTCTGACAATCGAAATCACTCCTCTCAAGCAGAATGTCGGCTCAATCCCGGTGCCGTCGAATCCGGGATGCATTTTAAAAATCCGGTGTCCGACTATAAAGACTTTCTAAATATGCGATATCTCTTGTAGGGTCTTGCGCCCGCCTCCACGGCCAGGGTGTTGATGGCCTCATTGTCCTCCAGGGTCCAGCCCATCTCCAGAGAACGGTATTTGTTCTTTTGCCGCACAACTTCAAAGATGTGGTGGAAGGCCAGCATGGGGATTCCCAATTGCCGGTACTTGTCCTTGATCCCGAACATCAAACACCGCAATCCCGTGATCTCCCGGCGATAGAGGAGCACCTTCAGCAAACCCAGCAGGCCGATCCGCCCGTTGAGACGCTTGAGCAACGGGTTGATGTCGGGAAAGATGACGCAGACCGCTGCGGGTTCGTTCTCGTAATAGATGAAGAAAGCCAGGTCGGGATCCGCGAAGGTCATCACGCTCTTCTGAATGTCCCGCATCTCCTCATCGCTCAGGGGGACGAAGCCCCAGTTGGCGGACCAGGAGTCATTGTAGATCTCCTTGACCCGGGCAAACTCGGCGTCCGCAGCCTTGAGACGAAAGGGGCGGATTTGGATGCCTTTTTTTCGGGCTATCCGACCCGCCAGATTATCCATCCACTCGGGAAGCCGGTAATCGCCCTCAATCAGGAAGGCGACCAGGTCCTTCTCTTTGGCGAAACCGCACGACTCGACCAATCTGGAGTAGTACGGCGGATTGTAAGCCATCATCAACGCCGGCGGATAATCGAAGCCCTCGATGAGCAGTCCGACCTCGTAATTGGTGGATGGGTTGAGCGGCCCCCTGACGAAGGCCATGCCCTTCCGGCGAGCCCACGTCTCCACGGCGGAAAAGAGGGCCGCGGCCGCCGCCGGATCGTCGGCGCATTCGAAGAATCCCCAAATGCCCATCTGTTCGCCGTGGAACTCATTATAGCGACGATCGATGATGCCCACGATCCTGCCCACCGCCTGCGAACCGCGCCGGGCCAGAAAGAGCCGGCGCTCGGCAGACGACCAGAAAGGGTGTCGGCGGGGATCCAGCAGCCGGCGAACCTCCTTCTTAAGGGGCGGAACCCATCTGGGGTGCCCGGCATGGAGTTTCCAAGGGAGGTCGATGAAGTCCTTTAGTTCCGAACCTCTTTCCACAACAACGATCTCGATGCCGGCCGTGAGCGTTCCGATTGAGACGGGCTTTTCCATATGACTGTCATCTCACGATCATCGTGGAGGATAGGTCCTTGATTGTATCTCTCGTTTGCGTAGTGCTGCAAGGCCAATTCGGATAGCGCCTGATTTCGTTGTAGTGTCGGCGCTGTGCGCCGATTTGATCGAGCCGCAGGCTCGAATCCTGACCAATTTTGCGGAAGCCTTTTCAATCGTCCGGCCGGCAACGCCCGGCCACGAGTGTTGTTTCTTGACGGAGAACCGCGTATCATCCCGACCAGAATCAGGGTTGGTGATCGTTGCCGCCCGGCAGAGGTACGACAATAAAAATTATGGATGCAAAATCCGTGCTGGTCACCGGGGCCAGCGGCTTTATCGGACAGCACCTGGTGCGCCGGCTGATCGAGCGTGGTGACCGGGTGTCGTGTTTGGTACGGGCCACGTCGCGCCTCGACGAACTACGATCCTCAGGCGCCCAATTCATCGTGGGCGATGCGACCGATCGCGCCGGCATCGAACGGGCGCTGGCGGAGTCGCAGGCCGGCGTGGTGTTTCACCTGGCGGGCCTGGTGAAAGCGGTGCGGCCGGCCGATTTCGCGCGCGTGAATGCGGGCGGCGTCGAATCCGTCGCGGCTGCCTGTGCCAACCGCGCCGGGCGGCCGGTGTTGATCGTCGTTTCCTCGCTGGCCGCCGCGGGGCCTTGCGCCGCCGGCCAACCTCGCGTGGAAGGCGATTCGCCGGCGCCCGTTTCCGCCTACGGTCGCAGCAAGCTGGCCGGCGAGCTGGCCGCGGCCAGACATGCCGGCGAAATGGAGATCACCATCGTGCGTCCGCCCATCGTCTTCGGCCCCGGCGACCGGGGCGTGCTGGAAATGTTCCGGCCGATCGCGCGAAGAGGGGTTCACGTCGTGCCCGGCCGGCAGGAACGACGCGTTTCGCTGGTCCACGTGGCCGACCTGGTCGCGCTCCTGCTCCTGGCCGCCGGGAAAGGCGAGCGTCTGCGCCCCAACGGAACGCCGGGTCAAGGCATCTACTTCATTGCGGCCCAGGAAAATCTCACGCATGTTGAACTCGGACAGGCTATGGCGACAGCCTTGGGAAGGAATCGTGCGACCGTAGTGCGCCTGCCCGGGCCGTTAATGCGGCTGATCGGACTTTGCGGCGACGTGCTGGGGCGCGTGTGGCAACGTCCCGGTTGGTTGAACAGCGACAAGATAGCCGAAGCCCTGGCCGGGTCGTGGACGTGCTCATCCGCCAAGGCCCGCGGGCAGCTGGGTTGGTCCCCCGCGGCCACGTTGGCCGATCGCCTGCGCGAAACGGCCCAATGGTATCGCCAGGCGGGATGGCTGTGAGTTCGCACCAAGGAAGAAAGACGGCATGATTTTCAATATCGGCGACAAAACAACCAGGCTGCTCCTGTGGCTGGCCAGGACACCCTTGCTCTTCTACCCGCACTACAAGTATCACCTCCCGCTGCCGTCCGTGATGATGATCGAGAACACGAATCTCTGTAATGCCGAGTGCGTCATGTGCCCCCGGGAGCTGCTCTCACGGAAGCGCGGCTTCATGGACTTCGGCCTGTTCGAGAAGATCATCCGGGAAGTGTCCGGCCTGAAGCGCAAGCCCGTCACGCACTTGCACGGGTTCGGGGAGCCGATGCTGGACAAGCTGCTGCCCGAGCGGATCCGGCTCGCCAAGGCCTGCGGGATCAAGCACACGTACATTGTGTCAAACGCATCCCTGTTGTCTCCCGAAATGTCCCGGAAGATTATCGACGCGGGGCTGGACAAGATGAAGATCAGCTTCTACGGGACCGATGAGGAATCGTACAACAACACCATGAAGCGGCTGGACTTCAAGGTCACCTTTCAAAACATCAAGGACTTCCTGCGGATCCGAAAGGAGATGAAGCGCGGGCGCCCGCGCCTGATCCTTCAATACCTCCCGACCGAAACGAACCGGGCCCGGACGGATGAGTTCCGGGCCCTGTGGGAACCCTTGATCGACAAGCAGGCGGGGGATTGTTTGAACGTCGCGACATTGCACAACTATGGAGGAGGGCGAGCCTACAACCGGATGGGGAAGAAGATCGTGTCCGTCTGCTACTTCCCCTGGACGAGCATGTCGGTGCTCTGGGATGGCCGGGTTGTGACCTGCTGCATGGACTCCAACGGTGTTCAGGTCCTCGGGGATCTCAACTCCCAGACCGTCAAGGAAGTGTGGATGGGCCCGGTGTTGACCGGCGTGCGAGACGATTTCAGGAAGTTCCAGTACGATGCCTATCCGGTCTGCCAGCCCTGCGACTGGGTCCTTCGGCGTTGAGTGTGACCGCCGGAGGTGCAGAGCCCACCGCATTCCTCCCGAATGATTTCCAATCACTCCTCTTCGAGCAACTGGCGGCAGACATTCGCGATGTTGAGAGCCGCCGAGCCGTTCTGAACCGGCGTCAGCCGGCGCAATTCGTCCATGTCGTGGTCTGAGTGGGTTTCCTTGCCCAGCGCCAGGCCGACAAAGGCCGTCGATGAATATCGAGTGACCAGGACGTCGCAATTCGCGATCATCTCTTCTGCGCTTCCCGTCGTAAACACCGTGGCTCCCGGCGCGTACCGGGAGATTTCCCGGGTCGCGCGCTTTACGTTTTCGTTCGGGTGAAGCTTGAAGATGAGCTGCCGGCCGCCGGCGATGGCGACGGCCTGGCGGATGAACGCCTCGCGGTCCTCGTCCCGAAACACCTCCCGCAGCGGTGACGTGCAGACCAGCACGTAGTGGCGGTGGGGAAAGTTGTTGGCGCGATATCGCCCGCAGTCATCGAAATTGGGTATTCCCGTGACGACGATCTTGTCGGCCCGCGCGCCTTTGCGGACGAAGAAGTCCCGATATCCCTCGCTGGCGACGCAGAATTTCCGGTAGGCATCGCTCAGGCCCGTGGCCGCCGTGCCCGCCAGCCACAGGGGGAGGAAGCGAAATCGTGTGACCAGACGAAATGCAAAGGTTTCCGGATCCGTAATGCCCTCCTGAACCAGAACGATCCGATTGTCCCGGATGTTCTTCTGAACGTACACGTCCGAACAGGTGACCACCAGGTCGTAGAGCCCGTTCCTTGCCTGGTAATCAATGGGGAGGCCATGATCCTCCAGATACCGCCGGCAGCGTCCTGCGAGCTTGTGGCCGATGATCGTGAACTCCATCAACCCCAGTCGGCGCAGCATCTCGTCAATGCCGTCGCAGTAGTAGGGCGAGAAGGAGTGCTCGTAATCGGAAAGCTGCCTGGAAATCTGGTGCATCTGCGTGGTCTGATTCATCGAGCCGCAGATGAACATGATTCGCTTCTTCATACGCATCGGCCATGATTCAGGCGCTTTCTTCCCAGCGGGTCGCCCGGATGCCCAAAACAAACACGCCAGCCGCGATGACCGCGATGACCGTGGCGTAGCCGAGCGCGGCCCGGTGATCAACAAACACCATGGACGCCCGCAGCCCCTCGTTCACGTAATACAAAGGCAGGAGCCGGGCGAACTGCTGCAGGAACCCCGGCATCATTTCGATGGGGAAAAAGGTGCCGGAGAGGAACATCACCGGGAACATGATGGCGTTGGCCGCGGCGGCAGCGCTCTCCGCTTCCTTGACCACGCGGGTGAGGATCATCCCGATTCCCACAAACGTAAAAACATCCAGCACGACGAACACCGGGAGCCAAGCGTTGATCTGCAGGCTGACGTCGAACACGGCGTAGCTCACCAGCAATATCGTGGTCGTGGAGATCACCGCCAGGATGAGCTGGTACAGAACGTTTGACAATATCCAGTCGGTGCGGGTGATGGGCGTGGCGCACAGCTTCCGGATGATGCCTTTTTGCCGCAGCTCCGCGTTGACGTTCAGCGCTCCGGACATGCTGGCCGTCATCACCGCCATCGCGATGATGCCCGGAACGAAGAACTCAATGAAACGGTACTTCCGGTCGAGTATCGATGTCTGGACCGTCGTGATGAACGCAGGCTTCCCGGATAAATCCTGATTTATCACGGCGAAGACCGAGTTCAGGATTTGCATCTTTGTGGACACCGAAGTGGAGCTGGGGTCGTAGACGTAGGTGAGGGTGACGGATGCGTTGGGATTGTCGGCACCAATATGCTGATCGAAGGATTTTTCATAGTCTTTGGGAATAATGAGGACAAGGTTCAGCTTGTGGTGCCTGGCGTACTCCGTGGCGTTGATGGCGGGGTCGACCTTGTTTATCTTGAACCTCCCGTTGAGCTTCAGGGTGTTGATGAGATGCGCCGAGGCGTTGCTCTGGTCGAGGTCCTGCACGTAAAGGTCGAAACTCACGTTGTCCTGCTTCATGAAAATCGTGCCGAAGACGAGAATCAGGATGATCGGGAACGCGATCGTGAAGAACATCGCGGACTTCTCGCGATAGAAACTTTTGATCCTCACCGTCAGATTGGCGGCGATGATGCGCGGACTCATTTCAGCGCCTCCTCCGCGGCTTCCTCGTTGAGCACCTCGCCCGTAAGCTTCAGGAAGACCTCCTCGAGGTTGGGCTTGCGAACGTCCAAACTCAGCAGCGACGAGCCGGCGTCCTTGACGGCGTCGAGGATCTTCCGGACGTCATCGGCGCGCTTGACCCTGACCTTGAGGTAATGGGTATTGTGGCGGACCGGATCGAAGCCCGTCTCCTGAACGATGGCGAACACGTTCGCATCGGCGGATCGCAGCGTAAGGCTCAGCTCATTGACGCTGTTTTCCATGAGCTCGTCGGGGGAGCCGGTCGCGATGATCCTGCCTTTCGAGATGATGGCGACCGTGTCGGCAAGAAACTCCGCTTCCTCCATGTAGTGCGTGGTGAGAAACACGGTCTTCCCCTGTTGCTTGAGCCCCCGCAGAACTTCCCACACCTCGCGCCGGGCGCGGGGGTCGAGCCCCGTGGTCGGCTCGTCGAGAAACACGATCTCGGGATTGTTCACGAGCGCAATCGCAATTCCCAGGCGCTGCTTCAACCCGCCGGAGAGGTTCTTGAACTGCTCGCGGCTCTTGTCCTTGAGGTTCGCCAGCTCGATCAGGCCGTCAATATCGGTGGTTTTGCCGCCGAACAGCCGGGAGTAGTATTGGATGCTTTCCCGGACCGTCACCCGGTCGAACGAACTGAATCCCTGCGGAAGAACGCCGATGCGTTGGACGATGTCGCGCTTCTTCCTCGTCACGTCCATCCCCAGAACGCTCACCTTGCCCGACGTAGGCAGGCGGATGGTCTCGATGATCTCGACGGTGGTGGTTTTCCCGGCACCGTTGGGACCCAAGAACGCAAACAACTCGCCTTTCCTGACCGCGAACGATACGTCGTTGACCGCCAGCAACTCTCCGTAACGCTTCGTCAGTTTCTCGACTTCGATTACGTGTTCAGCGCGGTTCGTCATGGATCGGCGGCTCATTTCCATTTCGCTGCAGTTTGGCCAGTTCGTCGGCCACGGCGCTGACGGTGGCGCGGATTTGCGCCTCGCTGTGATTCGTGGTGATGAAAAAGCGCAAGCGAGCGGAGCGGTCGGGCACCGCCGGAGGCAGAATCGGTTGGACGTTGATGCCGCGGTCGAATAAGGCGCGTGACAGGCGCAAGGTCTTGACCGAGTTTCCGACGATGACCGGGACCACGGGCGTGCCGGCCGACGAACCAGTGTCCAGGCCGCGCTCCCGGGCCAGTTTCAGAAACAGCGCCGCCAGCTCGCGCAGCCGGGCCACGCGCCGCGGCTCGCGCTGGAGAACCGTCAGGGCGGCCAGGGCCGCCGCGGCGATGGGCGGGGAGATGCCCACGCTGTAGACGAACCCAGGGGCGGTGTACTTGAGGTACTCGACGAGCTCGGTCGAACCGGCGATGTACCCGCCGCAACTGGCCAGCGACTTGGAGAGCGTGCCCATCCACAGATCGACGTCGGACCGGACCACGCCCCAGTGCTCGCCGAGACCCCGGCCGGTCGCCCCCATGGTGCCCAGCGAGTGCGCTTCATCCACCAGCAGCAGCGTCTTGTGCTTCTTCCTGAGTTCCAGGAAGCGCGGCAGTTCGGGGAAGTCGCCATCCATGCTGTACACGCCCTCGATGGCAATCAGCACGCGGCGATAGCGGTGGCGCACTTCGGACAGCAAGGTGTCGAGGGCCTGCCAGTCGTTATGGGCAAAGGCGCGACGCGTGGCGCCGGCCAGCATGGCGCCCTGGACGATCGAGTTGTGGGCCAGAATGTCGTGGAGGATCAGATCGTCCGGCCCGAGCAGGTGGCCGATGGTCGTGACGTTGGTGGCGTGGCCGGAGACGAAGGCGATCGCGGCCGGGGTGGCCAGAAAGATGGCCAGGGCCTGCTCCAGATCACGATGCACCTGCTTCTCGCCGGAGACCAGGCGACTGGCACCGGCGCTGGTGCCATAGCGGTCGATCGCGGCCTTGGCGGCGGCGGCAACCTCCGGATCGTGGGCCAGGCCGACGAAGTCATAGACGCTAAAGTCAACGAGCGGGTGCCCCTCAATGCAGAGGGCGCTTCCGGCTCCACCCTGGTCAACGCGGAAATACGGGTTGTCGCCAACCGCGGCCTGCAACAGGCGCTCTTGACGCTTCAACTCACCGTATTCGGGAAAGCGGACAAAATCGTAATATTCGGATGGAATCTGGCTGGCTGGAACATCGGGCCGGGGACTGTCAATCAGATGCTTCTGCACGGCCTGGACCAAGTCCTCCAGCGTCCGGGCCTGGCTGTACACTGTGTCGGGCAGGCGGCCGGCGAAGGTCTTCTCCAGCCTGGCCGCAAGTTCCAGGCGCTGCAGCGAATCCAAGCCCAAGGCGGCGAGGGGTGTGTCCGGGCTCAGGTCGGGCAAAGCTGCGCCGGCCAAGGCACGGGCGTGCTGGCGGACGGCGACCAGAGCGGCTTGCCAGGATTGCGAGGCGGGATGCGCCGTGGCAGACCCCGCGTCTTCGGCGCCAAGGCCGGTATTGTCAACCGGCAGGCCGTTGTGTTCGGCGAGGGCCTTGAGTTCCCCGGCTAGGAAGGCCTTGCGACAGGCATGGCGCTGGATCTTGCCGCTGGAGGTCCTGGGAATCGTACCGCTGCGCACCAGCACAATCGCATCCAAGGCCAGCCCCTGATCATCGAGCACGGCCCGGTGAATCGCATCCAGCACCGGCGTCAAATCCTTCTCCCCGTTACGAACCGCCTCCTGCACCAGAACCAGGCGCTGGCAGCCGTGATCGTTCGAGACGAAAGCGGCACCGTAGCCGGATTCCAGCAGCGGGTGGCTGCCGCGGGCGGTGGCCTCGATATCCTGCGGATAACGGTTTAGGCCGCGGATGATAATCAGGTCGTCCAGCCGGCCGGTGACGTAGAGTTGGCCCTCGCGCATGAAGCCCAGGTCGCCGGTCCGCAGGAACGGGCCTTCGCCCGTGTCGCTCAGGCGGGCGTCGAAGAAACGGCGGGTCTGGCCGGGCTTGTGCCAGTAGCCCTGACCGACCGACGTGCCGGCAACCCAGATTTCCCCCACGCGGCCGGAGGCGGCCTCCGCGCGGTTGTGCGGGTCAACGATCACCACGCGTAGATCGCCAACGGGCGATCCGCAGGCCACCAGGCGGCGGGCCTGCGGCGCATCGTTGGGCACGGGCTCGACGCGGTTCCTGGTCAGCGCCGGGTCGTGGAAGGTCCCGACGGTCGCGCCGCTGTCGCGCTTGGAGCCGCTGACGATGAGCGTCGCCTCCGCCAAACCGTAGCAGGGATAAAAGGCGCCGGGTTTGAAGCCGCAGGGGGCGAACGCGGCGGCAAAGCGTTCGAGCGTTCCGGGCTCAATGGGTTCGCCGCCGACGAAGGCCAATGCCCAGGAGGAAAGGT
>Ga0187850_10004919_pt1 | contig 10356 bp, 10 predicted proteins | sample June2016WEW_4_15_FD_132436 | JGI IMG/M metagenome (GOLD analysis project Ga0187850, IMG submission 132436) | Peatland microbial communities from SPRUCE experiment site at the Marcell Experimental Forest, Minnesota, USA - June2016WEW_4_150 | ecosystem: Environmental > Terrestrial > Soil >... | reverse complement strand
TGGGCCTTCAGCGGCCAAACTGGAGGGGTTGGTGCTGTGGTGATGACGGTGATGACAGTGCTTGCGGTGATTACGGAGATCCCACGCTTTGACAGAAATGAAGAGGGCAGGACCGAAGAGCGACCCTGCCGCAAGAGACCGACTCCAAACGGGCCTCATTCCGGCGAAGGCAAATCGCAACGGGCCAAGAGTTTTGGGATGAAATGGAATGAAACTGCGCTTTGGGGTGTCTGTAAGTTGTTGAAAACGTGGTGGCCAGGGACGGAATCGAACCGCCGACGCCAGCCTTTTCAGGGCTGCGCTCTACCAACTGAGCTACCTGGCCGGAAAGATCATTGTAGCAGAGGCGGTCAGACGTTCTGCAACGCTGAGAGCGCCTCGGCGGTGGCTGCTTCCACGCCGGCGTGGAGGCTGTTGCCGTGGGCGTCCATGGTGACGATGGCCAGGAAATCCTTGACGCGCAGCCGCCACATGGCCTCGGGAACGCCGAATTCGAGCAGGTCGACGCCGAGCACCTGCTCGATGGCCCGGGCGTAGAACTGCGCCGCGCCGCCGATCGCATGCAGGTACACGGCGCCGCTTTCCTTCATCCCCGCCAAGGTCTGGGCGCCCATGCCGCCCTTGCCGATCACCGCGCGCAGGCCGTAACGGCGGATCACCTCGGCCTGGTAGGGCTCCTCGCGAATGCTGGTAGTCGGTCCGGCGGCTTTCGCGATCCAGCGCTCGCCTTCCTTCAGCATCACGGGGCCGCAATGGTACAATACGGCGCCATTGAGATCGACCGGTGGCGGGTTCTTCATCAGGTAGGCATGCAGCGTGTCGCGGCCGGTGAACATCTCGCCGTTCACGAGCACTACATCGCCAACCTTGAGCGCGCGTACCTGCTGTTCCGTCAGCGGAGTCGTCAGCACGATCTCGCGCCCGGTCAGCGGGAACCCAACACTGGCGGCCAGCCTCTCGACAGGCCGGTCCGGGTCGCGGTACAGCCAGCGGGTGATCGCGCCGCTCGCGGCATCCACGCGGATTCCGAGCCGCCGGAAGGCCCAGCAATCGTACGCCACCGATACGAAGAAACACGCGGGCAGCCGGTTGGCGGCGGCGATCTTGCACCCGATGAGGGAGACCTTTCCGCCGAATCCCATCGGGCCGACCCCAATGCGGTTCGCCTCGCTCATGATCCGCTCCTCGAGCCGGGCCAGTTCCGGGTTGGGATTCACGTCGTCCAGCGTGCGCAGCAACTGCGCCTTGGCGAGATCGTAGCCGTGGGCGCGGTCGCTGCCGATGCAGACTCCCAGCGCTCCCGGCGAACACCCCAGTCCCTGCGCCTGCCACACCGCATGCAGGATCGCCTTGCGCACGCCCTCCAGGTTGCGGTCGGCCCGCCCCAGCGAGCTCAGCGCGCAGGGCAGGGAATACTGGATGTTCATGTTCTCGCAGCCGCCGCCCTTCAGGATCAGCCGGATCTCGATCTCATCCTGTTCCCACTGCTCGAAATGAAACACCGGCGTCTCTTCGCCGAGGTTGTTGCCGCTGTTCTTGCCGGTGAGCGAATCCACCGAATTGGGACGCAGCTTGCCGCGGCGGGTCGCCTCGGCGATGGCCTCGCGCGCGGCCTCGCGAATTTCGAGCTGGCTGACGCCGACCGGTGCGTGGATGTAGAAAGTCGGCATGCCGGTGTCCTGGCAGATGGGGCCTTCGTCCTGCTGCGCCATGTCGATGTTGCCGGCGATGATTGCCAGAGCTTGCGCGGCCTGTGTGCCGGGCGTTTCGATTCCAGTCGCCTGGGCCATGGCCGCGCGCACGTCCGGCGGCAGGTTGGTCGAGGTCTGGGTAATCAGTTCGAGAAGACTGCTCTTGAGGAATTCCATGGGCGCCACTCCAATTGGAACTATGTTAGCCTGATCCGGACCTGGGCGGTAGTGCCGGGCCGCAAGGCGGGATTGGGGCTGGTGAACTCGACAATCACCTGAGTGCCCCGGACCTCCTTCACCTTCCCTGGAATGACGCCGGGCAATTCCGCGATCTGAATGAGCGCCTCCTGGCCGGGACGAATGCGCGCGAGCGCCGGCGGCGCGGGCTCGACCACGGCCTCGGGCGCCGAGAGGTTCACGGCAATCTGAAACAGGTCGTGGACCTCGGTCGAGACCTCGTCGCCCGGCTACCTCGTGACGGCCACCATGAGGCCGTCGACCGGGGAGTGGATTTCCGCGGCGGCGGCCTCTTCCCGCGCCGCATCGAGCGCCCCGTTCTTCTCGTCCAGCGCCTTGCGGGCGGCGTCCAGGGACTTGACGAGGTTCGAGAGCCGGTCGTCGGCAACGCGTGCGAGTTCCGCTCGGGTGTCCCGCTCGGTCTTGGCCGACTGAAACTCGGCGGCGGTCTTCTCGAACACCAGCCGCGGCGTGGCGCCCTCCCTGTGGAGCATTTGCTGGCGCATGTAGGCGCGCTCGGCGCGATCGGAGTCGCCCTGCGCGCGGGTGGCATCGGCGCGGGCGCGGGAGGCTTCCAGCCGCGCCACGATCAGCTCATTCTGGAGCTGGGAGAGCCGCGCCTGAGCGCGTTCGGCGTCCGCCACGGCTTCCTGCTCGGCGCCCTCCAGGCCGGTGTTTTGGACGCGTCCGAGCAACTGGCCTTCATAGACCGGCTGCCCCTCCTCGACCAGCAGCGATTCGATCGTGCCCTCGACTGGGACAGCGACCGCGACGATGCTTTGGGCGCGGATCTTCCCGGGCAGGCTGAGCTCCGGTCCGACGATGGTTTCGGGGGCAGGCGCGGGTGCGGCGCGCGGGGGCGGAGCCGCTCTCCGGTAAAGCCACAGCGCGCCCACCGCCACGGCGGCGAGCACGGCGATTCCCGAGATCAGCAGCCACCTGCCGCGCGTCAACCTTGATGATACTATTGACCGATGGTGCGCCCGCCGCTACGCACACTCACCGCACTGTTCGCCCGCATCCCGAACCTGACCTTCGGGGGCGGCGACCCGACGATGGCAGCGCTCGAGCGTGAACTGGTGACCCGGCGTGGCTGGCTCGCGCCCGAGCAGTACGGCCTCGCGTTCGGACTGGCCCGCTTGACGCCGGGCACCAACCTGCTCGCATTTTGCGCCGCGGCCGCCTGGCTGCTCCGTGGCTCGGTGGGCGCGGTGCTGGCGGTCGTGGCCGCTTCGGCGCCGGCCGCGATTATCGTGGTGGCGCTGACCTACGGCTATCAGGTGCTGAAGGGGAACGCGCTGGCGATGGGCGCGATCGCCGGCCTGCTGGCCTCCGCGGTGGGGATGATGGCGGCCGCGGCATGGCACCTGGTGCGCCCGCATCTGCGCCGCGGGGAATGGCTGCGCGCGCTGGTGCTGGCGGGCGGCTCGGTGGCGCTGTTGCTTGGAGTCGCGATGTCGCCGGTGGCGGTGCTGGCGCTGGCCGCCGCGGCGGGCTTCTTCTGGCGGAGGTCCGAAGAAGAATGAACCTATTGCTGCTCTACCTGCTGCTCCTCAAGGCCACCGCGACCTCCTTCAGCGGCTTGACTTCGCTGCCGGTGGTGCGCCACGACCTGGTGGTGCGTCACCGGGTGCTCACCGACCGCCAACTGAACGCGGCGGTGGTGGCGGGGCAGACGGGGCCGGGGCCGTATGGCCTGTACGTCGTCAGCGTGGGGTATTTCGTGGCTGGAGCGCCGGGAGCGTTTTGCGGGTACCTGGCCATGGTGACGCCGGCGTTCCTGATCCTCCCCATGTTGCGCTACCTGGGCGCGCGCGCCCGGCACCCGGGAGTGCGTAGCGCGATCCAGGCCACGACGCTGGCCGCGGCCGGCCTGATCGTCGCCTCGGCGATCCCGCTGGCGCGCGACGCGCTAACCAGCGCCGCGGCGGCGGCGATCGCGATCGCGAGCTTCGTCGTGCTCATCGCCACCCGGCTCGACACTTTGTGGGTGATCGCAGGCTCGGCGGCCGCGGGACTGGTGGCGGGGATGTTCCTTTAAGGGCAACGGGGGGACTGGGCTGGAACCCTATCCTACAGCTTCGTCAGCAACAGCAGGAACACGTCGTTCTCGCGGAGATCGAATTCCCGGGAGAACGGGGTGCTGGAGAGCTTCACGATCTCGGTCAGGGACGGCGAACCGTCGTTGGCGCGCCGGATAGCTTCCACCTCGGGCCGAGAGAGCTGGCTGGGGGAGCCGAGCGCGAGATAAGTCGTGTAAGCATCGTTCGCGCGGTAGCCGGTGCGGAACAACTGCAAGAGGTATGTGCCTTCGGGGACGCCCGCGATTTCGAGGCGCAGCTTTCCCTTGGGCTTCGCCGGCAGGTCGCCCTTGTAGAACACCTGGTCGTTGACGCCCTCGGGGGGCGCGATCGGCGTGAAGTCCCAGAAGAGCGCTTGAATGCCACCGGAGGCGTCCCTGGTCACCCACGAGGCTGCGTCGGAATTCGCCAGCTCGACTTTCCCAAGCCGGCTCAGGAACTGGTAGGCGTAGTATGCCGGCTTCTTGATGGCCTGATAGTTCAGCAATCCGAATCCGCCGTGGAACGGAGTCATGCGGGGCCCGTTCTCCTCGAAGATATCTGTAAATACCCAGTAAGAGAGCGAGTCCACGGACTCCTGCGCGCCCTTAATCTTATCCAGAACGAAGGCCGCCTGATGATACTGATCGTGAATGAAGTCCGTGGGCGTGTAGGAGGAACTCCATTCGGTGAAGTGCAGCTCCAGATTCGGCCGCTTCGAGTTCCGAATCAACTCGCGCGAGTGGACCATGCGGCCTCTCACGGCCGCCGGGTCGGCGTCGAGCACTGTGCCTTTGGTTCCGGTCTCGTCGACATAGCCCTCTTTGACGCCATAAGCGTGCGTCGAGATGAAGTCGATCGGCACGTTGTTCGCGATGCAGTATTGCAGAAGCTCTTCCTCGAACTTGTAGGAGACCGCGGAGGCCGGCCCGCCGACGCGGTAGTCGCCCGATACGCTCTTGATGGCCTCCGCGCTGGCCTTATAGAGCTTCAGGTACTCCTTCAAGTCCGCGGTGTAAAACGGCGGGATGTCGGGTTCGTTCCAGACCTCGAAGTACCAGGTCTTCACCTCATCGTGCCCGTAACGCTCCTGGAAGTGCGCGGTGAGCGCTTGGATGAGGGCGGCCCACTTTTCGTACGACTTCGGCGGCGTGATGTTGCCCTTCCACCAGAAGATGGTCTGGTTGCCGCTGGCCAGGTCGGCCGGCATGAAGGCCAGCTCGACGAACGGCTTCAGGCCCACGCTCAGCAGGAAGTCGTAGAGCTTGTCGATGTACTGCCAGTTATGGATAGGATGGCCCTGGCGGTCTTCCTTGTAGACGCCCATGTCGTCATGCAGCAGGCCGTGCATGCGGATGTACTTGAAGCCGATCTCCTTCTGCACGAGCGCAAGTTGGTGCTGCCAGTCCGCCCGCAGGCCCTCGTTGGCGCGCCCGGCGCCGATGCATTCCTTGAAAACCTTGCTGTGGTTTCTCCGGATCTTTCCGTAATCGACGGCGATGACGCGGAGCGGTTGTGCCGTAGCTGCGGCGCCCAAGAGCGCCGTGACAGAGAGAGCGATAAGCCTACACAAGGTTGACATAGGATGATCCTTCCGTTCTTCCGGACGCAGTGCACAGGGCCAGGAGAACCAACGCGATCCACAGTAGGTCGGCCACCAGCAGGTGGACGATCTGCATCCACACCGGCGCGAGCAGCGCGATATTGACCGAGCCCACGACGATTTGCGCGAGCACCAGCAGCCAGACCGCGAGGGCGGTGTTCCTGGCTTCGCGGTGCGCCTTCATCGCCGCGGAGGCCGCATAGAAGATGCAGGCGCCCGCCACGATCGCCAGCGCCGGATGCACCGCCCTCAGGCGCACCAGGAAGTTCGCCGCCGCTGAGAAATCCTGGGAGAGCCCCGCCCCGACCGAGGACGCCGGGAACAGCGTATCGCCCAGCGCGGCGACTGCGCCGGTCATCCCCAACGACACCGTGAGGGGCAGCGCCGCCAGCTTGCGCAGGGTGCTCCCGCGCGCGTACCTCCGGAAGGCCCAGACGCAAAGCACAGCCACGCTCGCCAGGGCCAGCCCGCTCATCGCGCGGTGCGTGAATTCGATGGTTGTAGGCGACGACGGCCCAAGCGAAGCGCGCGAATCCGCCGCGCGCTCCGGTCACTGGACGCCCTGCGCCGCCGACGATGGTCCCCACTATGCCCACTCTACCGAACGCGCACCCACGATGCCACTCACGCTCCCACCCCAAGGGCCTGGCCGCGGGCGGGCACGTGTACGCGCTGGATCAGGGGCAAAACCTGGGCTGAGACCGGGCGTCGCCGTGAGTGGCGGGCCCAGAGGGCACCCCAGCACGCTGAAGCGTGCGCCACGGGGGCATCGACGGCTGCTTGACAAAGTAAGACCCAGGGTAGACCATGTGGAGTGCGCTACCGATAGACGATGAAGTCCATGAAAGTTACTCCGCTCCAGCGGACCTCCCTCAAGGATCGGGTCGCCCAGTTCATCCGCGACGCCATTTTGTCCGGCAAGCTGGAGTCGGGCGATCGCATCGTGGAACTGAAGCTGGCCAAAGACCTCGGCATCGGGACCACCGCGGTGCGCGAGGCGCTGTTCGAGCTGGAGTCCTTGGGTTTCGTCACGCGAATCATCAGCAAGGGGACGTTCGTCACGCGGCTCACGGCGGAGGATGTGGCGCAGATTTTCGAGGTCCGCCAGCAACTGGAAGGGCTCGCGGTGGACCTGGTGCGGAAGCGCCTGACGGATGCGGATGTCGCCCTCCTGCAAAAGCACGCGGATGAGATGAAAGCCGCCGCGCTGGAAAACGACGCGCAGAGGTTTTATCGCTCCGATCTGGAGTTCCATCGGGCCATCTGGCGGCTGTCGGGAAACCGTTACCTGGCGAGGTCTCTCGATCTGCTCGTGGTGCCGCTGTTTACGTTTTTCATCATGAAACGCCGGCGCCTCCAGGGCGGCGATCTTCTGGCGAGCGTGGAAAGGCATCTCGATGTCGTTCGGGCGCTTCGGGAGGGAGGAAACGCGAGGCAGTGCCTGCGGACCTCCATCCAGTTCTTCTCGGCGCAGGAGGACCGGCTGCTGTTCCAGCAAGCGGGCGCTCAAAGTGCCGATCAACGATAGCCCGGTGGAGGGCGCACCTGACGGGGGGGGCTGCGGTGAAAGGCGTCGCGGTGTCGAAGTTCTTGACATTGAGACCGGAAACTGAGCATATAATTTGAGGCGACAATTAATGAAGCGGGTGGATCTCACCAACCTCCAGGGCGCCTCCAGCGAAGTAGCCCGCGACATCAATCGGCGGATCGTGCTGAACCTCATCCGCAGCCGTCAGCCTGTCTCACGGGCCGACCTGGCCCGGCTTTCGGGCTTGCAGCGCAGCACCGTGTCCCTGATTACGGAGCAACTGGTGAGCGAGCGCTGGGTGATCGAGGGACCCCGGGGGCGGCTTCCCCGCGGGCGCCGGCCCACCTTCCTGCGGCTGAACGTCCAACGGCTGATCGTGGGAATCGATATCCGGCCGGTCCAGACCACCGTGGTGCTGGCGGACGTGAACGGCCATTTCATCTCGCAGGAGGTTATGGCGACTCCTTCGGATCCGAAGATCGCCATCGACGAACTGATCCTGCGGCTCCGACACCTGATGAGCGCGCGTCCCGACATGATGTTCGAGGGCATCGGAATCAGCCTGCCCGGGCGGTTCGACTTGCAGTCGCAGCGACTGGTGTTCGCTCCCAATCTGAAGTGGCCCGAGTGCGATCTGAAGACGCCGATCACGCGCGCGACCGGTCTGGACGTCGAGTTGGACAACGCCGCCAACGCCTGCGTCCTGGCGGAGGTGTGGTTCGGTCAAAGAGAGGGCATCCGCGACCTGGTGGTGGTCACCGTTTCCGAGGGTATCGGCACGGGCGTTTTTGTCAATGGCCAGTTGGCCCGGGGCCTGCATGGGATGGCGGGCGAATTCGGCCACGTGCCACTCGACCCCGCCGGTCCGGCGTGTACCTGCGGCGGACGCGGTTGCTGGGAGGTGTTCGCCTCGAACCGCGCCGCGCTGCGGTACTACCTGGAGTCCGCCGCCCATTCCGGGGGCCCTAGCTTTCAGGACCTGCTGGCGCTGGCGGAACAGGGCGATCCCATCGCTTCCAACGCCTTGAACACCATGGCGCACTACCTGGGGCGCGGGATGCGGATGGTGGTCGCCGGAGTCGCGCCCGAAGTGATTGTGGTTGTAGGCGAACTGACGCGATCCTGGCACCGCTTTGGCCCGGTTATCGAAGCGGAGGTTGCGGCCCAGATTCTGGCCGGCCCGGCGCCTCGCGTGGAGCCCGCGCTCGACGGCGGTGTCGCCCGTCTGCGTGGAACCGTGGCGCTGGTCCTGGAAAAGCACTTCGGGAGCCATCGGGTGCTCGCTGCATAGCTCGGGCGGCCGGAACACTGGGAAACATTTAAGAAGGCGGCCAAGCGCTGTCCCGGCGCGGGGACGCCGGTGGCGCTGATCATCGACAGTCCCTGGATTTCGGGATACCTTGGGGTCAGCCACTTGGAGTATTACCTGGACCCGGAGCTGTGGTTCCAGGCCAACCTGCGGACCCTGCGGGAGTTCCCCGAGATCATCTTCTTTCGGTCCTGGTGGGTGGAGTACGGGATGGCGATCGAGCCCTCGGCACACGGCAACCGGATTCACTTTCGGGCGGACCAGCCGCCCACGCGGTCGCCGGTTCTGGGAGCCTGTGGTGAGAGTCCCGTTCAAGGCGCGGACGCAGGCGGAACCGCCTGCGCCACAAGTAGAATCAACGAGTTGGGCCAATGAGGGGCAGGCGGTTTCGCCTGCCACCCTTTGGTCCGGCCTCTGCCCGCGGCCTGGCAGGGCCGACGAGGACATCGGCCCGCGGACCGGAGGTCCGCCCCACGAAGACGGGCGGATGCCGTTTGCGTTGCAACCCATACTTGCAGCAGATCTGCGAGGCGTTTCTGGGGGACCTGGCGGTGGAGCCACAAGGTGGAGTTGCGGGCTTTGGGGGAAGCGCTGCCGCGGCTGTGAATGCACGCCTCCCGAGCCCTGGCGCGGGAGTTTCAGATAACCACTTCAGCAGGCCCACTGTAGCCCCAGTTCGAGTCCCTTGAGCAAGGCTCGAGGCGCAGCAGTCCCGAGGAAGTTCTTGACAGCGAAAACGAGTGAGCGTATATTGTTTGGGACGACAACGAAATCTGTGAGGAAAGATTTGCAGCCGATTCAGGCTGCTTCAGGGGACGCCGAGAAGGGCATTGAGCGGCGAGGGCGGGTGAAGTGTGTCCGCCGGCAACAGCCATTCTCGCGCTGATTGTACGTGATACGGGCGGAAAAGCCGGATGAGGATGGCTGCTCCGTTCGAAGGCATTTTCTGAAAGCTTTTGGGGGTCCAATGCGAACAACTACGTCCGAATCTCAACAACCGCACCGGCATGCCGGCCGAATCCGCGAGGTTGCAGCGCTGATTCTGCTGGTTGCGCTGGCGCTTGTCCTTGGCCCCTGCGCAGCCAATGCGCAGGTTCTCTACGGCTCGCTGACAGGTTCCGTTGCAGACGCGAGCCAGGCGGCTGTGCCTAACGCAACCGTCGTGGCCCTGAACGTGGCTACCGGGGTTTCCAGGCAGGTTACCACCAGCACCCAGGGCGTCTACCTGTTCACCGGCCTGCTGCCGGGTGTTTACAAAGTCACGGTCTCGGCCGCGGGTTTCTCGAAGGCAGTGAAGGATGGCATAGCCATCGATTCCAACCAGGTCGTCCGCTTCGACGCGACGCTGCAGGTTGGCCAACTGACCGAGTCGATTGAGGTGACGACGTCGGCGGGGGTTCTCCAGACCGACCGCGCCGACCTGAATACACAACTGGAATCCAAGCAACTTAGCAACCTGCCGATTACTTCTTCCGCGGGGCGGAACTTCCAGGCGCTTTACAAGCTGGTTCCGGGCTTCAGCGCGGTCACCGAGGGAGTGAGCTCGGACGGGGGGAATCCGCAGCGCACCATGGCCGCCAACGTGAACGGCGGTTCCATGCAGAACAACCTGACGCGAATTGATGGCGCCTCGAACACCTACATGTGGCTGCCATTCAATAGCGCCTACGTGCCGCCGACGGATTCGATCGAGTCGGTCAGTATCGTCACGAATTCGTATGATGCTGAGCAGGGCAACTCGAACGGAGCGGCAGTCAATGTGGTGACCAAGTCCGGCACCAACGAGTTCCACGGAAGCGGCTTCGAGTATCACACCGACAACGCGCTCAGGGCGCTGAACAGATTCCAAGCGGTGGGTATCCGCAAGCCGAAGTACATCCTGAACCAATACGGCGGAAGCGTTGGCGGCCCGATCCGGAAGAACAAGC
>Ga0187850_10004918_pt1 | contig 10356 bp, 9 predicted proteins | sample June2016WEW_4_15_FD_132436 | JGI IMG/M metagenome (GOLD analysis project Ga0187850, IMG submission 132436) | Peatland microbial communities from SPRUCE experiment site at the Marcell Experimental Forest, Minnesota, USA - June2016WEW_4_150 | ecosystem: Environmental > Terrestrial > Soil >... | reverse complement strand
CAGCTCATGTTGCGCTCGAGCTTGGCGACCTCCTCGCTCACCCCCAGTTGCAGGGTGCGCTCCAGTGCCGCGCGGTTGCTCACCTTGCCGCGCGCCTTGACCTGGCGCTCGATCTCCTCATATCCGAAATCGAAAACCGCCACCAGCGGCGAAGGGCGGAACTGCTCGCTGGCCACCATGATGGCCTCCATGCCGTTGGCTTTGCGGAACGCCCGCAGAAAACGCGAGTTGGCCTTGCGCGCGCCGCGGAAGGTCTGCCACTTGGAGAAGATCACGGTCCAGGAAAAAATCGAAAAAGCGAACAGGATAACCAGCACCACCATCCCCGCGGGACCGTTGTGCTGGACCATCTCCCAGATATTCATTTGGAGGAGAAGGACAGCGGGAGTCTCGAAAGTCAATTCATCTCCTAATCTCAAATCTATCACATACACGGGTTCGAACCAGGAAAAACCGCCGCCCATCCGCGGGATTGGCTCGAGCGTCTTTCTCGCCCGGCGAACTTTGCCGCGAACATGGCTATAATCGGCTCAGAGTGCTGCTGGAGCTGGTGGTTGAAAACTATGCCGTGGTGGAACGCCTGCGCGTCCGCTTCCACGCCGGATTGAACCTCCTGACCGGCGAGACCGGCAGCGGCAAATCCCTGGTGGTGGATGCCCTCGGCCTGCTGCTGGGGGGCCGCGCCTGGGCGGAGACCATCCGCACCGGAGAATCCCGCGCCCGCGTGGCGGGTATCTTCGATGTCCGCGATCACGCGCCTGTCCGCCGCCTGCTGGAACCTGCCGGGCTCGAAATCGAGGAGGGCGAGTTGCTCATCGAGCGCGAAATCCTGGGGGGCGGCAAATCGCGCGCGTTCGTCGGCAGCCGGCCGGTGTCGGTGGCCCTGCTCAAAGACCTGGCGCCTCACCTGGCCGATATCCACGGACAACACGAGCAGCAGCTCTTGTTTTCGCCCGATGCGCAGCGCGACATGCTGGACGCTTTCGCCGGCGACCGCGACCTGCTCGACCGCGCCTCTTCCACCTACCACGAGTGGCGCGCGGCGGCGGCGGAGCTCGAGGAACTGGAGCGCTCCGAACAGGAGAAGCTCCGGCTGCTCGATCTGTGGAGCTTCCAGCGCAAGGAGATCGAGGGCGCCGCGCTGAAGCCCGACGAGGAAGCCTCCCTGGAAAACGAGCGCCGCGTCCTGCAAAACGTGCAGCGCCTCCAGGAAACTGCCGGGACCGCTTACGCCGCGGTCTACGACAGCCCCGAATCCGCCCTCTCCCTCACCCGCGCGGCCGCCAAGCGCGTCGAGGAACTCTGCCGCATCGACTCCTCGCTCGCGAGCCTGCGCGAGCACCTCAAATTGGCGGACCTGAGCCTCCAGGAAGTCTCCTATGCGCTGCGCGACTATCTCTCCCGCCTGGAAGCCAATCCGGGCCGGCTGGAAGAGGTGGAGACGCGCCTCGCCGCCATCGACCGCCTCAAGCGCAAGTACGGCCGGTCGATTGCCGAGATCCTGAGCTTTTTGGAAGACGTCGCCCGCCAGATCGCCTCCGTGGAACACGCCGGGGAGCGCATGGAAGAATTGCGCCAAGAGCGGAAGCGGCTGGCTGCCGATTTCGACAAGCTGGCGGCCGAGCTGACCGAGCGCCGCGGATCGGCCGCGCGCAAGCTGGAAAAACGCGTCGAGGCCGAGCTGGCCCAGCTTGGCATGGAGCGCACGGTCTTCCGCATTTCGATCGCACCCGCCCCCTGGTCCGCCGAGGGCGCCGACCGCGTCGACTTCCTGGTGTCGCCAAACCTGGGCGAAGAGCCCCGGCCCTTGGAGAAGGTGGCCTCCGGCGGCGAGATCTCACGCATCGCGCTGGCGCTGAAGACCTGCCTGACTGCGCCTCGGACGGCGGTAGTCCGCACCCTGGTTTTCGACGAGGTGGACGCCGGCGTGGGCGGCAGCGCCGCGGAAGGCATCGGCCGCCGGTTGAAGAAGCTGTCCGCCGCCAACCAGGTGTTGTGCGTCACGCACCTGCCGCAGATCGCATCGTTTGCCGACCACCACTACCTCGTCGAGAAGCGCGAATCGAAAGGCCGGACGGTGGCGGTGGTCGAGGAGCTGGACGCCTCCGCCCGCACCCGCGAAATCGGCCGCATGCTGTCGGGGCAGAAGCTCACGCCCGAGGCGCTGAAGAACGCCGAGCAACTGATCCGCATGAGCGCAGGGTGATCTTTGTTGTTGACATCCGACAACAAGACAGCCATAATCTCTGTTGTAGGCATCCGACACCATGAGCCGGCCCTCCAAGCTCGATCTGCTTCAGGGAACGCTCGATCTCCTGATTCTTCGCACGCTCGAGGCCGGCCCGCGGCACGGATGGGCCGTTTCGGAGCGCATCCAGCAGATCTCCCGGGACGTGCTGCGCGTCAACCAGGGGTCGCTTTACCCCGCGCTGCACCGGCTGGAGCACCAGGGCTGGATCAAAGCGGAATGGGGCGTTTCCGAGATGGGCCGGCGCGCGCGGTTCTACCGCCTGACGGCCCCCGGGCGCAAGCAACTGGAAGTGGAGGCCGAGACCTGGGCGCGCCTGACCGCGGCTGTCGGACGGGTGCTCGAAATGGCGTGACATGGGCTGGACCGATCTTTGGCTGCGCATCCGCGCGCTGGCATCCCGCGGCCGCGCCGAGCGCGATCTCGACGAAGAGCTGAACTTTCACCTGGAAATGGAGGCCCGGAAAAACCGGCTCGCCGGCCTGTCCGAGGCCGAGGCGCGCCGGGCCGCCCGCGTCGAGTTCGGCGGCGTCGAGCGGGCGAGGGAAGAGTGCCGCGACGCTCGCGGCGCCGCATTTCTTCAGAACCTGGCGCGCGACCTTCGCTACGGCTGGCGCGTGCTGCTGAAGACGCCGCTCTTTACGGCAATCGCAATACTCTCGCTGGCCATCGGCATCGGCGCCAACACCGCGATTTTCAGCCTGGTGGACACCGTGCTGCTGCGCACGCTGCCGGTGCGCAGCCCGGAACAACTGGTGATTTTGAAATGGTCGGCCAACAAAGAGCCGGGCGAACTGCACTACTCCGCCAATTCGAACCGCAGGGATGGCCAGGGGCGGTTTCAACAGAACGTATTCTCGTGGGATGTTTTCGCGGAGGTGCGCGGCCACAGCCGGACACTCTCCGACGCGTTCGGGTTTTCGCACCTGGGACGGCTCGACGTGACGGCCAATGGCGAGCCCCGAGTGGCGGGAGGCTTGCTGGTTACCGGCAACTACTTCTCGGGCCTCGGCGTGGGCGCGCTGTTGGGCAGGCCGATTGTCGCCGACGACGACACCGTGGATGGCGTTCCCGCCGCAGTAGTGAGCTACCGCTTCTGGGAGCGCGCCTTCGGGCTGGACCCGGCGGCGATCGGGAAAACCATCTACATCAACCGCCAGCCGTTCGTGGTGGTGGGGGTGACGCCGCGGGAGTTTTTCGGGGTTTCGGCCGGCGGATTCGTGGGCACTCCCGAAGTCGACGTTACCTTGCCCATTCGAGTCAGGGACCGATTCACTTGGGGCAGCCGAACTCCCATACCATTCTTTGCGCCGGACCGGTTCTGGATTCAGATGATGGGCCGGGTGAAGCCCGCCGGCGAGGAACGCGCGGTGCGGGCGGAACTCACGGCCATGCTGACCGGGAACATGCCGGAAGCCGCTCTGCGCGACCCGCTGACCGGGACGGTGCGCATCGAATTGCAGCCGGGGAGCCAGGGGTTGGATTATCTGCGGCAACGCTATCGGCAGCCTCTTCTGATCCTCATGACGGTAGTCGGTCTGACGCTGCTGATGGCGTGTGCGAACCTGGCCGGGCTGCTGATGGCGCGCGCCACCACCCGGCGCAAGGAGATCACGCTTCGTCTGGCGTTGGGGGCCGGCCGCCGGCGGCTGGTTTGGCAGTTGCTAGTGGAGGGCGCCCTGCTTTCGCTCGGCGGCGCCGCTGCCGGATTGCTCCTGGCGTTCTGGGGCGTCGATGCCCTGCTGGCCATGGTCTCGTCCGGACCGGTCGCGATTCTGCTCCAGGTGCGTCCGGATGCCCGGATACTGGGCTTCACGGCGGCCATCTCTCTTCTGACGACCTTGCTGTTCGGCCTGGCCCCGGCGCTCCGCGCGACGCGCCTGGACCTGGCTTACGGGATGAAAGAGGATACGCCGCTCGGGCGCGGGAACCGGCGCTTCGGGCCGGTGAGAACGCTGGTGGCGGCGCAGATTGCCGTGGCGCTGCTGCTGCTGGCGGGTGCCACGCTTTTCGCGCGCAGTCTCGCCAACCTGCGGGCCATCCCCCTGGGGTTCAACCCGAAGAACCTGGTGCTGTTCGGCTTGGCGCCCGGGCGGAACGGGTACGACGAGGCCCACGGCTATCGACTTTATGAGCGCGTGCTCGAGCGCCTGAATCGGATGCCGCGCGTCATCGGCGCCAGCCTGTCTGCGGACACGCCCATCAGCGACTTCGGTGACAGCGGTGAAATACGGGTGGAAGGTGGCGATTCCAAAAGCGCCGCTCGAACCATGATCAACTCTATCGGGCCGAACTTTTTCGACGTCATGCGGATTCCGCTGGTGCTGGGGCGCGGCATCGACCAGCGGGATATCGGCAGCGCTTCGAAGGTAGCCGTGATCAACGAGACCTGCGCGCGGCGCTATTTCGGCGCTGGATCTCCTGTCGGAAAGCGATTCCGCTGGAGGGGTAAACCCGATTGGGAGATCCAGGTGGTCGGTGTGGTCAAGGACGCGAAATACCAAGGATTAAGAGGCGATTCACCACCGACCGTCTATGTCCCCTACACGCAGAGCCAGCGCGGCGGCTGGCTCCAGCAGATGGATTTCGAGGTCCGCGCCGCCGGCGACCCGGCTGCTGTCGTGGCCGCGATCCGGGCCGCGGTTCGCGAGGTGGATCGCACGCTTCCGCTGGCGGACGTCAAGACCATGGAAGGGCAGATCGACGAAGCGCTGGCGCAGGAGCGGCTGTTTGCTTCGCTGGTCAGCCTGTTTGGAGCCATCACGCTGGTGCTGGCGTGCATCGGACTCTACGGGCTGGTGGCTTACTCGGTGGCGAGCCGCACACGGGAGATCGGGGTGCGGATGGCTTTGGGGGCCGATCGGCTCGGCATCCTGCGTATGATCCTCGGCCAGGTGGCCGTAACTACCGGGGCCGGGCTCGCGGTGGGTGTGCCCGCGACGCTGGCATTGACCCGCATCGTCGAATCCCAGCTTTACAATGTTCAGGCGCACGACCCGCTCAGCATCCTGGCTGCCGCCGCCGGCGTGACGGTAGTGGCCACACTGGCGGGGTGGCTGCCGGCGCGGCGGGCCATGCGCATCGACCCCGTCCGCGCGCTCCGGTACGAATAGCGCGCGGGGTAGCGCGATCAGTGCAACGTTTCCAGGAACTCGCCGGTGGACGCGTCGATGAACACGGACAGACCGGAAGTCCCCAGGGACTCGCCCCAGATCATCCGCCAGGCGGGATTAGGGTACTGTTTGTTCTTCTCGAGCAGCATGGAGATGGTCAGGTGCGGGTTCTTCTTGTCGTAGTCGGCCGCTTTGCCGAGCGCCGTTTTGTAGGCCGCGTCGGTATCCACTTTGACGGCGGCGATGAGAAAAGGCTGGGCCTGGCCGCGCAGGTCCTCCTCCGGTCCCGCGAAAACGCCCTGGTGCAGGTTGCCCGGCGACTCGACAACGGAATAGGTGTACGTCCGCGCGCGTCCCTTGCTGGCGGACGTGAACGTGGCTTCCCAAGCGCCCGCCTGTCCGGGGACCGACGGGACTTCGAGGAGGTGAATGCTGCTCATCTTCAGCACTTGAGCGTCGGGCGCCCAGGACCGCACCACCTGGTACATCCTGTAAAGCCCGGTCTGGCCGGTGACCGGCTCGGCGGGCTTTGGCGGTTCCTTCTTTTCAAGCGTTTGGGGCTGCTCCGAACAGCCCGTCAGAATCAAGAGGAGAGCACACCCCAATATCAACGAGAGCTTTCTCATAGGTACCTGCTCGCATTCTAACAGGCGTCCTGGGCGGAGTTAACAACGCCCGATCCCCTTGCGTGCCATAATGAAAGGCAGCAGCGGGAGGCGATATGTCCCAAACCTACGCGAGGGTGATCACGATTGTTGCGGCAGCGGTTCTGCTGGCGCAGCCTGCTTTGAGCCAGAGTAAAGGCCCGGTGACAACGCCGCCGTCTCCCGGAGGGGGCAGCACCGGCACTGGAACCGGCGCCGGCACCGGCACCAGCAGCATTCCCGGACGGAACACGCCCTCCCTCAACACCCCTACCAATCCGCAACCGACCACCCCGAACACGGCTCAGAGCATGCCCGTGCCGGTTCCCATCAGCGGCCGCGTCATGCTCGACGACGGCGGCCCGCCGTCCGAAACCGTGGTGATCGAACGCGTCTGTAATGGGAACGCGCGGGCGGAAGGCTATACCGACCGGAAGGGCTACTTCTCGATTGATCTGGGAATGGACCGGGGAATGATCCAGGACGCCAGCGTGAGCGGATTCTCCAGCGATGCTGGGATGCGCTCTCCCGGCCAGGGCCAGACGGCATCCGGCTTTGGCGGAGGGGTCATGTCCGATCAGCGGTTTATGAACTGCGAGCTGCGCGCCAACCTTCCCGGCTACCGTTCGCAAGTGGTGAGCCTCGCCAACCGCCGTGCGATGGATGATCCCAACATCGGCACCATCTTTCTTCACCGCCTGGGAAACGCTGAGGGCCGCCTCATCAGCGCCATATCGCTGGCAGCCCCCAAGGACGCCCGCAAAGCCTTTGAGAAGGGCTCGGATCTGGCAAAGAGGAACAAGCTGGACGATGCCCTGAAGAGCTACCAGAAGGCGGTGGATCTCTACCCCAAATATGCCACCGCCTGGTTTGAATTGGGGAAAGTGCAGGCGGCCAGGGGCCTCGTGGATGCCGCGCATCAATCGTTTGACGCAGCCGTCGAAGCGGACCCCAAGTATCTGAATCCTTACCTGGAACTTTCCCGGCTGGCTCTCGTGGCGAAGAAATGGCAGGACCTGGCTGATGTGACCGGGCGCGCGGTGAAACTCGATCCGTTCGACTATCCGCAGCAGTTTTTCTTCAACTCGGTGGCCAACTACAACCTGAACAACCTGGATGCGGCGGAAAAGAGCGCGCGCGAGGCCGAGAAGCTGGACACCCAGCACCGCTACCCGCAGGTCTCGCACCTGCTGGGCGTCATTCTGGCGCAGCGCCAGGACTACACCGGCGCCGCCAACGAGATGCGCAACTACCTGAAGTTCGCGCCGGGCGCCGAGGATGCGGCCACCGTGCGCGCGCAGTTGGGCCAGGTGGAAAAGCTCTCGGCTCAAAGCCCCCCACCGCCGCCGAAGCAATAGGGGCAGGGTACCTCACACCATAGGTGCAAGAGCCGGTTTGTCACGGCCCGCCGTTCCAGCCTCGGACAAAACATACAGGTGCTCTCGGCTGTTCACACGTCAAATCCTCCCGGCGGCCTGTTGGCGTAACCTCCACGAGCACAGTATCTTAAAGGCGCCTTGGCACCCGGTTTGCGGAGGATAACAGCGTGGGTTTCTGCGTGCGTAGTGATATCATGTACGGTGAGAGCAAGGGCGGTACTTGCGCTCGTCTCAAGTTCCGAGTAGACTCGGACGATAATAATAAATAGACTTGGAGTTTTGTTATGCCTGAGACAACGCACACTAGCGACTCGGCGGTCGCTCAAGAAGTCATCCTCAAGGAAATGCAGGACTTCTCTGCCAGCAACCCCCAGATTATGGAGGCCCTTGAGGCCATGAACCAGTCGCTGGCTGATTATCTCCAGGCGCTAGAAACCATTAGGGGCGGTCAGACTGTTTCCTGCTCGCCCTCCGCGCACCTGCCATTACATGTGAGTTTCTGATCGTGTCCCCGTGGAGCGATGCCCTTGAGGAGCTCAAGGCTGAAATAGCCAGAGAGCAGCAGCAGGGCCCAAGGCCAGGAAGTAAAGCCGCGTGGGCGAAGTTCCTCGGCAAGAAAGTCAAAGTAGTCGCTGACTTCACCGGTAGACCGTTGGTCGTTTACGCCACGGCCTGCACCTCCTCAGGAAAGCAGGTTCCCATGGGCGGCCTGCAAATTGATTTCTCCGACAAGATCGGATTCTCTGAGGTCGTCCACGGCCTAAAGGGGCATTCATTGGACTTCCTCATCCACAGCCCTGGCGGCTCTCCCGAGGCGGCCGAGAGCATCATAGAATCGCTTCGTTCAAAATTTGCGCACATTCGTATCATTATTCCGAGTTATGCGAAAAGTGCGGCCACGATGATGGCGATGGCAGCGGACGAAATCATAATGGATGACGACGCGGAGTTGGGCCCAATCGATCCGCAGATGGTGACAGCCAACGGATTCAGTCCTGCGGAAGCCATAAAGGAGCAATTTCTTAAAGCGAGCAATGAGATCGGTGCTGATCAAAAAAAACTGAGCGTGTGGCTGCCGATTCTTCAACAGATGGGCCCGTCATTGCTGGTTCAGTGTGACGACGCAATCAATTTATCCAAGACCCTCGTCAAGCAGTGGCTCACACGATTCATGTTTAAGGGGGACTCCGACGCCGAAGCAAAGGCTGACGCGGTCGCCGAATACCTTGGCCAGCACTCGAACTTCAAGTCCCACGGCAGATGTATTAGGCTGAGGGCCCTGTTGGAAAAAAACTTCGGGCTCAAAATCTCCAGTTTGCGTAGCAACCGTGAATTTCACCAGAAGGTATGGGGGTTGTATTGCGGTATCGACGCCGTCTTTGCCGCAAGCGGCATTTTCAAAGTCTTTTACAACTCCAATGATCAGGCCCTAGTTCGCGCCCAGACCGTTCCACAGATCATCATTCCCAGTGGAATGCCATTGCCGCCGGGCGTGCGACCTCCAAACGTCCGGTAGAACGGCGCCCTTCGGCCATTTCCTTTATTTGTGGATTGTCGCTAAGCTCGCCCTACCTTCCCGGCACGCCGATCCAGCCGCGCGTGACGAAATCGCTCAGCGTCAGCATGAGCAGGATGACCAGCCACAGCAACCCGCCCAGCACCACCAGCTTCGTAAGCTTGGTGCTGTGGCGGACGTGCATGAAGAACAGCGCCACCAGCAGCATCTTGCACACGGCGATCGCCAGCGCCGCTACCACACTGAACTCCCCCAGGTCGACAAACGCCACTAGCGTGGTCGCTGCCGTGAGAGCCAGCAGCGCCAGCAGCACCAACGTGTAGGTTCTTATGGAATCGATGTGTTCGGTCATGGCTATTTCGGTAAGTGCCGGTCAATCAGGTACAGCAGCGGGAACAGGAAAATCCAGATGATGTCGACGAAGTGCCAGTACAGGCCGGCGACATCCACGGGCGTATTGTACTGGGCCGTGAACCTTCCCTTGTGCGCCATCCAGATCAGCCACGAGAGGATGGCCACCCCCACCACCATGTGCAGCGCGTGCAGGCCGGTCATGGCGAAATAAAGCGAGAAGAACAATTGGGCGCGGCCCTGTTGCGGGACGCCTTCCAGGTGAAACGACGGTCCGGGCACGTGGTGCTGTTCGAACTTCTCGTTCCATTCGTAAGCTTTCACGCCCAGGAAGATGCCGCCGAAAATCAGGGTCGCCACCAGAAACAGGATGAGCGTCTTGCGTCGGCCGAGCTGTGCGGCCCGGACGGCCATCGCCATGGTGAAGCTGCTGACCAGCAGGACCGCGGTGTTGATGGCGCCGATGGCCACGTTCAGGCTGGAGCTGGCCACCGCGAACACGTCCGAGTACGCCCGCCGGTACACGGTGTAGGCGGTGAACATGCCGCCGAAGAACATGACCTCGGTGATGAGGAAGAGCCACATCCCCAGCGTGGAGGCGTCCTTCTGCTGGGCTTCGGTGTCGAACTGCTCCCGCAGCGCCAGGGTTTCCACGTGAACTTGAGCTTCGCTACCCAACTTCGACCTCCTCCCTCATTACGGCGCTGTAGTCGTAAGCATCGGTCGTGACTACCGGGATCTCGTCGAAATTGTGGGCCGGCGGCGGCGAGGCCGTCTTCCACTCCAGGCCAGTGGCGCCCCACGGGTTGGCGCCCGCCACCTTCCCGTAGCGCAGCGACCAGGCGAAGTAAATCATGGGGATCGCGTAGCCCACCGCCAGCACCGAGGCTCCCGCGGTGGAGAGCACGTGCAGCACCTGGAACTCGTCCGGGTAGGTGTGGTAGCGCCGCGGCATCCCCAGGTACCCGAGAATGAACTGCGGGAAGAAAGTCAGGTTGAAACCCAGGAATATCACCAGCGCCGAGAGTTTCGCCCACCCTTCCGGATACATGCGCCCGGTCATTTTTGGCCACCAATAGTGCAGGCCGCCCAGGTAAGCCATGAT
>Ga0187850_10004915_pt1 | contig 10360 bp, 13 predicted proteins | sample June2016WEW_4_15_FD_132436 | JGI IMG/M metagenome (GOLD analysis project Ga0187850, IMG submission 132436) | Peatland microbial communities from SPRUCE experiment site at the Marcell Experimental Forest, Minnesota, USA - June2016WEW_4_150 | ecosystem: Environmental > Terrestrial > Soil >... | reverse complement strand
GTTACAGTCGTAAGAAGGGTGTGCCAAACATTGGCTCTAACAACAGCGAATTATCTGAAATCACCATTGAATCTGCTGGTTGAGCTTTTAGACTGCTGGTCTTCTGCTGCCGCTTGAATGTAGGCTAAGCTTGTTTTAATTGATTCTGGTAGGCGTGCAAGAGTTAACGTTTGAAAGCTGCAACCGTGTTTATCTTCTTTTAAACGTTTTTTGTGATATTTCACTCTAGCCAGTCGTGACTATGTTACTACAATCCTAATCTATACTCGGAATGCCCCCAAAACTGACCCAACCTCTGAACGATGAATTAAAACCGTTTTACACCAATTAAGGAACAGAGACTGTGTGAAAACTAGTTTCAATTTCAGAAAATTGCTACTTTTACGTCGATTCGGTAGGGTGTCAGGACGTGTTTTTAGATATAAGTAGCAATTTCTAAAACTAAATTTGAGTTTTCACACACTCTCAACAATGTGTCTGGTTCTTTTCCGTTTGCTTATGAGGTATGTTGGAAGTTTGGGGGCGTTGTATCTTAGGAATTTCCTGAGGCTTTCGTCTGGGTTTTGTTCAACCATGGCGTGGAGCAAGCCGTCGACTAGTATGAAGCTTGGGTGGTCTTTGAAGTGGGGGTGAACAATTTGATCTATGAGATCGTTCGCTTTTCCCTTAACAGTTTTTCTATAGGGCATACAGTTTTGCGCCTCAAAAAACAAAAAAGGAGGAGGTGGGGGTTGGCTGTTTGCAGTCTATGGGCGCTGTTAAAGTTTTTAAGAGTTCCACGACGCGTTTCTTTTTGTTGCTTAGCACTTCTAGCCCTGCTTTTAGTTCAACTTCGGCTCTTTTTGCTAACTCTGCTTTCTTCTCTCGGCTAAGTCGCGCGTATTGTTTGGATAGGGCTGAGATTTTCTCTCCGAATAGTTTGCTCTTTTGCCATGGATCGGATGTTTTTTCAACTTCAGCTAAGAATACCACATTTTGCAGTCCGTCTACGAAGTGAACCATCCATGACTCGTAACTGTGGCGACCCTCTAGAACTGCCAAGAAGCCAGCTTGCCTGCTTAGCCGCGATGCCGCTGAGCCAATGCCAAGTGCCGTAGCCTGCAGTTACATCGTACATACCTTTGCTTCTGTGCGGCATTTCTATCACCAAAAAGTTAGGGGTTGTATGACGTATTTAGGCGCTATATTACGGCTGTTTTGAGATCTTCATGTTTTCTGTATTACAGATGTTCGCTGTTCGCCATACTCCCTGCATTACGCGTGTATTTCAGCGGGAGATAAGAGCTGGCGCCGGGAAAAAATGATTGGCAAAAGGTTATTTTGTTCGCTTCAATAGGAAGTTTTCCCGTGAAGCCTCTCGAGGTTCTGATCTAACGTGACTGTCCGCCGCTGAGATAGCGGCTGCAAGTCCAAGTGTCTGGGAGTAAACCGACTACCAGTCGCCATATACAGCATCTTTCGCGCCTTTTCCTTTTGAAGCTCAGAGCTAAGCATCGTGACCTGCTGCCTCAATTTTGCATTAGCGTCCATTAATTCGTCGTTCTTTTGCGCAGTTTCCTCCTCCATGTATTCCCAGAACCGGCGGCTCTGGCCATCCAATCGGCGAATGTGCTTTATGGCTTCTATGACCGTTGTTCCGCTTTCTTCCATATACTCGTGCAGTTCCGGGTAGCTCTCCGCTAAGTCTTTCGATAAAAGAGTTTCCCAGAAAGCGCTGAGCACTTTTTCTTTTTTGGGCGTCAAGCCCGATTTAATTGCAGTATCTATATTGGTCTCGCCCATGTTTCGCGCCTTTAGATATTCCCTGCACTTGAGTCGGAGATCGTGTGCCATATCCTGGTGAGCCGAGCTATTAGCTTGAGTGGTTCGTGCGACTTCGTGCGCGCTGCCTTGTCCCGATATTATATGTTGAAGTAAACTGGTGAGACTGCTTTGTTTATTCTTCCAGAGTTTTGAGCTACTTCTCTATTCAGAACCAAGCACAACAGGCTGAAAAAGCGCATAGCAAGCAACGTTTTCCAAGCCGCGTACTTTGATTACAGCTAAGCTCACTCGCGCTAATACTACTGGAATCCTCGTGGGCCTATCGTACGTGTCAAAAATTTGCCCGTCAAACGTTAATATACTGATACAACACTCAAAATGTACCACAGGATGTATCTGCCTAGTTTTCTCTTAATTGACTATTTTGGGTCCGACTAAAAAAAGACGCATGTAATATTGTTACTGGAAAATTAATTTTTTTCTTTTTCCAGATAATTACGTTTTACTTCTTGTTTTTATTTGCCTCTTAAGGCTTCTTTTCTTGCTAAAATAATTTAAGATGAAGGAGGTTTTGCCTGTTTAAGATGCGTGCTTTAAGCCGTTTGCTGTCCAGTAAAAATAATATATGTGGATTTTCGTTAAAGTCTACTGGAATAGCGTTCTGCAAACCAGATAAGGCAGCTTGCCTTGTCCCGACATTAAGTGTTGAAATAAGTTGGTGAGACTGCTTTGTCATCTCTTCCCATATTTTCGGCTGCCTCTCGGTTAAGAACCAAGCATAGAATGCTGAAGAGCGCTGGTCTGTCCCTAAATTGGTCTAAAATGGTTTTTATCCTTCTTTTGCCATTATAGGCCTATTATGGACTCGTTTGATAATCAAATCTTAGCCGTGTTGAAAAACGGCGTCTTTTCTGCATTTATCAGCTGTCCGCGGCTCTTCGAGTCGCCAGCGCCTGACAGAACATTATGCAAAAGGGATAATGCAGCGAAGGCGGTAAAGAGTCAGACAAAAGCTATGCCGAAAGTACCCGGAGTTCGGGACGTACTAAGCACTGTAACCCGTTGTGCTAGATTCTTTCCTAGCAGTTTTGGTGATTTTGAAGTTTAGGTGTACTGAATCCCTAGAAAGAAGGGGAGATATAGATTCGACTGTCTTAGGATACATGCTAAAGAAGAATAAGTAAGTAAGAGTAGGTCGTATAACGACTTTTACGAGTTATTTACCTTGGGGTTCCAGTAAAAAAAATGAGTGTTATGTGAGCCTTGGTTAAAGTGATTGAGTTATTGTAGTCTCCATGGGTTTGGGATGGGCTGGTGTACCGCGCGATCGATTATTTAGTATATAGGTAAAAAGGAATTAAGTGCTGTTTGCTCTGTGCAAAGTGACGAGTTTAGTTGAGTAATCCTTTCTCGGTATGCTTCGGGCGTAAGGTAAACGAGAAAAACCGAGATGTAGCATCGTGAACCGTGAAATCCCCAACTTACCCACTAACCAGCTTTTACATGCCAATTGCCGCTGTGACAACACGCTCTCGCACGCTAGAATACCAATTTTTTCTGCAGCTACCGCTAAAAATGTACTTTCGTACAGGCACCCAACGGTTGCGCCTGGTTAATAAAGTTAGCGCCGCGCTATTCTCGTTTGTCATCCGGGTTCTGAGACGAAGCATCAAACCTTGGAATTACGTTTAGATAAAACAAAAAAGGAAAGAAAGTGGCGGCGCTTTTAGCCTGTTCCTGAAATCGTGATTGTGTTGCTGAAGCTCGTAATGCCAGTTATGCTAGAAGACACGGTCAACGTTAGCGTGGCAGCTACTGACCCTCCGGCTGAGAGTTGTGCCCCTTGCTTATTCCAACTTATGGTTATGTAGGTGCTTGCTCCTGAAGGGCTCCAGCTGCTTACGGCCAAGCTTAAAGTCATCGCGCCAGTGCCGGTGTCCTTAACATAGACGGCTTGAGTGGCAGTGCCTCCAGCTGCTATAGTTCCCCAGTTTACTGAAGTCATGTTGGTAGTGCAGGCACTGTCGGAGTACACTCCTATGTTCGGGGACGTTGCGATTGCTCCGGAGGAGGACACGTTCTGACTGACGTTTATGGCTGCTAATGTTAAGGTTGCCAGCGCGAACGCGGCTACTGTTAAGATGATTACTAATAATTTTGAAGATTTCGTGATTGCCATCAGGTATTTCCCCATCGTTCTAAAATCATATATTAAGACTTAATAAACATTATTAAAAATGGTTCACAGAGTACACCTGTTCATCATAAATACAAATCAAACGGCGAGAAAACAAGTTTAATGAGACAAAAGAACTGATAAAAGCACCTTCCATGTACAACGCAACAACAACAACTCTTAACACAAAAAACGCAAAATGCCGCGAACAAACACAGATCTTTTGAGCCAATCACGTAAAAACTCTTGTACAGGCGTATATCAGATATAACATTCATCATTCTAAAAGGGTAAGTAACTCATCAGCATAACATAATATAGGAATAAACCGACAAGGATGAAAAAAGATGCTAAAGAAAGAACTCCTTTTATTTTCTGCTATAATTCTACTGGGTTTCTTAGACTGGTTAACAACAGTTACAGGGGGCCTCTTCTGTGGAGCAGCAGAAGTTAACCCTCTGCTCTCCGGATTAACAAAATCAAGTATGATACTCTTCAGCGCAGTAAAACTCTCAGCAGTCGTACTCGTAGGCTTCGCTTTCTACAAAGCAGCAGCCATCAGCAAATCCAGAACCAACGATTGGCATTTCACAAAAAGATTCCTGTATGGAGGATACTCACTAACCTTTCTCGCCCTCACTGCTGTAGTTGCCACCAACATGATAGCAATTTTCAGAGTTTAATTGTAATGCAGGCTGCTCACTGGCTATCAGCTAACTGAGTTTGCATATTTATTCTGAATAATCAAAAAGCTTATTTCGCTAGACAGAGGAGAGTAATCAGGTGCGATGTTGGTTACTTTAAAGCAAACGCGTGCGCTAACAAGCTTTCGTCTAAGAAGCAAGAATCTCCCGACTTTCTATTACACAGAACAGCCAGTAAAGCCACGCTTCACAACTATATTTACAATATTCATGACTTCACCGAATGGATGCGAACCACACCTGACAAACTATTAAACCAGTGTCTTGACAGCGATGGAATCGCAAAGCCCATAGCTGTAGCACAAACAATAAAGTCGCTAGATAGTTTTTCCGGTTTTCTTAAAGCTAAAAGGAAACTAGCACCTACAACACTTTTTAACACAATAAGCTACATTCAACTTTTCTTTAAATTAAACGGATTACCACTAAAAATGCCTTACATACTCGCCTGAGTGGCTCTGGCAAGCGATCGATCTTATGAAAGCTATCAAACGTGTTGTCTTCGGAAATTAAGAGGGTGGAAAGTTAAATCCAAATAGCCCAATTATTTATTGAGGGGAAGAAATGATGAAGTGTGGATTGTGTGGAGAAGAAATCAAAGATGGCAAATATTTCACGATATATCAGTGTAAGGGAGCCGAAAGCAGACTCGTACTGGTAGCCTGTGAAAAAGACTTTAATGACGAGAAATACCGAGAAATCATTATGAAAATCTCAGATATTTGAATAGTATAGAACATTCTTCCACCTGTTCTTAGGCAACTTTTCCGATGTTCAGTGGTCTTTTTTGGTCGAAGATAATTACAAGTTAAGATTGAGGCGAATCACAGGGAAAAAGCAACTGAGAATGAATCAATAGCACAAGTGATTTTAAGCTAAGAAAAAGAAATAGAGTTTTTGCGTTTTAATTTGAAGGGGGGTGATTGTGTGGCAAAGTTGACGAAGAGTGTTGAAATTGAAGCGTCTCCTGAAAAGGTCTTCACTTTCGTAAACGACATGAAAAAGATGAATGATGCAATGAAGGGATGGGCAGAGGGCGAATTGACATCTGAGGGGGCTGGTGGAGTCGGTGCAAAGTCGCATTATGTTGGGGTGGCTGGTGGGCAACAGGCAGAGTGGGATATGGAAGTAACCGAATTTGTGAAAAACAAGAAGATAGCATCACGCACCATAGGAGCAAGCAAATTCAAGATGACAAACTCATGGGTCCTTGAACCCACGACCAAGGGAACCAAGTTTACATTTTCCATGGAATATGAAGTTCCATACTCTATCTTAGGCAAGTTAGTTGACAAGTTAAAGGTCAGCAAGGACATGGAAATAAAAATGAGCAAAATGATGGAAAACATGAAGAAGGCTCTTGAGGCGTAGTTGAAAAGTCAAACGAAAGGATGCGAACATCCTTTCTTCATTCTTCATTGTGGGAGATGTAAATGTTAAATACATCTTTCAGTAAACAACAAATTGAAGGTGAAAAAAATGAAAAAGATTCTCGAGATAAATTTTAAGTTCAAGATACCGAGATCCGAGCTTGAGAAAGCCTTTCTGAAATCTGCACCCAAATATGGTCCTAACGGCGAGGTCAAAGGACTTCTATGGAAAATCTGGCTTGTGAACGAGTCTGAAAAATTAACAGGTGGAATCTTCCTGTTCAAAGATGAAGCTTCAGTAAACGACTTCCTGAAGGGAGAAATATTTGCAAGGACAAAGAGCCATCCAGCCCTAAGCGATTTTGAAGTAAAAGTATTCGACATAATGCCTGAACCCACAAAAATTTGTCTTGGTCCTGTAGACTGACACAAATCTAAGAAACAACAACCTGCCTACTTATTTGCCATTTAGTTCCCTTTGTATAGTAGATTCTTTGACCTATGCCGTTGTGAGATAAACAAAAAAAGGGTAGCTCTCTCTCTTTCCCGCACGTAGCTGTATCTCACACACGAAGCAAAATCCACGTATATCACATATCACACAAACAGACAAACAGACAGCATATAATAAACGGGAAAAGCAGCGTGCCAGAAGCCCCTATTTCTCCATAATATCTTTCAGTTTTTTCAAAGCTACATCATAGCTCTTGTCCATTGCCTTGTGAACCCGCAATTTGTCGATTAGCTTGCCTAAAACAGAATAGGGCAATTCATAATCAATCACTTGGGTTACTTTAGTTCCGGCTTCTGTGGGGCTGAGAGCAATAAACCCAAAACCTGTCATGTTTCCGCTAGTGCTTCGCCATGATTCCTTCTCATTCTCTATCACTTCTGTAATCTCAAGATCCGCTTCTGATTTCATGCCCGCCACTTCACCAATCATATGGAGAGTTGAGCCTACTTTGGCTTTATCTTTAGAAGTATACTCAACCTTCTTGAATTCGGTATGCCATTCAGGAAGTTTTTCCCATTGAACCATAGCCCAGACTTTTCCTAGTGAGGCGTTGATTTCGATTGACTTTTCTACTCTTGTCAAAATAACACCTTTCACGTTTTAATCTAAAGCTGTATATATGATTTTGCAGGGATGCAGTTTTGTTGAAAAAAGAGGGATATGCGGGAGATATCTCCACTTGTCCTAGGGTTCAAATCCTCCGCCTGGCAAATCTGGCCCCAGGTTTAAACAAAAAGGCTCCCTAACCTGCAGGGACAAGCCATAGTACCTCAAATCAAACTCCCATCCCCAGTATAAATTCTGGCATGGATGTGAGAGTTCGGTTCCCAAGAAAACTGAACATTGAAGATCAGGCTTGCTATAATTGGTAAAGACTTTAATTTTGGGTTTAGGCTCGGGTAGGATTCGTCTTTTCTAAAGTTTGATGGAAATTTGATGTGAATGATAGTGGCTATCTCTTCAAAGACATAGCTAGAATTCCATAAACCCGAACTACGCACCTTTTCAGAATATGCATATTTTCCAAGCCAGTCTTCAGATGGCTTGCAGATTGGACAGAGCGACACTGTCGCAACAAGCTTCTCCTCCATAATGTTGCGCAAAGCAAGATCATCTATTTTTAAGCATCGGAAGCGGAAACTTCTTTCCAAGAGATTTGTGACTTTATTCTCAGTTGGCTTGCACTTCTCGCAGGTATGCAGGTCCTGTTTTTCGCGCGCACTAGAGAGGGGGGGAATCGTTCGCCTGCATCTAAGTTAACCATTTGCCTCACGCTTTTAGGCTAATCCTTTCTGCGCGTTATTAACAATGAGTCCATGTTGAATGATAAATAATGATGTGACTGTACACAGTTACAAACTTTGAGGTCTTCTTAAATACGGCTTATGTGGACTCTCTAAAGGTGTATTCGCAGTTTGTGCATCTTAGGAATTGGGTGGATGACTCATCTGCGCCTCTTGTTTGCACCTGCCAAGCGTACGCAGCGTTGTTTCCACACTTTGGGCATGAGATCTGTATCGTCGGCAAAATACTTAGTTGATTTTCTTTGTCTATAACTGAAACGAACTGTTTAGGACTATGCTCTATGGTTTTTCCATTAAGTTTAGCATAATCACTTAATTCTCTTGTTTTGTGCCCGCATTTACTGCATGCAAGCACAAGCATAATCTGCTCTCCTGACTTAACCTTTTTAGGTATAAGACGTGAACCGCATTTTAAACAAAAATCCATTAAACCAACTCCTTTTTCAGCATAAGGCCTATTGAAAAATAAATAACCATGTGACTGTGTTAGCGCTATAACAGGAAATTTTTTTAATGTGCTCAAATCAAAAATAGAAAGTTGATGGCACGCCTACTTGGTCGCGCCATGATTGAGGGTTGAACGCTTGTTTATCGAGAAGAGGGGGGCGGTAAAGCGTGTATACGAACCCTTAACCGTTTGAATGTCAACCGATATAGCATAAAATTTTTTCCCAAATCAAGCGGCCACCCACCCCAGATTTGCCCGCTCTTCCAAAAATTAGATCAAAATTAATGACTTGCGGCTGAATCATTGAGAGGCGCAAATCAATCTCTTGTTGGATATCTAAGTCACTGTATTCTTTTCTTGCCACAGTTAACAGATCTATTGCCATTTTTAGTGAATTTTTTGTAAATATTTTTGAAAAATCAGATTTGTTTACCAAGCATGCTTTATTCTTCGGTAAATTACAAACCCAGTTGACAGGAAAGCTTCCCTTATCCAAATCCACCACTGAAAAAGAAAAAGGTTTCCTGTTTTCCTTGACCCAAATCGCTTTCCGACAACATTCCTTTTTTATAAGCAGCTTATATTTTGCCATTCACACTTTTAACCACAAAATTAATACTGATTCAAGCTGTTTAGGCTAATTTATCTAACAATTTAGCAACCCCAAATTTTTAAAATGTTGATTTGAATCTGAGTTAGAGGTTTGATGAATATCTATCCATTTATGGATAGCTTTGATTGTGATTTTATTAGGCTATTCGGCTGAAGAAGACCTTAGCATCAAGAATTGACCAAAACATAACTCATTTTTCCAATATACTGCTTTCTAATGATTTGATTCCTTTATGCACTACCATAGTATGTAGCCAAAGCTCTAAAGTTGTCGAGAAAATAGCATCACAAAAACCACATTTGTATTTATCCAATATGGACCCTTTGTAATCAATCAAATTTAAAGATAAATAGATTTGTGATTGTATTTGATAGCCAACATGAATGCCCGGCCGTTTGCTGAAAGAAAAACATGCATAATAGCAGTTTGTGGTTAATAGTTGAAGTCACAAATCGATATATGTACAATGTAAATTCTTTTTTTGAGGTTTAATTTATGACTTATTCAAAATATAATGTCCAATATGCAATAATGAATTTTCAAATCCTGAAAAGTTAAGACGCCACAGATTAACAGAACATAAATTTTCGATTCAAGAAGCCAAGTTTGGGGAAACCAGCATTAGAAGTTGGTAATTACAGTCTATTCTGATAATGAGCTTCCTTGTATGTTGTACGGCATTTTTTGCATTTATACACTTCTATGATAAAGAAGGCGTTTTCTAGTTTCTTGATTGGTTTTACGATGTTTCTTCCACATTTGCTACAGCTAAACATGGAACCATCCAAGCGCTTTGTTTATTTAGCCATGGAAGTATATAAAAACTTGTTGTCTCATCCTAGCAACCACAAACATGTAGCATTCATGGAAGCCATAAAACTATTATTCCAAAAATAGTTTAATTAAAAGACTCAAATATAACAACTTCCAGTGGATAACTTTGGTTTTTAGGAGTTTTGGACAGTTGGAATTGAACCATGGGTGCATTTGACTCGCACTCACGGATAACTTAGCAGGTCTTTCTGAATGCTTGGATTATTCTCAATTATTAAATTCTTGATCTTGTCAAAGTATGATTTACCCATTTTGTGAGTTATGATGCCTCTCCATTGTGTAAGTTACCTGAGCTAAACTTACTGAAGCCTTTTCTGGGGCAAAAGCTAACGGATCTTGCCAGATTCGATGTTTTGTTAAAAGCAAGCTCATTTAAGGGCAACGAAGACCTTTCAAAATTTGGGGGTATAGGGAGAAGGCATGCCTGGGAATTAGCTAATCATCAGAACATATAAAAAATAAAATAGAAATCTTAATCGGATTTTCTCTATCCGCCACATTTAGCGACAGGACCTTTGCCCTTGGTAACTTGCAATGTTCACCGTTAGTTCCCGCTACTTTACGGCAAAACTTGCGTGCGAGCGTTGACGGGGCCGCGTCAATTTGGCCCGGAGATCTAGATTCACGCCGTCG
>Ga0187850_10004912_pt1 | contig 10361 bp, 9 predicted proteins | sample June2016WEW_4_15_FD_132436 | JGI IMG/M metagenome (GOLD analysis project Ga0187850, IMG submission 132436) | Peatland microbial communities from SPRUCE experiment site at the Marcell Experimental Forest, Minnesota, USA - June2016WEW_4_150 | ecosystem: Environmental > Terrestrial > Soil >... | reverse complement strand
CCGCAGCGCGGCGCGGCGGAGCGGGCCGCGCTCCGTGAGCGCATCGCCGCGGTGGCGGCGGAGTCCTACCTCGCCGAGACGGTCGCCGGGAGCGATTCCACCGTGCGGCGCTGGGGGGTCCGTGGGGCGCGGTCCCTGACCGTCGCCGTCGTGCGCTCCGACGCGCCGGGCTTCCAGGGGGAGTTCGTGGACGCCGCCGGGTGGGCGATGGCCGAGTGGAACCAGGTCGGACTCCCCGTCCGGTTCGAGGCCCTGGCCGACTCGGCGCACGCGGACGTGGTGGTGTCGTGGGCGGACACGATCGACGCGGAGCGCGAGGGGAGGGCCGACGTGACGTGGAACGGCGCCGGCGAAATCATCCGGGTCCGCATCCTCCTCGCCACGCACCTCGCCGGCGGCCGCGCGATCACCCCGCGCCAGATGACGACGATGGCGCTGCACGAGCTCGGGCACGCCCTCGGGCTCGGACACTCCCCCGATCCCCGCGACGCCCTGTACCCGACGAGCGGCGCCTCTGCGCTCACCCCGCGCGACCGCCGCACGGCCACGGTCCTCTACGAATTGCCCACCGGCAGCGTCCGGAACTGAGGGCGCGGCTCAGTGGGGTGTCGTCATCGTCGGGCGGGGGCCCGACGCGACGGCGTATCCCAGCCGCAGCGCGTAATCAGCGTTGCGCACCAGGCCGCTGAAGGGGAAGTCGGCGTACCAGTTGTCGCCGGCCTGGTGGTAGTGCTCCCACCGCTGCCGCAGCGCGTTCGACGACTCCGCCGTCATCCCTTCGTACGCGCCGGGCCCTGGAATGACGAAGACCGCGGGGATGCCGATGCGCAGGAGCGGGAAGTAGTCGGTGTTGGGGCTCGCCGCGGCGGGCTGCGCCTGCCATCCGGCCCGGCGGGCGACCTCGATGGCCAGGGCGCCGAAGGTGGAGGAGTCCGCGCCGGCGAGGAACCAACTCACGCACAATCCCGGTGGCGCGCCTGCGTCGAGATTGATGTCGGCCACGGTCCGCGCGGGGGGGATGAGCGGGTGCGCCGCGTAGTAGTCGGACCCCAGGAGGCCGCGCTCCTCACCCGTCAGGAAAAGGAAGAGCACCGAGCGGGCGGGCCGCGGCCCCGCCTGCATCGCCTTGGCGATCGCCAGGAGCATCGCGTCGCCCGCGGCGTCGTCGGAGAAGCCGTTGTAGATCGAGTCGCCGTGCTCGTCCGGGGTCGAGATTCCGAGGTGGTCGTAGTGCGCCGTGTAGGCGATCACCTCGCCCGCGAGGGCCGGGTCCGCGCCCGGCAGCAGGGCGGCGACGTTGCGCGCCGGCAGGGATCGGGTGGTGACCCCGATGCCGACCTCGACGCGCACCCCCGTCAGGACGACAGGTCCCGCGGGCCGCTCGGCGCCACCGCCGGGGAACGCCGCGACGATGGCGCGCTGCAGTGCCGGGCTCGCGAGTACCGCCGGGATGTCGGGGATGAACGAGGAGACCGCCCCGGCTGCGGGGTCGAGGAACATCCGCGACGGGCCACGGCTCCGGGAGTAGAGTGCGTATGCCTCGTCGCTCCCAACGAGGTGGATCACCCCCGCCGCGCCGCGCGCGCGCAGGGTGTCGGCGGCCCGGATGTCCGCGCCGAACGTCCCCAGCACCACCGCGACGCGTCCGGTGAGGGGTGGCAACCCTGCAAGCCCCTTCAGCAGGTCCTGAGGCGTCCCGACGAACACCAGCTCCCCGCCGAACGGCACCAGGGTCCGCGTCGTGCCGACGTTCGGGATGAAGCCGAGGCCGTAGGCGAACTCCTCCCGCGTCCCTTCCCGTACCAGCGCGAGCCGCGTGCGGGCCGAATCGATCGTTGCCTCGACGACCGGCACGCTCTGGTAGTAGCTGCCGCCCGGCCCCGCGCCCCGCAGGCCGAGGCGCTCGGCCTCCGTGGCGAGGTAGAGCGCGGCGAGGTCTGCGCCGCGGCGCCCCGTGCCGCGGCCCTCGAGGAGGTCGTGGGCCAGCAGATAGGTGTGGGCCCGGATCGCCATCGAGTCGATCGCGGGGAGGGAGGCGGGCCGCGGCGCCTGGGCCGCGGCGGGGAGGGCCACCGCGGCCAGCAGCGCCGCGAGGCCGATGGGGACGATGCGGTGTGTCGTCACCCCGGCATCCTAAGGGGCGAACTGGCGCCCCGGCAAGCGCCGGGCGACCTTTCGCTTCTATGGCGGGAGGCAACGGCCGGAAGATCACGGCCCTCGTGGCGGGGGCCGGCGCTTCGGGGGGCACCCTGCAGGACGCCCTCGATTCCCTCAGCGTGCCGGGCACTCTGTGGCACCCCGACGGGGGCCCCGGGGACGTGCGCTGCGTCGCGTGCGCGCACCGTTGCCTCATCCGCGGAGGCCGCCGGGGCGTGTGCCGCGTGCGGTACAACGAAGGCGGCGTGCTGAAGGTCCCGCACGGCTACGTCGTGGCGCTCCAGTGCGATCCCATCGAGAAGAAGCCCTTCTTCCACGTGCTGCCGGGATCGGACGCACTCACCTTCGGGATGCTCGGCTGCGACTTCCACTGCGGCTACTGCCAGAACTGGCTCACCTCGCAGTCGCTGCGCGAAACCTCCGCCGGCAGCGCGCCGACGCCGATGAGCGCCGACGCCATCGTGGGGGAGGCGCGCCGCCGCGGCGCCTCGGCCCTCGTCTCCTCGTACAACGAGCCGCTGATCACCGCCGAATGGGGGATGGAAATCTTCCGGCTCGGCCGCCCGCTGGGGCTGCGGACCGGTTTCGTCTCGAACGGGAACGCCACGCCGGAAGTGCTCGACTACATCCGCCCCTGGACCGACGCGTTCAAGATCGACCTCAAGGCGATCGATGAGCGCCCCTACCGCACGCTGGGCGGGACGCTGCGGCACGTGCTCGACTCCATCCGGATGGCGCACGAGCGGGGATTCTGGGTCGAGGTCGTCACGCTGCTGGTCCCCGGATTCAATGACCAGGGGGATGCCGTGCGCAGGATGGCGGAGGCGGTCGCGGCCGTCTCGCCGGACATCCCTTGGCACGTGACGGCGTTCCACCAGGACTACCGGATGACCGATCGGCGGAACACCACGGCCGAGGATCTCGTCCGCGCCTGTGAGACGGGCCGGGAGGTCGGTCTGCAGTTCGTGTACGCCGGCAACCTCCCGGGGCGGGTCGGGCGCTGGGAGCACACCTGGTGCCCCGGGTGCGGCGGGCTGCTCGTGGAGCGCTACGGCTACACGATCCTGCAGCAGCGGGTCACGCGCGCGGGCACCTGCCCGGACTGCGCTGCGCACATCCCCGGCATCTGGGGGTAGCTCGCACGGACCGGGGCCGGCCGGCCGCTCCCGGCCGGTCGCGCGAGGGCGTGCGCGCGTTCCGCGGGTGAGCCGCGATAGACACAAGGAGGGAAGAGGACGATGGTGAACGAAGAGGCCGTCCGGACAGCGCTGCGGAAAGTGAAGGACCCGGAGCTGAACCTGAGCATCATCGACCTCGGCCTCGTCTACGAGATCGCGGTGGACGGCGGCGACGTGCACGTCCAGATGACGCTGACCTCTCCCGGCTGCCCCTCCGGCGCGGAGATCATCTCCGACGCCCAGAAGGCGCTCGAAGGGATGGACGGGGTGACGGCGGCGGATGTCGAGTTGGTGTGGTCGCCCTACTGGACGCCGGAGCGGATCGATCCCAAGGTCCGGGCCTACCTGGGCCTCTCCTAGTCGCTCATCGCCTTCAGGAAGTCCCCGCCGAGCAGTTCGACCTGCCACCTGCGCACCTCGGGGATCTCGCCGAGCCCTCCCGCTGACGATGGCCGGGCCCGCGCCACCGCCTCGAGCGTTCCTTTCGGGCAGAGCACGCCGGGGTCGAGGCCGAGGCTCGCCGCCGCCGCGTTCCGTGTGGTCTTGAGCCGCTCGACGCGCCGGTCGAACGCGGGATCGCTGACCCGCCGCTCGCCGCGCGGGAACCGCGGGAGATCCCGGTCCGGTACGGCCAGTCCGCGTTCGATCGCCGCGAGGATCGCGTCTCCCCGGGTCTCGAGGAGTCGCTCCGAGACGCCGCGGATGGCCTCCAGGGCCTCGGCGCTCCGCGGGGCCGCGTCGGCGGCCGAGAGCAGCGCTTCGTTCGAGAGCACCCGGAAGCTCGCGCGGTCCAGTTCCGCGGCCACCGACTCACGCCAGCGCCACAGATGCTGGAGCACCGCCAGGCCGCGGCGCGAGAGCGCACGCGCCCCCTTGAGGCGCAGTGCCGCATCGCCGTTCGTCGCCGCCGGCGTCCAGCGCACCCCCTCCATGCGCGCGAACTCCTCCTCCGCCCACGCCATGCGCCCTTTGGCGTCGAGCTCGGCGCGCAGCCGGTCGCGCAGCGGAAGGAGATGCTGCGTGTCGAGCGCGGCATACTCCAGCATCTCGCGCGGCAGCGGCCGCCGCGACCAATCGGCCCGCTGGTACTTCTTGTCGAGCCGCACCCCCAGGTACTTCTCGAGCAGCGCCGCGAGCCCGACCGCGGGCTCACCCAAGAGCTGTGCGGCCACCCGGGTGTCGAACAGCTTCCGCGCCCGCATCCCGTAGTCGCGGTCGAGGATCCTCAGGTCGTAGTCGGCATCGTGGAAGACCACCTCGATCGCAGGGTCGGCGAGAAGCGCCCCGAGCGCCGCCACGTCGCCCACGGTCAGGGGGTCGATGATGGCGTTCTCATGGTGGGTCGAGATCTGGATGAGGTAGATGCGATCGATGAACCGGTGGAAGCTCGCCGCCTCGGTGTCCACCGCGAGCTCCGTCTCCCGCCCCAGTCGCTTGACCAGTGTGGCAAGCTCAGCGGGGGACTTCACATAGCGATGCGCGGTGCGGCGCTGGAGCACGTTGACCATCGGCGGCTAGAAGGTTGCCCCGTCGGACCGGCCGACGCAACTGCGCGAGAGGGGACTTGTCCACCTATCCACCTGCAGAGTACTTCCGTTTGTCGATAATGTGATGTTTCTGGCGTGTTAGTGTAAAGACAGTGACATGCATCATCGACACATCAACACGACATTTACTTTACAGCGACCGGTTGGCGCATACCACCTCGCGCCTCGCGGCCGGTGATCCTGTGGCGCAGGGGAGTCTCCGTCCGGCCCGGGAGGGGTGTGCCGCAGAGGTGCGCGGCCGGAGGGCGCGGCATTAAGTTAAGGGGTTCCGGCGGCGGCGCCGCCCCTCCACTCCCGACCAGACCCAGCGAGCCCGTGAGCCGACTGCCCCCCGTCGAGATCACCGTCTATCCGTACGAGTGCGACGCGTATGGCCACCTGAACGAGGCCGCGTACCTCACCGTCTTCGAGCGTGCCCGGTGGGAGGCGCTGGCGCGCGGTCCCGGCTCGGACCTGTTCCGGCGCCATGGCGTGTGGCCGGCAGTGCGGCGCGCGAGCGTGGAGTTCCACAAGCCGGCGTTCCCCGGCGACGTCCTCACGGTGGACCTGCGCCTTGAGAAGCTCGGGCGCACGTCGGTCGCGCTGTCGCAACGCGCGGTGCGTGGCGCCGATGGGGAACTGCTCGCCGAGGCGCAGCTGACGTTCGTGATGATCGACGCCGCTGGACGGCCGGTGGCGGTACCCGAAGAGGTCGCGGCAGTGTTCGGGGGCCGCGTGTCCACGAGGCCGGGGGAGATGGCGCGCTACGACGTCAGCGACGTCACCTTGGCGGCGGACATCCGCGGCGACGGCCCGGCGCTCCTACTGGTGCACGGCTTCCCACTCGACCGGACGCTCTGGGCGCACCAGGTGGCGACGCTCTCCGGCTGGCGGCGCATCGCGCCCGACCTGCGCGGCATGGGGGCCTCCGACGCGCCGGCCGAGGGCTACGTGATGGCGACCTACGCTGACGACCTCGTGCGGCTGCTCGACCGGCTCGGGATCGCGCGGGCCGTGGTGGCGGGCCTCTCGATGGGCGGCTACGTGGTGTTCGAGATGCTGCGGCGCCATCGGGACCGGGTCGCGGGGGTGGTGCTTGTGGACACCCGCGCCGACGCGGACAGCGCGGAGGGACGCGCAGGGCGCGACGCGATGATCCAGCTTGCCCAGGCGGAGGGCGCGCGCGCCGTCGCGGAGCGCATGCTCCCGCGCGTGCTCGGCCGATCCACGCAGCAGACCCAGCCGCTCCTCGTCGAGCAGGTGCGGGAGATGATGGCACGCACCCCCGTCGCCGGGATGGTCGGCGCGCTGCGCGCCATGAGAGACCGCGCCGACTCCACACCGCTCCTGCCGTCGATCGACGTGCCGGCGCTGGTGGTGGTGGGGCAGGAGGACGAACTGTGCCCGCCGTCGGTGGCGAAGGCGCTCACCGGAGCGATCCCCTCGGCCGCGATGACGGTGATCTCCGGCGCGGGGCACCTCGCGCCGCTGGAGGCGCCGACCGCGGTGAGCCGGGTGATGGCGGAGTTCCTCGAGCACGCGAGGGACCGCGTCCGGTGAACCGCAACACGCCGGAGGGCCTGCGCCGCTCGGGCGCGACGGGCCAGCCCCCCGAGGGCGGCCCCGACGCGCCGGGGGACGTCAACCGCCAGGGGTTCATCGGCTACTTCAACGCCGAGGGGTTCCAGTGGCGGGTGATGATCCGGCTGCGCTTCGACGACGGGACGTGGTGGCGCGGTCGGCTCTGGTTCTCCGAGCGAGGCGGCACGGAGGTGTGGGACAAGGAGGAGATCGTCAGCTCCTCCGCGGAGGACGTGCTCAGCCAGGCGCGCGCCCTGCCGCACGAGGAGATACTCCGGCGGCTCAAGGTGTCGTTCGACGAGAGGCGCCGCTACTTCGCGCTGCGCGCCCTCCTCGACGACCTGCTGGAGAAGGGGAGGCAACTCAACCGCATCGCGGTCCGCGTGGCGTCCGGCGAGATGGACCGTGCGCGGGCGGCGCACGAACTCGACCGTATTCAGCAGGACATGCGCACCGTGGTGGACGGGCTGCGCGACGTGGCGGGGAAGGAAGGGCGCGGCCGAGGAGGGTGAGCGGCACGCGCCGGTGCGGGCCGGAGACGACGAAGCCCCGGGGGCGCGCCCCCGGGGCTTCGGTGCGTCAGGGCCGCGTGGCGCGCGGCGCCTAGTGCTCCTTCTTCGTCGGTTTGCCGGGCGGGTTCGGGCCCTGGAAGATGTCCTTGTTCAGCGCGATGAAGTCCTTCCACTGCGGCGGAACATCCTCCTCGGGGAAGATCGCGCTCACCGGGCACTCCGGCTCGCACGCCCCGCAGTCGATGCACTCGTCGGGGTGGATGTAGAGCATCTTCTCGTCTTCGTAGAAGCAGTCGACGGGGCAGACCTCGACGCAGGCTTTGTCCTTCACGTTGATGCACGGCTCACAGACTATGTACGGCATCGAAGGCTCCTCCAAGTACGGCGGGCTCGGTACGGCTCAGGTCCGCGAAGATTGGCTCTCGGCCTTCCGCACTGTCAAGTGCGTCCGCGGGGGACATCCGCAAAGAGCGCGCCGCGGGGCCGGAGGTGAGGGCGGCCCTCCCCGAGGTTCCGGAGAGGGCCGTCCGCCGCTTCGCTCGCGCGGCCTCGCGGCTCGACCGCGGGGCCAAACTAGGCGGGGCGCGTCACCGGATCGTCACCGCCGGGCCGGCGGTCAGTCGGTGGCGGCGGCCGCGCGCTGCAGGTCCCGGGTCAGGTGCATCGAGCAGAATTTCGGGCCGCACATCGAGCAGAATTCCGCCGACTTGAAGTACTCGGCGGGAAGTGTGGCGTCGTGGTACTCGCGGGCGCGCTCGGGGTCGAGGGAAAGGGCGAACTGGGTCTCCCAGTCGAAGGCGAACCGTGCGCGGCTGAGCGCGTCGTCGCGGTCCCGCGCGCCGGGGCGGCCGCGGGCGATGTCGGCGGCGTGCGCGGCGATCTTGTAGGCGATCACCCCCTGGCGGACGTCCTCGGCGTCGGGCAGGCCGAGGTGCTCCTTGGGGGTCACGTAGCAGAGCATGGAGGCCCCGAACCAGCCGATCATCGCCGCCCCGATGGCGCTGGTGATGTGGTCGTACGCGGGCGCGATGTCGGTGACGAGCGGCCCCAGGGTGTAGAAGGGGGCTTCGCGGCAGATCTCCTGCTCCATCCGCACGTTCATCTCGATCTGGTGCATCGGGATGTGCCCGGGCCCCTCGACCATGACCTGCACGTCGCGCCGCCACGCGCGCTCGACCAGCTCGCCCAGGGTCCGCAGCTCCGCGAACTGCGCCTCGTCGGACGCGTCGGCGAGCGAACCGGGGCGTAGGCCGTCGCCGAGGGAAAGGGTGACGTCGTACGCCGCCACGATCTCGAGGAGCTCGTCGTAGTGCGTGTAGAGCGGGTTCTCCTCCCCGCGCGCCGTCATCCAGCCCGCCATCAGCGCGCCACCTCGGCTCACGATGCCCGTCACGCGCCGCATCGCCAGCGGCACGTGCGAGCGCAGGACGCCACAGTGGACGGTGACGTAGTCCACGCCCTGCCGTGCCTGGTGCTCGATGTTGTCGAGGAGCATCTGCGGCGTCAGCGCCGCGAGGTCGTCCACGGCGAGGATCGTCTGGTAGATCGGTACCGTCCCGATCGGCACCGTGCTCGCCGCGAGGATGGCTGCGCGGATCTCGTCGATCCCGCCGCCGGTCGAGAGGTCCATCACCGTGTCGGCCCCGTAGCGCACCGCCAGGGCGAGCTTGCACAGTTCCCCCGCGATATCGGATGTCACCGCCGAATTGCCGATGTTGGCGTTGATCTTCACGCTCGCCACGGTGCCGATCCCCATCGGCACGAGGCGCCCCGCGAGGTGCCGGACGTTCGCCGGGATGACGAGGCGGCCGCGGGCGACCTCGGCGCGGATCACGTCGGGGGAGAGGCCCTCCCGCTCCGCGACGGTGCGCATGGCGTCGGTGGTCTCGCCGAGCCGGGCGAAGTGCATCTGCGTGACGGTGGCGGGCATGCTGGAGCGGCTCCTGGGCAAGGCGAACGCCTTCGCCGCGGCAGGGGTCCGCGGCGAAGGCGTCCTTGACCTGAGGGTGACTCCCTACGCCGGTACGAACCGGGTCAGGTTCGAAGGGTGTGATCTCAGCCCGCCGGGGCGGGCACCCCTGTCATCCGCGCAATCTAGGGGCCGGCCGCCGTCGGGCAAGCCGCCGACCGCCGCCTTAGTGTGCCGGCGTCGCGGGGGCGGCGGCCAGCGAGTCCCGGTCCACGATGCCGACGGCGATCGGGATCAGCCGGGGCACCGCCCGGCCGTGAAGCCGCGCCACGATCGCCTCGACGGTCCTCCGGCCGATCGCCAGCGGATACTGGATCGCGTCGGCGAGGAGGGGCGACCCTTCGCGGATCGCAGCCTGCGCCTCCGGCGTCGCGTCGAACCCGACGATCACGATCCCGCTCTTTCCCGTCGCGCGGATCGAGGCGAGGGCGCCCAGCGCGCAGTCGTCGTTGCTCCCGAAGATGGCGGTGAGGTCGGGGTGCGACTGGAGGAGGTTGTCGGTCTTCTGTTTGGCGACCTCGCGCAATCCGCGCTCCACCGCGGGCGCGGCCACGATTGTGATGCCGGGGTAGCGGGCCAGCGCCCCGCGGAACCCCCGGACCCGGTCCACGACCGACATCACCGTCGGCTGGTCGAGGATCGCCACCTTCCCCCGGCCGCCCAGGCGGCGCGCGAGGAACTCGCCCACCAGCCGCCCGCCCTGCGCGTTGTCGGAGGCGATGTGCGCGGTCACGTCGCCCCCCGCCGCCGCGATGTCGGCGGTGAAGACGGGGATCTTCGCGTGGTTCGCCTCCTCGACCGCGCTCACGATGCCGCGCGAATCCACCGGCGCGATGACGATCGCGTCCATCCCCTGTGTGATGAAGTTCTCGACCTGCGACGTCTGGCGGGCGAGGTCCCACTCCCCGGCGACGATGTGCAGGTCCACGCCGAGGCTGTCGGCGGCCTGCTGCATCCCGCGCTTCAGGTCCTGGTAGAAGACGTGCGCCTCGGTGAGGAGGGTGACGCCCACCTGGGGGCGCGTGGTCGCGGCCTTCTTCGCGCAGCCGCCGAGAGCGGCCGCGGCGAGGAAGGCGGCGGCTGCGAGCCGGGCGGCGCGGGCGGCGGGGCGGGTGCGGATTGGCACGAAGGCGCTCCTGTCAGCGGACCGGCTCGACGAGCACGGTCGCGATCTCGTAGGGCCGGAGGGCGAGGCGGAAGGCCCGCCCCGTGGCGGGGATCGCCGCGCCGGGGTCCTCCAGCAGGTTAGCACGGTGCGCGGCGCGGATCGGTGCGCGTAGCGTCACGGTGGCGGTCTCGGCCCGGCCCTCCCACTCGACCAGGCGCAGCACCAGCGCGTCGGAGTCCTCGGCGCGTTTCACCCAGGAGAGCTCGACGCCGGGCACGTCCACCGACGCGAAGCTGGTGGTGCGGCCCAGCGCGCCCGCGTGTGCGGCCT
>Ga0187850_10004896_pt1 | contig 10396 bp, 7 predicted proteins | sample June2016WEW_4_15_FD_132436 | JGI IMG/M metagenome (GOLD analysis project Ga0187850, IMG submission 132436) | Peatland microbial communities from SPRUCE experiment site at the Marcell Experimental Forest, Minnesota, USA - June2016WEW_4_150 | ecosystem: Environmental > Terrestrial > Soil >... | reverse complement strand
GCGTTTGCGGGGTTAGTTAATGGTCCGAGTATGTTGAATACGGTTCTGATTCCAATTTCCCGGCGTGGGATTATCGCGTTTTTCATTGCAGGGTGAAATGAAGGGGCGAACATGAAGCCTATGCCAATTTGTTCTATCGACTTCTCAACTGTCGATGGGGTAGCGTTTAGGTTAACGCCGACTGCTTCGAGAACGTCTGCGCTGCCACATTTGCTTGTCACAGAACGATTTCCATGCTTGGCTATTGTTACTCCGGCTCCGGAGGCCACGAAGGCTGCAGTTGTGCTCACGTTGAAGCTCTTGAGTAGGTCGCCTCCAGTGCCGCATGTGTCAACTGATCGACCGTTCACGTGTGGGCTAATGCGAATGGCGTGTTCTCGCATTACTTGTGCGAGAGCGGTTATTTCGTCTACTGTTTCTCCTTTCATTCTGAGAGCTGCTAGGAAAGCTCCGATCTGGGCTGGTGTTGCTTCTCCGGTCATTATTTCGCGCATGGTTTTTTGTGCTTGTTCAGATGAGAGGTCTTTTCGATCAGCGAGATACTGGATGGATCCTTTGATCATGGTTCAGTTTCCTTGATGAAGTTTTTCATAATTTTCATTCCTTCTAATGTCAATATGGATTCTGGATGGAATTGAACACCATAGATGGGATACTCACGATGTTTCAACCCCATTATCTCATTGTCATCCAGGGACTTGGCGGTAACGTGTAGACATGTTGGGAAATTTTTCCTAGCGCACACGAGTGAATGGTAACGAGTTGCTCGCAATGGGTTAGTGACTCCTTTGAAGATGCCGTCTGCATCATGCTTGATCAAGCTTGTTTTTCCATGCATCAGGCGCTTTGCTGGAACGATTGATCCTCCAAATGCACAAGCGATGCCTTGATGTCCTAAGCAGACTCCGAGTGTAGGAATCTCCACACTTAGTTGTCGGATTAGTTCGAGGCAAATTCCGAAATATATAGGGTTGCTGGGAATTCCAGGTCCAGGTGATATTATGATCTTGTCTGGTTTCATTCGCTTGACATCATTGATTGTTATTTCGTTATTTCTGTAAACCAGGGTTTCTGCGCCCAGTTTGCCGACGTATTGTGCGAGGTTGTAAACGAACGAGTCAAAATTATCTATGATTATGACTCTCATGTTCTCACCTTTCTAATCGGAGTGCGCGCAGCAGGGCCTTGGCTTTATGTTCGGTTTCTGACCATTCTCGGCGGGGTTTTGAATCAGCGACGATTCCAGCACCTGCTTGAACGTAAGCACGTTTTCCTTTTGCTATGAGGGTTCTAATTGTGATTGCAAAATCTGCGTTTCGGTTGTATGAGAAGTATCCGATTGCTCCTGCATATGGTCCTCGTCTGCATGGCTCAAGTTCGTCAATTATTTCCATAGCTCTCTTCTTTGGAGCTCCAGATACAGTGCCGGCTGGAAATACGCTCTTGAATGTGTCGATTGCATCGTGATCGCGTCGTAGTTCACCCGTCACGCGTGAGACAATGTGTTGAACATGGCTATACTTGTGGATGGTCATGAAGTCTGGTACTTCTACTGATCCGAAATTGCAGACCTTTCCAACATCGTTTCGTGCCAAGTCTACAAGCATGACATGTTCTGCACGTTCTTTGGGGTCGTTCATTAGGGAGGATGCTAAACGTTTGGTTTCGTTATGGGTTCGTCCAATGGGGCAAGTGCCTGCAATTGGAAATGTTTCAACTCGCCTGCCGCTGACTCTTCCAAGCATTTCAGGGCTTGAACCAACCAATGATGTGTCCTTCATTTTCAGAAAGTACATGTAGGGTGATGGGTTGATTTCTCGCAGAGTCTTGTAAAAGTTCGTGAGATCCCCGTTGATCTCGAATTGGAAACGTTTTGAGAGGACCACTTGAAAAATGTCGCCTGCTCTGATGTAGTTCTTGGCTTTCTCAACCATCTTGATAAATTCGGGTTGCCTGATGTTTACTCTGAGATTACTTGCGGTTAGGCTGGAGTTTCGTGGCTTTCTTGATAGTAATTTTTCAATCTCGCTAATTCGATTTTCTCTGTACCAGTAGTAATATGCCTGTCCGGTTAGATGGTCGAAAACGATGCCGTCGTCGTAAACTCCGAATTGGAAGTCAGGAAGTTTGAGGTCATCTCTAGCTTTCTTCGGGAGCGACTCGATGTAACGGATAGCGTCGTATGAGAAATAGCCTACTAGCCCGCCGACAAATCTGAGGCCGGTGTATGTTGTGAAGTTTTGAGCCAAATTCTTCCGTAGACGGGAGATAGGGTCGTCTGTAGTGACTGTGGTTGTGTCGTGAGTAGAATGTTCTGTGTACTGGTTGTTTTTCGCTTCAATCATCTTCGACGGTGAGAATCCTATGAAGGAGTATTGAGCGAGTTTGCGGGGCCCTTCTGCAGATTCAAGAATGTAGCAATAGTCGCTTACACTACTAATGGCGAGAAAGGTTTGAAGTGGGTTCGAATATGGGAATTTCTGTAGTTTAAGTCGGTGTTCAGCATGAGTCTCGGCTTCTTGGGTTGAGTGTCCAAAGACTATACCCCATTATAGTAATCCTCCAACTCCCGAGATGACGCTAAAGAGACACTAATACCATATTTAAAGCTATAGAGTACTAAATTGTACATTCATCATTGATGTTCGAACTTTTCACTAAATTTCCCGCATGGTTGTTCCGAAACGACATTCGTTTCGAAACCGTTCCGTAACCGTTTCGAAACTGCGAGATGTTACTCCATTCCAGAACGTTTCGAAACAATAGGCATCCAGCAAAAGCCTACTAGAAACCACTCTTGGTACCCTTCCATAGCCGCCCATTCAACAAGGCACATATCTTTACGATTATGTCCCCATTCTTAGTACGGCACCTATTGGAAGGCGTATGATTCCTATGGCTAGAATTTACACTCGAACGGGCGATCGAGGCGAGACAGGCCTCGTCGGGGGAACTCGCGTACCGAAAGACTCGATACGAGTCGATGCTTATGGCAGCGTGGACGAGCTCAATTCAGTGCTCGGACTGGCAAAATCCTTCGTAACTGATACTGAACTAAACTTGCTTTTGCGCGAACTACAAAATGACCTCTTCATTGCCGGCGCCGATCTAGCTTCAGTGAAGAGTGACCAGAAGGTACCTCGTATCACAAGTGAACGCATCCTAGAGCTTGAGAGAATAATTGACCGATATGAGGAAGAGCTACCCCCACTCAATGTTTTCATCCTTCCCGGCGGAACTAACGCGGGGGCAACTCTACACTTTGCTAGGGCTGTTGCCAGGCGTGCAGAACGTAGGATAGTTACGCTGGGTAATACTGATAAGATAAACGATCAACTAATTCCATACATCAACCGTCTCTCTGATCTCTTGTTTGTTCTTGCGAGAGTGATCAATTATCGACAGAGGACCGTCGAAGTTCAGTGGCATAGTAAACCATAGAGATGTTCTTTACGTAATCATGTCTCAGACCTCCTCTGACATTATCCTGAACCGACATGAGTTGAAGTCGTCCGCGAATCTTATTCTAGCATGCCTTATTAACGACAGGCTGTAGTTTTATTCGATTCTGGCTGTAGGTGCGGTAGTTCGTGACTGAAGCTGCAGTAATCACCACCAAAGACTTGACCAAGACTTTTGGGCATTTTACAGCAGTCGATGGGTTCAACTTGACTATTGAAGAGGGCGAACTGTATGGCCTTCTTGGACCTAATGGTGCGGGTAAGACAACAATCGTTCGAATGCTTTGCACGCTAATAGCACCCAGTTCAGGCACTGCAACTGTGGCTGGTTATGATATTCGTGAGCAAGCGGCTCAAGTTAGACGGCGAATTGGGGTTGTCTCGGACGGTGTCATGCTTTACAGGGATTTGACAATTGAAGAGAACTTGAAATTATTCAGCACCTTGTATGAGATTCCAAATGAACAAGCAAATGCTAGGATCAAAGAATTGCTTGACATGTTTGCATTCAAAGAGAAAGGAAAGCGTATGGTAAAGGCCCTTTCAACAGGATGGACTAAGAAGGCGATGATATGCGCGGCCCTTCTTCATCGTCCTAGCGTCCTATTTCTTGACGAGGTCACAGCCGGTCTCGATCCTCAATCTGCAATCGCATTGCAAGAATTCACGAGAAACTTGTGTGATCAGGGTGTAACTGTAATTTGGACTACCCACTACATGGGGGAGCCGGACAAAATCTGTGATCGAATCGGAATAATGTTTGCAGGTAAATTAGTGAAGAATGGAACCCCAGAGGAACTAAAACATGCCGTAAACGGTGTCACCGTCGTGGAGGCTGATACCCCCGATCTATCGCGCGAGCAACTTCAGAAGGTCAAAAGAAAGTTGAATTTGAATGGTACTAGTAAGTTGAAATATGAAGATTCCAAGCTGCTAATAACTTCTGATCATAATAATGATCTTGCTGAGCAGGTCGCCACTGCCCTTATGGACGTCGGTGCGAAGATTCGGGCCATCAACACAAAGATGCCCTCCTTGGAGGATGCCTTCATAGCGCTGACTGGTGGCGAAGAGGAAATAGATAGATTCGTAGAAGCCGGTCAGAAGTGAGACTTCACGACAGAGCGTTGTATGCAAGATGCCTGCCCTGAAAATCTTCACCGACTCAATTGCCATAGCGGCAAACGAGTTTCTTCAATTCAAGAGAAACCGTTCTGCTGTCCTGATTTCTCTCGTACTCATACCTCTATTCTTCACCGTTTCACAAGGAGCGGGTAGAGGCAGTGCAGGAAGTTCATACTCTCAAACGGCCAATATACCAATGGTCTTTGTTGACAATGATCGTACGATGGCTTCGGTTCGTTTGTGGCAGACGCTGTCGGGTTCTCAGGACTTTCACCGTCTAACTCAGGCTAGTGATGAGCAGACGGCTATAGCTGGCTTAGGTTTGAAACAATATTACGCGGTCATAGTAATCCCCAAAGGTTTTCAGAACATCTTGGTGGGTAGTATATCGAACAGCACGCAAGCTAGACTTATACTCTATACTGATGATGCTGAACCGGGTCTTACCTCCGAGGTAACGGGTACTCTTACAAACTATGTCCAGAATTTCAATCCCAGCATTGAAGTTCAACCGATAGTGTCTGAACTCCAACTTGTGCGCGGAAGAGTTGGAGGGGTTGAAATAATAAGGAGGGGGACATCTTTTCCTGGATTTAACATAGGGCTTACAGTAATCTTAGCTATTGTGCAAATCTTCGCAGTCTTTTATGAAATCGCGGGTGGCTTATCGCGTGAACGTGAAGAAGGAACGTTCGCCCGTCTCATTCTAAGCCCGATGAATATCAGTTCTATGATTTTAGGGAAAACCGCCTTTGATCTGGTTCTAAGCACGATACGCACCTTCACAGTGCTGGGATTAGGTATCGTTCTCTATAGAGGACACCCGAACACGGAGATTGGCACTATTCTCGTGCTATCCCTTCTGATCGCACTGATGACTATGGGCCTCGGTTTCCTTGTGTCGGCTTTGAAGGTTGGCCTCAGAGCTGTAGTTATTTTGGAATTCTTCCTAGTTCTGACGTTGTACGCTTTCAGTGGGCTACTCATAGACAAGGAATTGCTAGTGGGTGGCGCAGCGGTTATTGCAAACTCACTCCCGTTCAGCTACGCATTCGATGCCATGCGGCGAACTATTTTAGTGGGTAGGCCGTTACTTTCTCTAACAACTGACCTGACCGTCATGGTGGCATCCATCGTAGGCCTTTACGTGTTTTCCTATGTGTTGCTTCTCACATTTAGAGAGAGGCTTGCAACATGATTCCATTAATTCGTGATACGGCCTCCATTGCTGGAAAGGAGCTGAAACAATTGAGCCGTGATCCACTCGCTTTGGTGCTAACAATAATGTTTCCAATTTTACTCATTGGAAATTTCATAGTCATAGGCTCAGCGTTCCGAGCTACCAGTCACGATATTCCTGCGGTCGTAGCGAACTTGGATGATTCTCCTGCTTCAGCTGAACTGTTGAATAAGTTGACCACGTCACGCCTTATCCATGTAACTCAAGTTGTGCAGACCCAGGCGCAAGCGTTCCGAGTAGTAGATGCAGGAGCTGCGGTTGGCGCGGTTGTGATTCCAGCAGGATTCGGAATCGGTCTCGCGCGGGGACACACATATGTGGTAGCACAATTGGATTTTTCGAAAGCAACATCGGCACAAATCATGAGTGGCGAAGTGAGACTTGCTATTCGACAAGTATTGGAAGAGGCCAAGCATGGAGAGTTAAATTTTCAAGTGCAGCTAGCCACAGTGGAGGTTATTACCATTCCAATATCCGGTCGTCCTCCAACGGGGGATATTATTATGCCCGGATTCTTGGGGATAATTGTCACGTTAGGAGCGTTTGATGATACTGTGAACGCTATCAGCAGAGAACGTGATCGTGGCACATTTCCACGATTAATTCTTACACCAGTAAGTATGTTCTCTATTTACAGCGGCAAGATGGCTGCCACAGTAGTTCTCACGGTTCTTCGCACTGGTCTCATGTTGCTCATTCTGAGCCTGAATGGCCTTGTAGTTCGAGGTAGTCTATTGCTAGTTTTCCTGACTACCCTCTTGATCGCCATGTTCACTCTCTCTCTCGGTCTCGTTATATCATCAAGAATTCGTAGTTCCTCAACGTTAACCGTTCTTGAAATAGCTATGACTTTCCCGCTCTTCTCGCTGGCTGGCACAGGTCAGTCGCCATTACTGCTAGCCCCTGGAGGAAAAGCAATCGCGTTAGCCCTGCCTTGGTCCTATGGTAATGATGCCCTTCGAAGGATAATCTATCTGGGTCTTGGGTTACCTGCCGTTGGAGGCGACCTGCTACTCCTCTTGATATGCAGCCTTATCCTCATGCCTGTTGCCATAAGGCTCTCCACGCGGACAATGTAAGTTCGCTAGCTTCACATGAATTGTCATAACTAGCTTCAAAGAAATGCTACTGAAAGTTTGTAGTTTACTCGGATAATTCCTAGATGGCTGTTTCCTGATTGATAGCATGTATCCCGCGCGGCATCATTTACGTTTCTTCATGCGACAAACTCGAATTAGGCACGCTGTTAGGCTTAGGCAGAGTAGGTTTAGAGGCAGTGTTGGCAATTCTGGGATCGGAATTTGGCTTTCGGTTAGAATATAATTCATGGACGCTTGTTGACCAGGGCTTACTCGCAAAACGGATTTAACGGGTACATGTCCCGCGTTATTATTCCACTCTGATATAGTCACTTGATACCTACCAGGGTTCAAATAACCGTCAACAAACCCATCCCAACTGTACCAGTAATACTGGTAGTTCGAGCTGTCGACGATTTGGAGACTGGCCCAGCTCAAAGTTCTCACACCATCATCCCAAGTCATTCCCAATATCGTTCCCTGCAGGTATCCGCGTAAATCTAACTCGAATTCAGCCGACGCCTCTCCAGTCAGAGGGGCGTTGGAGACTTTGATCCATTGTTTTTCCTGATATGGACCTAGATGGTTGTAGGGGAAGAAATATGGTGATTCACCTTGAAGAAGTCCCTGAACGGGGGGATAACTCAAAGTCAATTGGGACCAATTCACAATATCAACCATTATATTCCAATCGCCAGAATACCCTCCCCGGTAGGCTGATCTTCCCCAAATTCCATGATCTCCAGAGAACAAAGTTGCAGTTCGAATACCGGCTATCGGACTGTTTGGGTCAACATAATTGAAAGAGCCTGCGAGATTCTTGTAAGTCAAAATGGTTGTTCCCTCAGGTATTGCTGCGTTTAATATCTTGTTACCGTTCGCAAAGTATCCACTGAGGTTCGATGAGGGGAGCAATGTTCCCGCGTCAGACGAGATCAACGTGGTCGCTGCGACAAGTCTATCCACATCATCAAAGACGCGAATCCTAACAGAAGAATTGTATGGCATTCCAGAGATTATTTGCTCTGTCTTGAATATCATTGTAAGCGTCAGATTAACTCCAATCATGAGCTTCAGATTGATATCTGCCATCTGACCCAACCAAGGTACAGCGACGTACACATTCCCCAAATCCACGCCTGGTTGAAGACTGATTACGTCATCCTGAACATAGCCGTACGTCCACCCGCTCAAGGCATAGGTTCCCGGATAGATCGCTAGATTCGACCTGAACGAGGGCCGCCTATAGGAACTGAAATTGTATAGAAACCCCTCATGAAGGTTCTCTTGCAGAAAATCGAAAGTCACTAGACTCTGACCAGGATCTGATGATCTATACGCCGGAAGAGTGGAATTGCTCGGGAGATCTGGTCCGAACCGCTCAACCTGAATTGAACCATTTGTCATTATGTAACTTGACCCTGGTCCGTAGGATCCCAACCAGCCTGACCATGGTAAGCTTTTGAACATGGAATTCTGTGTCGGTATCATCCACTGCCCTGTTTTACTGTTCCAGAAGTTAATTACGTCGACGAAATTCAGTGTACTTAATGGCCTGTTAGAAATATCGTAGACCAACAGATTCACCGGAGCATTGTTCCAGACCCAGTTTCGCTCGACCGTAGGCCTCTGCCAATCGATTGATGTTACTGAAGCATTGATACTGCCGCCTCGGTACATGTGGAGGCTAACCTGCGAAAGGCAAGAACCCGCTCCCAGATTCACTGTAAGTGGTTGATCTAACTCATCGAATGACGTAGCAGGAGGAAGTGCTTGGATGTACCCTCTCATGAAGACGCGGATCGTATAAACGTCCGATGGGAGTCCATAATCGTAGCTGCCCATACTGGCCGCGGTGGGTATTTGATAGATGTTCAGGGATCGATATCTTGTGAGTGAGTATTTTATTGGTATTCGAGAATCCGATAGGGGAAATGCAATGTTAGGGTTTCCCGCCATTCCAAGACCGTTTAGCAGGATTGAAGTCTCTGATTGTGTAGCATTTACTTTAGTGAAGTTGAATGCTGCGAGTGTTCCATCCCTTGCGAAGGCTTCAGAAATAAGGTAGCGAGCGGGATCAGGTCCTTGGATCGGATCTTCCACCAAAGAGCCAGGTATATCGTGAAAGTGAATTGTGACATTAACATCGCATGACGGTATTAGATCGATTGGCACGTATACGTTCATGGCACCGATGTAGGGTACGTCGAATGAGTAATCCACAAATTGGGTGCCGTCGATGCCTGTTTGAATGTAGCCGTTAAGAAATGCTCTAACATAATACCTGCCGGGGCTTAAACTATCTGTCCAAGTTGCGAATACTTGTGGCACCATGCCGGAAAATTTCGTAGGTACGCCGTATACACCTTCATCACCAAACTGGAAAATGAACTCTGAAGATGATGATCCGAGAGCCGTGTTTGGGTCTAGTGTGGCGCGTGGATCTACCCACCATACTTGTGCTGGTCCAACACCGTTAAACAAGCCATAAGGATCTTTCTTGTTCGGGGTCGTATAGGAGTAGTAACTCGTGGGGCCCTCCCAAGGGAAGGCGGCCTTCTTTGGACGATTTAGTCCTAAAAATCCAAATGAGTCCGTTAACCCGCTAAAGCCATTCTTGTTGAAAGTTGTGTTTCCAATCACATATGATGTATACGGAGAATCCGTCAGATTGGTGGGTGATGATGTGACAATACTGGGTAAGTCATATGACCTGCTGTCATAGATGACAATTGAGATCGGCCGTTGAGCTGGCCACTGGACTGTTCCATATCCTTGTTTCGAAAATACTGTGCCTCGAAGTTGTGGTCCTACTTGCAAATATCCGTCAAAGCGAAGCGACTGGCCGCGTGCAACTCTAACGTTGGTCGCAATCTTCTGTTCCGGCATACCTGCTGCTGAAGCATAGATTGTGTATAACCCAGGTGCTACTCCCTCTATCTCATAGTGGCCTTTCGCAGTCGCGTTGAAGTAGCCGCGAGCTTCTACTACACGACCGGTCAGCTCACCACTTGAAGGGTTGCTTGCTATCCCTACCGCTCTTACTCTTCCAGGTAAATTGATTGGTAAACTGTAGAGCGTACTATTGAGGTCTCCATATCTAATCGTGCCAGACATTATTGCCGGATCAACTTCACCTTTCACGAGCAGAACCGGCCAATTCTCCATGGGCATTGTGCCCCTAATGTACTGGTTCACGCCCAAGTCACCACGGTGTAATGGATATGAGTCGTTCAGGAACATTTTGAAAAAGTATCTACCTGCAGTGAAAGGTGCTTTCATTTGATTTATTCGGACGTAGTACCAATTGTCACGCCCACTGCCTGGGCGGAAGCTAATTGCTGAAGCATTCAGACCTCTAATGTATATGATCCACGAGCCTGGCTCGAATGGGTCATATTGGTCAGCGCGAGTGATGAATATGTTTCCATAATTATCCGTGATTGTTGTAACTATGTTACTATTGTCTCCTTGCTGCCAATTTATCCCAG
>Ga0187850_10004881_pt1 | contig 10412 bp, 8 predicted proteins | sample June2016WEW_4_15_FD_132436 | JGI IMG/M metagenome (GOLD analysis project Ga0187850, IMG submission 132436) | Peatland microbial communities from SPRUCE experiment site at the Marcell Experimental Forest, Minnesota, USA - June2016WEW_4_150 | ecosystem: Environmental > Terrestrial > Soil >... | reverse complement strand
CGACAGGGAGTTCGTGGACCGCATCGCGAAGCTGGCGATCGACGTTCTTGTGCCGCTGCGCACGGACAAGGGCTCCATCGGCATCCTCCTCCTGCCCCGCAATGGGGCGGGAGATTCCTACGGCCTGCTGGAAATCCAGTACATCACGCGCATCGTGCGATTCGCGTCGATCGCCATCGAGAATGCGAGCCTTTTCCGCCAAGCCACCACTGACCGCATGACCGGCCTGTTCTCTCACCATTTCTTCGAGAAGAGCCTCGACGAGGAATTGGAGCGGGCCCGGCGGTACAAGGCCACCTTCAGCCTCGTGATGTTCGACATCGACCACTTCAAGAAGTTCAACGATACCTACGGCCACCTGCAGGGAGACCGCATCATCCGGGAAATCGCGAAGCTGCTCTGCAAGTCAATCCGGCAGGTTGATTTTCCCGCGCGGTACGGCGGGGAGGAGTTCGCGCTGATCCTGCCCGCGGTGGACGTGAAGGGTGCCCTCGTCGTGGCCGAAAGGCTGCGCAAGAGGGTGGAGACCTTCGGTTTCCCCAGCTCGGACGGCGGGGCGCCCCTGCACGTCACCATCTCGGTGGGGGTCACGGAGTTCGATCCCGAATCCGCCTACGCTCCCTCGGAGATCATCCGGGAGGCCGACCGGGCGCTGTACCAGTCCAAGGAGAACGGCCGCAACAAGGTGACCGTGAGCGCGCCCCGCTCGAGCTGAGGGCGGCAGGGGACCGGGCCGTGATCATCGTTCTCGAGCGCACCATCCGAGACCAGGACAAGAGCCACATCCGGGATTTTCTCGTCTCCCGCGGCTACACGATCAAGGAAATCGTCGGCGAGGAAGAGACCATTTTCGGCGCGGTCGGCATCAAGGGCATCGACGTGCGAGAGGTCGAGCTCCTCCCCGGGGTGGCCCGCGTCATCCCGATCACCTCGCCGTACAAGCTCGCTTCGCGCGAGTTCCGCAAGGACGATACCGTTATCAGCATCGGCGCGGGCGGCAAATCCGGTGGCGGCAAATCCGGTGGCGACAAATCCACCTCCGGTGGCGCGATGCCCGTCCGCATCGGGGGGCTGCGCATCGTGGTGATCGCCGGGCCCTGCGCCGTGGAATCCCGGCAGCAGACCCTTGAGTGCGCGGCCTGCGTGAGAGAGAGCGGCGCCGTCCTTTTCCGCGGCGGTGCGTGGAAGCCGCGGACCTCTCCCTACGCGTTCCAGGGCCTCGGGGAGGAAGCCCTGGCCTACCTCAAGGAGGCCGGGGAAGCGCAGGGCATGCCGGTCGTGTCGGAGATCGTCTCACCCGAGCACGTGGACCTCATGCGGGACTACGTCGACGTGCTGCAGATCGGCGCGCGCAACATGCAGAACTTCGAGCTCCTCAAGCGCGTCGGGAGCCTCGGCAAGCCCGTGCTCCTGAAGCGGGGCATGGCCGCCACGATCCAGGACCTGCTCATGTCCGCGGAATACCTCCTTGCCGCGGGCACCGACAGCGTGATCCTCTGCGAGCGCGGCATCCGCACCTTCGAGACCTCCACCCGCAACACCCTGGACCTCTCCGCCATCCCGGTCGTGAAGAAGCTCAGCCATCTGCCGATGATCGTGGATCCCAGCCACGGCACCGGCCTGCGCGCCAAGGTGAGCCCGATGGCCCTCGCGGCGGTGGCGGCGGGCGCGGACGGGATCACCGTGGAGGTGCACACGGACCCCGAGCGCGCGCTCTCCGACGGCCCGCAGTCCCTCTATCCCGACCAGTTCGAGAAGCTCATGCGCGACATCGAGGCGCTCGCGCCCGTCCTGGGCAAGGAGCTCGCGCGCCTCCCCGACATCCCGTCCACGCCCGCCGCCGTGGCCGGCGCAACGGGCGTGGCATCCGGCCGCTCCACGGTCACAGCGGGCGCCGGGGCTGCGCCCGGGGCCGTCGTCGTCACCTTCCAGGGTGAGAGGGGCGCATTCGGTGAGCACGCCATCCGGCACTGGTTCGCCGGGGAAGTCAGCGCGCAGCCCGTCACGGATTTCAGATCCGTGTTCGACTCTGTACTCCAGGGACGGGCGCGCTTCGGCATGGTACCGATCGAGAACTCCCTGACCGGGTCGATCCACGAAAACTACGACCTTCTCCTGCAATATCCGGATCTCAGGATCGTGGGTGAGCAGAAGATCAGGATCGTGCACAACCTCATCGTCCTGAAGGGAGCGGGGCTGGGGGATATCCGGCGCGTGTACTCCCACCCGCAGGCGCTGGCGCAGTGCGCCCGGTTTCTCGACACGCACCCCGAGTGGGAAAAGGTGGCCTTCTACGACACCGCCGGCGCCGTCAAGCACGTGGCAGAGACCGGGGCGAAGGAGAACGCCGCCATTGCCAGCGAGGAAGCCGCCCGGGTCTACGGCCTGTCGGTGCTCCGCCAAGGCCTGGAAACGAACGTGCAGAACTATACCCGGTTCTTCGTGATCGCCCGGGACGAGCAGGCCCTCCCGCCCGAGGCAGGCTCGCGCCGGCCCCGCAAGGCGTCTCTGTGCTTTGCCGTCGCCGACCAGCCCGGAGCGCTGTTCAAGGCCCTGCAGGTTCTGGCCGAGAGAGGCCTCAACATGCAGAAGCTTGAGTCCCGGCCGATTCACGGCAAGCCCTGGGAGTACCTCTTTTACATCGACGTGAATCTTCCCGAGGACATGAGCGTGTTCCTTCGGGGAATGGAAGAGCTGAAATCCGTCTCGGAAGACCTGCGGGTGCTGGGGACCTACGCCAGCTCGTGATCCCCGGTCGTCAGATCACCGCAGCCGCAGGTTTCTCAATATCCTGCGATAGATCGCCGTGAGACCCTCGATGCGCCTCAGCTTGAACCGGGAATCAGCCACCCACACGCTTCCGGCGTAGTCCTCCACGACCCGGGTGAAATAGCCGTGCGCAGCGCGCAGGTACGCGAGGCTCGTGCCGAAATATTCCGCCGTATTGAAGCGACGCCGGGAGGGGAGCGTGCGGCCCGCCGCGATTTTCCTGTTCACCGCTGCGATCCCATGGATGGCGAGTGAGAAGTTGATGAAGCCCTGCTTGTACCATGCATAGGCGGGATCCCGGGGGAGGGTGAGAGCGGCCAAGGGGGGCGAATCGTGTGCGGCGGCGGGCGAATCGTGGACCGCGGCGCGTGCGTTATGCGCCCGGGCGCGACGCGCCCCGTCGGGTGGAGCCCTTTCCGCGGGCGCACGCTCGGCGACGCTGCTCATCAGGGCGTTGTACGCCTCGGTCAGAGCGATCGTGGCAAGCTCCTGGAGGGACTTCCTGTCCGCCGGGAACCTGTCGGGATGGTTCTCCATGACGCGAAGCCGGTATGCCTGGCGGATCTGTTCCCGAGTGGCGTCCGCCGCCACGCCCAGGACTTCCCTGAAAAAGGAATCGCTCATCGACGCAGCGGGCCTCCGTTCAACCCGCGTCTTTCTCCTTGTACTGGTGTCTGCGCTGGTTCGCCTTGACGATGGCGTTCTTGATGGTGAGCAGCTCGATCTTGATGCCCCGCGCCGTCTTCTTCTCCTGCATCACCCGGGCCTGGAGCATCGTGTTCAGGCACCCCAGGCGGCGGTGGATGAGCGCCAGCTCGTTGAGCTGCTTGTCCACGAATCCCGCCAGCTGCTCCTCGGAGGTCCCGGCGAGGCGGCGGAAGGCCGGACCCTTGCCCGAGGCGAGGGCTGCGAGGAGACTGGACTTCTTCTGCACCTCCGCGCTGAACTGGGGGAAATCGATCGTTTCCGTCTTCGGGGTCTGCACGCCCGGGTCGGCGTACTGGACCTTGTAGACACGGTCGTCCGTCTTCCTGGCAGGCGCGGTTCCGAGGAGTCGTTTCAGCCAGCCGCCCCCGGACGCCCGAGATTCGGCGAGAAGGCGCTCGTTCTCCTCCAGCACCACGATCGCCGTGGCGAAATCTTCGCTCGGCCGGCTGAAAAGCCGCACCGCATCCAGCAGGATCGTGCGGGCATCGGTGGCCTCGGTGACCTTGGGATTCACCGGGGCGGTGACCGCGAGGGAGGCGAGGATCTTCGCCTTGCGCTCATCCGCGTCCGCCGCGAGCTCTTCGTCCACTACCTCCTCGGCAAGGGAGGGATACCACGGCGTGCCGGCCATCCTGTTGGCGAAAACCCGGCGGATGCCCTTCAGCATTTCCTCGCGCCGCGCGCGCCCTTCCGCCGCGCTCTGCGGGAGGGCGGGCAGCACGACTCGGCGGATATCCGCCTTCCACGATTCACGGCTGTAGGACATGAGATCCGCCAGGAGGGCGCGGATCTGGTGCGTGGTCTTCACGATCTGGACTTCTGAATCCTTCAGTATCTGGGAGGCCATTGTGTCCGCGCCCATGCGCACCTTCATGAACACCCGGGCGAATGCCTTGGTCGTCGGGCTCTTGGTGGACTCCCCCATCTCGAGCCAGTTGATGTACGAGATCAGTGATGAGAGTCTTTTCAGGCGCGCCAGGCCGAGAGTCGGCAGGTCCAGTGGATACTCGGTGGACACGTACCTCAACTGTCGTCGGTACGCGGCCAGCCGATAGCTCACCTCGTCGGAGTTTTCGAACTCCGGCAGCACGTCGTCCTTGGGGATTGTGATGTCCGAGAAAGTCTGCTCGTAGTGGTAGGGATCCTCGCGCAAGAGGCCCTTGCGGATGAGCATGCCCATCGCTCCTTCGAAGAGAGCCTCGAAGGACGCGAGGGCGTCCTTGAGCCGGGGAACGTGCTCGGCTTCCAGCCACTGGCGGCGAGTTTCGAGTGCGGCGTCCAGCTTTTCCTGGTAGCGGGCCGGTTCTTCCATCGGAGGACGATTATACGGTAATCTGGAAGAGGTCGCAAGAAAGATGCACGTTCTGTTCTGAACCGAGCCAGCTCTCATGGGAACCGCGGGAACCTTTACGCCGGAAAAGCTCGTGATGGGCGTCCTCTCGTCGCTGCCCGGCAGCGACGATGAGCTGAGGGCCATGCTCGTCGAACAGTGGGGCGACCTCGACTTCCGCTGCCCCCCGATTCCCTTCACTTTCACCGACTACTACGAGAAGGAAATGGGTGGGGCGATCGTGCGCACGTTCGTATCCTTCGAGCGGCTGGTCGATCCGTCATGTCTTGCGCAGGTCAAACTGCGGACGAATGTCATCGAGGACCGCTTCCGGGACGGAGGATTGCGGCGGGTGAACCTGGATCCGGGGCTCATGGCTCTCTCCCGTTTCACCCTGGCAACCACGAAGGAGAGCGCGCACCGCATCCCGCTGGCGGACGGGATCTACGCCGAGATCACCCTCCTGTATTCCAAGGGGAGTTTTCGGGCCCTGGGCTGGACCTACCCTGACTTCCGATCTTCCGTCTATCTCGACGTCTTGAACGAAATCAGGTCCCTGTACAAGGTCCAGCTGCGCTCCGCCTGATCGCCCATCACGCAGGCAAGCGCCGCGCACGCTCCGTGCGTCCTTCCGGTCATGAGATTCCATCAGCTGACCCTTGTCGTGGTCGTGATGTCATCGGCGTCATGCTGTGACCTCGCGACTGACGAGGAGGTGAAGGTTCTCCTTCCGGCACCCCCTGTCCTGTGGCAGATTGCATTTCCACGGCTGGGTTTCAGGGTGGTGACACGGGACGCGCGCAATGGCATGCAGGAGAGGAACGTGGATGACTGGCGCGTTCCGGTAGTCGTCACGTGCGCCCGCAGCGTGAACTCTCCAATACTGGCCTACCCCCTGGAAATGGGGATCGCGGACTCCGCCGTGTTCCCGCCGGGGCATCTCCGCCCGTCGGGCGGTTTCTACCCGCTCTCCCTGCGCGCCTTCAAGGGCGGGGAGGCGGTGGAGCTCACATGGGAGGACGGCGCCGCAGCATCCGTGATCTCCCGTGTCGCCGCGCAGGGCCCCAGAGATTTGTCCCTCTTCAACGTGGCGCGGCTGCGGCAATACCTCCAGGAGCACGCGGATCCATGGGCATTGGACCTGGACGCGGTCGCGCAGAAGATATCCCAGGGAGAGCTCACCGCGTGGGACATCGACATGCTGCCCTGCCGCGATACGGAGGTCGAGCCGGGACCCGGCACGTGGTTCCTCGAGAGTCCCTTTTCCTCATCGTTCGAAGCGGCAAACGGAAGGATCATGCTGACAAGGGTGAGCCTTGGGTGCCACCACCTCTTTTCGCTTGACGGGAGGAGCTGGGGGATGGAACTCGGAAAGCAGGAGGCGGTTCTCATCAGGATTCGATGAAAAAAGGCTTCCTCCAGGAAACCGCAGCCTGAAGGAAAATCGCGGGGTCGTCAGGGGATCATGGAATGCGGATGATGCGAGACCGCGTGAGGATGCGCGCGGAGGACCCGGTGATCAGAAAATCGTTCTCCCAGCGCACGCCGCCGTGCTGGGGATGGTAGAGGCCCGGCTCGATGGTAAAGACCATCCCCGGCACCAGCGCGGGATCGGGATTGTCACCCTGGCTCCTCAGGAGCGGTGCTTCGTGAGTGTCCAGCCCGATGCCGTGTCCCAGCGCGTGGGGCATGTTCCACCCCGCCGCGGAAAAGACCTGCTCCGCTTTCCGCGCCGGCTCCTGCGGCGAAGCGCCGGCCTTTGCCGCATCCACAGCGCCGTCGTAGGCCTCCTCTACCAGGCCGATCATGCGGTCCTGCTCGGGTGAAATCCTGCCCACGGCGAAGGAGAGCGTCACGTCACTCGTGTAGCCGTCCACCTTTACGCCGAAGTCGAGGATGGAGAGGCCCTCTCCTCCGAAAGGACCGGAAGAACACGAAGGGTAGGGGTGGATGGCCCAGCTTCGCCCCGGACCCGCGGCGAGGGTCTCGAACCCGATCCCCTCCGCGCCGAGGGCGAGCGCCTCTTTCTCGATGAGCTGGGAGAGGTCTATCTCCCGAAGATTCCGCCTGCCGTCGGGCAGAGCCACGCGGTCGGCTATCATGTCGATGAGGGTGTTGGTGATCCGCGCGGCTTTTTCGAGAGCCGCGATCTCCAGCCCGTCCTTCACGGTGCGCGCACGGGCGACGAAATACTCGAATCCTTCCGTGCGCAGGAGGATTTCGGCGCCGGCCAGGTCGTCCTTCAGCTCGATGAACCGCAGATGCGAGGTCCTTCCCGGAAACTCGACTTGCCTGCGCGCCCGCGGACCTCCCACGGCCGCCTCGACGCCGTTCTCACGGAGGACTCCCGTGACCGCTTCCTTGAAGGAGCGCTTGAACTCGGTATAGGGAACGATCCGGTCGACGACGCTTCTCTCGGTGGCGATGTTCACGTCCCAGGGCACCAGCACCGTTTTTCCCGAGGCGAACAGGAAAAGCAGCGCATCCATGGGATGCCCGGAGAGCCAGCGAACCGAATTGTTGCGTTGGTTTTCGAAATCTTCCAGGACGGCCGCATACAGGCCGTTCCGCGTCATCCACTCCGTCGCCCGGGCCTGGCGGCTGCGGATGGCCGCAACGGCTGCATCAGAGGGCCGCAACGATGTTCACCAGCTTGTTCGGCACAACGATGATCTTGCGGATCTCCCTGCCCGACATGATCTCCCTGATCCTTTCGTTGCCCAGCGCCCGCGCTTTCAGCTCCGCATCTGCGGTTCCTGCCGGCACGCTTTCCTTCGCCCGGATCTTCCCGTTCACCTGGTACACCACCTCCACCAGTTCTTCTGCCGTGAGCTCCTCGATCCACTCGGGCCACAGCTCGCGGGAGATGGAGGGCGCGTTGCCGAGCTTCGCCCAGAGCTCCTCGGCGAGGTGCGGCGCGTACGGGGACAGCAGGAGAACGAACGGGGACCAGAGCGTGCGCGGCAACGCCGGGAGTCCCGCGGCCTCATTGAGAAAAATCATCATCTGGGCGATGGCCGTGTTGAACTCCAGCCGGTCGGTGTCCCTGCTCACCTTCTTGATCGTCTTGTGCAGCAGCCGCAGCAGCGCATCGGGAGGCTCGTCGTCGGTCAGCGGGAGCTCGGCGGTGCGCCAGATCCGCTCGAGGAACCGCTTCGCCCCGGCGATGCCCCGCGTGGACCAGGGCTTGGAGACTTCGAGGGGACCCATGAACATCTCATAGATGCGCATTGTGTCGGCGCCGAAGTCCCGCACGATGTCATCCGGGTTGATGACGTTCCCGAGGCTCTTGGACATCTTGACCCCGCCCTCGCCGAGGATCATTCCCTGGTTGATCAGGCGCATGAAGGGTTCGGGGCTGTTCACGAGTCCCTCGTCGAAGAGGAATTTGTGCCAGAACCGGGCGTACAACAGGTGCAGCACCGCATGCTCGGCTCCCCCGACGTACAGGTCGACGGGCATCCAATAGTCGATCTTCTCCCGGGCGGCGAAAGTCGTGTCGTTTGCGGGGTCGAGGTAGCGCAGGTAGTACCAGCAGGAGCCGGCCCACTGGGGCATGGTGTTCGTTTCCCGCTTCGCGGGGCCTCCGCATTTCGGGCAGGTCGTGTTCACCCATTCCGGGATCGCGGCCAAGGGGCTCTCGCCCGTGCCTGTCGGGGTGACGGTCTTCACCTCCGGGAGCTTCAAGGGAAGCTGGTCATAGGGAACCGCGACCGTCCCGTCCTTCGGGCAGTGCACCAGGGGAATCGGTTCTCCCCAGTAGCGCTGCCGCGAGAAGATCCAGTCACGCAGCTTGTAGTTGACCGCGCGAGCACCGATTCCCTTCTCTTCGAGCCGCTCGACGATCTGTTTCTTGAACTCCTCCGTGGCCAGGCCGTCAAACTCGCCGGAGTTCACGGCGATGCCATCGGTGGGATCCGCCTCCGCGAGCTCGTGGAGGGCGCCGTCCTTCGAGACGACCTGGACGATCGGAAGGTCGAACTTCTTCGCGAAGGCGAAGTCCCTTTCGTCGTGCCCGGGAACCGCCATGATGGCGCCCGTGCCGTAGGAAATGAGTATGTAGTCGGAGATCCACACGGGGATCTTCTTCCCGTTCACGGGGTTCAGAGCGTACGCGCCGGTGAAAACGCCCGTCTTGTCCTTGGCAAGCTCGGTACGCTCCATGTCCGATTTCATGGCGGCGGCCCTGACGTACTGGTCGGCCGCCTTCTTCTGCGCGGAGGTGATGATCTTCTGGACGAGTCGATGTTCCGGCGCGAGCACCATGTACGTGGCTCCGTACAGGGTGTCGGGACGGGTCGTGTAGACTTCGATCGAATCGGTGCCCTTCTCCAGCTTGAAGTGCACGTTGGCCCCTTCGCTGCGGCCGATCCAGTTCGTCTGCATCAGCTTCAGGGACTCGGACCAGTTCAGCATGTCCAGGTCGGCCAGGAGCCGTTCGGCGTAGGCGGTGATGCGCAGGATCCACTGGCGCAGGTTGCGCCGGGTCACCGGCGTCCCGCAGCGGTCGCAGAGGCCGTCCTTCACTTCCTCATTCGCAAGCCCGGTGAGGCACGAGGGGCACCAGTTGATGGGCACTTCCGCCTCGTAGGCGAGCCCCTTCTCCCAGAGGCGCAGGAATATCCACTGCGTCCAGCGGTAATATTCCGGTTCGCACGAGGAGATGCGCCGGTTCCAGTCGTAGGAGAACCCCAGCGACTTGATCTGGGTTGTGAACCGGGCGATGTTCTGCTCGGTGGACACCCGGGGGTGGGTGCCGGTCTTGATGGCGTAGTTCTCCGCCGGCAGCCCGAAGGAGTCGAAGCCCATTGGGTGCAGGACCTGGAAGCCCTTCATACGCAGGTAGCGGCAATAAATGTCGGTCGCGAAATACCCTTCGGGATGGCCCACGTGGAGGCCCGCCGCGGAGGGGTAGGGGAACATGTCCAGCACGTAGCGGCGCTTCTCGCGGGGAACGGAGGGATCCTCGGTCGTCCGGAAGGTCTTGTTCGTCTCCCAATATGACTGCCACTTCTTCTCGATGTCGCTGAAGGGGTATCCGGTCATGGCGGGATGATAATCATGGGGCGATGAGGGGTCAATGGCGCTGGGTACGGAACAGAAGTTCCCCCTCCGCCTCCGTGCTTCCGAGATCGACCCTTGGCATGGGGTTTGAGAGGATCGGCCGCGAGCCTGTCTGAGTCCGTGGGCGAAGCTGACCCCGAGCCGGCTCTCACAGGCTTCTTTGGGGAGACTCTCTGTCACCTCACCTCATTCAGGAAGAAACCCCGCCTCAGCCGTAGGAGTAATCACCCGCGAGAGAACTCTCCGAGAAGCTCTCCGCCAGCTGGGAGAAGATGTTATTCACCGCGGAACTTCTCTTTAGCCTGGAACAGAAGCTGAGCATCCTGGTGCACATCCCGGAAGGGCTCCTTGCATTTGATCAGCAGGGAAGCCTTGGCTGAAGCAATCTCGTCGAAGATGTTCTTGGTGAAGTATTCTCCATCCAGAAGCAGCAGTTCGGGGAACTGGGAGCCCAGGGCGGTTTTGGCTTGCTGCAGCAGGAGCCGTGAGGTAGGAAGTTCTTTTCCCTGCTTGGCATAGGGAAGGAGCATCACGGGGTAGT
>Ga0187850_10004880_pt1 | contig 10415 bp, 8 predicted proteins | sample June2016WEW_4_15_FD_132436 | JGI IMG/M metagenome (GOLD analysis project Ga0187850, IMG submission 132436) | Peatland microbial communities from SPRUCE experiment site at the Marcell Experimental Forest, Minnesota, USA - June2016WEW_4_150 | ecosystem: Environmental > Terrestrial > Soil >... | reverse complement strand
TGGACGGCAGCAGCTTACGGCTGTTTGAAGCCTGCTCCTGCAAGCCGGCTCCGAAGGGTCCTCCTTCATCTCTAGCACAGCATCGCACTCAATGAGCGCGTTCTTGACACAACCCCGCACAGACCCGGACTCGCGGCACTACCATCGGAACGGGGACTGACAACGCCAAAACTCTGAAGGCAAACAAAATCCGCTATTCCGGAGCCCAAAACTGCCTCTTAGAGCCAATAAATAGGCATGAATACTGATTCTAACGCATCAGCGAATCCTATGGTGCCGCGGTAATCCGAACCGCAAATTCCTTAAAACAACAAAGCGGCCCTATTTTTTGACCCCAAGCCCCTCGTGGAAGACCGCTGATGGTCCTTTCCCAACCATTTCCAACAATTGCCGTCGTCAGTCCCCGATCCCGCTGCACGGTCCCTTGCACCGTCTTGAGATCAACCGGTGGCGATGGGAAAGCAGCGTTGCCGGTTAAGCCGGTGATAATGCCTGCGGCAGTAGCTGCCAGTTGTTCTGCAGACTGGCTTCTGAATCCATCCGCAATTCGAATGTGTTGAAGCACGGTAAAATCTCTCCTTTCAGTATTTGATTGAGTGGATAAGAGACCGCCGGCGCCACACCGGCGGTTTTCTGCGCGACGGAAAAGATTTTGTCCACCGCGAAGAAAGTGGTGTCCGGCACAGAGAAGATGCTCTCCATGTCGGAGAAAATGGTCCCCGTCGCGAAAAACATGGTCCCCACCTCGGAGCAAATGGTCCCCGTCGTTGAAATCATGGTCCCCGGGACGGAAAAGATTGCCTCGATAACGGAGACCACGGTCGAAGCCTCTGACAAGATGGTCAACGGAACGGAGAAGATGGTCTCCGTCGTTGAAAAGATCTTTTCGATCGCTGAAAAGATCTTCTCAGCCTCGCAAATCATCTTGTCGAGATCAGAGACAATCTTTTCCGTCACGGAAAACATCTTCTCCGTCTCGCAAATGATCTTGTCGAAGGCGGAGACCATCTTCTCAAAGCCGGAGACCGCGGTCGATGTTCCGGAGACCATCTTCTCAGGCGTGGAAACCTCGGTCTCGACGACCAAGCCAATGGTCTTTGTCGTGGAAGCCGCGGTCTGTGGAACCAAGATACTTTTCTCAAAAGTGAAACCCATTTTCTGCGCATCTGAGGCCAGCTTTGCCATTACCGAGAAGACCGTCGGTGAGCCAGCGGCCATCATGTACCACTCAACAACGAATCTGAGAAGTATCTCTTTACGGTGATCCTGCGCCCCGGAAACGCTCCTGCCTCAAACTGTGAGTTGCGGCCTCGAAAACGCCGCTTCATGAATTAAGCGCGCTAGCAAGCGTGGTGTCAGGCCTGGAAAATTTGAGATTTTCTTGGAGGCTTCCCTGGCCTTTGCCACAGCGGGTATGCGAAAATTGAGTTTTCCAGACTTGACACCGGTCCCCTGAAGGAGGCACAGCGCCGGGGGAAACATTGCGGACGACCGGCGAAGGAGTTTGACATCGACAGGGCTGCGGAGCTGCGGCAATCGGGATTGTCCTGGCGCAAGCTGGCAGCCAAAACAAGGGTACCCATGCATCTCTTGAGATCACGGCTGGCGAGCATCGGCCCAAATGGGAATGGTGACGGTGATGAACTGCCGCTGCTGTGAAATGGACGCCCTTTTTAACATCCCGCTTCAAGCAGCCACGGCGGAGGTCAATCCGCGATAACGCGGTTTTACAGCCGTATGGCTGGTCATCAGTCAACTTCGGTCAACTTCCCACAATGCCGTTTCTGGACCGCATGCCGTCTCCGGTGGCCGACTCACTCGGGAAGTGCTACAGATTCAGGCGAAGTCTGAACAAATTCCAGGCCCGAAACATCATTCCGACGTAAAATCCGGAGTTGTTGCCGTCATCGGATCGTCAGGGCCGGCGGGCGCAGTTATCATGATACCTACAAATCGGAAGCAGGGAGCATCATGGGCAAGCTGCAATGTAGAACTGCAGCTTATTCCGACGGTGCGCAGAGGGAAAGCCAATGAGCAGGCAGTGTTATTATATGGGAATAAAATGCAGACTCGGCGCAAGATCTCACACCAGGCGGGGAATGCAGTGATTCTGCTCGAACCCGCCTCAGACTTCAAAAGGAGATTGCCCCTATGGAAGATATCTTCGAGATGCGGGTTAGGGCCGCGGCTAAGGCCGCATGGTTAACAATTCTGATCGGTGGAGTTGTTCTGATTCTCCATTGGATTCTATACTTGGTCTTCATGTCCTCGCACCCTACATGGCTGCTCCGGCTCTGGGGACCGGATATGAGATGGTCGTTTGTCCAAAGCGTCTGGTTCTGGGGGGACGCCGTTTTCAAGTTGTTCTTGTGGGCACTGGCATTTATTGCTCTCTGGCTGACTCTCTGGAGCCGGCAATTGCGGAAACGAAGGCATGGACAGTGAATCCCGCCATTGCGATGACGGCTTCCAATAATCTACCTTGTTCATTTCTGAAGGACGGGCAACATCCTCCTACTTGGTGCGCATTGTGACGTCCAAAGAGTAAAACTGGGAGATGTGACCACAGCGACGTCACGCCCCTTTGATCTCCGCGAATGGCGTATCGGGGAACATATCTCGAAATCATGCATCACCTTGCCCAGCTCAGAGATCGGTGTTCGAAATCAAAGTAGATTTGTTTCAGTCCCAGTGACCCGACGCTGAGCACGGCATCCCACAAAACAGGTTTAGGATTACTGATTGCCATTGCCTTGAGGTCCTTCCATTCGATCGATCCGATAGTAAGCACTTTCATCAAAACCTCCCTGCACTGCAAACTGTTGCCCATATAGGGAATCGCCGTAACAGGGCCTTCGTCTTGACCCAGCCATACGATCGGGCCTTTTCCAAAAACGAAGTGGTTGGCAGCCCCTGTGTCTACCAGCATTCGAATCGTCTTGCCATGCACGCGGGCATTGATCACAACAAGCATGGTATCGGGCTCGAACGGTACCGATGCAGATGGCTTGTCACCTGGATCAAACACCACTTTCCGTTGCTTGTAATCGATTTCGAAGTTAGTCTTACTTAACAAGTCTAGTCCCAAAACGACGTCTACCCCTTCGGCTGGAATGTCGCCCACCAAGCACGTCACCGAGGTTGATATCGGACCTACGTTCAGGTCTCTGACAATAGCGACAGGTGCTCTCCCGACCTTTCCGAGGGCCGCGTATCCAGCTGTTTGAGGCAGGAATGTCAACTGCAACCGTTTCGCCGCACGCCTGTCGATGACCGTGCATTCGGTGCCGGTATCGACGAGCAGGGCGAGTTCATGCCCTCCGGCGACAGTGCCCTTTATGACTGCTCTGTTTCCCGAGATGAGCTGGAAAGGCACTTCCTGTGCAGACGCGACAGGAATCACAGCCAGGAACAGAAGCTGGACTGTTGAGAACCACAAGATGGATCGGATTGCCATGGGGCCGCTCCTTTTCCGCGGCGTCTTTGCCGCTCACGGCTCCTTAAGGCGTAATTGGTTTCAAAATACTCCCATGCAGTCTGAGTTTTTTTAATCGACCTTGGATGTATAATCGGACCAATCAAATTTCCTTCTCACTGGAGGGGGGACTGTGAACAGCAACTCCCGAGGAGAAGTCACTCTACTGCTTCACGAATGGCGTCGCGGTGACCACGGGGCGCTTAACAAGCTGATGCCTTTGGTGTACCGCGAACTGCACCGACTGGCTCACAGGTATATGGTGCGCGAGCAAGCCGGTAACGCTCTGCAGACTACGGCGTTGCTGAACGAAGCCTATCTTCGCCTCGTGGATTTGAAACGAGTGCAATGGCAGGACCGAGTCCACTTCTTTGCAGTGTCGGCTAGGATGATGCGCCGGGTGCTGGTGGAAGGCGCGCGATCTCGCAGATCACACAAGCGCGGAGGTGATCTCAAGAGGGTAGAACTGAATGAGGGAGCCATCCCCTGCAAAGTGCGTGACGTGGATCTGATTGCGCTCGATGAAGCGCTGCATGCCCTCGCAGCAATCGATCCGAGAGAGGCGAATGTAGTGGAACTGCGCTTTTTCGGCGGCCTGACCGTAGATGAGACGGCTGAGGCGCTGGGAATATCGGACAAGACCGTGATGCGCGACTGGGAACTGGCGAAGGTCTGGCTGCTCCATGAGCTTCAACACAAGGGCAGGGATGGAAGCTGAGCGCTGGCAGGAGATCAAGCGGATCTACGAGTTGGCCTTGGAAATGGCACCCGAAAGCCGGGATGCATTCCTCAAGGAAGCATGCGCCGGAGACGAGTCCCTTCGAGAAGAAGTCGAGTCGTTTCTCGGATTTCGGCCGGCCGCAGACCAGTTTATGAAGTCACCTGCTTACGAAAGGACTGCCCTGGAGCTTATCGCATTGAGTGAATCACGCGCGGATCTGACTGGCAGCACACTTCTGCATTACTCCGTCACCAAGAAAATCGGAGAAGGCGGAATGGGCGAGGTGTACCAGGCAAACGATTCAAAATTGAACCGCCAGGTTGCGCTCAAGATCCTTCCCGAGTTGTTCGTCCATGATCCGGAGCGGCTTGCCCGTTTTGACCGTGAGGCGAAGCTGCTCGCATCGTTGAATTATCCGAACATCGCGGCGATTTATGGACTGGAGGAGGCGCGAGACAAGCGCTTCCTGGTTTTGGAACTGGTTGAAGGTGAAACACTGGCTCAGCGAATTGCCAAGGGGCCGTTGCCGATTAAAGAAGCTCTGGAAGTCTGCCACCAGATTACCGAAGCCCTTGAGGCGGCACACGAGAAAGGGATCATCCACCGCGATCTGAAGCCTGCCAATGTCAAGTTCACCGCGGAGGGCCAGGTGAAAGTGTTGGATTTCGGGCTGGCGAAGGCTTTTCACCCAGAACCTTCCGCAGAAGATATCGCCCACTCACCGATGATTTCTGAAACGACGCGGCCGGGTGTCATTCTCGGCACGGCAGCGTACATGTCACCCGAGCAGGCCATGGGCAAACCTGTCGACAAACGCACCGACATCCGGGCGTTCGGCTGCGTGCTGTATGAGTGCCTGACCGGGAAACGGGCTTTTGAGGGAGAAACAATTACGGAGACGCTGGCTGCGATAATCAGGGGTGAACCGGATTGGCATGCGTTGCCAGTTGAGGCTTCTGAGAACTTGCGGGCCGTGCTGCGCCGATGCCTCCAGAAAGATCCCCGGGAGCGTCTTCATGACATTGCCGATGTCCGGATCGAAATCGGGGAGTCAGGCGCCCAGCCCGCAAAGGCAGTCAGCGTTCCCCGACGCTATCCATTCCGGTGGATCGTAGCGTGTGCGGCTGTCATGCTTCTCGCCGGTATCCTCATCGACCGGATGCTGACGAAGTATTTTCAGCCCTCTTCTTCCGCTGCTTCGGTGATCACGTCGACTATCAAAGTGGAGCCGGGCCATTGGCTCGACGGCATGCGCTTGACCGCGGAGTTGGAGCGCCCGAGCCGAACTGCCATGGCCATTTCCGGCGATGGCCGCTTCATCGTCTACAGCGCGATTGCAGAAAATCCAGGGCCTCAGGCGAAACCTCAACTGTATCTGCGGAGAATGGATCAAGCGGAAGCCAAGCCCATCACCGGGACGGAAGGTGGTATCAATCCCTTCTTGTCGCCCGACAACCTCTGGGTGGGATTTTGGGCAGACAAAAAGTTGAAGAAGGTTCCTGTCGAAGGTGGCGTTCCCGATTCGTTGTGCGACGCGGCCGGAATCTTCGGAGCAAGTTGGGGTCCTGATAACAGCATCGTGTTTGCAGATGGATACGCCCCTGGGCTCTCAAGAGTCCCGGCGGATGGTGGAAAGCCGGAGAGCTTGACCACGCCTGATCCCAAGAGGGAGGAATTCGGCCACCGCCTGCCATCCTGGCTCCCAAATGGGAAGGCCATACTGTTCACCGTGGCAAGACACGCCTGGGACTCACAACCCTGGCTTGCCCTGCTCCGACTCGATACCCGCGAGTGGCACGTCCTGATACAAGACGCCGCTGATGCGCAATATGTGTCCACGGGACATCTGGTGTTTCTGAGGCAGGGCACGCTCATGGCGGTGCGATTTGATGCGGCCGAGCTAAAGGTCATCGGCCAACCGTTTCCCCTCGTGGACAATGTCATGCAGACCTTTTTCACAATCTCCAGCTACAACACTGGGGCCGGCCAGTTCAGTGTTTCTGCCTCAGGGGCGCTAATCTACGCAACCGGTGGCATGCTTCCGGACATGCAGAAGTCGCTGGTCTGGGTGGATCAGAGAGGGATAGAGCAGCCTATCACGCCCTTGCAGATGCCCTTTTTCGCTCCGCGTCTTTCCCCGGATGGCCAACGAATTACCTATGTAACTGCGGCGCGAGAATGGCAGGTCTATGTATATGACCTGAATACAAATACGAACAGTCGGCTAACCGGCGAGGGGATGGCTACCTGGCCGATCTGGACTCCCGACGGTAAACGGATCGTCTTCCATTGGCAAAAATCCGGGGTTGGCAACCTGTTCTCTCAACCTTACGATGGAAGCTCGCCGATGGAACGCCTTACAACAAGCGAGTTCGGCCAAAACCCTGGATCATGGTCCTTGGATGGGCAAACGCTCGCTCTGGTGGAAGGCCACCCAGATACCCTCTGGGACATCGTCCTGCTGGATACCCGTTCAGGGCGGGTGCGGCCTTTCCTAAATTCGCAGTTTGATGAAGCATATCCCGAGTTTTCGCCCGACGGCCGCTGGATAGCTTACTCATCTAATGAGTCAAATCGCTACGAGGTCTATGTGCGGCCCTTTCCCGGCCCAGGGATGAAACACCAGGTATCCAGCCAGGGGGGCGTCCAGCCACTGTGGGCAAGAAATGGGTATCAGCTTTTCTACCGATGGCAAGATCAGGTATGGGCTGTCGACGTCCGGACTGAAGGCGGCTTTGCGACCAGCAAGCCGCGGCTGCTTTTTGAGCGACCCGGATATGGGCCAGCCGCACCCATACGTGGCTATGATCTATCTCACGATGGACAGCGATTCCTCATGGTCAAATACGAACAAAGGAAACCCACGCCCGTCACCGAAATGATCCTGGTCGAAAACTGGTTCGAGGATCTCAAGCAAAAGCTCCCCACCGGCAAGAAGTAATTGCGGCCGAATACATTCGCCTGTCGCACACGATAGAGTCGAAGCAAGCTTCATTGAAAGTTCGACCCTCACTCCCAGGCTTATTTGAAACAACGCGGTCCCGAAGTCCCATTCGCTTCCCTTACCCCTCACGGGCATCCAGCCTTACGGTGTGGCGAAAGTTGTTGATGTGCGTAATTGACGCGAACGGTGTTCTGGACTGCCTCAAGTCTATGGATCGCTACTGCCCTCTGCAACTCCCTAGAAATATTGAGGAAAACGGCGCGGCTCTCCTCAGCTTGTCGTCAGCTCGACGGGAGCGAGGGAGGCGAAGTCGGCGCGGCCGAGGCCCATGGACTCGGCGATCGCGATGTTGCCGGGGAACGGCTTGCCGAGCAGCGTACAGGCCCAGGCGTCGAGAGCGACGGGGTCGAACCCGGCTGCGACCGTCCTCATCGGCTTGACGTCGGACGTGCTGCCGCCCGCCGGGCCGTTCTCCATGAGAACGCGCGAGGCGTCGACGATCGTGAGCGTCGGCCGCATCAGCGCGGCAAGCTCGGCGATCGAGCGCTGCACGTCGGCGTGGAGCATGATCCGGTTCTTCGCGGTGATGCCGAACCAGTTCTTGAGACCGCAGGAAACGCCGGTGAGGTCGTGATGCTTGGCGGTCGGGACGTTGATGATCTTGGTGGCAATTACGAACGGTTCAAGCACGTCCCACGTGCCGAGGCGCTCGGAGATCTTGACGGTGACGTAGCGGCTTTCCTCGGGCACGATGACATCGGCGCCGGCGGCCTGGGCCGCCGCGAGGATGCCGCTGATCTCCAGCGCCCGGCGAGACCTGGCCACCGGGCAATCGCACACGATCACGTGGCGGGCGCCGGCCGTGCGGCACATGCGCACGACCTCGGCGATTACCTCGGGCTGTGTGTTCGCCGCCTGCTCCGGTGTTCGTTCCCATCCGAGGCTGGGCTTGATGAGGACGACGTCGGCAGGGGTCACGAGCGCGGCCATGCCGCCGAGGCGCTCGACCGCGGCGCGGACGTTCGCAGCCGGCTGGGTGCCCCGGGCGATGACCATGCGCGGGACTGGGCCGGGGAGGTGGATGCGATGGTCGCCGATGTGACGCTCGGCATTGCGGGCGAAGCGCCTGAGGCGATCGGTCAGGAACACCGCGCTCACGCCCAGAGCACCGGCGCTGGCCAGAGAGCCCGCGGCCCAGAGCAGGACGCGGCGCCGAGTGTGACCGCGCCGGGGTGCGTGTGCGGTCGTCCCACCGGCAGCGGCGGTCGCCTCGGCCGCAGTGTCGGAAGCGCCGGCGACGCCGTTTCGGATCGTTCCGTTGCCGTCAGTCATTGGCGTTCTCCTTGTCGAGTATAAGCAACCCCCGCGCCGCGGTTCGCTGCGGGAAAATCTTGGACACCCACTATTCCAATTGAAAATAATGGATCTCCACAGCTTGTTCTTTCTTCATTTTTTCGATCCTGCATAGCTGCCAGGAACACCGTATGACTCATTAAAGTCGCCGCCCTCGTCCGAACTGCCCGAGCGCTTGCGGTGGAAAAAGTACGTTTATTTGGATTAGGGTAAATACGGCCGTCGCATTCTGGCCGGTTAAACAGATATCTCGTACACTGTCCTGACAAGCGTTAATGGATTGCCCATGGCCGAACCGGCCCACCGGACCCGCATTGCCTAAATTGCTCACAGGAGAATGTCACTCTCTTCCAGAAACTTATGTTGCCGCCAGCCTCGTCATTGCCGATGCCGGTGCTTCCGCATGTGGGTCATGTAACTCCGCAAGATCGCGTTTATTCGTGACTGGTATCGTGGTCCAGAGGCTTTAAACCAAGAGAGAACATCTTCATCCACCCGAAGAGAAATTGCCTTTTTTGCCACTGGAAAGACAAGCGTTGGCTCATCCCAGAAGCTTTCTGGAAGATCTGCGAGTTCAGTCGGTGCCGTGCGCGCGATTTCTGCATCCGAAAGTCGTCGCAGAAGCGCGAGATCCGCCCGTCCTCTGCTGGGCTTATTGACTTTTCCTGCAACTCTGGTCATATAACTTTCTCTCTTTCCGACTGCTTCGTCGGGCGGAGATGATCCGTCGAATGATGTCGTTTCTTAGCCCCGCACGATCTGTAAAAACCAGGGTGATATGGATCTGATCTGCCAGGCCGATGGCAACGAATCGACGTTCTCCGTAATCCCGGCGCTTGTCCTCAACCATCAAGACGGGACCCTCAAAAATCAGGGATGCAAACGCGAAATCAAAGCCTCGCTCTCGATAATTGGCATCGCTCTTTTTGCGGTCCCACGTGAATCGCATTTCATAACTATACAGGTGTATATACATTCGGTCAAGGAGCAATCGGAAGATGCTGGAGTCATTGCGATTATCGGGAACCAGGGTGACGGTTCTGGCTGCAAGGTGCAGACCTCTTGGCTGTATACAGGCGACATGTAGAACGGTATCCGTCGCATCCAGGAGAAATGCTGCTCGAGGAGTTTCTAAAACCGCTGGGCATCACACAATCAGAGTTTGCTGTCCGCCTCGGAGTATCCTTTCCGCGTCTCAATGAGATAATCCGTGCCAAACGCTCGGTAACTCCAGACACCGCGCTACGACTGGCTCGTGTTTTGCGAACATCGGCTGACTTCTGGCTCGGATTGCAGCTAGATTGGGACCTGTGGCACGCGATAAAAAACAGTAAGACGGAAGAACTTGACCAACTCGAACCCGTTGCTATCCCGCGCTGACGCACGGCATAACGAAAACCGATGTCAGGCATCCGTTTTACAAAGCTCCCGGCGATAACAGGCAACGCGGGCCGTACCCGAATGTACTGAATTAGCTGCACTACGCCGATATTGGAAGAGACCAGGAACGTCATCTTGTTGCGGGATCGAATTCCGTCCTGTGCGCGACCGTGACACAGCCATGGGCGACGCATACCGGGCTTGCAAATCACATGGAAGACGGGATATCTTTGCCGCGAGTTACGACCGCGGAGGAATGGCCGAGTGGTTGAAGGCGGCGGTCTTGAAAACCGTTAGGGGGGTAACTCCCTCGTGGGTTCGAATCCTACTTCCTCCGCCACTTATTTCTATAACATATTTAATGTTAAGCATTTAACGTAGCATATCGTGGATCATCCCCCAGATTACCCCACATAATTCAAGGCCACACGAAGCCCATGAGATGCTCATAAATGAACGGCAGATACCCATGTGTACAACCCGAAATATGCTGGCACCGGGTCACATCTAACATTTCTGATTTAGAAACCTTCTCCAGGTTT
>Ga0187850_10004873_pt1 | contig 10426 bp, 8 predicted proteins | sample June2016WEW_4_15_FD_132436 | JGI IMG/M metagenome (GOLD analysis project Ga0187850, IMG submission 132436) | Peatland microbial communities from SPRUCE experiment site at the Marcell Experimental Forest, Minnesota, USA - June2016WEW_4_150 | ecosystem: Environmental > Terrestrial > Soil >... | reverse complement strand
CGAGCCGCAGCGCGGCCGCCGCCACGTTCGCCGCCGCCAGGTCGGCGACGGTGTCCGCCAACGCTTCGCGTGCCGTGCGCTGGGCTTCGAGCACGCTCGGCAGCGCCACCGCCCCTTCGCCGTATGCGAGGAGCGACATCGCGGCCACGCGCTCCGCACTCGCGAGCAGCGCGCGGTCGCGGGCCACGCGGCGCAGCGCCGCCGCCAGCTCCCGCCGCGCCGCCGCGACGTTCGCGTCGCTCTCGCGGCGGGCCACGTCCGCCTCGACGCGCGAGCGGTCGCGCGCCGCGGACGCGGACTGGATGGCCGCGCCGTTCCTGTTGAAGAGCGGCAGCGGCAGCGCCACGCCGACCACCGCCAGCGGACCCCGCTCCGTCCCCGACGGGTCGCCGCCCTCCACGCCGACCGTGAGACTCGGCGCGGCGAGCACGCTGCGCCGGGCCAGCGCGAGGACGCGGTCCTGCGCCTGCAGCGCGGCGTCGGCCGCGGCCACGAGGAGCGTTACGCCACCCGCCGTGTCGGCCGGCGCGGCGGGCGCCGCCAGGGAGTCGGCGAGGGAGACGGTCACGCGATCGGCGGGCAGCCCCATCACCGCCTGCAGCTCCAGGAGGGTGCCCACCGCCGCGAGGGAATCGGCGTCGGCCGCCGCGGCCGCCTGGCCGGCGGACACTGTTGCCAGCTCCACGTCGAGCGCGCTCGCATCGCCGGTCTCGCGGCGGAGTCGCGCCAGCGCGAGGAGGCTGTCGGCGTCCGCCGCGTTGCGGCGGGTCACCCGCGCGCGGGCGCCCGCTGCGAGCGCCTGAACGTACGCAACCTCCGCGTCGAACCGGGCGCCGGCGCGCTCAAAGGCGTACCGGAAGCGCGCGGACGAGAGAGCGGACTCGGCGGCGCCGACCCGCGCGGCGCGAAGCCAGGGGAGGTCGAGCGGGATCTCCAGCTCGGCGTGGTACTGGGGCACCGAGCCGGTGTAGCTCGCGGTGGCGGTCGGGTTCTGGAAGGCGCGGGCGCCGGCCACGTCGGCGCGGGCCGCGGCGACATCCGGGGCCGCGCGCAGCGCGCGCGGGCCGCGCGCGAGGGCGGCGGCCACGGCTTCTTCACGCGTCACGGGTTGCTGCGCGAGGGCGGCGCCCGCTCCGCACGCGAGGAGCAGCGCCACGACCCACGGAACGGCCCGGCCTCCGGAAGCGATCGTGTTCATACGCCCGGGAAGCTAGGGGCCGGACCTGTCAGCAGGATTACACCGCGGCGGGGAAGCCGAGGGAGACCTCGGTCCCCCGGCCCACCTCCGACCGGATGTCGATCCCGGCGCCGTGCGCGTCGGCGATCCACCGGGCGATGGCGAGGCCGAGGCCGGCGCCGGGCTCGCGCCCCTCGGCGGGCGCCCCGCGGTAGAAGCGCTCGAAGACGTGGGGGAGCACGTCGGGGGCGATGCCGATGCCGGTGTCGCGCACAGTAAGAATGCAGCGCCCCTCCGCCGCCGTGACGGTCACCGTGACGGAGCCGCCGGCGGGCGTGTACTTGAGCGCGTTGTCGAGGACGATGACCGCGGCCTGGCGCAGCAGCTCGGGCTCGCCGCTCACCGCCGCCTCGTCGAGCGCCCCGACCTCCAGCCGCACGCCGCGTCGCTCGGCGAGGGGCTGGGCCGCGTGCACCGCGTCGAGGACGACGTCGTCAAGGAAGCAGCGCTCGCGGCGCGGCGCGCGCTGGCCCGCGTCGGCCCGGGCGAGGATGAGGAGGTCGTCCACGATCGTCCCCATCCGCGCGGCCTCGCGCTCGACGTCCGCGAGCGCTTCCGCGTAGGCTTCCGGCCCGCGCGCCTTCTGCTGCGCCACCTCCGCGCGGCTCCGCAGGACGGTGATGGGTGTCCGCAGCTCGTGCGCGGCATCGGCCATGAAGCGGCGCATCTGCTCCATCGCCTGCTGCACCGGCTCGGTGGACTTGCGCGCCAGGAGCATCCCGCCGCCGGAGACGAGGGCCAGGGCGGCGAGCGCCGCGACGGCGAAGGCCGCGATGAGGAGCGCGTAACGGTCCTCCAGCTCTACGCGGTCGGCCACCGCCATCGCCACGTACCAGCGGCCGTCGGCGAGCCGGAACCGCTCGGCGTGCACCTCGAGAGTGCGGCCCTCGCGCTCTTCCTCCAGGGCGCGGTCCGCAGCCCCTCCTCGCGCCACCTCGCGCGCCATCGCCCGGAGACGCGGGCCGGCCGTGTCGGGGCGGATGAGGTTCCCCGCCCCGTCGAAGAGGTAGAGGCTCCGGTCGGGGATGTGCAGCTCGTCCACGGCGTCCACCACCGCACCCCGCGCCTGCCGCGCCTCCATCTCCCGCACCCGCGCGGCGCCGATCAGCTCGCGAGCGGCCCGGCGCACCGAGGCCTTGAGCTCGAGGTCGATCTGCCGCGCGATCGCGGTGAAGAGGCCGATGCCCAGCACCAGGAGGATGAACGCGAACGTCCCCGCGTACCACGCCGTGAGGCGGAGGCGGAGGCGGCGGAGGGGGTCCATCAGGCCCCCCCTCCGAACCGGTAGCCGGCACCGCGCACGGTCTGAATCAGCTTCGGCGCGAAGTCGTCGTCGATCTTGCGGCGCAGGCGACGTACCAGCACCTCGAGGACGTTGGTGAAGGGATCGTGGTTCTCGTCCCAGACGTGCGCGGTGATCGTCGCACGATCGAGGACCTCCCCGGCGTGCCGGACGAAGACCTCCAGGAGGGCAAACTCCTTGGCGGTCAGCTCGATCTCCCGGCGGCCGCGGCGCACGGTGCGCGTCACGAGGTCCACCTCGAGGTCGGCGACGCAGTGCCGCTGCGGCGCCAGTCGAGGCTGGCGGCGCCCCAGCGCCCGCACGCGCGCCAGCAGCTCGCGGAAGGCGTACGGCTTGGCGAGGTAGTCGTCGGCGCCGGCGTCGAGGCCCGCCACCCGGTCGTCCACGGCATCGCGAGCGGTGAGCATCAGCACCGGCGTCGCCACCCCCTCCTTCCGGGCGAGGGCACAGAGGTCGAAGCCGCTCCCCCCTGGGAGCATCACGTCGAGGACGATGACGTCCGCGCCCCCGTGCCGGGCGCACTCCAGCCCCGCGGCGTAGGTGGCCGCATGGTCCACCTCCAGCCCCTGCTCGCACAGCCCCTCGGCGAGGATTCTCGCCTGCTCGAGGTCGTCTTCGACCAGCAGAACCCGCATTGGGCGAAAGTAGGGTCGGACATGGGGAGAGGCAACGGCTGGGAGGGAACAGAGGTGATGGAGGTGAAAGAGGTGATACGGGTGATGGAGGCGATCGAGGTGACTGGTGCGGAGAGGACGCCACCTGCCCTGGCCGCCATCACCTCCATCACCTCCATCACGTCCATCACCTCCATCACCTCCTCGTCTGGTCTCCCGCCCGTCGAACAGCCAGATTATCCCTCATGGACCCCGGCCAGAGCTACGAGCTCCTGCGGCACCTCACCACCCCCGTGGTCGCCATCACCAGCGCCCGAGGGGAGAAGCGGAACGGGATGATCTCCGACGGCGCCGTGCGGCTCTCCATCGCCCCCGACGTCCCACGACTCCTCGTCCAGATCAACAAGTGGCACCTCACGCACGAGATCGTGAGCGAGACAGGGCGCTTCGCGCTGCACCTCCTGCACGAGGGGCAGACGGACGTCGTCGCGAAGCTGGGGTTCTCGAGCGGGCGGGAGAGCGACAAGCTGGCGGACCTCCCGCACCGGATCGGCGTGACGGGCTGCCCCATCCTCGGCGACTGCTACGCCTGGTTCGACTGCACGGTCATCAACCGCATGGACACGGGGATCTCGACCTGCTTCCTCGGACAGGCCATGGAAGTGGGCCGCGGCCGCGGCGACGCCGTGCTTGAGCCCGCGCGCCTCAGGGACTCGCTTCCGGCGGAGCACCGCGCCCTGTTCGAGCGGAACCTCGCCGTCGCCCAGGAGCAGGCGCGGCAGATGGCGTGGCTCTTCACCCCGGCGCCCTGACTGCTCCGATCGCGCCGTCACACGCGGCGCTGGAAAGTCTACTGATTCATTCGTGATTCCCGGCCCGCACGCAGGGCCACCCGTCATCCACCGGGAGGTTCAGATGGGGTTCGCCAAGTTCATGGCCAGCGGACTGGGCCGCAGCCTCCGCATGGTGCTGGGGCTCGCGCTCATCGCGTGCGGCCTCTGGGTCGTGCCGGGCACCACGGGAAAGGTGCTCGCTATCGTCGGGCTGTTCCCGCTCGCCGCAGGGCTCTTCAACTGGTGCCTGATCGCGCCGCTGATCGGCGTGCCGTTTCGCGGGGCCGATCTGAAGTAAGGGGGACGCTCGGCCGGCCCGGTGCGCAGCGACGGTGCCACGCCGGAAGTCCGGACCCGCGCCAACGCAAACGGGGCGCCGAGCGGCGCCCCGTCGTGCATCCGGGCCTGCTGCCGGCCGGCGCGACGCCCGTCAGCCTTCGGCCGCCGCCTCGCGGATCAGCGCCCACGCTCGCTCCACGTGCTCGCGGGTCGTGCGCAGGTTGCCGACGGTGAGCCGCAGCACGATCCGCCCGCGCAGTTTGGTGTGGGACAGGAAGACGCGTCCGGAGTCGTTCACCCGTGCCAGTATCCGCTCGTTGAACGCGTCCTGGTTCTCCGGCGAGCCCGGCGGCGTCGCGCGGAAGCACACGGTGCTGAAGGGCACCGGCGCCACGACCTCGAATCCGGGCTCACGCGCGACCCACTCCGCGAACGCCCTCCCCAACGCGCAATGATGGCGGATCCGCTCGCGTATGCCCTCCGCCCCGAACCCGCGGATCACCATCCACAGCTTGAGGGCGCGGAACCTGCGGCCGAGCTGGATGCCGTAGTCCATCAGGTTGGTGACGCCCGCCTCCGGCGTGCGCAGGTACTCGGGGACGAGGGAGAACGCGGACCGGAGCAGCTCGACGTCGCGGAGGTAGAGGAGCGAGCAGTCCACCGGCGTGAAGAGCCACTTGTGGGGATTGAGGACGATCGAGTCGGCGCGTTCCCACCCCGCGAGCAGCGCCCGGTACTCGGGACAGACTGCGGCGTTGCCGGCGTAGGCGGCGTCCACGTGCAGCCACATCCCCTCGTGCTGCGCCACGTCCGCGATGGCGGGGAGCGGGTCCACGCTGGTGGTCGAGGTGGTGCCCGCGGTGGCGACGACAGCGATGGGGAGCCGGCCCGCCGCGCGGTCGGCGGCGACCGCCTTCGCCAGCGCCGCCACATCCATCCGGAACGCCTCGTCGCAGGGGATCTTCCGCAGGTTTTCGTGGCCGATGCCGAGGGCGATCACGGCCTTGTCGATGGAGGAGTGCGCCTGGTCGCTGCAGTAGACGGTGAGCGCCGGCACCTCGGGGCGCCCCGCGAGGCCCTTGGCGCGGATGTCGAGCCCCGGAACGCGGTGCCGCGCCACGGCGAGGGCGACGAAGCTGCTGACCGACGCGGTGTCGTTGATGTGGCCGCGGAAACCATCCGGGAGGCCGACGAGCTGCCGCATCCAGTCGGTGACCAGTTCCTCCAGCTCCGTGGCCGCCGGTGAAGTGCGCCAGAGCATCGCGTTGACGTTGAGCGCCGCGGCGAGGGTCTCGCCCACGATGCCCGGCCCCGAGCCCGTGATGCCGAAGTACGCCATGAAGCCGGGGTGGTTCCAGTGCGTCAGGTTCGGCTCGACGATGCGCTTGTAGTCGGCGAGGATCGCGTCCATCGGCTCGGCGCGCTCGGGGGGCGAAGCCGGCAGCGCCGCGCGCACCGCACCGGGCTTGGCGCGCGAGAGCACGGGGTACTCGCCCACGTGCTCGAGGTAGTCGGCCGCGAGGTCGGCAGCGCGGTGCATCGCGGCGCGGAACTCCGCGGAGGGGAGGTCGCCGGGATGGGGCATGGTGGGCTCTGCAGCATGGATGGGCACGGCATTCGCCTCGACGTCCGGGTCACCCGCCGCGGGTGCGGGCGGGGGCCACAAAGTTGCGCCGCGCCCGCCCCGGCGGCAACGCCGTCCGGATGGCGCAACGCGGCCACCATGCGACCCGCTTGACGCCTCGCCCGGCCCTGGACACTCTCCACCCATCATGAGACCATCTCGACCATTCGTCGCGCTCGTCGTGGCGGCCTGCTCGGCGTGCGCGCCCGGCGGCGGTGCGGCCTACGTCCCCCGCGCGCGGGACGTGACCCTCACCGCGGTGCCGCTGCTGACCAAGGAGATGGGCCGCATCTACCCCTTCCTCTCGCGCGACTTCGCCCCGGGCGGCGTGCTCGCGGGCCGCGAGGTGTATGCCTTCGTGCCAAGCACCGTCACGGTCGTCGAGGGGGACACGGTGCGCTTCCGCTTCGTGAACCCGGAGGACGACGCCCACACCTTCGTCCTCGGCGATTTGGCGGTCGGCCTCCCGGGGCAGTCAACCACGCACGCGACGTGGATCGCGCGGCGGGCGGGCATCCACACGTTCCTCTGCGACATTCCGGCGCATCAGCCATCCATGTGGGGGCAGGTCATCGTGCTCGCGCCGGGCGCGGTGCGGAACGGCGCGGCCGCGCCGCTCGGTGCGGGCGGCGGGTCCCGGCCTTGACGGCCTCCGGCGTCGCGGCGACTCTCCACCGCCCGTGACCACACCCGGCACACCCCCGACCGGCGCCCCGCCCCGAGAGGTGCCGGAGAACCCCGACCTCGGCTTCGGTGGCGTCGTCGCCGCGCGGAGCCGCCGCCGGCTCCTCAACCGCGACGGCAGCTTCAACGTCGAGCGGACGGGGCTCCGCTTCTTCGAGTCCATCTCCCTCTATCACTTCCTGCTGACCGTCACGTGGCCCCGCTTCCTCGCGCTCGCGGCGGTGGGCTACGTCGCAATCAACTCCGTCTTCGCTGCGGCGTACGTGGCGTGCGGCCCCGGGGCGCTCGATGGGCCGGCGGGCGACGGCTCCCTCCCGGCGCGCTTCGCCCAGGCGTTCTTCTTCAGCGTCCAGACCCTCGCCACCATCGGCTACGGACGCGTCAGCCCGGACGGCCTGGCGGCGAACATCCTGGTGGCGGTGGAATCGCTGGTGGGGCTGCTGGGGTTCGCGGTGGTGGCGGGCATCGGGTTCGCGCGCTTCGCACGGCCCAACCCGCAGGTCATCTTCAGCCGGCACGCGGTCGTCGCACCCTACGAGGGGATCACGGGCTTCATGTTCCGGCTGGCCAACGCGCGGAGCAGCCAGCTCGTCGAGGTGGAGGCGAAAGTCTCGATGTCGTGGAAGCAGCCGGACGGCGTGCGGGAGTTCGACGAGCTGCCCCTCGAGCGGCACCGGGTGTCGTTCTTCCCGCTCTCGTGGACCGTGGTGCACCCGATCGACGCGGCGAGTCCCCTGCACGGGTGGACGGCGGAGCGGCTCCGCGCCTCCGACGCCGAGTTCCTGATCCTCCTCAGCGCCTACGACGAGACCTCGGCCCAGACGGTGCACGTCCGCTCGTCGTACAAGGCGGATGAGGTGGAGTTCGGCGCGAAGTTCCGAAGCATCCTCGACGCCTCGTCGCGGGACGGGGTGGTGCGCCTGGATATCCGGGGCATCTCCGACACGGAGCCGGTCCAGCGCTAGACACGCCGCCGCGCCGGCCGGCGTGCGAGAACCGGACGCCGAGGAGACCGTGAACCGTTGACCGATGAAGCACGAGAGGGGCCGGTGCCGGGATGTTCTCCGGAGCCGGCCCCTCTCGCTGTGCGGCAGACGTCACACGATGGCGATTGCGGTACGCGGTAAGCGGTGCGCGGTACGCGGCACGCGGTGCTCTACTTGCGTCCCTTCCGCACCGGCGCGGGGGGCGGGGGCGGCGGCAAGGTCGATGTGTGCGCGGTCGTGAACTTCCAACCGCCCGCGCGGTGCACCGCCACCGCGGTGAAGATCCCCTTCTCGGTCCTTGGCGTCCCGGTGCTGTCGGGCCGCGTCTCGCTGTACCCGGCCGCGAAGCCGGCGACGCCGGGGGCGATCACCTGGATGCGCAGGGTGTCCCAGGCGAAGACCTCGCGCGTGGCGGCCTCCGGCTCGGAGCGGGTCCACGCCGCCATCGAGTCGAAGGACGCGAACGGGAGCATCCCGTTGTACGCCCAGAGGTAGCCGGGCGCGCTGTCCATCTCCGTGTTGAAGCCGCGGTAGCCATGCACGCGGACCGCGGCGGCCATCGTGTTCGCCAGCTCGCGCACGCTGTCGGCGATAGCGGCGCGGTGGGCGTCGGTGAGTCGTGGTGCGCCCGCCGGCGCGCAGGCGGCCAGGGTGGCGAGAGCGGCGAAAGCGACGAGACGGTTCAGGCGCGGCATCAGATCTCCCGGTGCGGGCTTGGAAACGAGGCCGGCCCCCTCTACCACAGGGGCCGGCTCCATCACTTATCACCCATCACGTATCACTCATCACCCATCACTCATCACCCACATTCACTGTATCCGCAGACGTGGCACTTCATGCACCCTTCCGCGAACTCGAGCTGCGAGCCGCAGTCGGGGCACGCGCCGACGAAGGCATGCTCCCTCCGGGGCGACTCCAGCTCGGCCAGGGCCTCTTCCGCCTGGGGCGAAGGCGGCTTGACCGCCACCGTCCGCGGGGAGAGGGTGGCGGGCGCCTGGGACGAGAGGAGCTCCTGCTGCACGCCCTCGTGCTTCTCCTGCATCCACTTCTCGATGGCGATGCCGATGGCGTCCGGCACGCTCATCACCTTGTTCGGGCCGAGGCCGATGACGCGGTCGCTCGAGATGCCGCGCAGCTGGCGGTGGATCTCCGACATCGGGATGCCCGAGCGCAGGCCCAGGGAGATAAGGCGGCCGATGGCCTCCACGTCCGCCATCAGGGGCGCGCCAGCCTTGCCGAGGGAGATGAAGATCTCGAACGGCTGCGCCTTCTCGTCCTCCGTGATGGTGACGTAGGCGGTGCCGAGGGGGGTTTCGATCCGACGCGTCATACCGCGCAGCAGGTCGGGGCGCGAGCGCTTCGCGCGGCGCTGGGCGTTCTCCGACTCGGCGACGTGCAGCTCGCGCCGCACCCGGTCCAGCTCCGCCTCCAGCTCGGCCACCTGCCCGCGCAGGTCTGCCATCTCCCGCTCCACCTCGAAGGGCGGCTCGCCGCCGTCCACCGCGGCGCCCGGCGCCGGGGCCCCGCTCCGGCTGTGGGCCACGTCCTTCGCGGTCCTGCCCGTCGAGAGGACCTGCATGTCGCGGCTGCCGTCGCGGTAGACCGTCACGCCCTTGCACTGCAGCTCGAACGCCAGCTCGTAGATCTTCCGGACGTCCTCCTCCGAGGCCGCCTGCGGGAAGTTGCAGGTCTTGCTGATGGCGGAGTCGGTGAACTCCTGGAACGCCGCCTGCATCCGGATGTGCCACTCCGGCGTCACGTCGTGCGCCGTCACGAACACCCGCTGCAGCAGCTCCGGCACCTGCGGGAAGTGGATGTGGCCCTCCCCCGCGATCTTCTGCATCAGCTCGTCGGAGTACCAGTTCCCTTCCTTCGCGTACCGGACGAAGTCCTCGTTGGCGTCCGTCATCAGGGTGCCGGCCTGGTTCCGCAGGAACGCCACAGCGAAGAGGGGCTCGATGCCGCTGGAGCAGCCGGCGATGATCGAGATCGTCCCCGTGGGCGCCACGGTCGTCAGGTTGCAGTTCCGCAGGCGCCGCATCGGCCGGACGCGCTCGCCGGCGCCGGTGCGCGCGCAGCTCCCGTCGGGGCCCCAGATGCTGCGCTCCCACTCGGGGAAGACGCCGCGGGTCTCGGCCAGCTTCTCGGAGGCGACCTTCGACTCCTCGTCCACGAATCGCATCACCTGCCGCCCGAACTCCACCGCCTCGGCCGAGTTGTAGGGCACGCCCAGCCGGACCAGCATGTCCGCCCAGCCCATCACGCCGAGGCCGATGCGCCGGATGCGCTTGGCGAGGTCGTCGATCTCGGGCATCGGGTACCGGTTGGCGTCGATCACGTTGTCGAGGAAGTGCGTGCACAGGTGCACCGTACGACGCAGGTCCTCCCAATCCACCTCGCCCCCCTTCACGAACAGGCCGAGGTTGATCGAGCCGAGGTTGCAGACGTCGTAGGGCAGTAGCGGCTGCTCGCCGCAGGGGTTCGTCGCCTCGTAGGCGCCCAGCTGCGGCACCGGGTTGTACTCGTTCGCCCGGTCGATGAAGTAGACGCCCGGCTCGCCCGTCTTCCAGGCGCCCTTCACGATCTTCGCGAACACCTCGCGGGCGTCGAGCTGGCCGGTGACCTTGCGGGTGCGGGGGTGGAAGAGGTCGTAGGACCGCCCGTCCTTGACCGCCTCCATGAAGGCGTCGGTGACCGCCACCGAGATGTTGAAGTTGGTGATCTGGGTGGTGTCGTCCTTGCAGCCGATGAACTCGAGGATGTCGGGGTGGTCCACCCGGAGGATGCCCATGTTGGCGCCGCGGCGCGTGCCGCCCTGCTTCACCACGTCGGTCGAGGCGTCGTACAGCTTCATGAACGACACGGG
>Ga0187850_10004866_pt1 | contig 10436 bp, 10 predicted proteins | sample June2016WEW_4_15_FD_132436 | JGI IMG/M metagenome (GOLD analysis project Ga0187850, IMG submission 132436) | Peatland microbial communities from SPRUCE experiment site at the Marcell Experimental Forest, Minnesota, USA - June2016WEW_4_150 | ecosystem: Environmental > Terrestrial > Soil >... | reverse complement strand
TAAACGAATTGCTCCGCGGACATCTTGGCTTCAACGGTCTCGTTGTCACCGATGGCATGACCATGCAGGGTGTGACCGATCACTTCAGCCCGGCAGAAGCTGCGATTCGGGCAATCGAGGCGGGCGTCGATGTCATCCTTGTTCCGCCAGACATGGCGCAGGCCTACAATGGATTGCTTGGTGCAGTCAAGTCTGGCCGGATTTCACAGGCACGCCTTGATGAATCCGTTCGTCGGGTACTTGCTGCCAAGGTATGGGTAGGCATAGATCGCCAACGACTGGTCAACGTGGAAGATATCACGAAAATCGTAGCATCGCCTCAATCAGAGAAGATTGCGGACTCCATGTTCAGCGCGGCTGTGACGCTTCTAAGGAATAATGGCAACGTCCTTCCTCTGCGTCCGGGCTCGCGTATCCACCTCGTAACAGTGACCGATGAGCCGAATCTTCAAATAGGAGATGCGCTACTCGATGTGCTGGAACCGAAGGCTCGATCGGTGGCGCTGTCGCACCTGTGGAACGAGTCATCCCCCGACGCGGTAAGCCGCATAGTCAATGAAGCTCAGTCCGCTGACGCGATTGTCCTGGGCATTTATCTCTCCGTTGGATCATGGAAAGGGCAACTCGGGTTCTCGCTGGAGTTGCAGAAGTTCTTTGACAGGATCGCTTCGTTGAAGAAGCCCGTCGTGACAATCACATTTGGTGATCCGTATGTGATCGAAAAACTTCCGACAACCGATGTGATAATGGCGACATACACCGGTGTTCGAAACGCGGAAGAAGCGGTTGGGAACGCGCTCCTCGGCAAGGCCGAAATACAGGGGAAACTCCCCGTCACCATCCCCGGTAAATTCAAACGAGGCGAAGGGATTCACCTGACACCCGTTGCACGCTAAGAGATCGAAGAATGTCCCTGACAACGAGATTTCTAGGATTTACGCTGCAAAGCCCGGTGTTCGTCGCGTCTGGTCCTGCCAGCCACGACGTGAATCAAATCCAGCTTGCTGAAGAACAAAAAGCGGGTGCTGTGGTGTTGAAGACCGCATGCTCGGATAAGTACGAACACATGCGGTCATGGCCCAGACCGCGCTACAAGCTGTTGGATTGGGACAAGCAAATTGCAGGACGCTCGAAATCCTTCAGTCTCTATTCATACGAACAAGGATACAGCGGGACACTGGAAGACTATTGGGAATTTATCCGCGTCTGTAAGAAGCACGCTACAATTCCGATCATAGGAAGCATCTTCGCCGATGACGCTCACGATTGGCAGGAGATGGCACAACAGGTCGAGCAATGTGGCGCAGACGCCATCGAGCTGGATATATCCTCGCCGCACAGGCCCGGAAGCGTGGCATTCGAAACAACCTTCGTTGCTGCGATAAGGATTGTTGTAGAGTCTCTAAAGATCCCCGTACTTGTCAAGCTGGCTCCCGGTCACGAGATTGTACAACAATGCCTGGCTGCCCAGAAGTGCGGAGCCTCGGCGGTTACCCTCTGTAACCGGATGCGCGGGTTCGATGTCGACATCGAAAGCCAGCGCCCGATTCTCCATGGGTACTACGCAGGAATCGGTGGTCCGTGGGCGAAGTACTACACGCTGCGTCATGTTGCAGAAGCTGCACAGGAGATCAAGATTCCCATCAGCGGCACCGGAGGTATCATGTCCGGGGAAGACGTCATCAAGTATGTGCTCCTCGGGGCATCAACGGTGCAGATTCTTTCGGTCATCATGGTCAACGGTTGGGACTCAATATCACGAATCAACGCTGAGATTGAATCCTATCTTTCACGAAAAGGGCTCAATTCACTCGAGCAAATACGCGGAAAAGCCCTTGATGTTATGACTACACCGGAAGATATCATTCGCTGGTCAGGCGAACCCAAATCGGGAGCACGCAACGATTGGAAAGAAAAGGGGAAGGAATAATCACCGCAGTGTGCAGACGTCAGCTATGTTCAAATCTCTTGAATCCGTAGTGGGAAACGACCAGGCAAAATATCCCGGCTTGCCTCCTCTTCCACCGCCATTCGTGAAGGAGTATCCACCAATCGCGGAGGTCGTGGAAGAAAAGTGCATCGCCTGCGATCGCTGTCCGCCGATCTGCTTCTTCGATGCGATCGTGATGGAGGGCCGCCCCCGGCACAAATACAAAAGGACGGCTGTGGTTGTTTCGTCAAACTGCACCGGCTGCGGACTCTGCTTTGAAGCGTGTCCCGTTGATGCGTTTCTCTGGATTCCCGATAAGGCAACAGTGAACGCGCTGCCAAAGATTTCTCGGAAATCCGACAAGGACATGGATGTATGACCGTCATTGATCTGACACATCCCATCAGCGCTGAGATGCCGGTTTATTTTCCATGGCATCCTAGGACGGAGATAGAGCAAACAGCTACATATCAACAAAACCGATGCGAGGTACGTCGTCTGAGTATCGGCAGTCATAGCGGCACGCATATCGATGCACCAAGCCATGTCTTTGATGGAAAGCCGACGCTTGATCAGTACGATCCGTCCTTATGGTATGTGGACGCACAGGTTCTCGATTTCACCGGTCGTGCGCCGAAACAGGAAATCACAAAGGACGAACTCCAGAAAAAATTCAACACGAAAGGAGTCGGAGTCGTCGTAAAGACAGGTTGGGATGTTCAGTTTGGGCGAAAGGACTACTACGCGACCTATCCGCCAATCTCGAATAAGGCGGCTGAGTACCTTGTCGAAATGGAAATCCCGGTCCTTGCCGCGGATACACCCTTCACTCTTGATGTTCACTACATTATCCTGAAGCATGGGATACCGTTGATAACGAACCTCAACAATACAGCACGGCTTTCCGAAGGAATGATCAAACTAATTTCTGCCCCACTCCTCATCAAGGGGGGCGATGGTGCGCCGGCTCGCGTGCTTGCGGTTATAGACTAACGTGATCATGGATCCAGTCGTATCTCTTCTTTCAGACCTTGTAGCCATCCCCAGCATGAACCCAATGGGAGGAGGTCGAACTGGTGCCGAGTACACAGAGCAAGCGATTGCGGAATTCGTCCATGCATTCCTCACAAGGAATGGGATCGATTCCGAGCTGCAACAAGTTTTGCCGGGACGACCCAACGTTGTGGGGCACATAGACGCCAGCGCATCTCAAACGATCATGCTTGAGGCGCATCTCGACACTGTTCACGCAGACTCGATGACAATCGAGCCGTTCGCGCCGGTGGTTCGCAACGGCCAACTTTTCGGCCGAGGGTCGTGTGACACAAAGGGTTCGATGGCTGTGTTCCTTCAGGCGGTGATCCGGGCGCTGAAGACACCGAAGCGGCTGCGGTACAACATTCTCCTGCTTTTCGTTTGTGACGAAGAATACCGGTTTACGGGAGCGCAGCACGCGGTCAAGAAAGGGCTGAAAGCAGATTTCGGCATTGCCGGAGAACCAACGCAGTTGAAGATTGTGAGGTCACATAAGGGTGTAACCCGATGGAAGATGGTGACAAAAGGCGTCGCGGCACATTCGGCATATCCGGAACGCGGAAAAAATGCAATCTACGCGATGTCGAAAATCATCAACCGGCTTGACAAATATGCCGCAGAGCTCTATTCGGGTCCCCGTCACCCACTACTTGGCGCTCCTTCGCTCAACGTTGGTGTAATCGAAGGGGGGCAGGCAGTCAACGTTGTCCCCGACCGGTGTTCGATTGAAGTGGATCGACGAACACTGCCGGATGAAACAATCCAAAGTGTCATTGTGCCGATTCAAACGCTTTTGAAGGACCTTCCGGACTGGGAACTGAAGGAGCCGCATCTGTCCGTTGCCGGAATGGAGGTCTCGGAGCATGCTCCTGCTCTTGAAGCTCTGGCTGGCTCCATAAAAGCGGTGCAGGGTGATGTTACGGTGGAAGGAGCTCAGTATGCAACGGATGCTGGGATCTATAACGCAGTCGGAATCCCGACCGTCGTGTTCGGTCCTGGAGACATAGCTCAGGCGCACACTGAGTCTGAATTCATCGACCTGCATCAATTGGATCAAGCGGTAGCAATCATTGAAAGGCTTCTGACAACGTGATCCTCGGATTGGACATCGGTGGAACAAAAACGGCGGTTATCGTCGGAACGGAGCGCGGTGAAATTGTTTCGCGTCTGCAATTCACTACCGCGTCAGAGCGAGGGTTCGAAAAAGTTTTCGGAGAGCTCTCAACAACCATTGCGCAAGCGATGTCAACAGCGCCAAAGCCCGTCAAGGCAATCAGCGTATCGGTTGGCGGTCCGCTTGATATCTTGAAGGGAATCATTCAATCCCCTCCGAATCTTCCTGGATGGAACAATATTCCTTTGAAAGACCTTCTCGTGAAGCGGTTTTCTCTTCCTGTGTTCATTGAGCACGACGGTAACGCAGGAGCGCTCGCGGAGTTCTACTTCGGGGCAGGCAAAGGCTACCGCAATATTGTTTTTCTGACGATGGGAACAGGGCTTGGGGCAGGGTTAATTCTTGATGGGAGGGTGTACAGGGGAACAACTGACACGGCAGGAGAGTTGGGACACATCCGCATAGCCGAAGACGGTCCGACGTGCTATGGAAAGTCTGGATCCCTGGAAGGATATGGGAGTGGAACAGGCATCGCGAAGCTTGCACAGATGATGTTTCCGTCCATCTGGAATGACTCGACGACAGTTTCCGACGTTTATTCAGCGTGGAAGAAAAACTCCCCCGAAGCACAGCAGGTATTTGAGAAGGCGGCATTCTACCTGGGACGAGGGTTCGCAATGATCGCTGATCTTATCAATCCCGAGCGCATTATTCTCGGTGGGCTCGGTGTTCGGATAGGAGATGCATTCCTGCCAGCGGCAGAAAGAGTGTTCCGGCAGGAGGCCTTGCCGCAATCCAGTGCTGCATGCAGCATCGTACCGGCTCAGCTCGGAGAGGCAATCGGTGACGTAGCATCGCTCTGTGCCGCACTTGACCAGGGCGGAATGATGGCGAAGGTCGGGTGATGGTAGGAAATTAGTGTCATTCGTTATCAAGCACATCGGGAGGGCTTGAATAATGAGAAGAACAACCAGATTCATGTTGGCGATGCTCATGTGCATCTGCACCGCGTTGTCGCAGAAGTCCCTGTATCTCGATGAAATAAAAAAGGCCACGACTCGCGGCTGGCAGGAGTATCCAACTCAAATTGAACAATGGAAAAAGGATTACAAGCCGAGTATCCTCTGGGGCTACAATCCTCCGGGCGGTCCAGCGTACCTTGCAGGCGCTCTCGGTTTTCTCTATGAGGAAACGAAGGACATAAGCTACGCAAAGAAGGCAGCGGAGATACTTGCTTCCTACGGCGATCTGAGGGACTCATACCCGAAAGACTACGCGAAAACGCGAGCCGAGTATGTGAACGGCATTCCAGCCATATCCAATTTCTTCTTCATGCCTCCGTTCATTCGGGCATATGTGAGGATCAGGAATTGCGGAGTGCTCGATGCGGACACGAGGAAGAAAATCGAGGACAATGTAGCCGGCAGCGCCGATTTCATCTTCTTTTTCCCCGAATGGGGAACGCACAACAGGGCGATGTTACGTGCTGAAGCGCTTCTGTATGCCTCTCTCGCGTTGCCGCAGCATCCTCATGCTGCGAAATGGAAACAGATGGCGGAAATTCTTGGCGGCGATAGCATGAAGCAATGGGAGATCGAAGACGCAACGGTCTATCACCCGGTATGGCTGACGGCGCTCTATTCCTACGCTGATGCCGCTGGCAGGAAGGAGCTTTTCGATTCTCCGTTGACGAAGTACTATCCGCAGTACTTTCTGAAGCTCATTGCTCCCCATGGAATACTGCCGGAATTTGGCGACGCCCGCTGGCCTTCGGGCTGGGAAGGACTACGCTGGGTGGCGATTTTCGAGAAGGCTGCAGCTGTTTATAAAGATCCTCAATTAAAATGGGCTGCGAAATCGGTGTTTGAATCGTTCAAAAACAGGGGGGGAGAGGTCGGGGTCGGCGAAGCGTATTACCTGGCCGACGCCTATCGCTGGACGGACGAGTCAATAAAGGCTCAAAAACCGGCGAGTCGTTCGCAGGAAGTACTCGAGGACCTCGTCGGCAAGAAGATCGTCTTCCGAAACGGATGGGAACCGACGAGCACCTACATGCTCCTCAACTACCGGGATGAGGGAGACGGAGGGTTGCTCTATCGCGATTTTCTTCGTCAAACAATCTCCGTTGAAGAGGAGAAAATGCATCATGGGCATGCCGATGAAAACAGCATTCCGCTGCTGATGAGCGAAGGATCGGTTCTCCTGCACGATGCGGATTACAGGAGCGATCTGCCCAGTGGACCGTACGGAGCGTGGCGTCAGGACTATTTCCACAATCGGCTCATTGCGCGTGCAAACAAGCGTGATAGTCACCAGGGTCTGCTCGAGTTCGTCCAAAACTCCGGCGCTTATCGCGCCGTCAGGACTCAGAAGATTGACTTTCTCAACCTGAAGGAAGTCGACATGAGCCGGACACGATTGGTTGATCAGGACCTTGGATATCAGTCGGATCGGGTGATCACCTACCTCAAAGAAGAAGGATGGTTTGTTGTCGTCGATGCGATCAAAATACTTCGACCAGGGTACTTCACATTTGCAGACCTTTGGCATGCGCAACACATATTGGGACAGGGAAAAGACTACTTCGATATTGTAACGGATTCGATTCAGGGGGTTAAGTTCCCGGCGATGCGATCGCTCCTTCTCGCATTCCCAGAAACATACCAGAAAACTCTCGGCGTGGAACCCATCATCAGGAGTTACCAGAAGGAGAACGCGATATACCAGACGGTCTCGAGTCAGTACAAGGCAGGTGACACAGAACTCTTTGTCACCGTTCTCATTCCTCACTTCCGCGGAGAAGATGTAGGAACATTGAAGACGAGGGTGAAGCTCGTGGATGTCACCGCGCCGTACAAGGCGGTCGGGCTTCAGATTGATCGGGGCGAGCGCACATCGTACCTCTGCATCAAAGTCGATCTCGATATGGATCTGGCACGCGAAAACATCCGCCCGCGGTATCTCTACTCATTGGGCAAGGTCGGGTACGGAGAGTTTGAGACGGATGCGAGCTATCTCTTCGCTACGGTTAAAAAAGGAAGTGTCATATACTCTGCCTCCAACGTTCTGAAGGTTTTATACAAGAACAAGCCGCTGTTCGAGGCGCTTGCAGACACACATCCATTGCAGCTTGATGGAACAGTCGAACGTGTCGGATATGTGAAGTGGAGATTCTGGGAAGACACAGTTGAAAACAAGTGAGCATACACCCTCCGAGCTAATATGATCGTCACGATTACACTGAACCCGATGCTTGACAAGACCGTCCACATTGATCGTCTGGAACGGGGTGCAATTCATCGGGCGCAGAAGATGGAGATGATTCCAGGAGGCAAGGGGATCAATGTCTCGCGTCAGCTGAAGCGTCTGGGGATCAAGACCCTCGCGACAGGTTTTCTCGGGGGAGAAACGGGAGCGATTGTGACGCGGCTCCTGAGCGAAGAGGGGATCGATCACGATTTTGTCATGACGGATGTGATGACACGAGATGGGGTGACGTATCTCGAACCCGACGGAACCTGGACCGCGATGTTTGAACCCTCATTGCGGATCGATGTACGCTTCGTCCATGAATTGAATGAGAAGATTCAAGCGCTTGCTCCTCAAAGCACCTGGGTTGTGTGTGGAGGAAGCTCACCGGGTCACGCCCGGATGACCTGTTTTACGAGGCAATCAACAACGCACACAAAGCCGATGTCCCAAGTGTGCTTGATTCCTATGGCAATGCGTTCGAGCTCGCGATGAAAGCACAACCGACGCTGGTAAAGCCGAACAAGAGAGAATTCGAGCTAACATATAGTCGGAAGCTCGAGACCCCTGCAGACCACGTGAATGCGGTTAAATTTCTTCTCGACAAGGGTGCACGATATTGTGTGATATCTGATGGCGGAATTTCCTTTTATGCCGGAGTCCAGGGGCATTTCTGGAAGGTCACGCCGCCGGGGGTTAAAATGGTGAATGCAACAGGCTCCGGTGATGCAATGATCGCCGGGATTCTCTACGGCTTTCGCCAGGGGTGGAAGTTTGAGCGGTGCCTCGCATTTGGAGCGGCCGCTGGTGCTGCGAATGCCCGGACGTGGGATGTGGTAACTCTCAGCCTGGAAGAAATCACAAGCCTGGAATCAAAAGTTGTCATGCAACGAATCTGAGGACCAACGCGCAATGAATGATCGTCTCGCTCGCGCTCTCAATGGTGATGTGCCGGATCAGGTTCCTTTCCTTCCGGCCATCTATGAGCACAAAGGCTGGTTCCTAGGAAAGACTCCGTCGGCTGTGGCACGCGACGCTCACCTTCTTACTTCAGCCCTGCAGGCGGAATACGAGCGCGTTCAACCGGATGCGCTCATTGTGGGTATTGATATCTACAACGTTGAGGCCGAAGCCATCGGCTGTTCCGTGAACTTCTATGAAGGCAATGACACTTCTGTCCCGGCTATTGGATCTCAAGGGGCTGTGTTTCACGGAACGGAGAGTGTTGCATCTCTCAGGATGCCGGATCCTCAAAAGGACGGCAGAATGCCTTTGAATCTTGAAGCGGCGCGGAGTATTGTGAAGTTGCTAGGAAAGGAAATCCCGATCCGCGGGGCGGTTTCGGGACCCTTCTCGCTGGCTGCGCACCTGGCGGGGCCTGGACAATTCTTCTTGCTCACCATGATGAAGCCAGATCTGGTGAAAGACCTTCTGAGATTTGCGGCAGAAGTCATCAAACAGTACGGAAAGGCGTTTATTAAACTCGGCTGCGGCGTCATTATGTTTGATTCGCATGCTTCGCCCGATCTGCTGCCGCCGCAGATGTATCGTGAGCTTGTGCTTCCGCCGACGCAGGGAGTTATCGGGTATTTCCGTGAGCTGGGCTTGCAGCATGTACCGTTGATCATCGGGGGAAATACGACAAAGATACTCGACGCCTATCTTGAAACAGGGGCAAACAATATTCTGTGTGACACGAAGGCCGATGTAAAAGAATTTCTTGCAAAGTGCGGAAAGGCCCGCCGGGCATTCCGGCGCAACATCGATTCATCTGATTTTCTTGAGGTGAATTCGGATGATGTATATCGTCGTGCTCTGAACAGCCTTGAGGAATCAGGTGGATACGCTGGGTTCATACTCGGTTCCGCGGTTTTGCCGTACGGAACTCCCTTGCCTCATCTGACAGCGATGAGGGAAGCAATACAGCAATACAAGAAACGAACTGCTTCTCACTGACCCTCCGTCCGGAAGTCAAGTGAAAGGATCATTCAACGATTAAAAAGACAGGACTATGAAGGAACTGCAGGATCTCGCCCTGTTACTGGAACAGGGTCAAGCCAAGAAAGTCGCCGAGTTGACACAACAGATGGTGGATTCCGGCGTATCGCCGCAGCTTATACTCAATGACGGCTTGATTGCCGGGATGGCTGTTGTGGGCGAGAAGATGCGGATTGGAGAAATGTACTTGCCGGAGGTTCTTCAGTCGGCAAGTGCCATGCACGGATCGTTGAAAATCCTCAAGCCGCACCTTGTGCGGGAAGGGGCGCAACCCCGCGGGAAAATCCTCTTGGGGACGGTGAAGGGAGACATGCACGATATCGGGAAAAACCTCGTGGGCATTATGCTTCAAGGGGCGGGATTCGATATCGTCGATCTGGGGCTCAATGTTCCGCCTCAGAAGATTATCGAAGCGATCAACACGCATCAGCCCGCGATCCTTGGGCTGTCGGCGATGCTCACGACCACGATGCTGAATATGAAGACCACAGTGGACGCGATCAGTACCGCTGGGCTCCGGTCCAAAGTGAAAATCATCATCGGTGGTGCACCGGTCAGCCAGAAGTTTGCTGACGAGATCGGGGCCGATGGATATGCCCGCGATGCGGTTCTGGCCGTGGACAAGGTCAAGCAGCTTATAGGTATCAACTCGTAACAAGGCAAAAAGGGAGGTTGTACATGGCGGGATATTTCAAAGCGTTGGCTATTCCAACGCCGTCCGGTCTGATGTTTGGCAAGGCGCCGAAGACGGTTCAGTGCGGTTTTGGCCTTGAACTTGGGAAAGGGGAAGTCTATCCGGAGCTTAACTTTACGCTTCCGATGATGGCGCTGGATGAATCAACCTGGCATACTGTTGTAGGGCACTACGAAGAAATCGGGACGATCGTTCAGCGGGCTGCCAAACGCTTGAAGTTGCCTGGATTGATGATAGAGTTTGAGCTTCTACCTCCGATGACAGAACATCCGTCGTGGGGGGCAGAAATCACGGCAGTTCTGCACCGGCACCTTAAACAGGCCCATGAAGAATTCGGCCTTCCCTGCGCTCTCCGCGTCACACCGACAGATATCCGTGACGTCACACGTCCTCCCTCGCTAAGATTTGGCAAATCG
>Ga0187850_10004856_pt1 | contig 10456 bp, 17 predicted proteins | sample June2016WEW_4_15_FD_132436 | JGI IMG/M metagenome (GOLD analysis project Ga0187850, IMG submission 132436) | Peatland microbial communities from SPRUCE experiment site at the Marcell Experimental Forest, Minnesota, USA - June2016WEW_4_150 | ecosystem: Environmental > Terrestrial > Soil >... | reverse complement strand
TATTCCTAGCGAGTTATTTATAATCCGAAGGCGCAAATATGGAAGCAAGGGAGTCTCCTATCTCTGTTCTAATAAGACATGGAGAGGATCAGCGGACTTCTATTCCTTCTTTCCGGAAGTGCTTAAGGACGCGAAGTCGGCCGAGAAGCTGCGCTACGCGCTGGCCCGATCGGACGCGATACACACTTATTCGATCCGGATCGAGTTCCGGACATGGTGGATAAAAAGGACTGATTAGATGTATAAGCAGAAATCCTATTATTACAGAAACAGGGACACAATAAACGCTAAAAGAAGAGTCGTTTATGGTAAAACGAAAAGTAAAACCGGTAAAACAATTTTAGGTAAAACGAATGTCGTCGCTGGCTCATTGGGTAAAAAAACATCTGAAGAATACCGGAATACAAGCAGTTCCACTAATAGCATTAGGCTTCATGCTTTGGCTGTTAAATACCGGATAACTAAGGCTTACTCCGAAGCTAAGCTCGAAGCTGACCTATCCAATGCAAGAATAAGGTATAGTGCCATAAGGTTAAGGAACTCATGGATCTACTTCTTCGCTTTAAATGACTCTAGAATGCGGCTAACCGCTAAAAGCTTAACTATCTGGGCAAGGGAGCGATCTGCTCCTATAAGCCAATCTGACGCAAAGCAGCTAGAGTCTAGGGCTTTGGAGGAGATCGAGGCCTCCAAGCTAAAGGCTAACACTATCTTAGACTTAGGAATAGTGGAAGTGAGGGGGGACATTATCGAGCGTCATATAGCCTTTACTAATGACGCTGGCGCGGTCGCAGCCGTCCGAGAGAAGCACGCTATAAGGCGCGCAGCTCCGGACGGCAAGCAGCGCTTCTTAGTGGACGTTAGCACCGGAGCGCCGGAGACGGAATTTATCCATGCTAAGCTCAGCCAGCCCGACGCGGAGAAATACGCTCACTTCGTCGAGAAGATCATTAACGACGAATATAGCATAGAGAAGCAGCTTGCCTATAATGACATGATAGCCGTTAGGATCGGAGATCTTATCTCCGTAGTTACTGAGCTGGCTAAAGCGATTAAGGAAAGAGGTCTTTAAAGGTATGAACGACGATAATAGAATCATAGAAGTTTTCAAGAGATTTGGAATTTACACATACTCTGACGAACTTGTCAGAGGATTAGCAGACTTGATTTGGGAAACTCGACAAAATACAAAAGAGGAAACAGCATTCCAGCTTAAAATCGGAATAAGCTGAATCATAGGGTAAGAAAATGAATAAACAAGAAAAATTGGAACAGCAAAAGAGAAGGAGAGCAATCTATGAAAGAAGTTTGGTATGGAAAGACAAAAATCCTCTTTCATGGGCAATAGTGCAGGTTGTGACGATAATGGCGGTAGCGATAGGGATTACAGCATTCATAATCATCGTCTTTACTCCTCACCCTCAACACGTCGAAGCATTGATTCATTGTGACAATGTGACATTTGCACCTAACTACTATACTCCGACAAGCCAATATCTTATGGTGAAGAATTGCACGATAAAGGCAAATGCGACGATTTGGATTTCAGAAGAGCAACTCGTAGCGAACAAAACAGCTTAAAATCGGAATAAGCCAGCTTATTACGCGCTTCTTTTTGAAAGGCTTATAAATAATGTTATTCTAATACGCTTAGTGGTAGTATGAAAACAGGCTATAAGGGAGCGTGCGTCCAAGTTTATTTAGATGAAAAAGGCTTTATCGAGTTAACCAAAGTCGCGGAACAGGCCGGTTTTAGGAGGGGGGGATTATTTCTGAAAGTCCAGCGCAAAGGTAAACTAGGCCTTAAAGAGCCTAGCTGGAATACCAAAGGCTGCGCAAAAACGCTAAAGTATACTCTGAAGAAGTATATCGAAGGAGAGGCCGAGCGCCTAGCTAAAGCCTCCGAGCTGCTTAAGGAACAGGATAAGATAAAGAAGGAATTGGAGAAAGTCGGAGTAACTAAGGGAGTGAGAGGATAATATGGCAATATGTGAATGCGGTCATAGCAGGGACTTGCACGGATACGGAGAGGATACCGGCTGTATGCGGGCCGGCTGCAATTGCAGGAAATATAGAAAGCGGAAGAGAGAGTTCGGAGGAGAAGAAGGAATAGATCTATGAGTCTTTTAAAACTCATAGAAGATACTTACTTCAGAATCACGTTATATATACTTACTATAATGATTCTTTTCTCTTATGGATTTAGCCTTATAGTGTCTAATTATCATTGGACATTATTTCCTTTAGACTCCTCCGGAGGATTATTTCGAGCAGCCGTTTTAAATATGATAATTCCGTTTACGTTCGCATTTCTAGAAATGTGCATATATATTAACATAATGAACTCTCGAAATTGGAGTAGATACTTTACGAAATTTATAGTTATTGTCATTGTATTTCAAGGCGTTATTATATGGTTTCATGCTATGACCGCATAGCGATTATTATCGGCTCTGATCTTTGCGGAGTCATTATCGGAAGTTTTACTTTGTTTTACCTTATGATTCTTCCGAGTATATCGGAATTAGCAGCCAGCCCGACTCCTATAGCCTTTAGTTTCGCAGTATTCGGGATTATGTTATTCGCGGCTAATATAGGATTATGGAGCACTATGTTCATCAAACAGATATTTAAATCTTAATGTCAATAAACTTATTAACCAAACGAACTCATAGGAGGAGATAGGTTAACCCCTTTCCTATCTCCTTCTAACTTAGATCTAAAAATAATGTCAATCCTTATAAAGAAGAAGCGCTATAACTTATCATTGGAGGAGCGGGAGTCAGTCTAATTGTATTCTGACTATCTCCTTATGCCCACTTGCCCGCTCCTCTCCGTCCCTAGATCTCTTCCAGATCTTTTTTTTATATTCTGAGTCGTTTCTCTAGCGGGCTTGCGCTCTCTGCGCGGACTTCTATTTATTCTAATAATATACCGGATTATATGCCCTTTAAAGAAAGTTTTTTAAAAAAATAAAGCTCTATAGAGAGCATGAAGCCTCCAGAATTAAAACTTGTAAGGCTAGGAATCGAGCAAGGTATATTAGGAGACTCTAGGAAGTTCGGCTATGATGTGAATAAGCTTTATCACATCACTTTAACAGAGAATAAGGAGCTTAAGGCCGCTAATGCTATAATGCAGGAGGAGCTAGAGAAGCTTAAGAAAGCGGGCAAGTGGGCCGGCTGGCCTAAACAGGATAAGAAGGAGGGAGAGCATGGTAAAGACTGAGTCGGAGCAGAAGGCCAAAGCCAAGATTAAGGCTTCTATTCCGCAATCGGAAGATCAAAGCAATAATTCAATGAGCATAGAGCTTCCGAGTGAAAGAGATCAGAACGAGGACTTCCAGCGGTACGCTACGAATATTCAGCAAGTGCTAGATCTAAACTTCCGGCTTGCTCTTTGCGGCTGGCACGAAATACAGATTCCTAATAAAATGACATCTAAGCTTCTTTTAGGATCTGCTCCGCGATTCACTAATAAGGTATTCGCTCCCAGAGAAGATATAGCTGGCAGAATGTGTAACGAACTCTGCTCCGATACTCTCTCGCATGGTCTTTTCGGATTGGTTTCTCATGTAACGCAGCTTAGTAGCATGACTGACAAGGAGATCTTTAACATTTGGAGGAGTTATAAGCATGATACTAGAATGCTACTCTTAAAGAATATGTATCTGGATTTTAACTCCTTCGCGATTAATCCAGCCTATCTCTACGCTATCAATGCTTATCATACAAGCTATATTCCAATGACATATAAGGCTAGATCCGGTTTCACTATGGACGCATTCACTAAGCAAGTCTATAGTATCTTTAATCAAATGGTTAGGACTAACACAGGGCCGGAGCTTCCGCAGAAGCCGCAAGGCTTCGGAGAGAAGCTAGCCGGACTGCTTCCGCTTAAAAATAAGTGATTAGATGAGATATCAGCAAATAAAAAGATTCGATTCAGTCGAAGAGGTAAACGAATTCTTTAAAACACATAAATCGGTTGATGTTTGGATTTCGCAAGACGGAAAGATTTTTTATTTAATGTGGATTGAAAGGAAAATTTCTTTAAGAGATCTATTTGAAAAGTGATAATAATGAAAGTGTTTATCTACGACGAGAACTCCGCAGAGCCGAACTTCGCAATTAACGGAAAATATGATAAGGGAGTTTTTACATGGATCGAGAAAAAAGGTATCCTTAAGAAAGCAGAAAAGCACATGGATATAATCTGGAAGAAAACTATCAAGCTTCCGACGGGAAATAAAGGGACTCTTGAGAATTGCGCGAAGGCTTGCTTCGACGGCATGAACTACGTCCAGATCGGCTGGGCTGAAACAGATTTATCTAAGATCACGTCGGAAGAGCGTCAGATGTCGCGCGCTAACTTCGTTCGGGACTACGAGAGCATGACTCTAGACGACAATAATAAAATAACCAATCCGGCTAATCTTCTTGCTTTGCTAGGGCCGTGGTTTTTGGCTGCGGTCGTTATTTTTGCCGTTATTGCCATAGTCTACGAAGCTAATACCTTCTCCATGACTCAGAAGCCGTTATTGCAGAACTTCAGCATAGCGACTCAAGATAACCATGTAATTTTAGAATATCTGTTTAACCAATCAGTAAAAAATAACACTAACGTAAAACTTCCGATCATTAAAGGAGGAGGATAAATGCCGGACGAAGTTTCGCTATATGTCCCGCAGAGCGAATGGCACGGAATATATACCATAGCTCAAGTTCCTATAGCAAAGCTCTTCGCGATCGAAGGAGCGCTAACTGACTTCATGCTAGGATTAGGAACTACTATGCCGCTGACGTACGCTCCCGATCGGCTGCTAAATATTCTTTGCTTGCAGGAGGAGCTTATCATAAAGCAGTTCAAAGAATGCGCTATGAAGTCGCCAGAAGGGCTTACTATGAGCGAATACATAGAAGAGCTAGGGCTTCTTGTCGAAAACGGAGACAAGAGATATATTTCTCTTCCGTTATTGCGAAGAGTCGCGCATAACTGCAATAAGATCTTCGACGCTTACATGGATCTCTTGAATGATAAGCTTCCAATGGAGCGCAGAAATCCAAAGATGAAACTAGCAGAAAAGCTTTTTAGCATGACTCCTAATGCTTCTCCGGAGAAGCTAGTTCAAGAATACGAGAAAGAAGTTAAAGCAAGAAAGAAAAAAGAGAAGGCTAGAGCATGACCGGAGTTATTGATCTTATAGAGCTTGGCTTTGTTTCCGGTCTTGGATCTGCTCTTGCGACTTTCTTTATTAACGAACTAATGCTTAAGAAATTGATTAAAGGAATACTGAAAGATAGTAGAGAGGCGATCGAATGATCCGCATAGATGACAATCTCGATTATCTTGCTTATATAATATGGTCTTGCAGGGCCAAAGCAAAGCCAAAGAAGGACATTAACGTTTTAATTATCGGAAGAGCGCAGAGCGGAAAGTCTACGCTTGCTTCTATTCTCGGAGAGCTTGTATATATGCGCGATCATAAGGAGTTTACTACTAACTTCGTAGATACGCACATGGCATTTAATTCGAAGCAGGGCCTTAAGCTCTTTAGCAATCTAAAGGACGACGTGCTTATCGCCGACGAAGGATATTTTTTTGGTGATCGCAGGGAGGCGACTCGCTATATACAGGTAAAATATCTAGAAATTCTGAATTTCCTAGCAAGCCAACACAATGTAATTATTACAATCATACAGGATTATACGGACATAGATCTTCGAATTGTAAAGAAAGCGGATATACTTATTCTAGTCGACATGGTCGGACACGCGAAGGTTTACGCTGATAGCAAGCGATTTCCGATAATAAAGCGTCAGATCCTTAATACTGAGCGATTCGAAAAGAAGCCTAGTCTTTTATCCGATACTCTTGGAGATAATGAACTAAGAAAAGACTCGAATTATATCTTCGAGATAGCGTGGGGAGAAAGAAACGACGCTTTCTGGAAGCATTATATTACTATAAAGAAGCTTTGGCAAGTCCGGACGCTAGAAATGATAGACCGGACACTTACAAGACTAGAGCAGCAGCAGGAGTTCGAAGATAAGATAAGAAAAGACTATCTCAAGTCCAAAGCGCCTAGAACGGAAGCGGAAGAGAAAGAAGAACTTATAAAAGCAGGATTTTTATCAAAATAAGTTTAGAGTTATTTCATGAACGCGCTATTCGCTTACTTGATACTTGGCTTCTTGGCGATAGTGTTCTGTTTCGGAGCTTTGCTATTCTCTATCTTCTATCATGTAGTCCCTTCGACTTCTACTAGTCAAAGTTTCTTATCTCAGATATACGGCTGGGTTTTTCTGTTCTTCGATAATTCTTTTCTTGTCTTGATGTTTATCTTTATAGGCTTTGGCTTGATCCAAGCTTACGTAGAGCCGAATATTGGCGCTGGATTTTTAGCTATTATTCTAATTCTTTGCTTTGCATTTCTGTTTATCTCTTTGAAAACGACTTTTCTTGGAGTCGAGAATGGTTTAACCATGTCTACTTTCTTGCCTAGAACTTACGCTATAATAAACTCTAATTGGACTACTCTTTTCATAATTATCTCTTTGGCCGTAGAATGTGTTTTTGATTTTAGAAAGTGAGAATATGTTTAATAAGAAATTTATCTTGCTTTTTGCTTTGCTTCTAACCTTCGGAATCAGTCCGGCATTCGCTACTTGGCCCGCTGATTTCGCTAATGTAACGAACTTCCATAATGTAGAGAATTTCACTACTATTAATTCTATGTCGACTTTCTTCGGAAAAGATACAGGGCCGGTTAATTATGTCTATATTCCGCTTGATAATCTTAATTCCGTAACTTCTACAGGCTGGCTGTTTCGCGGCTATAATAACAATGTCTTTAAAGGAAACGTGAGCGCTTATCCTTATCAGTTCGGCTTTTTAGTTTCGCTCAAGACAATAAGCGGAAATGCTTATAACTCTCTCGCGCTCTTCTGGAATCAATCAATACCTATCAATACTTCTAGCATGATAGATCAGCAATATAACATAAGCATAGATAGAAACGCGGTTAAATATCCTTTCTATCAGTATCTTTTAGGAAATCAAAACCTATTCCGTCAGTCTCTTAATGGTAAATACGTTTATCCGAACGGAGAGCTTCCGATAACATTTCTTGGCTGCACTTATCAGAATAACCAATACTGCTCTTGGAGCTTCCGTCCAAAAATTCCTTATCTTTTTATAGAGACTGCTCCTTATACAGATCAGAATATCACCATAGACTTTATAAATTATGGAGGAGTCGAAAAAGGAACTTTATCAGTTAATTCGATAGCACTTAATCTTAAAGGAAATGGAGCGCTTGCCGGTCATGTTACTAGTCCGCTTGTCAGTCCATTAGTCGTTTTAATCAATGGATCTGTATCCAATCCAGCTCAAGCTTTTCAATATGGAGCTAATCAAATATTTTTAGCTTCTAATCAGATCGGCTGGAACGAAAACACTTCGACTTACGGATTATATAACTCTTCTACAGATCATATAGGCGCTGGCTGGCTTTATACCGGCACGAATAACAGAGCTAACATAACCATATACACTAATAATGCTCCTTCTATAGACACTTTATTCTATCTTATTCCGGCATACACTACGCAATATGCGAACTCGATAATATACTATAATGCTACTCCCTTAGCAGTAACTTCGAATAATTGCACGAATGTTACAGGCTGGTATACTTATAAATATAGAAAGCAAATTAACGACGTTAATTGGAGTAGCACATTCACTACTTACGCTTATCCGGCACATCTAAATACTTCTTATAAAATTATATCAAATAATGCAGGATATTTAATTTTAAACATGACTCGATACTCGGACATGGGAAGCGATTGTAATAATGTTTATTTCAATGCTTTCAATAATGTAACAGGAATATCTTACGGAACTATAGACCATTATACTCTTGATTGTAATTCGACTGCAGTATACCTATTATCTAATAAGACAGATCCAGCCGGAAACCAATATACCTCTTTCTTCATTTATATTAATAGTTCAAAAATAGGAGTCTCAAATACTCTATTAAAGAATCAATGGCAGCCTTATACAAATGTTAATTCTATTAATCTTTATGATACTGCTTTTGCTACTTCTTATTTTGTGAGTCTTAAAAATCCTCTCTTCGCTAATCCGAACTCTATGATAATTTATTCACTAAACGGCTTTTTTGAGCAGGATTTATTTAGATTTGATGTTAATTATTCTTCAGCTTATAGAGATAGCATAGAAGAACAGGCTTATCCTTCTGGATTTATAACTCATATAGTTAACGATTATACTTCTAATCCGAATCAAGTTTATCTTAAGAAGATAGGAGGAGGATTTTATACTTCGACTCTTTCATGTGCGGACGTTAGTTATGTTTCGAATACATTTGTTTCAAATAGCTATTTTGGAGGCTGTATGTATAACGGAATAATAAAATTAAGATTGGTTAATAATACTGCTAACGTTACAAAACTTTATTCTACTCAGTATACTCCTAATCCGATCGGCTTTGAAAGAAATCCTAATAGCTGCTTCGTTAAAAAGCCTTCGAAGCCTATTCCGACAATAAGCAATTTAAACGTAAGCGCGAGCGGGACTATTCTCGCAGGAAATACGCTCACTAATTCTACTTTGTGGGGAAATGTCGTAGACGTGAACTCTCATTTAACCGGAGCGATCGCATTCTATGATATAACTATTCCGCTTTCTCTAGTCGTGCTGCTTGCATTGATCGAGATTCTATGTATTGCTCTCTCCTTCGCGACTAATAACGAATGGTTAGTTATATTCTCTCTAGTAGCTGCTAACTTTATCGGCCTTACTTTAATGCTGGGAGTAACGAACGTCGGAATAGGTTTCCTGTTAATAAGCATAATCGCAGCTGGCTACTATGTGATAAAGAACGCGCATAAATGGTGGAAATAATGCCGGACGACACATCACTATTAGGCAAGCTCCTTATCGGAATATTTATACTTGAGATAATAGGAATATTCTTCGCTTATACCTTCGGAGCGAATGATATTAACGGAGCTAATTCTAACTTTATGAGCGCGACAAGCGGATTTAATTCTTTTACTTCTTTGATAAACGGAACTACTTTTAATATAGCTAACGCTTTCTCTAGCTGCTCCTTTAAAACTCTCTCATGCTCTAAGCCAATCTCTCAGATAGCTACTTCGGATCAGAGCTGGTTTCTCAGCGGAGTCGCTAATGCGGTTATATGGATAGGAAATATTCTAATCACTATAATAGACTTGATAATAAACGCTATTTGGCTTCTCATTAACATAATAGCGCTTATACTCTTAATGATCGGGCTGTTCGGATATATCTTCGTAGTGTTTCTTCCGTTAGTTATGACAAGTATCGGCCCAATCGGAGATCTTCTTACAATCGGATACGTCCTTATAATCTGCGTAGCAGGATACAAATATGGACACATTATACTTAATACGCTTAAAATTGTGATTTCCGCAGCTGAAAAGTATATCTGATAAAATGAGCATGACAAGATACGAAATGTATTCGAATGCGCCGGAGCTGGTTATGAGTAGCATGAAATATCTTTTCCTGTTTATAGTCCTGTTCTCGCTTCTCATAGTAGCGATAAGCAGAGCAGATACTACGGACACAACAGGCGGAACAACTTATATTAATGCCAACCACATGGACAATTGGGTATTCATTCAACCTGTGATAGCATCAAGTTCGGGAACACTTCAATCCATAGGAATAAATTGTTATTCTTGCGGGAACGGAAACATTGAAGTAGCGATATATTCAGATTCAGGTGGCGCACCCAATTCACTCATGGGCAATAGCATAAGTGTGACAAGCAGTTCTGGATTTACAGATTATGCAATTCCTCAATCTGTGACCATAACTGCAACCAATACATATTGGTTAGCTGTGCAAATGGCGGGACACAACGACGTATTTTATTATAATATGGACGGACTGATTAGACAGGGTCAAAGTTATGGAGATTTCCCAAACACATTTACAAGTAGTGATGCACAATCCATAAGACTGAATATGAGAATGACTTATACATCAGCTTCCTCAACAACGAGCACATCAACAAGCACGTCCACCTCTTCCACTTCAACGTCAACATCCTCTACCTCAACGTCCACTTCCACATCGACATCCTCCATATCAACAAGCACTTCCACCTCTTCCACTTCAACGTCAACATCCTCTACCTCAACGTCCACTTCCACATCGACATCCTCCACATCGACAAGCACGACTAGCACGTCCATAAATCCTTTATCTCCTGTAGAGAATACTAGCACTCAGTCTATAGGAACTACGGCCGCGAACTCTCTTGCTATGCCGGCATTTCCTTATATCTTTATCTTTGTAGTTACCGGAGTAGTCGCGTTTCGAACTTGGAGAGGAGATATAGCGAGCTTTACCGGAGTGATCACTTCGGCCT
>Ga0187850_10004848_pt1 | contig 10468 bp, 11 predicted proteins | sample June2016WEW_4_15_FD_132436 | JGI IMG/M metagenome (GOLD analysis project Ga0187850, IMG submission 132436) | Peatland microbial communities from SPRUCE experiment site at the Marcell Experimental Forest, Minnesota, USA - June2016WEW_4_150 | ecosystem: Environmental > Terrestrial > Soil >... | reverse complement strand
GCTCAGCCCCGGGGAGCTTTCCGCCACCTGCCTGGCCTTCCGGAAGAGGTTCTACAGTCTTCCATCCCTGGTGAAGCGCAGTTTCAACTTCCGCGCGAACGCCTCCGATCCGCTCAAGTTCTTCCTGTTCTGGAGTCAGGGCCTGGCGGGCCGAAGGGACATCGATCTCCGCCAGGGCCTTCCCTTGGGAAGCCGAGATGAGGATGAAAGTCCATGAAAGCCCTGCTCCTGGGCGCCGAACACAATCCGGATCTCGTCGCACTGGCTCGCTTGCCGCTCGGGGGAAAGCCGCGCCTGAGCTACCGGCGGGAGCCCGACTACTTCGCAGGCCTTGAGCCGGTCGGCGAAGAGACGGATGTGATCGGCGTCTACCACGGGGCCGTCCTGACCGGGGCGTGCACCCGCAGCTGGAAGAGGGTGTGGATCGACGGCCGTGTGACGAGAGTCGGGTACCTCGGAGGACTGCGCCTGCCGCCGGAGCATCAGAGGCGAATGTACCTTCCGGCGGGGTACCGGCTTCTCCGGGATACCGACAAGGACAAGCCAGACTGTCTCTACCTGTGCACCTTCCTCAGCCAGGGCTGCAATTCCATGCAGATCATGACCCGCCCCCGCCCCGGTCTGCTCAGGTTCCATCCATGGGGGGGGTACCATGCGTACTCCCTCCTTGCGCCTGGGCATTCATCGAGAGTCCGGTTCCCGGCCGTCCACCGCGCACTCCGGGACGAAGTTCCCGGGCTCCTGGAGTTTCTCAACGAGGAGGGCCGAAAGAAACAATTTCATCCGGTTCTCGAAGCCCGGGACTTCACCGACGGCAGCTTGCGTTCGCTCGATGGGTCAGCCTGGTATGTCTGGGCTCCCGGAGGAAAGATCCGGGCCGCGGCCGCGATCTGGGACCAGACTCGCTGCCGGCAGGTTGTCGTCGAGGAATATCCGCCGTCCCTCCACCTGACCCTCAGGCTGGTAAACGGCTGCCTTCGTCTGATCGGGAGGCAGAGTCTTCCGAACGAGGGGGAACAGCTGGAGCTGCGGTATCTCGCCTTCGCAACGGCGGAAGGAAACGATCCCTCGGCCCTCGCCCGCGTCGTTCGGGCGGCCCTCGCAGATCTCGGCGGAACCGATGCCCGGCTTCTTTCGATCGGTTTTGCCGACACTGATCCCCTGAAAGACTCCGTCCGGGGTCTGGCGAAAGCTCGCTACGATTCCCGCGTATTCCTTGCCCACTGGGACGGCACCGAACCTCCGCTGCCGGAACGGAAGCGCATCCCCTCCCTGGAGCTGGCAACACTATGATCGCCATGCGCATTCAAAGGCAATCGAGACTTTCCCCGGAGGAGGAGGAACAATTGTTCCTCCTTCACGCGCGCTTCTTCCGGAATCTCGACCGGGACGTCTTCCACGGGGACCTCAGGGAAAAGGACTGGGTCATCACCGTCTCGGATGGACAGGATCTTGTGGCGTTCACCACGATCCGGCTCTATCCGGAAACGGCGGACGGCCGTTCGGTGTTCATCCTCTTTTCCGGAGACACCATCGTTCATCCGGAATACTGGAGCCGCAACCTCCTTGTCCCTCCCTTCGGCGCTTTCGTTGCCAGGCTGATGGAGGAACGATCCGGGGAAGAAATCTACTGGTTTCTGATCACCAAGGGGCATCGGACCTTCATGATCCTGCCGGTGTTCTTCAAGCAATTCGTTCCGACGCTCGAAAACGATGTTCCGCAAGGGTGGAAGCGGATCCTGGACACCGTTGCCGGCCTCAGGTATCCCGATTGCTACGATCCGTACACAGGCATCGTTTCCCACTGCGGGCAGCGGGACTTCCTTACTCCGGAGCTGATCGAAGTCCCCGAATCACGAAGGGAGGGGCGGTGGGTACGCTTCTTCCTCGAGAAAAACCCCGGATATGTCCGTGGCGATGAGCTGTGCTGCCTGACCCAGATCAGCCGCGAGAACATCAGGCCGCTGGGATTGAGAATGCTCGAGTTCAAGGACTGCCTGTGGCGGGACTGAAGATCGGCCTAGTCCTTTCGACAAACGCGAGCTATCGCCGCGCGGTTGCGCGGGGACGACCCTACAGCAGCTGGGCTCCCGCGACACTCGCCGTCCTGGCGGCCCTGGTGCCCACCGAGCTGAAGGCGGAAGTGCGAACGTTTGACCTTGTCCGGCAGAAGATACCGGATGATCTGCCCAGCTGCGATCTGGTGGGAATCAGCGCAATCACCTGCGGGGCGCCCTTTGCCTACCAGCTGGCTGACGACCTGCGAAACCGCGGCGTGACCGTGGTTCTCGGGGGTGCCCACCCCACGGCCGTGCCCGAGGAGAGCCTCGCACATGCCGACGCAGTGGTCGTAGGATATGGCGAAAGGACGTGGCCGCGCCTGTTGAGAGATTTCGCGGAAGGCCGCCTGCAGCCTCTGTACCGTGATTTCGAGGATCCATTCACCTCTTCCGTTCCTTTCATGGATCGATCTCACCTCAAAGGGAAGGGTTATTTCTTCGACAGGGTCGTCGAGTTCTCGCGTGGCTGTCCCAACGGCTGCTCGTTCTGCTCCGTTGCCGGAATGAACAACGGACGGGTCTACTGCCGTGACCGTCGAGAGCTCATGGAGGAGCTCACGGCGCTGGGCAAGAGCGTTCTGTTCCTGGACAGCAACTTCACCGGGAATCCAGACCGTGTGCGGCCCCTGTGGGAAGGCCTCCGGGATGCACGGATCCGCTGGTACTGCGCTGCGTCGCTGCGCTTCGCCTCGGACCCCGAGCTGGTGGATCTCGCCGCCGTCTGCGGATGCCGGGGCGTGCTCATCGGATTCGAAAGCATCAACGAGGCGTCTCTCCGCTCGAGCCGCAAATCCTTCAACCATCCACGAGAATACTCGGAGGCGGTAGCCCGGCTCCATCGCCGCGGAATCCCTGTCCTCGGGTGCTTCGTCTTTGGCCTGGACGGGGACGGCGCCGACGTGTTCGAACGGACGGTAGACTTCGTGAGCCGCGCCAAGGTCGATCTCGTCCGCTACGCCGTGGCGACGCCGTTTCCCGGGACCCCCCTGCACGAGCGCCTGCAGCGGGAAGGCCGGCTCATCTCGGGGAATTGGGAGGAATACGACACAGAGCACGTCGTGTTTCGGCCGCTGCGGATGACACCGGAGCAGCTCCGCGAGGGCCATCGCTGGGCGTACAGAGAGACATACAGGCTTTCCCGAATCCTGAGCCGCGTCCGCGCCCGGTCTTTGCCCCGGAGCCTCATTGCCAACCTCGGATTCCGCTCACTCGCTTATACCTTCGATGATCTGCAAGGAGAAACAGAATGAAAATCGCGTTGATCTTGCCCCGGGCGGGGATCTACCGTTACGGAACAGGGGCCTTCTCCCGCTTCATCCGATATTCCCCCATGACCCTTACCGTTCTGGCATCTCTCGTTCCTGAGGACCTGGGCGCCGGGATCGAGTTGTACGACGAAGGGGTGGAACAGGTTCCCCTGCGCACGATTCGTGCCGATATCGTCGGATTGACGGGAATCACCGGAGCCGTCCGCCGGACCTATGCGTATGCCGACTGGTTTCGCGGACGCGGGAGCTACGTGGTGATCGGCGGTGTTCATGCGACGCTGATGCCGGAAGAGGCCGCCCTTCACGCGGACACGGTGATCACTGGCCAGGCCCTCGAGACCTGGCCCCGTTTCCTCCGTGACTGGAGTGACGGCCGGCCCAAACCACGATACTCCCCCGGCGAGCGGACCGATTTCTCCCGCTTCAAGACTCCGGCGCGGCAGACCATGAGATTCAAGCCGTTCATCACGGTGAACAGTACCCAGGCCGTCTTCGGCTGCCCCAACAGCTGCGAGTTCTGCGTGACGCCGGTCGTCTGCAGGAAATACGAGATGAGACCCATCCCCCAGGTGATCTCGGACATAGCCGCGATGCAGGGAGGGTTCTTCACCTTTGTGGATCCGAGTCCCATCGAGAACGTCGGTTACGCGACAGACCTTTACCGCGCCATCATTCCTCTGAAGAAGATCTGGACCGGACTGGCCACCACTCGGTTGGTGCGGCACAAGGAACTCATGGACGTGATGGCTGCCAGTGGCTGCCAGGGGCTCCTGATCGGGTTCGAAAGCCTGTCCCAGAACGCAAATGACAATGTCCAGAAAGAGTTCAACCGGGTGGATGACTACTACCGATTGACGGCAGAGCTCCACGATCGAGGGATCGCCGTCATGGGGTGCTTTGTCCACGGACTGGACGGCGACGACGCGGGATGCTTCGATCGGACCCTCGACTTCGTCGAGAGGGCCAGCATCGACCTGCCCCGGTTCACGGTGGCGACACCCTTTCCCGGAACTCCGTATTTCCAGCGGTTGAAGGCCGATGGTCGGATTCTGACGGAGAATTGGTCCTTCTACGACGCGCAGCACGTCGTCTTCCGGCCCCTGAAGATGACGATTCACGATCTGGAGGAAGGCCACCACAGGGTCTGGAGAGAAGCCTATCGCTATCGCCGGATCATCGGACGGCTGGCTCGCAGCCGGTGCTTCCTGTCCTACTCCCCCCTGGCAAGTCTCGGCTACCGAAAGTACGGCCTCGCGCTGCCTCGCTTTGGCACGGAGGTGATGGAAAGGGACAATCTCCTGGATATTCGGGAAGGAACAGGAGGCACCAGGTGAAGAACTCCTCCCTGTTTCATCGCCGCATTGTGTATGCCGTTGACTACTGCCTGCCCTTTCCCCTGACGGTGCTGATGTTGTGGCTCTGGTGGGCGCGCACAGGCAGCGCTGCTTTCGCGGCATACACGATCGCCGCGGGCCTGCTCTTCGGGTACCTGGTCCCGGGAATAGGCACCAACCTCCTGGGACTGTGGAGGTTTTCCGGTCCCTGGATGGTGGGCAGCTATTATCTCCATCATGGGTTTCTCTACGCCCCTTATCTTTCCCTGGTCCTGTACGCCTGTTTCGGCGTTTGGGACACGCTGACCGTTGGCCAGGCAGTCACTTTGATTCTGTGCACAGGGCTTGTCCAAGGTCTGGTTTCAAGCCTCCACGATATCTGCGGAATAAGGGCCGGAATGATCCAGGTCTTCAATTCGAGGTCAGCTTCCGGAGCTTCGGCGGAAGAGATCGTCATGGGCTGGGGTCCGCTGGGGTTCGGCCTTTTCGGGGCCGTCTATGCCTTGTTCGGCGTTCTCGCGTACCGGTTCTACGTTTCGGAAGGCGCAGGCGGGTGGCTGTCCGTGGCCGCCTGGGCGTACGGTTGCGCCGGGGCCATGGGGCTCACCGGAATTCCTTACGTAATCAAAGAAAGAAGGTTCATCGGCGCCGGTTGTGCCGGGAACATGAGGAGGCGGCCATGAACGTGCTGATCGCCGTGGAGGGAACCGAAGGAGACATCCGTCCTCCTCTGGCGGTGGCAGGGGAACTTGCGCATCGGGGGCATCTAGTTCGGGCCTGCGTTCCCGAAGACTACGTGCCGTACTACCGTGATCTGGGGATCGGGGCCCAGCCCATGGGCATCACGACAGGAGATTTCTTCAGGCGATGCGGGGACAGTCTTGGAAAACCTCTGCAGTACTTGCGGACGATCCGGCGGATTTTTGCCCCCTACCTGGAGCAACAATTCGACACGCTGCTGGCCCACGCCGATTGGGCAGATGTGATCCTCGCCGCAGGGTTCATTTTCGCCGCAGGTACCGTGGCCGAAAAGAGCCGCCGCCCGATGGCCCACATTGTCCACGCGCCCGTCTACTTGGGCTCTTCAACGATTCCTCCCGCCTGCATCCGCTTCTTCGGCCTGCCAAGGTTCGTCAACAAGGGCCTTTGGAATGCATTCCAGCGGTGGATGGACCGGATAGTCCTGGAACAGATCAATCGACGGCGTTCGTCACTGGGGCTGCGTGCCCTGGCCTCGACCAAGGAACATCTCCTGGCACCCATGGTGTTGGCAATGGACCGAGAGCTGGCGCCAATGCCCAGCGACAGCCGGCTGCGTGGATTTGTCCAAACCTCCTATCCCTGGATCGACGACCTTCGCGGACTGCCGCCTCGACTCGAACGCTTCCTTGAAGAAGGTCCTCCGCCCGTTTTCTTCACGTTCGGCAGTGTGCCGGATGCTCAACGTGTGCGCACAATGGAAATGCTCAGTCGGACAGCGGAGCGAATCGGCTGCCGGATGGTGATTCAGCAGCCCTCAAAGGAGGACTGCCCGGATCTGGGACCGAGGCTTCTGGCGATTCATCACCTGTCCCATGCAACGGCCTTTCCAAGGATGGCAGCCGTGGTACACCACGGCGGGGGCGGGACGTTTCACAGCGCCGCACGAGCGGGTGTGCCCCAAGTCACGGTGCCATACTTCTTCGACCAATACTACTCGGCTCACCGTATTGTCGTCCTGGGCCTGGGTCCCAAACCAATACTCCGTCGAAAATTGACAGCGAATCGGCTGGAGAAGGCGGTTCGCAGGGTTCTGGAAGACCCCGGTTACCGGATCCGATCTCGGAAGATGGCCGAGATGCTGAAAAGCCGAAACGGGGCTGCCGATGTCGCCGACCTGCTGGAAGCCCTCGTGCAAGGGAAGATCGGCGTGAAAGCTCCATGATCGACCCATGAGGTCATCCGCGGAAGAAGCCGTCGCATGCGCATCGCCATCATAGGCGCCGGATTGACAGGATGCACAGCCGCCCGGCTGCTGGCAGACCGCGGGCATCTGGTCACCATGTTCGAGGAGCAGCCTCGTATCGGAGGGCTGTGCGCGACAGGGCGCCTCGGAACGGTTGACTACTGCCTGTATGGGTCGCATGTCGTGCATACCGACGATGCGGCCGTCAAGGACTTCTTCCTGCGCTTCGCGCAATTCAACGGTTACATGCACTTCAAAGCGACGTTCGTGAACGGGAAGTACCTTCCCTATCCCGTCAGCTACGAGACGATCGACCAACTCCCCCAGAAAGATCGCATCCTCTGCGAGCTTTCCGGACGTCCGCGGGACCTCGACACCGGCAATTTCGAGACGTGCCTGATCTCGATGATGGGTCGGACACTGTACGAAATGTTCATCAGGAACTATACCATGAAGCTCTGGGGCGTAGATCCGAGACTGCTCGATGCCGACTGGGCGCCGCGGCGGATCGAGATCCGCGCCGACAACAGCGCAAGCTACTTCGGCAGCGAGTGGCAAGGGCTTCCCGTCGGCGGGTTCAGCCCGATGTTCCAGCGCATGATCGGGGGGATTCCGGTCCAACTCAACTGCGCAATTGCTTCGCTGCAGGAGGCAGTGGAGTTGAGCGCCGATCTGGTCATCTCCACGATTCCCCTCGATCGTCTTCTGTCCTATCGGCACGGTCGGCTGGTCTACCGCGGCATCCGCCAGGAGGTGACCCTGGAAGACTCCTGGCCTGACGATCGCTTCGGAGACATCAACTTCCCGAATGACCAGGCCTACATCCGCAAGACCAACTTCACGCTCTGCAGCAAGGCGTCACGCGCGCAGGGCCTGGTGATGGGATACGAGTTTCCCGTTGCCGAGGGGACGATGTACCCGGTGCTCAATGCGGCCAACAAGGCGCGACTGCGGCTCTACCTCGACGACCTCGTCAAGCAGGAACGAATCGTGAGCATCGGCCGGCTGGGGCTCTTCAAGTACTACGACATGGACGAAATCGTCGCGTGGTGCATTCGCAACTGCGAGGCACTGGAGTCTTTCGCCGGGCAGACCGAAGTCTGGCGGAGGGAGTTCTACCAGGGAGCGTGACCATGGTGCGATTCCGCGTTGACCTGTCACGGCCATTCCCGACGATCTGCGGTGGGCACGGGCAGGGGGATGCTCCGTGTTGATCGATGGACGCGGCCGCGCTGCTGGAGCGCTATCGCCGTGCGGGACTCTCGTTCGCCAGCCTCAACGGCACGCTCATTATCATCATTCACGATCCGAACCACGGCACATGTCACATCGTGCGCGACCGAATCGGTGAATGCTGCGCATACTACATCGGGAGCCGTGTGTTCAACTATGTGCGGGATGCCGGCGCGCCCCTCTCGTGGCGCGGTACCCTGACCGGACCCGAGTGCACGTCCTGGAACGAGGTCTCCCAGGTTCCGCCGGCGCACATCCTCACGATCGACCTCGGCACCGGCGAACATCGTCTTGCGCGGTACTGGAATCCGTTACGGGCACGTTCAGATGGCGGGCCATGGCCCGAACGAATGGTAGGTTGTTATGATGACCGTCGGCGCCGGGAGGTTTGCCGATGGAGCTGCGCGTTGCGATGAGCGGGAGATGGTCGTATGCTGCTCTCCACCCCAACCCGGGAAAGCAGAAGGGGAGAGGGCAGGAGATGGCCTGTCATTCGGATGTGGCGCTGAGCGACCACGGTGATAGGTTTGGTCAGGCCACCTCCCGCGTTTGTACCATCAACATGTGTGCCCCTGTGGGACCACGAATAGTGGAATGGACGCAACGCACAACCACCAAGATATCCTATCCTCTTCGCTCTCCCATGGCAATGAGGAAGAGGAGGAGAGAATGATCGAGAGGGTACATGGGATCGACCGGCACAAGCAGTTCTCGACGATCAGCCTGCTGAATCGTCAGGGGGAGGAGGTGTAGTTTCCGGGGGCCTGCCGGGAGTTTGGGAAGTACGTGGAAGGTCTGGGACCAACGGACGCGGTGGTCCTGGAGGCCTCGACCGGGTCCTTCCAGTTCGCCACTACCCTCCTGTGCTGGCGGCACTCTGGATTCTCCGTGGACAACTCCGTACGCCTCGACGGCGACGACCACCATGCCCGACAGGCTACAGCGAAGTACGAATGGTCCTTGCGGGCGAAGCCCGCCCTTGCCATTCGAGCGGTACTCCGCACATCGCCCGAGCTCCCCTGTCGCTGCAGAAGCTCACCTACGACCGGCCCGGCGGAAAGGTCCTGTATCACACCGCCTTTAAGGAATACCCGACACACTATCCACGTACAACAGCTTCCGCCCAGCGTTCGCATCATCCGTGAGAAGCACGCCCTCGAGGGTCGGATACTGGGTGTGCTCGGGCACATGCGTAGGCGGAGCGGACTGCAGCTGATACTAGCCCTGCCGGAAGGCGGGACAGCTTCCGTCCCGGCGTCGTGGACGGATCTGGAAAGCCCGGCCGCCGCCGGGGTGAACCAGAACCACCGAGGTCGCACCCTCGGATCAGCGGCCGACTTGCTGCACACCCGTAGCGTTGTGGATGCTCTCTTGCGTCCGCTGGACAGCGAGCATTCGTGTCCAGCGGCGGAGGAGGGATCCAATGCAACTGGAGCTTCTGCAGTCGCCCGAGAGACCGCGGGTCTGGGAGCGTCTGAGTGCAGAGCATCGAGCGATGCTGATCAGGGCGCTTGCGCGCCTCCTGAGAAAAGCTGTCCATGCGGAGCCGAGGAGGGACACCAATGAGCGATAAGGTCACAGCCAGTCACCTCCGCCGCCTGGCGTACGTCTACATCCGCCAGTCGACCCTGAAACAGATGCAACGGAATCGTGAATCCGCGGCTCGTCAGTACGGACTCGTCGAGCGGGCGACACGGTTGGGCTGGAGAGCCGATCAGGTGCACACGATCGATGACGACCAGGGACTGTCCGGTTCGGGCACGGCACACCGCAAAGGCTTCGAGCTCATGGCATCGGAAGTGGCCCTCGGTCGCGCCGGGCTCATCCTGGCCATCGAAGTCTCGCGCCTGGCCCGCAACAACACCGACTGGTATCGGCTGCTGGACTTCTGCGGCATGACCGACACCCTCATCGGCGACGAAGACGGCCTGTACCATCCCGGTCTGTACAACGATCGGTTGCTGCTCGGGCTCAAGGGCACGATGTCGGAGGCGGAGTTGCACGTCATCCGAGCGCGCCTGAACGGAGGAATCTGGAGCAAGGCCGCGCGAGGACAGCTGCGCCGTGCCCTGCCCATCGGCTTCGTCTGGGGTCAGCAGGAAGGACAGATCCTGCTCGATCCCGACGAGGCCGTCCGCGGGGCAATCCGCGCCATCTTCCAGAGGTTCGCCGAGATCGGCTCCGTGCGCCAGGTGTGGATCTGGCTGTGCGCGCAGAAGCTGCGGCTGCCCAACCACCGCTTCCTGGGCGCCCCGCTGCGATGGATCCCGCTCAGCTACCACGCGGTGCGCAGCATTCTGGACAATCCCATCTATGCCGGAGTATACCGCTACGGCAGGACGCGCCAGGAGCGCTGCATCGACCAGGGCGGTCGGCTGTCCATCCGCAAGCGGGTCCTTCCTCCCTCGGAATGGCAGGTGGTGATCCCCGATCACCACGAAGGGTACATCGACGCGGAGACCTATGAGATGAACCGGCGCCGCATCAGTTCCAACGCACGGGTCGAGCGCCAGCAAGCCGGAGGCGCCCTCCGGGAGGGAGCGGCGCTGCTGCAGGGACTGGCGCGCTGTGGACGGTGCGGGCGGAAGCTGAAAGTAGTCTACCAGGGACCGAGCGGCTCGCCGGCCT
>Ga0187850_10004837_pt1 | contig 10483 bp, 10 predicted proteins | sample June2016WEW_4_15_FD_132436 | JGI IMG/M metagenome (GOLD analysis project Ga0187850, IMG submission 132436) | Peatland microbial communities from SPRUCE experiment site at the Marcell Experimental Forest, Minnesota, USA - June2016WEW_4_150 | ecosystem: Environmental > Terrestrial > Soil >... | reverse complement strand
TCCTGCTGCTGGAATCGGCCATGGACCGCAAGCGGCTGGTGGGCCTGGACCAGTACCTCCCCATGCTGGACCGCATCGCCAGGAACGAAAGCTACATGCACACCGCGCGGGCGCGGGCGGCCGAGATCGCCGAGGCCATTCGCAATCCCAAACCATGAGATGGCTTCTGCTGCTTGCGGCGCTCTCCGGTGTCTGCCTGGCCCAGGGGCAGGAACAGGCGGACCTGGAAAAGGCGCTTTCGGAAGCCGGCTCCAGCCCGCTCGAGTACCTGCGCGCCATCGAGAAGCACCTGGAGAAGTACCCGGATTCGGCCCGCCGGGCGGAGCTCGAGCGCGCCGCGGCCCGGGCCGCCATCGAGGCCCGCGACGACCAGCGCATCATCCTGTACGGCGAGCGCGTGCTGGCGCGCCAGCCGGACGACCTGCAAATCCTGGGACAGGTCACCCGCGCGCTGCTCGCCGGCGGCTCCAGGGAGACTTCCGAGCGCGCCCTCAAGTATGCGCGCCGGTACGAAGAGCTGGTCCGGCAGATGCAGAAGGACAACGCGCGCGCCGGGGTGCCCTCTGGGCCCAGCGCCGCCCAATGGCGCAACCAAACTGATCGCGGCATGGGACGCGCCCTCTGCGATGAGGCGCGCGCCACCGGCAACCTGGGCCGCCTGGACGAAGCCCTGGCGCTGGCCCGGCGCGCATTTGAGACTTACCCCAATGCGGATTCCGCCCGCGAGATCGCCCGCTGGTGCGAGCGCCTCGGAAGGCCGGAAGAAGCGGCCCGCCACCTGGCCGATGCCTTCACCATCCCCGACCCGCGCTCGACCGATGCCGACCGCGCCCGCGACCGCGGTCGCATGGGCGAGCTCTATCGCCAGGCCAAAGGCTCAGAAGACGGCCTCGGCGACTTGCTGCTCCAGGCCTACGACCGCAACCTCTCCCTGATTCACACGCGCGAGCTGAGCATGCGACAGAACGATCCCAATGCCCAGCTCACCGACCCGATGGAGTTCACCCTTACCGGCCTCGACGGCCAGAAGCTGAGCATGGCAAGCCTCAAGGGCAAGGTGATAGTGTTCGACTTCTGGGCCACCTGGTGCGAACCGTGCCGCGGGCAGCACCCCCTCTACGAGCAAGTCAAGCAGCGTTTCAAGGACAATCCCGGCGTGGTGTTCCTGTCGATCGACACGGACGAAGACCGGGAGCCGGTAAGGCCCTTCCTCGAAGAGGAGAAATGGCGCGACAAGGTGTACTTCGAGGACGGGCTTTCGCGGGCGCTTCGGATCACTTCGATTCCGACCACCATCGTCATCGAGAAAGGCGGCCGGGTTTTCAGCCGCATGAATGGCTACGTGCCCGAGCGGTTTGTGGACCTGCTGACCGGCCGCATCCGCGACGCGCTGGGGCAGTGAAGTGGGGCAGCCAATCTTGGCTGCAGCCGCCTTTCAGGCGGCAGAGCCCGCTGAAAGCGGCCTCGCAGGCTGAATAGCCCGCCCCACCTCACATCTTCAACATCCGGATGCTCCCGTTGGACGTGCTCAGGTCGATCAACGGGCCGCCGTTTCCGATGGCGCCTTCCATGCGGTTCTTGCTGAATTCGCCCTGCATCCTGATTTCGAAGTCGGAGGAGATGGACGAGTTGCTGGTCCGCGCGATCACGTGGGCGTTCACCTGGTAAGGCATGTGCAGCGTGATCCCGCTGTTGCTGGTGCTCACGCGGATATCGTTGTCGAAGTTCGCCGGCAGACTCAGCTCGACGCTGCCGTTCATGGTCTCCAGGCGCACCGGCCGGCCCGCCGGAACTTTCTCGAGCCTGGCGTGGATGCTGCTGTTCGAAGTCTCGGCTTCCAGCGCGCCGCGCAGCCCCTCCGCGCGGATGTGGCCGTTCGAGCTATGGGCCTTGACGTCGCCGTCGATGTCGATCAGCTCGACGGGGCCGTTGCTGGTCTGGGCGTCCAGGCTGCCGCGCAGCGCCTGCACGCGGATCTCTCCATTCGAGGTTCGCAGCCGCGCGGGGCCGCTGCCATCCACCGTGCGGATGGAACCGTTGGAGGTGAAAATGCGGTCCACATACGCCGCGCGGGGGATCTTGATGACGAATCGCGCTCCCAGGTTGCCGCGGCGGTCCGAAGGGCGCGTTACGCGGATGGAGACCGAATCGGGGCTGTGGTCGATGCCGACTTTCAGCGTGTCGGCGGCTTCCTGGGTGGGGCCGTACTTGGCGCCGCTGATGTCCACGGTTTCCTGGTCCCAGCCGGAAACCTCGACGGACCCGTTAAAGGTCTCGACCGAAAGCCTCCCGCCGGATTTCAGGGGATAGGTGTAGTGAAAGTCCTGACGATACCGGTCAAACCCGCCGAAATCCTCGATATCGCAGGCTGCCAGGCAGAGCAGGGCGGCCGCCAGGACGGGAAGAAGGAGCTTCGCGCGCATGATTGCCCTCGATTCACAGGATACGCGACCGGCGCGCGGTTTGTTCCGTTATAGTCGAGCAAGCGGCGGCGCACTGGAGTACAATCGTGCTGATATGACACCTGAAAACACACCGGCGCTGGAACCGCAACCGGCGGGAATGGGCGAATTCTCGCGGCTAAGCGGCGTCTTTTTCGAACCGAGAGCAGCCTTTGCAGATATCGCGGAGCGGCCGCGCTTCTGGGTTCCACTGATCCTGATGATTGTGGCTAGCCTCGCCTACACCATCACCATCTCACAGCGTATCGGCTGGGACCGGGTGGTGCAGCACCAGCTCGAGTCGCGCATGGCGCAGATGTCGGAGCAACAGCGTGAGGCTGTCTCGAGGACCATGGACATCCAAGTCAAGATGGCGTCCATCTTTGGTTATGTGGGAGGGGCCATTGGGGTGCCGATTTACTATCTGATTGTGGGAGGCATCCTGCTGGGGATCGTGCGCGGGATTATGTCCGTGCCCGTAAGGTTCAAGCAGGCGTTCACGATCATGTGCTATGCCAGCTTGCCGGGTCTCATATTCACGGTGCTGGCGATCGCGGTGATGTTCCTGAAGAATCCGGACGATTTCGACATGCGGAACCCTCTTCCGTTCTTCAACTTGGGCGGCTTCATGGACCCGCAGAGCCCCTTGAAGTTCCTCCACTCGGTTGCCAGTTCGCTCGACGTGTTTGCGATCTGGACGATCTTGCTGGTGGCCGCGGGACTGAAGTCCGCCGGCGGGAAGAAGCTCTCGTTCGGCGGCTCGCTGATGGCGGTGGCGGTGCCGTGGGCGATTTGGGTGTTGCTTCGCGCGTCGCTGGCGAGCAGATTTAGCTAGGCCGCACGTTCTTGGACGAAGTCAAGCTCGCCGCACGATAGCGCTGTCGTCGGCCTGGGGAGTGGCTGAGAACCACCAGTTCCGGTGCTTTGTAGTCACCCATGCGCCGTCGGTCCGATGCTCAAGCGCGTCTAGAACCGGCATTTTGAAGGATTTCCCATTTGGTAATCGGAGTGCTAGAGGTTGAAGTGCGTTTTGAGTTGCATCTCGACCAAGGCGAAACAAGACGAGCGACGATGTCGGGCCGGCTGCCGTTGAATCCGGCACCGTCCCCGTAGAGAAATAACAACGCGGAAACGCGGCAGCGTCGTGTACACCTGCTAATCCGATCAGGTGTATACTTCCAGCTACACAACAAGTAGAAGCCCGGTCTCCGAGTCAGTAGCCGCAGGCCGGAGGCGGAATGCTCCGGAGGAACCATTCGCAGGCTCCTCTCGTTGGGGGACCGGTCATTTTCCCTGGCAGATGAAAGGAGAAAGATCATGTCCAATGCGGACTCCAGCGTGGGCGCAGAGCTTGGCAAGAAGGGAATTCGGTTTACGGTCACTATTGTCGGGTTGCTGCTCTTGAAAAGTCTAGTCGGCGCGCTTCCTATGCTAAGAAACGCCCCGGCGATCGGGAGCACCTTCCTATCCCCTCTGGTTCTGGCCAACGCTATCGTAAACACCCTCATACTGATTGCGATCATCAGTTTCGGTCTCGCAGTGAGCCGGGCTCTCCGCGTCTCCTACCCACGCGTGCCGGATCTGAGTTCGGCGGTGCTACTGGCGGTTGTCTTTTTGGCTGTGGTGATTGCCTATAGCGTCTGCCAACTGCCTGTCGCATGCGTCGTTATCTCCCCGCAGGATGCGTTCGCCCCCCAGACGGGAGGGGCACCCGGAGACTTTTCCGGGCCGTTAGGAGACATGGTGCGTCAACTCGGCGGTGGGATGTCAGGACAGCTCGGAGAGATACTCAAGAACAGCCCCGGCGCTACGTTGGAGGCCTACCAGAAGTTGGCAGTGGCGAAGCTTCGGCAGCCCCCTGACCTCTATGGTTGGATTTTCCTCGTCCTCTCCATCGTTCCCGTAGTGGGGATCGTCGTCCTCGGCTCCAGAAACCTGGATGCCATCAGCGATCTGCTGTTCCACAAGGCAAAGGCAGCAACCGCTGGCTTGCAGCCAAGCAACGAGGGTAGAGGCTCGGAGGCACATCGCGGTTCCGCCGGTACCCCGGGGGTTCCTGGGGGCAGAGAATTGTCCTCCGAAGATATGGACAAGCTTGTTCGGCTGAAGGCCCTTCTGGACCAGGGCGCGATCGCGCAAGCGGATTTTGACGCGCAGAAGAAGAGGCTTTTGCAGGAACCCATAGTTGCGGAGGAACCAGCCGAACTCCAAAGGCTGAAACAACTGCTCGACGCGGGGGCGTTGACAAAGGAGGAGTATGAGGCGCAAAAACAGCGTTTTCTGGCGCGATTGTGACCCCTTGGCGGGGCGTCACGCCCTCTTCCTAGTTGCCCTAATCAGCCTGGTTACCTGGCGGCCTGCCCCGGTGCTCGGTCAGAGTGGCAAAATGGAAATCCTGGTATATACTTGTGCTGGAAGGTGGTTAGCCGTGTTGCGGATATTGTTCCCTGTTTTGTTCATGTTCCCGGCCTTCGCGCAGAATACCATGGACTGCAAATGCCGCCAGGTCGAGGGGCGAGAGTACATGTGCAAGTGCATGGCTGCCGGGACGGGCACGATGCCCGCTTCACTCGATTTCACGGTGCCTGTTGGAAAATCCGCGTCTGCCGTTTCGACGCCATCAACCGCCGCCAAAACTGAAGCCGTGAAACCAGAGGCACAGGCGACGGGCACTCAGCCAGGCGGCACGCTGTTCGGAGCTGACTATTCTGGCGGCAACATTTACAGGTTCGGTCCCAGCGGCGTCGCCACGATTCTCGCTTCCGGCATCGTTGGCGGGGTTGGTTTGGCCTTCGACAGCCACGGCAACTTGTTCGTGGGCACGATTCAGCCGTCCAACATCTTCGGCAACACGGGCGCCATTTACAAGGTCACTTCCGGTGGTAGTGTTAGCGCGTTCGCTTCGGGAGTCGGTCCACGGGGCCTCGCCTTCGGCCCTAACGGCAACCTCTACGAGGCTGACTTCCCTAGCGGAAAGATTTACGAATTCACGCCTAGCGGCGGCCGGAGCGTCTTCGCCTCTGGCTTGCGTAATCCCACGCATCTGGCCTTCGATGGCACCGGTAACCTCTTCGTCGGTACTCGATACAGCGGGCAGATTTTCAAATTCGCACCCAACGGCGCGCAGAGCATATTTGCAACCACGCCAGCCGGGACGAATGGTCTGGGGGGCTTGGCGTTCGATACCAGCGGGAACCTCTTCGTAAGTTCCGGCGACGAAATCATTTACAGGTACAGTCCTGTCGGCGACGTGACCACCTTCGTTTCCGGGTTGGGCGGCGGCGACCTGGTCCTTGATAGCAGCGGCGACCTATTCGTGACCGGTGGCGGAGGAAAGGTCTACAGGATCACGCCAGCCGGTAACCAGAGCCTGTTCTCCTCCATGAGCATGAACGCCTTGGCGTATCTGCGAATGGTTGCGGCACCCGCACTTGCACCAGCGCGCCGAGCGCGTTGAGGGCTGCCGGGCCAGAAGGCGTGATTTTCGGAAGGGCACCGCATCGGCCCGTGCCGTCTCCCCATAATGGGCCTTCCGCCTTTGCCAAATCTCCTTAGCAAACTGGCCTCATACCAGTTCAAAATACCTCGACGTCGTAGGCGATCATCAAACTGTTCGGCGAATCTTCTACCCCCGACGCGGGGATCGAGGAACCTGATGGGGGTGCCTCCATCGAGTTTTGCGAAAAAGCGCTAAGGCCGCCAGATGGAAGGTGTTACGGCCTGGGCCCGGGGCCAGGTCGGGCGCGCGGCCGGGAGGCAGCATGCGGGCTACCTCGACCAGCAGGAGCGCGGGGGTGAAATCCAGGTTTTCGGGGTTGCTGTAGTGCTCGTCCCAGTTGGAGGGCACGTCACTCATTATCACCTGTCCGGGCGCCGAAACGCGTGAAAGTCGAAAAATCCGCAAGATGGGATTGGCTATTTGAGAGATTCGGGATAAGATAGTGTGACCCTCCCAGGGACTAATAAACTTGAGGAGAACCAGAATGGCGAAGAAGAAGCCCGCGAAGAAAGCAGCGAAGAAAGCAGCGAAGAAAGCACCCAAGAAGGCCGTCAAAAAGGCCGTGAAGAAGGCAGCCCCGAAAGCAGTCAAGAAAACGGCCAAGAAGCCGGCCGTGAAGAAGGCGGTCAAGAAGCCCGTCAAGAAGGCCGTGCAGAAGCCCGTCAAGAAGGCGGTGCAGAAGCCCGTCCAAAAGGTGGTCCCACAGGCCCCCGCGCCTGCGGCGCCTCCGGCTACGCCCCCTCCGGTGGCCGGTCCCCTAGAGGGCGGCGGCACACCTCCTCCCGCCCCAACCAGCTAAGAAGATCCGCCCGCGGGGTGCCCGCTGGGCCCTGCCCGGGAGGCGGCCGGTTCGTGAAGGCCCGGGGGGTACGCACCCTCGGGGCCTTCGCGCGGGCCGGGAACCTCTTTGAGCATCAGGTATGTGTGCGGTGATGCGAATCGTGGTGCTGGTAGGGCTGCCGGGCTCCGGGAAGTCCACGTACCTTGGGCAACTAGGAGTTACGGGACTTTCCTCGGATGCCATCCGTAGCCTGCTGGCGGATGACGAGACCGACCAGACCGTCCATGATCGCGTCTTCCAGACGCTGCGTTACCTGTTGTGGCAGCGGCTGGCGATCGGCCGGCCGGTGACCTATGTCGACGCCACCAACCTCACGGTGGAGGAGCGGCGGCCGTACATAGCGCTCGGCAAAGCGTACGGGTGCGACGTGGAGGCGGTGTTCTTCGACGTGCCCCTGGAAGTATGCCGCGAGCGGAATACGCGCCGGCATCGCGTGGTGCCCGAGGACGCCATGGCCAAGATGGCGGCGAAACTGGCGCCGCACGGCGTCGAGGAAGGCTTCCTGCGCGTGACAGCGATTACAGGCCGGGAGTCTTAATAACTTTTATCGCTAAAATCAGGGTGATTCCTGCGCGAGGGGCTGGACGCGGGGGCGCCCCTGGTGTAACAATGGGATCATGCCCGAGACCGTTATCATCATAGCCAGTGGAGACCTGCGTCTCGCCGCCAACCAGATGTGCTGGCCCGCGCAGGCCCGGGTCGAGGAAGCCGTCATGAACGCCATCCGCCGCGAGGGCCGTGACGTGCGCCGGGGGCATCCCTTTGACCCGGAAAAGGGCCACGGATTCATTGACAGCCAGAAGCGCGGGATGGAAGTTTTTCGCAATATTCAGCCGGAGGCGCCGCTGGTGGTGGTGGAAGCCGTCTGGCAATACACCCACCACGTTTTGCCTGGCCTCTACACCCACCGCGGGCCCATCCTCACGGTGGCGAATTGGAGCGGCGAATGGCCGGGGCTGGTGGGTATGCTCAACCTGAACGCCTCGCTCACCAAGGCCGGAGTGGCTTACAGCACGCTGTGGAGCGAGGATTTCACGGATGAATTCTTCCTCGGCGGGTTGCGCCGCTGGCTGGCGGGCGAGCCCGTCCGCCACGATCTCCGCCACGTGCATCCCCTCAAGGAGGTCCCCCTTCCGGCCAAGGCGGAAGAGATCGGGACCCGGTTGGCGCGGGCGCTGCGCCGCGACAAAGCCATCATGGGCATCTTCGACGAAGGCTGCATGGGAATGTACAACGCCATCATTCCCGACGAGCTGCTTCACCCCACCGGCGTGTTCAAGGAGCGGCTGAGCCAGTCGGCCCTCTTCGCCGAGATGCAGCAGGTGCCCGACCAAGAGGCGCGCGCCGTGCGCAAGTGGCTGGACCGCAAGGGAATGCGGTTCGCCACCGGCCCCAATCCGGAAACCGACCTGACCGACGACCAGATCCTGAGCCAGTGCAAAATGTACGTCGCGGCGCTGCGGATTGCGGACGATTTCGGTTGCGATGCGATCGGCATCCAGTATCAGCAGGGGCTCAAAGACCTGGCACCCGCGTCGGACCTGGCGGAGGGCCTGTTAAACAACGTGGACCGCCCGCCGGTGAAGGCGCGCGACGGTGGCCGCGTGCTCTATGAGGGCCGCGCGCTGCCGCACTTCAACGAAGTGGACGAATGCGCGGGCCTGGACGCGCTGGCGACTAACCGGATCTGGACCGAGCTGGGCTACGATCCGGAAACCACGCTGCACGATGTGCGCTACGGCGAGCGATACCAGGTGAACGGGCGCGGGGAGTTCGTCTGGCTGTTCGAGATTTCGGGCGCCGTGCCGCCGGCGCACCTCACCGGCGGATACGCCGGAGCTGTGAGCGAGCGCCAGCCGCCCATGTACTTCCGCTTGGGCGGCGGCGGCGTAAAAGGCGTGAGCAAGCCGGGCGAGATCGTTTGGAGCCGCATCTTCGTGGACGGCGGGCTCAAGGCCGACCTGGGGCGCGGCCGGGCCGTCGAGCTCCCGCCCGATGAGACCGAGCGGCGCTGGCGCGTCACCACGCCGCAGTGGCCCATGATGCACGCCGTGCTCTATGGCGTCACGCGCGACCAGTTGATGGCCCGGCACAAAGCCAACCACGTGTTGGTGGCGTACGCGCCCGATGCCCAGGCGGCCAACCTGGCGCTCGCGGCCAAGGCGGCCATGTTCCGCGAAATGGGGATCGAGGTCTCGGTCTGCGGGACGCTCGAGGCCTAAGCGCCACCACCCTGGATCGTGGCGCCTGCGCCCAGACGGGAGCGGGATCTCCGCGATTCCCCGCGCCATATCGGGATGCCGGTCATTTCTTGGGCGGCGCCGGCGGAGCAGGCGGCGGCTCGGGCACTTCGGTGAACTTGATTTCCGCGTCGGCGCTGAATAGTTTGAAGGGCTCGTAGCGGTACAGGTTTTCGGTCTTGAGCTGGCCGTCCACCAGGTGACGGTGGACCACCGACGCGGGCATCAGGAAGCCGTGGGCCGAAAGCCTGTAATCCACGGTGGCTTCGTCGCGGATCACGCGTGCTGCGTCCGGATGCTCGGCCCAGGCCTGAACCCGCAGCGGCAGGCCGTCGGATTTGCGGACGTAAAGCATGCCCTGCAAGGCCCTGCGCACCGCCACATTGCCGAAGAATTCGAGCTCTCCGCCGGCCGTGGAGGTTTGCCGCCACCGAAGCGCCAGCGCATCTTCGGCGCCCACGCGGCTTTCGCCGGCGGGCTTCAACTGCATGTTCTCCAGGCCGCGCTTGGTGAATGCCAGCAGAATCAGCCCATAGTCGGTGGCGACGTCGACCAGGCCGTGCCTGGCGAAATCCTCCAGCATGCGTTTGCGGATGCGATCGTCGGCGGACTGGATCCCCAGCGAGAGCGCATGCCGGGCGTGTTCCGCCGACTGGACCCGGCGGCCATCCACGGAGATCACCTGGCGGAATTCGACCAGATCGCGCGAATCCGTTTCCTTCAGCGTGCCGACGCTGTATTCGGAGATGATCTCGCGCACCACCAGCCGTGGCTTGGGCGTTTCCGTGGCAGCCTTTCCGGCTCGCGGCCGGAAGCGGGGAGGGCGTATCAGAGCGCGCTGCTCGAGGGTTTCCTGGGTCAGGGCCTTGGGAGCGTTCTGCTCGAGCACCTCGGCCTCCTCCGCGACGCGCTCCAGAATCTCAGCTTGGGTGGGCTGCTGCGCGGACGCCCGGGTGGTGAGAAGCATAGCCAGCAGCGCGGCCGGGATCATGTCCCTATTTTAATGCGGCCGGAGGATGGCTGCTGGCAAATCAATAAGTGGTTTATTTACAATCAGTTACATCGAAATCGATATCCCGGTCAAAAGTTCCGCGATCTTTTTCCTGCACGAGCACTTGCGCCGGCGGCCGGCCTCTGGTATTCTGAACGAGTCGCCGAATTGGGGATCTGAGGAGTATCATGCCTTCCGAAGCGCTTGCTGCGGAGAGGCGACTGTGGTATAAAAGGAAGAGATCCCCTGTAAGGAATGGTAACAAAACTCCGTGCGGGCCACCGCGCGGAGCGGAATACGGCCTTCCTGTTGGGTTCTTTTTAAAGTTCTAAAGTTTTTCAGCCGCAGGCGTCCGTGCGCGGAGGCCGCGGTTGGAACGGGTTTCGAGGCCTGCCGCCGGTTCCGGTATCGAAATACGCCGGGGAAGGCGCGCGCAGATCATTGACAATCTGGTTGGATGCAGTAAGGAAG
>Ga0187850_10004831_pt1 | contig 10493 bp, 7 predicted proteins | sample June2016WEW_4_15_FD_132436 | JGI IMG/M metagenome (GOLD analysis project Ga0187850, IMG submission 132436) | Peatland microbial communities from SPRUCE experiment site at the Marcell Experimental Forest, Minnesota, USA - June2016WEW_4_150 | ecosystem: Environmental > Terrestrial > Soil >... | reverse complement strand
CCATGTCCAGCTTCACCAACCCGGCGAGCTGCGACCGCATCGTCTTCGGCGTCATCAGTCACTTGAACCGCTCCTGGGAGAGAAAACCCCTCAAGGAATTTACACAAAATGCTTGACGCTACCGAGTTGGATGAACGTCTGGGATTCAGCGGGCTCATCGAGCAACACTTGACCGACTCTCGGGGAAAAAACACTTAAGACCGTATTTATCCTCCTGTGGAAAGACTCGGTTGCAGGTTGTGCTGGATGACTGTGATGGCCATGATGTCAAAAATCGCGCCGGGGTCGATGTATTTCACGTCCGTAAGCTCATCATACCGTCTGCGTTCGGCATAGGCGGCCTGAATCTGGCCGTTTACCCCGGTTGCTCGTTTACTGGGCGGCCATCCTCGAGGAACTGGTTCTCGGCGATGGTATAGACACCCAAAAACAGGATGCAAGCCAGGGTCGAGCACCCGCCTTCCTTGCGGCACTGCGGCAGGGTGCAGCGCATAGCGCCGCGCTACAGTGAAAGGCCGTCACCCATATCGATCTTTCTCAATAGGAGATTCCTCGTCGTCCCTCGGAAATCTCAAGCATAACGTCCGGTGCGGACGCATTCGTACGCGCCCGCGTGGCGGCTGGTATCCGCCCAGCAGGGTTCATTTCTTGACTGCCGGCTTGCCTTCTGCGTCGAGAAGGACCATTTCTCCCAGGTTTAGGTCGCGCACGCCAGACTCGATCTTCGATAGATCACCGACCAAGAGCAGTGTGGCGTTGCGGGGCGCCGCGTACTTCTGGGCAACGGCATTGACAGACTCGAGGGCGGCCTTTTGCAGTTCGTCAGGCTCCCGCTGCAGCTCCGACATAGGAAGTCCCACGACCCAGAGCCGAGTAATCTGCCCGGCCACGCGGCCCATCGATTCGAACTGCTGAGCGTAACCTCGAATGCGTTCATGTTTGGCGTCCGCGAGTTCCTTATCCGAAATCGGTTTTCCGCCCGCAATGAATTTCAGCTCTTTCTCGAACTCCACCACTGACTCCTTGGTCTTGTTGGTTTGCACGCCGCCGGCAGCTCTCCACATCCCGCACTTCGAGTAGGGGATCGGGAATGAGAAGACCCCGTAGGAGTAACCTTTCTCCTCACGCAGGTTCGTCCCCAGGCGGGCGCCTGCGGCGCCGCCCCAGACTTGATTGGCAAGGCTCAGTGTGTAGAAATCGGGTGCGCTGCGCGCGGGCCCCGGCAGGATCTCGGCGACCATGGTTTGCGCAGCATCCGGGCGATTCACCATGAACACCTTCCCCGGGCCTTCGGGATTTGGGGCCGGAATGGAAACGGCGGGAGGCGCGCCGCCGGACCAGGAACCAAAACTGCGCTGGGTCAGGTCCGTCACCTCCACGAGTGAAACTTCCCCGACGAAGATGAGCGCCGAGCCCCCGGGTTTCCAGTAGGTGTCGTGGAACCGAGCAAGGTCTTCCGGAGTGATCTTCTCGACTGTAGACGGGAAGCCTTCCGGGGCATGGCCATAGGGATGGCTCCGCCCAAAGGCCAGCGTCAACCCCACGCGCCACGCAATGGCGTAAGGTTGGTTTTCGGCTTGTGCCAGACCGTCAAGGTGCTTCTTCCTTTCCCGATCGACCTCGTCCTGCGGGAAACTGGGGTTGCGCGTGACGTCAGCAAGGATGGCGAGCGCCGGACCCAGGTTTCTCTTGAGCACTTCGAAATTCAGGGTTGAAGACTCGAGGTCGGCGGACCCTTCCAGCGACATTCCGAGATCCCCCACAGCATCGTCGATCTCCAGGGCCTTCCGCGTCTTCGTTCCTCTCTTCATGGTTTCCATCTCGAAGCTGGCGAGGCCTTCTTTGCCTGGCGGATCGTCCACGCTGCCGGCGCGAGTGACCAGGGTGACCGCGACCTTCGGCAAGTCTCTTCGCTCCACCACCAGAACCTCCATGCCATTGTCGAGCTTGGCGGATTTCACCTGGGGCGTCTGGAAGGGGCGGTCGGCCCCGAGTTCGGGTTGCTTCGAGCGGTCGATGCTCGCCGTCGTCTCACCTGACGAGGTTTCCGGATGGAAGCGCACGAGGACCCGGTGCCGCGTGTCCAGCCACTGGGCAACGACCTGGCGGACATCCTCGGGCGTCGCGGCGCGATGACGCTGGACATCGGCGGCGAACTTGTCGGGATCACCCAGGAAGGTGTTATAGGTGTTGAGCAGGTCAGCTTTGCCGCCAAAGCCGCCAATCCGTTCGAGACCGGTAATGTATTGAAATTCCCACTTCGTTTTGGCGCGGTTCAGTTCGTCGGGAGTGGGGCCGTCCTTAGCGAGGCGGGCGATCTCGTCAGTCACGGTCTGCTCGACCTGGGATAGCGAGGCGCCCGGCCGCGCGGTCGCCCAGATTATAAAAGCCCCAGCGATCTCCTCTGAATTCTGGAACGAGACGACGTCCGAGCAAAGCTGCTTGTCATACACCAGAGACTTGTTGAGGCGGGAGGAGAGTCCATCCGTGAGGATCAGCGACGTTAGATCGAGCTCTGCGTCTCCAGGGTCGAAATATGCAGGCCCTAGCCATGCGAAATAGGTGCGCTCCTGGGAAACATGATCCTTTGCCTCGATGATCTTTTCGGCGGCTAAGACCGGGATCCAGTGCTTGGGGCGGTCGAGCGCCGGCCCCGGAGGTATGGGGGCGTAGTATTTCTGCACCAAGCGCTTTGCCTCGGCCACGTCGAAGTCGCCGGTGATGGCGAGCGAGAGATTGTTCGGAGTGTAGTAGGTTTTGAAGAAGTCCTTGACGTCATCCACGCTCGCGGCGGTCAAGTCTTCGTGGCTGCCGATAACCGTGTGCGCGTAAGGATGCCCGTACGGAAACAGGTTTTCCTGCATCAACATGAACCAGCGGCCGTAAGGCTGGTTCTCGAGTCCCTGGCGGCGTTCGTTCTTTACGATGTCGCGCTCGTTATCCAGCTTCTCCTTGGTCAGAACATCGGTCAGCGTCGCCAAGCGATCGGATTCGAGCCAAAGAACGTATTCGAGACTGCCGGAAGGCACGGATTCGAAGTAATTCGTGCGATCCTCGCTCGTCGTGCCGTTAACGCCGCCCTCAAAAAGATTGGCTCCCGCCTTTTCGATAAAGGTGAAGTACTTGGCGTTGGCGTCCTTGGAGCCTTCAAACATCATGTGCTCGAAAAGGTGGGCGAATCCGGTGCGCCCCAGCCGTTCGTTCTTGGAGCCGACGTGATACCAATTGTTGACGTGCACCATCGGCAATTTGTGGTCCACGTGCAGGATCACCTGGAGGCCGTTGGGCAGGGTGTACTTTTCAAAGTCGACCTTGGGTACCTGGCTCGCCGCGGGCAAGCGAGCCCCGGACGGGTCCTGGGGCCGTCCGGGACGAGCGTTGAGAGCCAAGGCAATCGGGACGAGTAACATCCAGGAAAGTTGTGTTCTCCGTGACACGGTTCGGACCCTCCTTTGAAAAAGAGTTTTGCGCATTCTACCTCATTTGCCCGGAATTTCCGATTTACGCTTATCCTTCGCGTGAAAGCATACGCCGCTCCCCTTCTTGGGTCCAGTTCAGATCGCCATGGCTCCTTTCAGGTGGCATCGCGGCTCTTCGGGATGAACAGTCGGCGCTCACTCACCATCAGCTCGAACAACCTCGGGAAGTAGGGTTTGCTTGGGAAGCGAGCATACGGCGCAGTCCGCTTCCCCGCCAGTGGTCATCTCGTGTCTCGGTACGGCCCTGGAGCCAGTGGAGAGGACTTGCCGTCCATTTCTCCTCTGCCTCGATCTCCATCGCCCGCTTGCGGGATCGGCACCGGCTCAACAGTAACAGCCGCTCCTCCATCTCCGGGCTTTGGCCATGAGCCTTGCTCGACGTACCAACGCAATTCCGCTGCCGTTTTCCCACTGAATTCATCGCGTGCAATCACCTCCGCTTCCTGTCATGGCACCGCAACCTGGGTGCCCCGCAGTACCTCGATTGCCATCTTCTCGGAATTCTGGCGAAGCCTGCGCCTTGCCACGCGCAATGATTCCGGCACCAGGTCAAGCAATTGGTCGCGAAAGGGCGCCACGCCTCTTCCCTTCGAGGGTGGTCCCGCAGTACACGCAGTTCCCTGGCGTGGAACGCTTCTTTGCTTCCCGTGTGTCTCCAAAGAACGCAGGATCGCGGCAGCCGGCTGAGCAGTAGACTTTCATCTTTCCAGCAATCGTGTAGCGAAAAGTCTGATTCAGCAGCTTTCCGCAGCCATCGCACTTCTCGGTGATGTAGAGACCTTGCACACGGACGTAAGCGAGTTCGTGGGCGGATATTTCCATTCTGATCCTCAGCGGACACCTCCCGTCCGGCACATTTCAGCATGTGCGACGGACCTAGGAAGTCGCATGTTTTAGTTCAAATTGGAATGGAATCACTAGCGCGTTCGGTACAGTGCAAGCCCCCGCAACCAACATGGGGCTCAATTCCAGAATGGGAGTTGGGCCCCGTTCCTGTTATGTCCCGCGTCTCCGGCAAACCCTATTTCGTTTATGTCCTTTGGAGCCCTTCTGGACATCGCTTTTATACCGGCATCAGCGAAGATCCTCAGCACCGCACCGACCAGCACAACCAAGGAATTTCCAGATGGACAGCGCGCTATCGACCTTGGGAGTTTGCTCATGTCGAAAGGTTCAACACTTACACCGACGCCCGAAAGCGAGAACTGCAGCTCAAGGCACAGAAGCCTGTACAGGGGGTTCTTTCGGCTTGCCGGCCTTGGCCCCGCACTCTTCGCCCGCAATCCCAGGGGCTCATAATCCCGCTTTGCGGGATCGATGGTCCCACTCGGCGGGATCCAGCCCCCGCAACCAAAGCCTTCGGATTTCCCGCGTTTCCGAAACCCCTTAACTTCATACGCACCCTGCGGAGTCCTCAAGAGTCTGTGTGGAAAACCTGTATTGCGGTTGTTTTCGTAGAGGCGGGCGGAACGCGTCCCGACAGCGTCGGGAGCCTGGCATCGTGCCCTCCATAACCTATGCCTGCCTAAAGGCGGCCTCTACGTCCACCTGGCCGAGTTTTTGCACAAACTCCTCAAGGCTGACGCTTCTACCGCTTGAGTCGGCGAGCCAATTGGGACAAAATAGTCGCCCCAGCAAGAGAAAAGAATTTGTAGGAGCCTATGATGAAAAGATATCGAGGGAGTGGGCTGCTGCTCGGCGGGTTGCTGATCGCGACGCAGCTTGTGCGGGCAGACCAGCCGAAGCTCCCGCGGGTGGAATTCACGGATCAAAAGCTGAGTAACGGCCTGCGCGTGATCATCGCCATGGATCGCACGGCGCCGGTCTTTGGTGTGGCGGTCACTTATAACGTGGGATCGCGCAACGAGCGGCCGGGCCGCACGGGTTTTGCCCATTTGTTCGAGCACATGATGTTCGAGGGCTCGGAGAACGTGGGCAAGGGCGAGCACTTCATCCTGGTCTTTAACAACGGCGGCAATATGAACGGCACGACCAACAGGGATCGCACCAACTACTTCGAGGCGCTGCCCAAGAACCAGTTGGACCTGGCCTTGTTTCTGGAAAGCGACCGCATGCGCTCCCTGGCCGTCAACCAATCCAATCTCGACAACCAGCGCAATGCGGTGCAGGAAGAGCGCCGGCTGGGCATAGACAACCAGCCCTACGGCCACGCTTACCTGGACATCTTCAACCTCGCTTACGACAACTTCGCCTACAAGCATTCCACGATTGGCGAGATGGCCGACCTGAACGCGGCTTCGGTGGACGACGTGAAGGACTTCTTCCGCATCTACTACGCACCGAACAACGCTGTGCTGACGCTGGTGGGTGATCTTGACCTCGCCGGGACGCTGGAAAAAGTGCAGAAGTATTTCGGCAACATCCCGTCTCAGCCGGCGCCTCCGCCTGTGGACATGACGGAGCCCCCGCACTATGGCCAGCGCAACGAAACCATCATGGACCCGCTGGCGCGTACCCCTCTGGTGTTGATGGCCTACCACATTCCGGCGGGCAACACGCCGGACAACTACGCCATGCAGGTCCTGGCGAATGTGCTCGGCCAGGGTGAAAGCTCCCGGCTCTATCAGCATCTTGTGAAGGAGAAGCAATTCGCCACGCAGGTCTTTATGCAGGCAGATGCGCGCCGCGGCCCCAGCCTGCTCTACCTCTATGCCTTCCTGCGGCCAGGCGTGAAGCCGGAGGATTGCGCAAAGGCCATTCAAGATGACATCGCCGCCGTACGGAATGACGGCATCACCGCGTCGGAACTCGACAAGGCGCGCATTCAATTCCTACGGCAGCAGATTCAGGCCCGGCAAACTGATCTCGGCACCGCCATGCAGATTGGCCAGCACACGGTTTACTTCGATGATCCGAACCTGATCAATACCATCGTGGACAAGTTTGATGCCGTCACCGCCGACCAGGTGAAGGAGGCTGCCCTGAAGTACCTGGTTCCGGAGCAACTCGCGGTAGTCATAGACCTGCCGGCCGCGCCGAAGGGCAAGGCGGCGCAAGCTCAACAGGAGGGAAAATAATCATGACCGCAAAGAATAGGCTTTCCATCTCCTTTCTGGTGACGCTCGCGGCCGCGATGGTGGCGGCCCTGCCCGCCTTCCCGCAAGAGCAGCACGGCGCCGAGCTCTCCAAGGTGGCCCGCCTGAATCGTGCCCCGGTGAGCAATGAAATCCTCCAGGTGCATCTGCCCAGGCCGGTGGTGACCAAGCTTCCCAACGGACTGACCGTTCTGGTGATCGAGCAGCATAAGTTGCCGACGGTCAACTTCCTGCTCTGGATCGGAACCGGCGACATGTCAGACCCGCAGGATATGCCGGGCTTGGCCAGCTTCACCGCGGAGATGTCGCGGGAGGGCACCACGCACCGGACGAGCGGGCAATTGGCGGCGGATGTCGACAACATCGGCGCCTCGCTGAATACATCTTCGGGATTCGGGTCCACGAATTCTTCGGTGAGCGCTTCAGGTCTCGCACCCAGCGCCGGCCAGATTCTGGAATTGATGAGCGACGTCGTGCTGAATCCCACCTTCCCCAGCGACGAACTGGAGAAGTACAAGCAGCGGCGACTCTCGCAGCTCGAGCAGGAGCGCTCCCAGCCGTTCAGGCTGGCCGAGGAGAGATTCCGCCAGGCGCTCTACCAGGACTTCCCTGCTTCGGTCACGTTGCCCACACCGGAATCCATCAAGGCCGCCACGCCAGAGCGCTTGAAGGAGTTTCATGACCATTACTACGTTCCTGGCAACGCCATTCTGGGCGTGGTTGGTGACGTCAAACCGGACGAGATCATGGGGCTCATCCGGAAAAGCTTTGGCGATTGGAAGGGGCCGCCGGCGCCGAAGCCGGATTGGAGTCACCTACCGCCGCCGGCTCCCGCCAAGATTTCCCTCGTGGACCGACCCGACTCCGTGCAAGCGAACATCATAGCGGGGGACTACGGCGCGCGGCGCACCGATCCGGACTACACAGCGCTTTATGTGATGAACCGGGTGCTGGGCGGCGGCCCGCAGGCGCGGCTGTTTCTGAACCTGCGTGAGGTCCACGGTTACACCTACGGAGCTTACAGCGGCGTGGGCGACGACAAATACCGTGAAGCCTGGTCCGCCAACACCGAGGTGCGCAACGCCGTGACCGACGGCTCCCTGGAGCAGTTGATGGCGGAGTTCAAGCGCATCCGCGATCAGAAGGTACCGGAGAGCGAACTCGACGAAGCGCGCCATTCGATCGTAGCGAACTTCGCCTTGTCCCTGGAGCAGCAACAGCAACTGCTGCATCGCTGGATGCTGGTCCAGGACTACGGCCTGCCCATGGACTACTGGGACCGCTACCCGGTGGAAGTGGCCCACACCACTCCGGAGGCCGTTCAGGCGGCGGCCCGGAAGTACGTAGACCTTGACCATCTGCAAATCGTGTGCGTGGGTGATCCCAAGCAACCCGGCAATGATCAGAAGCAGTCCATCCGGGATGTTTTGGCAAAATACGGCGCGGTGGAGGTTTACGACACGAACGGCAAGGAGGAGTGAGAGGGCTCGTCCTCTCCGGTCCAGCCGGCCAAGCGAAAGAGCCTCAGGCAGCGTTGCGCGGGAGCGCGGGTTGGCGCAGAGCTGAACAAAAGGGCTGATGCACCAGCCCGCCGTGTGCTTGTCAGCGACCCGCTGAATGCCAACTCGGGAGGGCCGAGCCCTCCCCTAGCACGGACTTGGCGTGGGCGCGCAAAACGCTCCTGTATCAAAACCCCACGCATTCCCCCCGGGCCAGGACCCCGGCGCCCCCTCGACGATATGTCGGGGGAAAAAGATCAAGGACTATCCGCTTCCTGCGCACACCGAACCCCGTTGCCGTTGCTCCTGGCGCCGGGGACGCCCCTGTCGCGGCCCGAAACGCGAACGTCTCCGGGATCGTTGACCCAGGACCCGCCGCGCAGAACGCGCCCCTGACCACTCGTGGCCCCGGAAGGGTCTTGAGACGGGCTATGCTGATAGTAGTTCTCATCGTACCAGTCGTTCACCCATTCCGACACGTTCCCGAGTACATCGAACAGCCCGAAACTATTGGGGCGCTTTCCAGCAACCTCGTGCGTTTGGCTCCCGCTGTTATTGCGATACCATGCGATCTCGTCAATCTTGCCGTAACGCGCCTCTGCGCTGCCGCCGCGCCCCGCGTATTCCCACTCCGCTTCGCTGGGCAGGCGCCCTCCTGCCCAGCTACAGAAATCGTGCGCCTCGTCCCAAGTCACATTCACAATCGGCATGGCGTCAGTCGCCCAGCGCCCGTTAAAGTCCGGAGCCGGTGGCATTTTCCGCTTTGCAGCCTTTACAAAGCGTTTGTAAGCGCCCACCGTAACTTCCGTCTGCCCCATCCAAAAACCTTTGGTGATGGTCACTTGGTGCGCGGGCTTTTCCCCGTTATCGCACTCGTTGTCTCCCGGCGAGCAGCCCATCATGAACGTCCCCGGCGGGATCCAGGTATATTTGAGTCCGTCTTTCGGATTCTCCCGCACTGTGCCGGCACCAGGTACATCGACAGGCACTACGTCGACAGGCGTCTCCGCTCCGGCAGCGACTGTGACGGTCCGCGCATCCAGCAATTTCATCGCAGCATCCTTTGAAAGCGGGTGGGTGGTGTTTTGCGCGCCCCCCTCGAGCGGCAGCAACGTCGCACAGAGCACCAGAACCGAAACCAGAATCTGTACAACACCTGGGGATTTAGCCATCCGGATCGATCCTCCTCCCGGTCTGTGACTGCAATCTCAAGGCGCGGCCATTGCGCTAATGAGGCACAGAACTCCCCGCCGCCTTGGCATTCTTGGCCTTCTGTATCTTCTGACGAGGCTGCGCGTCACCCGGGTCGGCACCCAGACCCGTCTGGCAGGCAGCGACCACGCCATCGTACTCGCTAGCTTATTTCTTGAACGCTATCATTCGGCCAGAACGAGGCTATCTTTTGGCCATCATGTGCGATTAGGGGTGAGGCTTCTGGTAGAATTGACGGGTTGAGAGTCGGCTCCTTCGGACAAGAAGATCGTTATCGGCGCGTAAGCGCGCGGTGATGAAATGCTTTCTTTCTTCCTCAAGACCAGCCGCACCCACCTTCTCCTCGGGGCCGGAGTGATTGTCGTGATTGTGGCCCTGATTGACTGGCGCGTTGACCTGAATGTTGCTTTCGGCTTCCTTTATCTCTTCCCCATGCTCATGGTGGGCAGTTGCCTTTCACGCTGGCAACTGGCAATGCTGGCTGCAGGTTGCACTTTCCTGGCCGAGTGGCTTGGTCCCGCCCCCTGGACACCCAACGCCGGAATTCCGGGCGATATCTTCATGTTCACCGCGTTCTTTGGGACGGGGCTTTTTGCCCACGAGTCGGCCATAAACCGGACGCTCGCGGCGCGACACGCTCGGGAGATCGAGCAGGAGGTTGAGTTGCGGCGCGACGCCGAACACCAGTTGAAGGTCCTCATCGAAAGCAGTCCCGCAGCCATCCTGACCCTGGATTCGGTGGGCAAAATCCTGATGGCCAATCGGGCTGCTCATGCCTTGCTGGGCTTCGAGCCGGAGACTTTACCCGGTTGGTCCATCAAGCCCTTCCTGCCTCCCCTGGCCAGTGTCCCACCCGCTGATGAGTCCATGCCGGGCTTCCGCACCGCAATGCAGTGCCATGGCCGGCGTCGAGACGGCGACGTATTTCTCGCCGATGTGTGGTTTTCGACCTACAAGACGCGGTCGGGACCGAGGTTGGCGGCCATGCTGGTCGATAGCTCTGAAGACCTGCGTGCGCGGGAGGAGTTCAGCCTCCATCAACTTCTCGCCGGTTCGCGCTTGGTAGTGGGCGCCGTCACACACGAGATCCGCAACGTCTGTGGCGCTATCTCTGTCGTCTACGCGAATCTCTCCCGGAAGAACGTGCTCGCGCAAAACGAGGACTTTCGAGCGCTTGGAAACCTGGTGGAAGGTCTGGGCAGAATTGCTACTCTCGAACTACGCCAGCGCACAGGAAGTCAAGAGCT
>Ga0187850_10004824_pt1 | contig 10509 bp, 8 predicted proteins | sample June2016WEW_4_15_FD_132436 | JGI IMG/M metagenome (GOLD analysis project Ga0187850, IMG submission 132436) | Peatland microbial communities from SPRUCE experiment site at the Marcell Experimental Forest, Minnesota, USA - June2016WEW_4_150 | ecosystem: Environmental > Terrestrial > Soil >... | reverse complement strand
GATTCCCTGAACCTCATACGAACCAAAGAGATAATCAAAGAATACGGTTATCCCGGCAAATCGTTGGTGGGAGATCAGAGTTCGACCGCCTGGCTCGTGATCCAGCATGCTGACTTGAAAACACAGGAAGAGTACTTACCGCTCCTGGAGGATGCTGCAAACAAAGGGGAGCTTAGCAAGTCCTCATTGGCTTTATTGCTCGACCGGGTAAAAATGAGAAAAGGGGAAAAGCAGATATACGGATCGCAGATTCAAATGAAGAACGGGAAATACGAACTCTATCCGATAGAAGACGAGCCGAACGTTAATAAACGAAGAGCCGAAATGGGACTTGGCTCATTGGAAGAGTACGTGAAGCATTGGGGCATCGAGTACAAGGTACCGACGGAGAAAAAACAATAACGATGGTGTGTGTAACTTTGCACAAGTCCTTTTCGTCACCGATGGTAATCGAAAAAGGTAGGACCATTCACAATGACATCAGCTTGTTCCCATATTGATCGTTCAATCCTTCTATGGCTTGTTTCACTTTCTCTTTCTTGTTTTGCCGCTATGGCTCAGGAAGTGAAAAGGACGCTGATCCAAAGAGACATGAGAACGGGCAGGGATTCCGTAGTCCAGTGGTTCGGGACCCCAAATGTACCATTTGACACGGCGAAGGCTGAGCGCAATTGGACAAGACTGAAAAAGGGGCTCTCGGAAGGCGAGGTCAGAAAACTCCTCGGGAGGTCTGCCAGACTGGAGATGGATTCTGAAAACGCTTTGGATTACTGGTGGTATGGCCGTCGGGCAGTTGCCTTCAGCACGCTGAAGAGATCGGTCTCTTTCTGGGACAGGTAACGCCGCGTTTTTGTTAAATCACATAGCAGTGTTTCGCTTCCGGTGATCGGATGCAGACCACTCCTACTTTCCAATTATCAATTGCCAATTCACCATTCACAATTGACAATTATTCTGCTCTCAGCACTTTCGCCCCGCGTATCTTCGCCGCTTTCAACTCCATCAGCGCCCGGTTTGCGTCGCTGAGCGGAAACTCTTCCACTTCAGGTTTGATCTTCATTTCCGCCGCGAGTTGAAGGAACTCGGTCACATCTCTGCGCGTAACGTTTGCCACGCTTTTGATTTCCTTCTCAAGCCAGAGGTGAACTGGATAGTTCAGAGAAAGCAGAGCGTCTTTGTCTCCTTCCTCTTTTCGGATCGCATTGATCACAAGCCGCCCGCCGGGTTCAAGGTTTTTCAGTGCCTCAACATCCGGCTTCCACACCGGCGTCGTGTCGATGATCGCATCAAGGTGATGCGGCGGAGTATCCGTCGTATCGCCGGCCCAGGCGGCGCCCAATTCAAGCGCGAATGCGCGCTCCTTCCCGCTACGGGCGAACACAAAGACTGCGACATCTGGAAAACGATGCCGGACCATCTTCAGGACAAGATGCGCCGACGCTCCAAAGCCTGTCAACCCCAGAATTTGTCCAGCCTTGATGTTGCTGAGCCGAAGTGACCGGTACCCTATGGCACCTGCGCACAATAGCGGTGCGGCCTCAGCATCTGAGAACTGTTCGGGGATCGGGTAACAGAAGTCTTCGTGAACAGTCATATATTCCGCGTATCCGCCATTTGCATCCCTGCCCGTCCCGTGGAAATCAGGACAGAGGTTCTCATTCCCCGCTCGACAGAACTTACAGGTCCCGCATGCCGAAAAAATCCAGGCGACTCCCACACGCTCGCCAATGCGAAAACGAGTTGTACCCGCGCCCGTTCCGGCAATTTTCCCCACGACCTGGTGGCCCAGTACCATCGGGAAGCGCGACGGCGGAGTGCGCCCTTCGATCTCATCGAGCTCCGTGTGGCAAACGCCGCAAGCCGAAACACGAATCAGTACTTCACTCTCACCGGGTGAAGGATCCTCAATTTCCGCGAAACGCAATGCTTGCGAAGTCGCTTCAAGACTGCAGATTCTCTCAAGAATCATTGCTTTCATAGGACAAACTCGAAATGCGATATGAATCTGAAATCCTTATGTCGAAATACAAAAGAAATCCGAAATCCTAAAACCGAAATACAAAGGAAATCCAAAATCCTAATATCGAAATACAAAAGAAATCCGAAATCCTAAAACCGAAATACGAAACAGATTGTCAAGGGATTAGAATTTAGGGTTTTTGATTTCCTTCGGGTTTCGATTTTCGTGCTTCGGATTTATGTTGTGCTTTGAATTCAGCGCAACGGTTTCCGATTCTGCTCCAGCGAAAGGAGCAGTTTCTTCCGCCACAAACCACCGCCATATCCACCAAGTTCGCCACTCTTGTTGATGACCCGATGACACGGAATCACGATGGAAATCCGGTTGAATCCATTGGCCCTGCCGACCGCCCGACTCGACTTTGGTGAGCCAATCTTTTTTGCAATCTCTTCGTACGATGTGGTGGTGCCATACGGGATCTTCAGCAGCTCATTCCACACCTTCATTTCAAACGGGCTGCCGGGATAGATCAGCTTCAATGAAAACGAATCGCGCTTCCCCTCGAAGTACTCTCCCAACTCTTTCCGGAGCTGGACGATGTGTTTGTTCTCTCCCGGAACAATCGCGCACTTGAAATATTTCCTCAACCGCATGAACTGATGCTCGAGCCGCCGCCTGTCGGTGAACTCCAGCAAACATACCCCCTCGGATTGTGCGGCAGCGAGCAGAGGACCAAACGGGCTCTCAATCCACGCTGTCACGACACAGTCGGCTGTTCTACTTTTTCCCGGTGACGCACCAAACGTTTTCGTGAAGGCCTCGCGGAATCCGCTGTGCGAGCCGTACCCGTAGCCAAGCGCCACATCGTCGAGATCCACACCCAGCCTGATCTGTTCGAACGATTTCCCGAGTCTCCGACCGCGGCAATAGGCCTGGAACGTCATACCATAGTTCTTCAGAAAGAACCGCCGTGCTCGCGACGGCTCGATGCCGATTGAGCGAAGATAGGTGTCGGAGTATCGCCCCTTCGGGTTTTGATCGACAGTCGAAAGCAGTTTTGCGACCCACTCGGGGGGAGCGCCGTTGGTTTCCAGCGGCCGGCAGCGTTTGCAGGGTCGGTAGCCCGCGAACACCGCTTCACGCGCCGAGGGAAAGTATTCAATGTTGGATGGGAGAGGCTTGCGCGCGGGGCATGACGGGCGACAAAAAACACCGGTGGTCCGAACGGCAAGAAAGAAGATGCCATCGTATGAGGCGTCACGCTTGATGTGCGCACGCTTCATCTCAGGAAGTGAAGGAAGATTTTGCATCGTGTTCTCCATACGTTTTTATGCGAAGGAATAGCCTGACAGGAGAATGATACAAGATAGAGCGAGATTCCTCCACCGAAAATTGAACATGGATTTTTGAAATGGGATTTTGTGAGGAATGGCGAAATCAACTCCAATTGAACTCGACCCGCCTGCCCAGGAGACGCCAGCTGGAGGGAGTCTGACTTTCCATCCAATCCAGGGGCTCAGCGTCAGGAACCGGCCGGGATGCGGTGGCAAAACTCTGTTTGATGAACGCTCGTTGCGCTTCACCCACGGCTTCCTTCTGAGCGGAGATGAAGAGTGGAGTTCCTGTCTCCGCCACAAGCTGCATCCATTGCTTGTTCTTTTCCCACGGCACCTGTGTTGTTAGTCCGACGCAATCGCCGTCGGCACTGTAGAAGGTTTTGTGCTGAGGGAGTCTGAAGCCAAGCGTATTGACGCCCATGCGTCTTGTCCTTTCCCACTCCTTCCCACTGGTATCATCCCCAACTCTCTGAAGCTCAAACAACCCGGCAGACAAGTGGCTGATGGAATTGCAGCCAATCACGCAGGTGTCGCCCGATGCCTCACGGATGGCTTTATAGAGATCCAGAATGATCTCGGCGTTGGTCCTCGTGTTGTCATGAAAGCGCCAATTTCCAAATGTCACATCCCTCGACTCGATCATTTCAAATCCCCATTTTCCGAGGAGATCAGCCGTCGAATAATCATGCTTGATCAATTCGTATCCCCAGGAACGGTAGAGTTGAAAGTATTGTGTGATTCGGTCCATGTTTTCGGGAATTGTGGGATCCAGAAAGGGAGCATTGGGGGAATCCGTGCGCGGGATTCTCGGCATCAGTCTGGCCGGATCGTCTTTCACACTTCCGCAGAGCGGTCGGACCCAGATACCGGGGCGCATACCAAGAGCCTTGAGGTTCTCAGCCAGCTTCCCCATATCAGCGAAGTAATGATTGGGAGTGGAGAAATTGTCTGCCCAACAGCCCCGGGAAATGCCCGGAGCCTCGATTGCCCAGCCAGCGTCGATGACACAGAACGGTTTGTTCGTATTCTGCGCGGCGAGCCCGGCCGTGAGTGAGGCGTGCTCAAGAATCAGCTCAGCGGAGTTATTCCCGTAGGTAAAGTACCAGTCGTTGATTCCATAGACTGGTTCCTTCGGGAGTCGGGGCGATTCACACATCAGCGCACAGAATTTCCGCGTGGACACAAAAGGAGAATCGGCTTCGTTTCCTTTTTGCGCCACGATTTCTGCCGCGTGAAGCGTTCGATCTCCGAGGCTGACACCATTTCCGCCGGAACGTACATCAAGTGTCAGTGTAACGCCTCCGGTTCCGGCCTGCCAGAAGCAAAACGACCGGCCTCCGGTCCTGACACCAAATCCGTTCGTCACCTTGCCATCGTACTCCATGAAATACCACGGCATGATTCTTTGCTCATCCACTGCACTCCAGCGCAGATCTCCATACGATCGTTCCCACTGGTCTCCGAGGCATTGAACTGAAGCGATTCTCCGAATCTTCCACTTCAGCGTGACAAACTTCAGATTCTCTATCGGCGATTGGATGTCAACAGCAAGTGCGTTGTCGGACGGAGAAAACGTAACCTGGACATCATGTTGTCTCCAGGTGCTGCCATCGACGCTTTTCAGAGTGAATGAACCTGATTCAGATGTCACGCTGATCTCATCGGGGCGGTTCATGCCCTCTGCTTGCGATCTGCCTGCTGGCAAAGTCCCAAGACGACGCGCAATGAGAACGGCACCGAGTGAGAATCCTGTCGTCCGGACAAAACTCCGTCTATCCATATCGATCCTTCTTTTGTCACACGCAGTTGGTGAACAGTAAATCGTGAATAGTGGATCGTCCCCAACTTGGAACTTGAAACTCAAAACTCGAAACCCAAAACTCCAAACTCTTTTGTTACACGCAGTCAGTGAACCGCTCACAACTCAAAACTTTGAACTCCAAACTCGAAACTTATTTTATCCCCATCTCCCGGCGATCTTCGTCCAGCATTTGTAGCAGTTTCCATTTTTGAGCTTGTTGCCCAGCACTCGGAATCCATGGCGCTCGATCAACACGGTGTTGCAGGAGGGACAGAAGGTGTTTTCCGTGTCTCCAACTTCACCCGGACGATTGCCCGCGTAGACATATCGAAGTCCCGTTTTCAAACCGATCTCACGAGCACGAAGAAGCGTATTGGCCGATGTGTTCGGAGGGTCGGTCATTTTATAGTCCTGATGAAATGCTGTAACGTGCCACGGAATGTCGGGTGAAACAGAGAGGAGGAATTGCGCGATGTCGGTTAATTCGGCTTCGGAATCGTTGAATCCCGGCACGAGGAGCGTGACGATCTCGACCCAGATTCCCATCTTGTGTAGTGTTTTGATTGTGTCGAGAACGTTCTTCAGCACACCGCCAAGCTGCGAATATGATTTCTGATTGAATCCTTTGAGATCGACTTTGTAGAGATCGACCCACTCGCGGAGGTATTCGAGCACCTCTGGCGTGCCGTTGCCGTTTGAAACGTAGGAGGTTATGAGGCCAACCCGCTTTGCGAGCTTGAAGATCTCCACCGCCCATTCGCTCGTGATCGGCGGTTCGTTGTACGTACTTGTGACAACCTGCGCCTTCGCTCGGAGCGCAGCGTCGACGAATGATTCGGGGCTTATCAGATCGATTCCCGCGATGGCGTCGGGATCGCGGAGCGCTTGTGAGGTAATCCAGTTCTGACAGTAACCGCAATGATAATCACACCCCAGCATGCCAAAACTGAGCGCCTTCGCCCCAGGATAGGCATGGAAGAATGGTTTCTTCTCGATGGGATCGAGAGCAACGCCGCCTGCGTAGCCCCACGGGACATACAGTTTTCCCTCTTTGTTGAAACGAACCTTGCAGATTCCCTCTCTCCCCGGAGGAATTTTGCAGCGATGTCCACACGCATGACACAGGACCCAGTCGTGGGTCATCCTGTCGAACAACTCTCCCACCCTGGTATTCTGTGCGAGCAGCTCACGGAGTGCTTTTGCTTCCTCCATCGTATCACCTCCATGCGAAATGTACGTTACCCCCCTGCTGATGTCAAGCGGGCATTTAGAGTTTGGTTCTTAGAAAAAGAGGGATGAAATCGAAACAGAAAGAGGAGGTAAACAGGGGAGTTACGCTAACAGCACTGTTGGACCAGCATGAAACTCGTAGGGCGAGATTAATCTCGCCCTACGATTCCTGCTCAAGAAAATCTACCACAGATCGGCTGCGCGATTACTCGTATCGCAACGCATCGATCGGATTCAGCATCGCTGCTTTTCTGGCAGGATAGAATCCGAAGAATATCCCGATGGCAATCGAGAACCCGAATGACAGAATGATGGAGAATGGTGTTACAATCGTTGGCCACTTCGCAATTTTTGAAATGATTGAAGAACCGGTCGTTCCCAGTATAATTCCTATGACACCCCCCAGGAGACTGAGGACAAGCGCTTCGATCAGGAATTGCGTCAGGATATCGCGTGAGCGTGCACCAATCGACATTCTAATTCCAATCTCGCGTGTTCGTTCGGTCACCGACACAAGCATGATATTCATGATCCCGATACCGCCGACGAGCAGCGAAACCGAGGCGATACTTGCCAGAAGAATTGTAAGGATTTCCGTGGTGGCTGTTGCAGTCGCTGCGAGGTCGGTCTGATTGCGTATGGTGAAATCGTCCGCGTCGTACGGTTGAATCTTATGTCTCATTCGTAAGAGCTCGGAAATCTGTGTCTGGGCTGTGGGAATATCTTTCAGGCTCGTCGCGGAAACAAGGATGGATCGCAGATTTGGCCAGTGCGAGAGTCTCCTGATGACGGTTGTGTACGGTGCGAGGATGATGTCATCCTGATCCTGCCCCGCGGTATTCTGCCCTTTTTTCGTCAACACTCCGACGACTTTGAATGGAACATTCCGAATGCGGATGGTTTGTTCGACCGGGCTTGATTCGGGAAAAAGGTTATCCGCCACGGTCTTTCCGAGCACACAGACTTTCGTTGCAGCTTTCACATCCTGGTCTGTGAAAAATGCTCCGTACTCGACCGACCATTGACGAATTTCCAGGTAGTCATTTCCTACGCCGGAAATTCCCGTGGACCAGTTTAGATTTCCCGCGATGACTTGTCCCCCTGCGCCCGACCCAGGCGAGAGATACTGCACTGCCGGGCATTCCCTTTGAATTGCCAGCGCGTCATCCTCGGTCAGTGTCACCGCCGAACCTGCCGCGGTGCGCACACCACCTTGCTGTTGAGCACCGGGGAACACCATCAGAACGTTGGTGCCCAGGGCGGCAATCTGTTCCTTCACAGAGTATTCAGCCCCCTGGCCGATCGCGAGCATAGCGATCACGGCCCCGACGCCGATGATGATGCCCAGCATCGTCAGAAAGGATCTCATTTTATTCCGCTGCAGGGCTCTGAATGCGGAAAGAAGAATATTCAAAATCTTCATGCTGCTTCCTCCTCCTCGTCTATCGCGGGCAGTTCTTTTAACACTTCTGATGCAACTTTGGGATTCGGGTTGATCCGATCCGACTTTATCTTGCCATCGCGGAACACGATGTGCCGTTTCGCGAACTGGGCAATGTCTGGCTCATGGGTGACCAGAATCACCGTGATGCCATTGTTATTCAGCTCCTGGAAGATCCCCATCACCTCCACGCTCGTTCTGCTATCCAGGTTGCCGGTCGGCTCATCGGCGAGGATAATGCTGGGATCATTCACAAGCGCCCGCGCAATCGCGACGCGTTGCTGTTGACCGCCAGAAAGCTGGTTGGGATAGTGGTGAATCCTGTCCCCAAGACCAACTCGCTCAATCGCCTGAATGGCTTTGGACTTCCGGAGCTTGTTTGAGACCGAGCAATAAAACAAAGGCAGCTCAACGTTCTCGAGCGCTGACGTCCGGGAAAGCAGGTTAAATCCCTGGAAGACAAACCCGATCTTCAGGTTTCTGATGGCAGCAAGTTCGTCTCTCGAAAGCTTACCGACATCGATTCCCTCCAGGAGATATGTTCCCTTCGTCGGTTTATCGAGGCATCCAAGAATATTCATGAACGTCGATTTCCCGGAACCGGAAGCTCCCATGATCGCCACGAACTCGCCTTTAGAGACATGCACAGAGACTCCCCGCAGGGCGTGTACGTCGACCTCACCCAGCTGATACACCTTTGTAAGGTGATCGATCTGAATGAGCAAGCCGTCCTTTTGTGCCGGCGATGTATCGAGATCGTGGATCATCGTCCGAACCCGCCTCCTCCCATCGGCCGGTTCTGACCCTGACCAGTGAGTGGACTTCGCGCCTGGTCGACACTAGCGTCACCGGACGACGCACCAATAACAACCTGGTCCCCGGGATTCAGTCTCATAGAGGTTATCTCCGTGTATCGCCCATCGTTGAGCCCAGTCCGTACGAAAACTTGTTCGAGCAATCCATTCGCTTTCAGAATCCAGACCCTGCCTCTTCCCGATTGATGGGAGGGATTGTAGACGCTCTTTTGATATTCAGGGAAGTTTGATACGATACCGAACTTCGCCGCATCACTTGAGGCGGCTTGTTTTGGTCTCACGATCGGAGCCGGAGCTTCGTTACGCTGCTGCATCCTTCCAGCAAAGAGCTTCTGCATTTCTGTGCGGAGTTCATCCTGACTCAGTTTCCCTCCGTGAGCAGCCTGAATCGAATCTCTGATTCCCTGGAAGCGAGCCATCATCTCTCCTCCCATACCCTGTCCGCCCCCTTGACCTCCTCCGAAATTACGGCCTCCACCTGTGGTATCCCTGCCTCCTTCACCTCCTCCGCCAGAACCACCCCGCATACCATTGGCACCTCCAGTACCTGTTGTGTCAATGAGATCTGCCGGTGGCTGGAAACGCAAGGCCATGTTCGGAACTCTGAGTACATCGGTAGCACTCGCGACGAGAATCTTCACGCTCGCCGTCATGCCCGGCATCAGTTTCAGCTGGTCATTCTGCACATCAACGATGACGATGTAGTTGACAACGTTCTGAATGGATTGGGGAGCCAGCCGGATCTGCGAAACCGTACCGCTGAATTTGTCTTCAGCATAGGCGTCGACTGTAAACGTGGCTTCCTGGCCGATGCTGATCTTGCCAACATCCGTTTCATCAACGGTCGTCTGAACCTGCATCCGCTTGAGATCATTCGCTATCGTGAACAACGTGGGAGAAGAGAAACTTGCTGCAACCGTCTGACCGACGTTCACTTTTCTGTCGGTCACGACTCCATTGATCGGAGCGTAGATTGTGGCGTACGCCAGATTGATCTTTGCCCGATCGAGAGCGGCCATCGCCTGTTTCAGGGATGCCTGGTTCGATTCGTAGGTAGTCAGTGCAGCCGAGTAGTTCAATTCGGACTCCAGCCCTTTCTTATACAGATCGGTCGTCCGATCGCAATTTCGCTTGCTGTCAGCATACTGGGCTTTTGCACGATCGAGACTTGCTTCGGCGTCCTTCACGGATTGATACAGGAAAGTCGTGTCAATGCGAGCAATTACCTGACCTGCCTTGACAACAGAGTTGAAGTCGGCGTACAGTTTCGTGACGATTCCGGAAACCTGGGTGCCGACATCGACGCTGATGACTGCATTGATTGTTCCGGTCGCCGTGACGTACACCATGAGATCGCCCTTCGACACCTTATCGAGCCTAAAGTCGTATTTGCGCGAATCACGCTTGGCAAAAAGGAAATACGCCGAAACCACAAGCGCGACCACGATAATTCCAACGATGTAAATTGTTTTCTTCATTGTACACTCCTCTACAGACGATTCTTGGGATATGCGAGCTGTCAATGGTGGCAGGAAATGCTCCGACAACCATGAGTTAGACAGGTATTTTGAAAGAAAGTTTCGCGGATTTCTTGACGAAATGAGCCGGGAAGGATGACAAATCACATCATTTAAGGCCAAATTTCTGCTGAAAATCCCAAGCGGGATGAACACATGACGAAGGAATGTTCATCACGAGGATTCTTGCCTGTATATATAGAGGGGATCAGGAGGCAAAAGAGATGTGGCCTGGGGTCGGGACTCGCTCGGGGTGAACGTCTCATTTTTCACTTCTTACGACCATTTTTCCGCCTCCCCGAAATGAATTTCGGGCTACAGCTTAGGTCTCACCACCATGTTTCTCAACAGCCTCATATTTCTCACATCTTCCTTCATCTCCGGACCTTTCGGTGTTTCAAGAATCTT
>Ga0187850_10004823_pt1 | contig 10509 bp, 11 predicted proteins | sample June2016WEW_4_15_FD_132436 | JGI IMG/M metagenome (GOLD analysis project Ga0187850, IMG submission 132436) | Peatland microbial communities from SPRUCE experiment site at the Marcell Experimental Forest, Minnesota, USA - June2016WEW_4_150 | ecosystem: Environmental > Terrestrial > Soil >... | reverse complement strand
CAGCTCGCCTCGACAGGTGGACGGGTAATGTCCGCTGCAGGGATGCGTTTTCATGATGTAGGGGGCGAGGGAGACGGCCATCCGGTTTTCCGGCATCGCAATGACGGTTTTCGAACCATCGGCGAACTGGAAATTGAACGCCCGAGGGGTTGTCCAGATCGTCATCTTGTTCTCATCGCTCTTCATTCCCCACTCGTTGGCAAGGCTCAGGGTCGCCTCTGGCGTAAGCCCGTCAAGCATCTTCGGCGATGGCGGCACGACGCTGGTGTCGGCGAATGCGCCGGGGCGGGATACACCGAGGAGCAGCAAAGGGACGAAAAACCTTGCAATGCGGATCATGATTGCCTCCGAAGTTCCCGAGAGCATAACGGGCCAATGTGAAGGAGTTGTGAAATGAGGGAGATCTTTTCGAGTTGACGAGCTCCCTGATCAGGTGTAGATTACTTGTATACCCCCTCCCCACCAGGGGCGGGGTCACCAAGGAGAGCTATGAAAACCGAGGAAATGACAGTCACCGGCATGACCTGCGCATCGTGCTCCGCACGGGTGGAGAAGGTCGTGGGGAAGCTCGAGGGTGTCGCGAAGGCCAGCGTGAACCTCGCCACGGAGAAACTGCACCTCGAGTATGACGAGACTCGTCTACCGGCCGACGCGGTCCGAAAGGCCGTCGAAGCAGCGGGGTACGGTCTCCTCGAACAGGAAAAGACGAAGCACGTGACCATCCCAATCGGCGGGATGACCTGTGCCTCCTGCTCGGCCCGGATCGAGAAAGTTGTCGGCAGGCTCGACGGCGTTGAGAAGGTCTCGGTCAACCTGGCAACGGAGAAGGCTGACGTCTTCTATTATCCTGAGAAAGTCCGGCTCTCAGCGATCAAGAAAACCATCACCGATGCAGGGTATGAGCCCCGCGAAATCGATGTCTCGGAGACCGTAGACCAGGATGCTGAGCGCAAGGCACGTGAGATCCGCGTGATGTGGACGAAGTTCATCACCGCCGCGGCGGCCGCGGTGCCGCTCCTGTACCTGGCAATGGGGCACATGATCCCCGCCCTGAAGCTCCCGATCCCCTTGTTCCTGGACCCCATGCAGTATCCGCTCTGGTACGCCCTGGCACAGGTGATCCTGGTGGTTCCCGCCATTGTTGCCGGGAGCCGTTTCTACCGGGTGGGTGGGAAAGCCCTCTGGCACCGGGCGCCAAACATGGATTCGCTGATCGCCATCGGCACCGCGGCCGCGGTGCTCTACAGCCTCTATTCGACATGGAGGATCGCCACCGGCGATGTCGCCGCGGTCGGCAACCTCTACTTCGAGACCGCCGCTGTCATCATCGCCCTGATCCTGCTCGGGAAGACGCTTGAAACCGTGTCCAAGGGACGAACGTCGCAGGCCATCAAGAAACTCATGGGCCTGGCGCCCAAGACGGCGGTCGTGATCCACGACGGGAATGAAACCGAGATCCCGATCTCCGAGGTGGAGGTGGGAGACCTCGTGCGCGTCCGTCCCGGCGGCAAGGTCCCCGTGGACGGTGAAGTGGTGGACGGCTACACGTCGGTGGACGAATCCATGCTCACCGGGGAGAGCATCCCCGTGGAGAAGAAAGCGGGAGACGAGGTCACCGGGGCGAGCATCAACAAGAACGGCACGATCACATTCCGCGCCACGCGCGTAGGCGGCGACACCGCCCTGGCCCAGATCATCAAACTCGTCGAGCAGGCACAGGGAAGCAAGGCGCCGATCGCGCAGCTCGCCGATGTGGTCTCGGGATACTTTGTGCCCATCGTCATGCTGATCGCTCTCGCCGCGGGCGCGGCGTGGCTGATCAGCGGACAGAGCGTGGCATTCAGCATGACAATATTCACCGCGGTCCTCGTGATCGCCTGCCCGTGCGCTCTCGGGCTTGCCACCCCCACCGCGATCATGGTCGCGACAGGCAGGGGAGCCGAGAACGGGATCCTCATCAAGGGAGGCGCGGCGCTGGAGGAGACGCACAGGATCCAGACCGTCATCCTGGACAAGACCGGAACCATCACCGAAGGCGCGCCGGTCGTCACGGACATCGTACTGACAAATGGCATGAGAGAGGATTCCCTCCTTCAGCTCGCCGCCTCCGCGGAGAAGGGCTCGGAGCATCCGCTGGGCGATGCCATCGTGCAGAGCGCGGAGGGCCGAAAACTCACCCTGTCGCCCATGGAGAAGTTTCAGGCCATGCCGGGCCGGGGAATCGAGGCGAGTATTGACGGTAAGGTGGTTCTCCTGGGCAACGAGAAGTTGATGAACGAACGGGGTGTCGGCCTGGGCACTCTCCTCGGCGCTTCAGAGTCGATGGCTGCAGCGGGAAAGACGCCGATGTTCATCGCCGTGGACCAGGCCGCCGCCGGCGTGATCGCTGTGGCCGATGTGCCGAAGGAATCGAGCGCCCGCGCAATCGCGGCGCTTCGAGAGATGGGCTTGGAGGTCGTGATGATCACCGGCGACAACGAGAGAACCGCGAAAGCTATCGCGGCACAGGTCGGCGTGGACCGGGTGCTGGCGGAAGTGCTGCCGCACCAGAAGGCTGAAGCGGTGAAGAAGATCCAGGCGGAAGGCCGGGTGGTGGCGATGGTCGGTGACGGCATCAACGATGCAGCGGCCCTCGCGCAAGCGGATATCGGGATCGCTATCGGCTCGGGCACCGATGTCGCAATCGAATCAGCGGACATCGTGCTCATGAAGAGCGACCTTGCTGACGTGGCGGGAGCCATCCGGCTCAGCAAGGCAACCATCCGCACGATCAGGCAGAACCTGTTCTGGGCCTTCGGCTACAACGTGCTGGGAATCCCCATCGCCGCCGGGCTCCTGCACCTGTTCGGCGGCCCGCTGCTGAACCCGATCTTCGCCGCTGCCGCCATGTCCCTGAGCTCCGTGTCAGTGGTGAGTAACGCCCTTCGGCTGCGCCGGTTCTCGGCGCGCCGCCCGAATAAGAGGTAGAAGCATGGATCATGGTAGTCACGACAGCCACAAGGCTCTTGCGCTGCTGAAAACAGCTCGCGGCCAGGTCGACGGGGTACTGCGAATGGTGGAGCAGGACCGCTATTGCATCGACGTATCGAAGCAGGTCCTTGCAACAATCGCCCTTCTGAAGAAGGCCAACATCGTCATTCTCAAGCAGCACATGGATACCTGCGTGAAGGACGCCATTCGTACGGACAAGGGCGCGGAGAAGATTGACGAGATCTCGATGATACTGGAAAAATATCTGGAGAGGTAAAGAGGAAGCCATGGCCCAGACGCCTGAGAGAGTGAAGGATCCCGTGTGCGGGATGATGATAGACCCGGCGACTGCCGCCGCGAAGCGGTCATACGGCGGGAAGGACTTCTATTTCTGCGCCCAGGGGTGCGCGCGGACGTTCGATTCCAACCCGGAAAAATACACCAGGACATGAGAGGAAGGGCCGGCGGGGGCGGGCTCGACGAGGGCGGGCTCCTCATCCTCAAGATGGGGAGCACCCTGCCCTCGCTGAGGTCACGAAAAGGCGATTTCGAAGATTGGATCATCGAGGGTCTGGGCCTGGCACGGGGGAAGGTGCGGGTCGTCGACGTCCCTGGGGGAGAGCCGCTGCCTTCTCTCGACGGTCATTTCGGGATCGTCATTACAGGCTCCCATGCCATGGTCACGGAGAGGAAGGATTGGAGCGAGCGTGCGGCAGACTGGCTGCGGCACGCGGTGCGGGAAGAGAAACCCATGCTGGGCATCTGCTACGGGCACCAGCTCCTGGCCCACGCCCTCGGAGGCGAGGTGGGCGACAACCCGAAAGGACGAGAGTTCGGCACGGTCGAAGTCGCGCTCGACGAGGCCGCGCGGGACGACAAGTTCATGGGCAACCTGCCGTCGCGGATCCGCGTCCATGTGGGCCACACCCAGTCTGTCCTGCGGCTGCCCCCGGGCGCTGTTCGGCTCGCTTCCAACCCCTGGGACGTCAACCAGGCCGTCCGATTCGGCGCCCACACCTGGGGCGTCCAATTCCATCCCGAGTTCGACTCTGAGATCGTCCGGGAATACATCGAATATTACAGCGATGTGCTTTCGGCCGAAGGTCAGGACTCGGATCGCCTCGTCGATTGCACCACCGAGGATTCCTCCGGGCGCCTGGTTCTCAGGAGGTTTGCCGAGCTGGTGCGGGCGGGAGCGTGATAAGGAACTCCGAGCCGCGCCCCGGCTGGCTGACGGCGCTGATCGTTCCTCCGTGCGACTCCACGATCGCTCTTGCGATCGAAAGGCCGATGCCTGCCCCGCCTGTTGCGCGGCTTCGAGAATTGTCTGCCCGGTAGAATCTCTCGAACACTCGCGGAATGTCCTGCGGGTCGATGCCGACACCCGTGTCCGCCACGCGAATCTCAGTCCCGGACGGCCTTGTATCCACGCACACTTCCACGGCTCCTCCGGGCGGCGTATACTTCAGCGCGTTGGAGAGCAGGTTGATCACGGCCTGGCTGAGCTTGTCCGGATCCACGGCGAGCGTCGGGCTGACCCCGTGGGAGTCCTCCGTCACCGGCGCGAATCTCAGGGCAACTCCCTTCTCCCGGAACTGCGGCTCGTGGTTGCGAACGACGCCGGACACCAGCGCCCCGATGTCCGTGACGCAGCGGTTGAGGCCGGCGGCGTTCCCCTCGAAATGAGCGAGCTGCTCGAGTGTCGTCACCAGGCGGTTGATCCTCAGGATCTCCTCGTGCAGCCCCGCGAGGCGCGCGGGGTCAGGCTGCCAGACTCCGTCGATGAGCGCCTCGAGGTGACTCTGCAGGGTGGCCAGCGGAGTCCGAAGCTCATGCGCCATGTCTGCCGTCAAGCGGCGGCGCAGTGCTTCCTGGTCTCGAAGAGCCCGCGACAGGTCGTTCACTGAAGAGGCGATTCCATCCAGCTCCGGCACCCGTGTCTTCTCGCCGATGATGACGTCCCGCTGGCCCTGGGCGATCCGCTGCGTCGCCAGCGCGACACGCGCGAGGGGAACGGTGATCCGCCGCGCCGAGAAGGAGCCGATGAGCACGGCGATGGCCATCGCAGCCAGCGTCACCCACAACAGGAGCAGGTTGAGGGAGTTGATGAAGGCAAGCTCCTGGTCGTTCATGAAGAAAGGCCCGTAGTAGCCGACAGTGACGACCCCGACGTTCGCGAAGCTCGAACGGGCAGGATAGGCATTCTCCGTGTAGGAGCCGCGCCAGTTCGGGTAGCGGCTTGCCATGTTCTGCGCCATGTGCGTGATCATCTGCACACACAGGCCGTTGTTGTGCACGGTGGCATCCCAGATGGTCCTTCCGTCCAGGTCCGCTACTTTCACGATCATTCCCTGTTCCAGGGCGCTCATGCCGATGGCGGTCAATCCCGCGTCGTCCCATCCGCCTGCGGCGGCGCCAAATCCGCCTGCGGCAGCGCCAAATCCGCCTCCGGCAGCGTACTGGGCGCCGATCTGCGTGACGACCTGCTGCACCTGCCGGTCCTGGCTCTCCCGCACGTAGCGGCGAAAGCTGCTCTCAAGCACGCCGTTGGCCAGCGCGCTCACCATGAGGACGCAGAGCAGCGCCACCAGCACGTACGAGAATGTGAGCCGTGTGCGGAGGCTCCAGGTCACGACGGTTTCCCGACGCTGAACCGGTACCCGATCCCGTGGACGGTGTGGATGTAGCGGGGAGCGTGCGGATCGCTCTCGATCTTCTGCCGGATGTTCTTCACGTGGGCGTCGATCGTCCTGTCGGACCCGTCGAAATCGTGTCCGAGGGCGCGGGAGATAAGCTCCTCACGTGAGAACACCCGCCCGGGATTTCCGGCGAAAAGGCGCAGCAATCGGAACTCGCGTGGGGTAACCCTCACCGGAGCCCCGGCCTTCTGCACGGTCCCTGCAGCATCGTCGATGATGAGGTCATCCTCATTGAAGCTCAGCACGCGTGCCGCAGGGGAGCCGGTGTCCGCCGCGCGGCGCAGAACGGCTTCCACCCGTGCGATGAGCTGTCTCGGGCTGAAGGGCTTGGTGACGTAGTCGTCCGCGCCGAGCTGCAGTCCCCGCACGGCGTCGGAATCCTCGACCTTCGCGGTGAGCATGATGATCGGCACGCGCGAGCGGGCGCGGATCTTTCGGCAGACCTCTTCACCGGAGAGGTCGGGAAGCATGAGATCGAGGATCACCAGTGCAGGACGTTCCTTTTCGAAGACGTCCAGCGCCTCCAGCCCGCTCGCCGCGGTCAGTGGCGCATATCCCGCCTTGCGGAGGTACGAGCCGACAACTTCGGTGATCTTCGGCTCGTCGTCAACGACGAGCACACGCTGCGGGGCGCGTCCCATTCTATCGGACGACGGAGTATCCCTGGTCCTCGATGGCGGTCGTGATTGACTGAAGGCTGGTTTTCCCGGGGTCGAACCCGACGGTGACCAGGTTCTTTTCCAGGCTCACGTCGACCGTATCCACGCCGGCGAGGGCGGAAACGGAGGTTTTCACCGCATGCACACAGTGCTGGCATGACATTCCCTGCACGTTCAGGTCCTGGGTTTCTTTGGCCATGAGAGTCTCCTTGTCCTGAAATATACTATCATCACGGGGCGTCAGCGTTCATCTCCCGCAGCAGCCGCCTGCGCCGGGACGCGGCTTGAAGGACGCCACCTGGGCCCGCACCGCGTTGAGGTCGACATTGTCCGTGTCGTCCACGACCTTCACGTACCCGTGGAGCATTCCCATCCCGCACTCGAAGGTGAAGTCGGAAGTTATTTCGAGGAGCGGAGTCTCCAGTTGTCCCTGGCTGAGATCCAGCCCGCCCTGGTATTCAGGGAAGTTCACGACGGAATTGCACGAGCTGAGGTTTCCGGCCACGAACCTCACCTTTCCCTTTACGCCGCGCTTCATGACGATGACCGCGGGCGAATAGCCGTTCGCGTCGACGACCACGTCCGCCACCTGGCCGTCGACGGTGCGTTTTGCAATCTGGATGACATCGACCGGGATCTTGCCGTTGGCGAACTTTCCGGGCGTGGCGCCGCAGCACCCTCCCCCGCCGCCACCGGATCCAAAAGCAGATGCAATACTCCCCCCTGTCGGCGCGGAGAGATCGCTGGCCGTGAGCACCTTCAGATCCGGCACGATCCTGATGGAGCTCGAGATCATGCCCATCCAGCAGGTGTACGAGATCGTCCCGTCCCGGTCAGGGGTGAACTCGATCAGGTTGTCTCCGGGAAGGAGCTGTTTCCTGATCCCGTACTGGGGCACGGTCAGGGGGTTGTTGCAGCCATTGAGGTCCTCGGCTTTGGCGCTCACCGTCCAACGGAGGGGAATCCCTTTCTGCACGATGAAGGGGTGATACTCTCCCGAATCGACGGTGGTCCTCACTTCCTGATAGTCACCAACCACCTTCGCAACAGCGATCGAGCCGCCCGATCCCGGGGTGAGCACGGGGAGGGCGACCCCGAAGAGGCTCATGCCGCGGGTGAACATCACGAGGCCGAGCGCCATGACGAGTATACCGCTGGCTTTCAGCATCCGTCGATTGAACTTCGCGCTGAGGAAGGCGCTGATGGCCCCGAATCCCAGGAGCAGGGGCACCGTGCCGAGGCTGAAGAGGAACATGGAAAGCGCACCCGCGAGGAAGCTTCCCGTTCCAAGGGCGTAGACCTGCATTGTCTGGAGGGGTCCGCACGGCATGAGGCCGTTCAAAAGCCCCACGACGAAAGGCCCCCGTCCCGAAGCCGCGGAGCGCATCCTGCTTCCCCCAAGGCCCGGGAATCGCACCCTCAGACGGGATAGCCACGGGAAGATGCCGAGCATCCGCAGGCCGAGAAAGAGCATGAAGGCTCCCGCGATGACGGGCATAGCGCCCTTGAGAGTCGTGGAGAGGCTGAACAGGGAGCCCAGCGCTCCCACGATTCCGCCAATGATCGTGTAGGAAACGACACGCCCTCCGTTGTACAGGAGGCTCGGCAGAAGCCTTTCATTCAATCCGATGGGGGTCGACGTCGGCGTCGCGTGAGCGTCCTGTGTGCCTTCGTCCTCGTTTCGCTTGATCCCCTGCGACAGCACGATGCCGCCGCACATGGCGATGCAGTGCAGCGATGTCAGCAGCCCGACGACGAAAATCAGCCCGTACCCCATGGACTGAGTCACAGTGGGCAGGAAGGTGAAACCGACTGTGTAGCGGATGATGAGGTAGATCGCCGCGACAACGGCAATGAGGCCCAGGAAGCGGTACACGGCACCCGATCTCGACTTCGCCGCCGCCGAGTCCTGGGCCGCGGCCGTCGAGCGTGCCGCTGGGATAGAGTCTTCACGCACCTGGTACCCGGCACCCCGGATCGCATCAAGAATTGCTCCACGAGTGACCAGCTCTGGGTCATAGTACGCGATCACCTCGGAGATCGGAGCGCTTGCGCTCACCCGGCCTATACCCGGTAGAGCACGCACCGCCTTTTCGATGCGCTGCTCACAGTTGCTGCACGTCATGCCGTCCACCGTGAGACGTGCGGTTGCACGCTTTCCTGCCATGGAACCTCCCCGCTGATCCCGAATGAATGCAACCATAACCGCCGGGTGTGAAGGAAATATGAAGGCCGGGATTCATACTTTCTTCACATCGACAGGCCAGAGTCCTGACAACAACACACATCCCAGGACCGAAGGAGCGTTTCGCATGACCAGGAAATTTGTCGTCACGGTATCAGTGGCTGTTGTCCTGCTTCTGGGCGCATTCACCGGTTTCGCGGGAGGCAAGATCCTTCCCAACGGCGACCTCCAGATCCCCAAGAAGGAGGTCACTGCCACCGCGAAGTTCTACCAGTACAAGCTGGACGGCGTGCTCATGGAAGTGCTGGCGTTCCGGGCGCCGGATGGGACTGTTCGGACTGCATTCAACACCTGCCAGGTGTGCTACTCGTCGGGCCGCGGCTACTACGTCCAGCAGGGAGATGTCCTTGTCTGCCAGAACTGCGGCAACAGGTTCAAGGCCAGCCAGGTGGAGATCATCAAGGGGGGGTGCAATCCGCTCCCGATCACCTCGGATCTCAAGACGGAGGACGCGAATACGATCACCATTGCGAAGTCGCTCTTCGCGGAGGCGAAGCCGATCTTTCTCAGATGGAAGACGAGGTAGCTGTATGAAAATGGGAAAGCATTCCTGGTTGATGATGGCAGGGTGCGGCGTCATGCTCGTTGGCGTTTTCCTTCTGCCGCTACTGGGCGTCCGCCTGGGCGGCGTTCTGCCCTTTCTTCTCGCGCTCGCGTGCCCGCTGTCCATGGTGCTCATGATGGGATCCATGGGCAGGGGTCACGACCATTCGGGTCGTGCCGCCCCGGAGCGGGTGGACGTTCACCAGAACCAGTGCCACGGGGACACCGCTTCACGCACCCTGCCCGCGCCTACCGACAAGGGATGGCGTGACACGTGAAACCGCGGCTGTATGCGATACTTTGGATCCTTCTGCTCGCTGCCGGGGCAGCCACTGCGAGAGGACGGCCTGAATCCCCCACGCCCGCACCGGCTCGAACGCCGGGCTCAGAGCTGCTCCCATCCAATCATGCCGTTTTTGCGAAGCTCTCCGCGGCAGGCTTCCTGGTGCCTACCCGGGACCTCCCCTCCACCGACTTCAAGCTGGAGCTGCTAGGCGGCGGCCCAACGAACCTGAGCTCATATCGTGGCTCGCTCGTGCTCCTGAACTTCTGGGCGACGTGGTGTCCTTCCTGTCGGGAGGAAATTCCCTCCATGGAGAAACTGTACTCGACGCTGAAGAAGAAGGGGTTTGTCATTGTCGCGGTCGACCTGTCAGAATCGCGCGATGTGGTAAAGAGTTTCGTCGCCGCAAACAGTATGACCTACCCCGTGCTCCTGGACGCGTCGGGGGACGTCGGAGCGCTCTACGGAGCGAGGACCATACCGAGCACCTATATCATTGGAAGGGACGGCAGGATCCTCGGCCGGACAATCGGCAGCCGCGCCTGGGATGCTCCTGAATTGGTCTCGCTGTTCGAGTCACTACTGACCGGCTGATCGTGCAGGCCCAGGTCCAGCCCGTGCTCGCTTTCGGCGCAGGGATCGTATCATTTCTCTCCCCCTGCATCATCCCGATCATTCCCTCCTACATGACCTTCATCTGCGGGACGAGTCTTCAGGAGATGAACCGCGCCGCGGCGCCCCGACTGAAGGTCATCGGACGGACGGCATTCTTTGCCCTCGGATTCTCCCTCGTTTTCCTGGCCTTGGGGCTTTTCATGAGCGGCATCGGGAGCGCGATCGGCCGAGGCTCCCGGATCATCTCGACCGTTTCCGGCGTGCTCATCATGGCCTTCGGTCTCAATCTCATATTCGATTTCTGGAAAACCCTGAATCGGGAGAGAAGGATTCATCTCCCGCGGCCGCCGCGAGGCTTCGGGGGCTCGGTGCTGGTGGGAATGGCATTCGGGGCCGGGTGGACGCCCTGCGTAGGACCCATCCTGGCTTCAATCCTTCTGGTCGCCGGCACCGCGACCAGCCTGGGGCGCGGAGCGATCCTGCTGCTCGCTTATT
>Ga0187850_10004822_pt1 | contig 10510 bp, 9 predicted proteins | sample June2016WEW_4_15_FD_132436 | JGI IMG/M metagenome (GOLD analysis project Ga0187850, IMG submission 132436) | Peatland microbial communities from SPRUCE experiment site at the Marcell Experimental Forest, Minnesota, USA - June2016WEW_4_150 | ecosystem: Environmental > Terrestrial > Soil >... | reverse complement strand
CCGGATCTCATCCTGCAAGCCGAGAACGATGGTTGCCGAGTCCGCGATGCCGAGTGGTCTCATGTCTCCATGAGAGCACACTTCTCAAGCATACGCAATTACTTATGACGCTGTGTTTAGAATAGGGCCTGGCGCGGGAACTCGCAGATACGCGGTGGCGTGCATTTACGCGCTAGAGCCGCATGACGCCAAGTCGAAAACTCGCCCTGTTGCTTGTTGCACTCGCTTCAGGCGCCACTGCCGCCGCTTGGCAACCCGACGACAACTTGTCCGCGAGCTCCCAGGCGGTTGCGAAGGCGCGAGCGGAGCGAATCGAAAAAGATCTGGCGCGGCTTAAAGGGCACCCGTGGGCTGGTGCGTATTATTGGGGTGTCGGAATGGGCGCGAATGTAAGCTTCCTCATAGCTCCCAAGTCGGGATTCGTCTTCTACTTGCGTGGCTGCCTGGGACTCTACGATCTCAACTACGGCAGCGTCGGAGGAACAAGCCAGCGGCTCAGGCTTCTGTTTGAGCAACCCAATCGGAGCGCGGGTTTTGGGGGATTTGACCCTGAGTTGACTCCGGTAGTCTGGGGTCATCGCCATTACCTGATTCCTTCAGACAAAATGCTGGATTTCGTGAATGAGGTCAATGCCGGTCTTGAGCCACGCAAGACGACGGAAGGCGTGTTTCTACTAAGAGAGGGAGACGAGCGGAAGGCAGTGCGCGGCGATCCCGGCGTCCCAAGCGATTACCGCAGCTATGTCCTGGCGGCTCCGATTACGTTGGGCATCTTATTCGTCGGCAAGAGTCGTCCCGAGAAGTCGTACGGCTGCAAATCCATGGGTCGGGTCACCCCAGTAACCTTGGATGCAGGGAGCGCAAAAGGGGTGAAAGTGGGGATGGAGTTCTATGTCTTCGCTCCACTGCCCATCTTCGAATCGGCGCGGGTGACCAAAGTGCAAGGCGGTGTCTCGGAGGCCGAGGTGGTCCAATGTGCCGAGGATACCCCTCCCTCAACGGAGTGGAAGCTTTCCACAAGGGCAATGCGCGGGCAGTAAACTGAAATCAGTATGACTCGGAGGGAACTGCTCGCCTTGCTCGGCGCGGCGCCGCTGGTAGCCGCTGTCGATCCGCCCGCCGCGCCCGTCGCCATCGCCCGCGCCGGCGATTACGACGGCGACCTCACTGCCGTGCTCTCCACGATGTTCGATCAGTTGGGCGGCCTGGGCCGTCTGGTCCGCGCGAAGACCGTCACCATTAAGCTCAATCTGACCGGCAGCCCGGCGCTTCGCGTTCTGGGGAAGCCGCCCGGCGTCACTCATTACACGCATCCGAAAGTTGCGGGCGCGGTCGCGTACCTCATGGGACAGGCCGGCGCGCGCCGGATACGTTTCGTCGAGAGTTGCGCGGCAGGCGGCGCGCCGATGGAGGAGTACCTGCTAAACTCCGGCTGGAACGTGCGCGCGCTGATGGGCGCCGCCCCCGGCATCGAGTTCGAGAACACCAACAATCTCGGCAAGGCGAAGCGCTATTCGCGGCTCAAGGTCCCCGGCCGCGCCTTCATGTATCCCGCCTTCGACCTCAATCACTCCTACGAAGACACCGACGTCTTCGTGAGCCTCGCCAAGCTGAAGAACCACGAGACCTGCGGCGTCACGCTCTCGCTCAAGAACCTGTTCGGCATCACGCCGGCCTCGATCTACGGCGACGACGCCGGCAAGGACGAGCCGAACGAGAACCCGGCCGAAGGCCGCGCGGAAAGTCTCCATTTGGCCCACCGGCGCGTCTCGAGCAGCGCGCCGCAGGAGGTGAACGCCATTCCCAGCCGCGATGCGGGCTATCGTGTCCCGCGCATCGTTGCCGACCTGGCCGCTGCCCGCCCCGTCGATCTGGCAATCATCGACGGCATTGAAAGCATCGCGGGCGGGGAAGGTCCCTGGGTGGAAGGCCTGCGATTGGTCCGCCCCGGAGTCCTGATCGCGGGCACGAATCCCGTGAGCACGGACGCCGTCGCGGCCGCGGTCACGGGCTACGATCCCCGCGCCCCCCGCGGCACGCCGCCCTTCCGCCATTGCGACAATACGTTGCGCCTGGCCGAAGCCCGCGGCCTGGGCACTACCGATTTGGCCAGGATCGAAGTGCGCGGCCTCGCCATCGCCCGGGCCAGGTTCCGATTCACCTTGTAGGGCAGGGTTTCAGACCCGCGCCCGCGGCCTGCGATAATATAAGGACGCTGGCCATTTCGCCCAGCGAGCCGATGCCGATCTCCATAACGCAGGTCACATCCTGGCTGCCGAAACTCACCGTCACCGCGGCGATCGACATCTTGATTGTCGCGTTCCTGATCTACCAGTTGATCATGGTGGTGCGCGGCACCCGCGCGGCCCACGTGCTGGCCGGCATCGGAGTGCTTCTGCTGGTCTACGCGCTCTCGGCTTGGGCGGGGCTGGAACTGCTGCGCTCGATTCTGGCCACGGTGGTCCCCTACACCGCCATCGCGCTCATCGTGCTGTTCCAAGCCGAGCTCCGGCGGACGCTGGCCCGCATCGGCCGGCGGCGCTGGCTCGGTTTCGGCGGCGAGATCCAGCGCCGCGAATCCACGGAAGACGTCCTGCTGGCCTTGAGCCGCCTGGCACAGCAACGGATTGGGGCGCTGATCATCCTCGAGCGCGACACGGGCCTGCGCACCTTTATCGAAAGTGGCGTGGCCCTCCACGCCAGCCTGTCGCGCGACCTGTTGCTAGCGATCTTCCAGCCGGGCGGCGCCTTGCACGACGGCGCGGTCATTGTGCAGAGCGACCGTGTCGCGGCCGCAGCATGCTTCCTGCCGCTCAGCATGAACCCCCTGGTGGCCCGGAAGCTTGGAACCCGCCACCGGGCCGCCATCGGCATCACCGAGGATGCCGATTGCCTGGCGCTGGTCGTCTCCGAGGAAACCGGCCGCATTTCGGTGGCCGCCTTCGGCGAAATGGAGACCGACGTCAGCTTGAAGCGCGTCGAGGAACGAATTGCACGGCACTTCAGCCGCAGGCACCGCGAGGAGCGCTCCGGTGTTGCCGCGCACGTGCCGGAAACTCATCGGGCGGAGGACTCCCTGAGTAAACACGACTGGAAGAAGGGTGCGCGATGAAGCTCCCTGCGCTGTTCCAGAACCTGAGGTGGAAGCTCCTGGCCGTCGCGATCGCCCTGATGCTTTGGGCCGCTTTCATCAGCAGCCCGGCGCTGGTCACCTTCGTTTCCGCGCCGCTGCAATACCAGAACATGCCACAGGATCTGGAGATGGGTGGCGAAGCGCCCGAGCGGGTGTACCTGGAAGTCCGGGGACCCTCGTCCCGCCTTCGCAGTTTCGATTCGTCGCGCATGGCGGTCGTGCTGAATCTCTCCGGTGTGCAGCGCCCCGGCGAATACACCTTCACGGTGGAGCAGAACCACGTCGACCTGCCGGTGGGCCTCACGCTGGTGCGGGCGGCGCCGGGCCAGGTTCGGCTGCGCTTCGAGCGCAGCACCCCCACCGACGCGCCGGTTCGCGTGCGGTTCTCGAGTCCGCCCCCGGCCGGCTTCCGCGTAGCTCACCAGGAGGTTCGCCCCGAAGTCCTGAGGATCGTTGGTCCCGAGAGCCGCGTCCAGCAAGTCAGGTACGTCGAAACCGACCCGATCGACCTTTCGCACTCGATGGGCAAAGCTCAGTTCCATGTTCATACGTTCGTCGCGGATCCGCAGGTTCGCTTCATTTCGCCGCCAGCAGTCGACGTGGTTGTGAGTCTGGAGAAAACCGCCGATGGTCAGACAACTGTTCGGCACTGATGGGGTGCGGGGAGTGGCGAGCGAGTTCCCGCTGGATCCCAAGACGGTGCATGCGCTGGGCGCGGCCTTAGCCGATGTCGCTGCACGGGTGGCGCCCTGCCCGGAGGTCGCTATCGGCATGGACACGCGCGAATCGAGCCCGTGGCTGGCCGGGCAGGTCGCCGGCGGCCTGGCCGAGCACGGGGCGCGCGTGCGTTTTGCGGGCGTCACCACCACCCCCGGCGTCGCCTACCTCACGCGCACCGGCACGTTCGTGGCCGGGGTGATGATCTCGGCCTCGCACAATCCCTACCGGGACAACGGCATCAAGATCTTCAGCCATTCCGGCTACAAGCTCCCGGACGATCAGGAGCACGCGATCGAGCAGGAGATCTTCGCCCTTTTGGAGGCGGGCGTCGAACCGGCGCCGGCCAAGCTCGCCCCCGACCCCGGACTCGACCGGCACTACATGGAGTACCTGGCCTCCACCGCCGGACGCTCGTTTGCGGGCCTGGAAATGGTCGTCGATTGCGGCAACGGTGCGGCCTCCGGGCTGGCCCCGGAGCTGTTTGAGCGCCTCGGCGCTCGAGTCACTCCGCTATTTGCGTCGCCCGACGGCCGCAATATCAACTTGGGTTGCGGTGCGCTGGATGTCGGAGAACTGCGTAAAGCGGTTCTGGCCCGCGCCGCGGAGATGGGTGTCGCTTTCGACGGCGACGCCGACCGCGCAATATTTGTCTCCCGCTCGGGCAAGATCGTCAACGGCGACGCCGTGCTGCTGCTCGCCGCGAAGGCGCTGCATCGCGAGGGCCGCCTCACCGGACCGGATGGCAACCCTACGGTCGTTGCCACCGTGATGTCGAACCTGGGACTGGAACGGGCGCTGGCCGGGCACGGCATCCGGCTCCTGCGGACTCCGGTGGGTGACAAGTACGTCCTGGAAGAGATGCTGCGCACCGGCGCCGTGCTGGGAGGGGAACAGTCCGGCCACATCATTTTCTCGGACTACGCCACCACCGGCGACGGGCTGCTCACGGCCCTGCGGGTCATCGAGATCATGAAAGAATCCGGGCAGGGACTCGATGAACTCACCCAGGATCTCGAGGTCTATCCCCAGCGCCTGGTGAACGTGAGAATCAAATCCAGGAAGCCCCTGTCGGAGTTGCCCGCCGTCAACCAGGAGATCGCCGCCGCGGAACGAGCCCTGGGAGATGCCGGCCGGGTCCTGGTCCGCTTCTCGGGCACCGAGCCGCTGGCCAGGGTGATGATCGAGGGCCCCGATCTGGTCCAGGTGGAGACACTGACTGCCCGCATTGCCGCCGCCATCCAGCGCGAGCTGGGCGAGTGACGGCGGATTGGTCTCGATTTTCGCAACCCGCCGGACCCGAAGCGCGGTATGATTGAAGATCTGGGGCTCTTTCCCACTTCGAAAAAACCCCGCCAGAAATCGTGATGACCACGCACCCCAAGGGCGCCCAGGCCCGTGTCCTCTTATCGTCCGTCTTCGGCCCCTACGCGCAAGACGACGAGTTCGGCAGCCGCGCCATTAACCCGATGGAGCTGTACCACAACCAGGTGACCCGGGCCCAGGGCCCGTTCTCCCTGCGCATGTTCCATCGCTCCTGGGGAATCATGATGATCCAGCAGAACATCGCCGCGCCTTGCACGGTGCTGGATTTCCCCACCCGCGAGGCCTTCGAGCGGGAAATCACCCAGAACCACTACGACATCATCGGCATCTCTTCCATCATCGTCAACCTCGCCAAGGTGCGCGAGATGTGCCGCCTGGCACGCCACCTCTCGCCCGGCTCGGTCATCGTGGTCGGCGGGCACGTGGCCGCCATCCCCGGCTTGCAGTACATGATCGAGGCCGACGAAATTGTCCGCGGGGACGGAATCTCCTGGATGCGCCGCTACCTGGGCGAAGACGAGAATGCCCCCATCCGCCATCCGCATATCGTCTCCGGGTTCAACGTGCGCGCGCTGGGAATCCGCATGCCGAACCGCGCCGGCGGCGCCGCCGCCACCATCATTCCTTCGGTCGGCTGCCCGATGGGCTGCAACTTCTGCACCACCTCCGCGTTCTTCGGCGGCAAGGGCAAGGTGCTCAACTTCTACGAGACCGGCGCCGAGCTCTTCGAGCTGATGTCGGAGATGGAAGCCTCCATGAAGGTGCAGTCGTTCTTCATCATGGACGAGAACTTCCTGCTCCAGCGCAAGCGCTCGATGGAGTTGCTGGAACTCATGAAGCGGAATGGGAAGAGCTGGGCCTTTTACGTTTTCTCCTCGGCCAACGCCATTCGCAAGTACACCTTCGAGGAACTGGTTGAGCTCGGCGTTTCCTGGATCTGGCTGGGCCTGGAATCGGCGCACTCCTCTTACTCGAAGCTGAACGGGACCGACACCCTCGAACTGACGCGGGAACTCCACCAGCACGGCATCAAGTGCCTGGGGTCGACCATCGTGGGGCTCGAGCATCACACCCCGGAGAATATCCGGGAGGAGATCGAGTACGCCGTCTCGCACGACACCGATTTCCACCAGTTCATGCTCTACACCCCCGTGCCCGGCACGCCGCTCTACGAGGAGATGAACGAGCAGGGCCGCATGCTGCCCGATATCGAGCTGGCCGACATCCACGGCCAGTACAAGTTCAATTTCCAGCACGCCGCTATCGGGCGCGACGACTCGAAGAAGTTCCTGGACTGGGCCTTCCGCCGCGATTTCGAGCGCAACGGCCCCAGTCTGTTCCGCATCTTCCGTACCACGCTGGAGGGCTGGAAGCGCTACAAGAACCATCCCGACCCCCGCATCCGCGAGCGCTTCGAGTTTGAGGTGCGGCAGTTGAAGAGCGCGGCCAGCGCCTGCCTGTGGGCCATGGAGCGGCGCCTGAAGAAAACCAACCAGGCCATCAGCGACCGGATCCGGTTGTTGCGCCACGAGGTCGAGAAAGAGTTCGGCCTGTGGAGCCGCCTGGCCGCCGGGTTCGCCGGCCCGGTGCTGCTGTGGACCAGCCGCCGCGAGGAGAAGCGCCTCGCCGCCGGCCGCGTCTACGAGCCGCCCACCATCCTGGAGCGCCGCAACTGGGGCCAGGTCTAGCAGCCCTGGTGTGGGGCAGCCCTTTCGGGCTGCCGCCGGGCTTCGGCCCGGCGTCTGCGCTCAGCTCTTCGGAACTTGGTTCAGCAGCTTCAACTTCTCGTGGCCTCAGTTCATCCGGTCGGCGGACTCCGGGTCAATCACCTGCCTCGCCACCGCCACGAATTTCGCGAGCGGGCAGTCGAAGGTGACATTACGTACGCTGCAGCCGGGGATGAACACCGGGGCGCTGGCCGGTGGCGTAGCGAGCGTCAGTGCGGTGCGATTGCGCAACTGATCTAAAGTCTGCGCGACGTACGAGGCCCGGACGATGTATTCCCCAGTGCTCTGCGACTGGCGGAGTTGGAACACCAGGGCGCCGCCCGGACCGCAGAAGTCCGCCTGGTAACCTGGCACAAGCCAGTCGAGATGGAACAGGCCGGCGAGTCCGCTGACATTGACGTCCGAAGCGACCAACACGATCGCCTTGGTGGTCGGATTTCCCAGCGCGCCCGTCATCGCATTCCCGGTGGCTGCCTGAACCATCGAGCGCACCACGTGCGAGGCCAGATTGGAGCTCTGCACCTTAGCCAGGTAGGGCGTGCGGCACTCCAGATCCAGGACCAGGTCGGTTAAGCGCGAGAGCTGGCTGACGCCGCCGGCAGTCAACTGGCCCCAACCGACGTCGGAAGCCGGCAGCCCTTCTGCATACTCCATGAGGAAAGGATCGACGGCCGCAAGAACCATCATCAGCCCTCCGGGGTCTACCGGCCAACCGGACTGTCCGCCCACAGCAAATTGGAAAGGAATCGTGGTGACGTCGAGCTTGCCTGCCGGGGTTGCGAGCGCCGGAGTCTCGCTGGCGGGATACCCGAACAAAACCGAGCGTGTGAGGGCGAGCTCCGGAGCGTAGGCGGAGCTCAGGGCCTGCGGATTGCCACCCAGACGCCCCATCACCGCCGCGAGCGCCATGCGCTGATCGAGTCGCGCGACGCCCGCTCCCACCGGATCGAACAGCGGGTCGCTCTCCAGTGGGCCGTAATAATTGACGGTCACGCGGGCCGCCGGGAGCAAGCCGGCCGCGAAGGCCTGCGCAGTCGCAATGGTCCGCTCGATCACGTTGGCCCGGAAATAGACCAAGGCGGAGTCTGCCGAGTCGTTGCCGGTCAGCAGCTTTTCGTTCGTGAGCCACAGACGGTAGTAGCCGCCAAGAGTATTCTCAAGCGTGGTGCCGTTGGCGGTCAGGTACCCGACCGGGATGCCGAACTCCGGGAATGCTCGCACGGAGAAATCGTTGAGGGTGCTGGTGGGCGTCACGGGAGATCGCACGCTGTGACGGCCGAAGATGATCACCTGCTTCAGTTGCGTATCATCGACGGGCTGAGCCGCGAGAGCCGCCGCGAGAACCGCCAGCGCAGCCAAACCACGAGCGAGGGTCGAAAACAAGGAGTTCTTCTTCATAGAGGCCTTTCCTGCGCGGAGAACCGCTAGCAGAGGTATCGTCAGACGCCGCGTCTGGCTTTAGTGCGGCCGCAAGGCTCCCGCAAAAGCCTGTGCCATCCGTCACGCAAGTTCTCGTGGTCTCAGTTCGTCAGGTCGACGGACAGCGGGTCGATCACCTGCTTCGCCACCGCCACGAATTTCGCGAGCGGGCAGTCGAAGGTGGCATTACGTACGCTGCAGCCGGGGATGAACACCGGGGCGCTGGCCGGCGGTGTATCCAGCGTCAGGGGGGTGCGATTGCGAAGCTGGTCCATAGTCTGAGAGACGTAGGAGGCCCGGACGATGTACTCCCCGGTGCTCTGCGATTGGCGGAGTTCAAACACCAGGGCGCCGCCCGGAGCGCAGACGTCGGCTTGGTATCCCGGCAGAATCCAGTCGAGATGGAACAGGCCGGCGAGTGAGGTGACATTGGTGTTCGCAGCCATCAACACGATCACCTTGGTCGTCGGATTTCCCAACGCGCCGCTCAGCGCATTCCCGGTGGCTGCCTGAACCATGGAGCGCACCACGTGCGAGGCCACATTGGAACTCTGCACCTTTGCCGATAGGGCGTGCGGAATTCCAGATCCAGGGCCAGGCTGAGTAGGCGCGAGATCTGGCTGATGCCGCCGGCGGTCAACTGGCCCCAACCGACCTCCGAAGTCGGCAGCCCATCCGCGTACTCAAAGAAGAAAGGATCGATGGCGCCATTAACCTCTGCCAGGCCTCCCAGGTCTACCGGTAAAGTGGGACTTCCGGCCGCAACGTCGATGGGAATGGTGGTGACGTCGACCTTACCTCCCGGAGTTGCGGGCACCGGAGTTTCGCTGGCGGGATAGCCGAATAAAACCGAGCGCGTGAGGGCGAGCTCGGGGGCGTAGGCGGAGGTCAACGACTGCGGATTGCCGCCCAGACGTCCCATTACGGCCGCGACCGCCATCCGCTCATCGAGCCGCGCGACGCCAGCGCCCACCGGAAGGAACAGTGGGTCGCTTTCCTGTGGGCCGTAGGAATTGACGTTTACACCGGCCGCCGGGAGCATGCCGGCCCAGAAGGCTCTCGCGGTGTCGACGATCAGCGGAGTCCCGATGGCTCGGAAGTACACGAAGTCGGCGTCGGCCGAGTCCTTGCCGGTCAGCAGTCCCCCCTTGGTGAGCCAAAGACGGTAGTAGCCGCCGAGGATAGTCTCATTCGTGGCGCCGTTGACGGTTATGTTGCCGCCCGAAGAGCTGAACACCGGAAATGGCTGCACGGAGAAGTTGATCAGGGTGCTGTTAGGGAGAGTGGGAGATCGCACCCCATGACGGCCGAAGATGATCACCTGCTTGAGTTGGGTATCGTCGACGGGCTGAGCCGTGAGACGGGAAACGCACAAGAGAGCGAGGGTCGAACACCAGAGATTCTTCTTCACACAGGCCTTTCTGCGCGGAGAACCGCTAGCGGGGGTATCGTCAAACCCTGCGTCCGGCTTTAGTGCAGCGGTAAGGTTTTCGGAAAAGCCTGTGCCATCCAGCACCCCGGTTGCGCGGAGAAGCAAGCGGATTGTGCGGGAAAGCCGCGGCGATGCAGCCCGCGAGGGACCGGTCGTCCCCTGTGTCGCGCTCAGCTCTTGGGAATGTGGCTCAGGCGCTTGGGGCCGGACTCGATCACGTGCTCTGGGCAGCCGTCCTTCATGAGCTTGAAGTTCTCGATGAAGCGCGCCGCCAGCGCGTCGTACTTGCGGTAATATTCCTCGCGGCTGCCCCAGGTGTTGGCCGGGTCCAGGATCGGCGTGGGCACGCCCTCGCAGAACACCGGGACGTCGAAGCCGAACACCGGGTCCTTGCGGAACTCCACGTCGTGCAGATCGCCGCTGAGCGCGTCGTTGAGCAGCCTGCGCGTGTGCTGGATGCTGATCCGTTTCCCGACGCCGAACGGGCCGCCGGTCCAGCCGGTGTTCACCAGCCAGCAGGTCGCTCCGTGCTTCAGGATCTTGGCCTTCAGCATTCTGGCGTACTCGTAGGGATGGTGCACCATGAAGGGTCCGCCGAAGCACGGGCTGAAAGTGATCTCGGGTTCCAGTCCCAGCCCGATCTCGGTGCCCGCGATCTTGCTGGTGTAGCCGGAGATGAAATGGTAGATCGATTGGTCCGGCGTCAGCCGCGAGATCGGCGGCAGCACGCCGCTGGCATCGCAGGTCAGGAAAATG
>Ga0187850_10004821_pt1 | contig 10510 bp, 9 predicted proteins | sample June2016WEW_4_15_FD_132436 | JGI IMG/M metagenome (GOLD analysis project Ga0187850, IMG submission 132436) | Peatland microbial communities from SPRUCE experiment site at the Marcell Experimental Forest, Minnesota, USA - June2016WEW_4_150 | ecosystem: Environmental > Terrestrial > Soil >... | reverse complement strand
GCTGGTTTCCCAGCAGCAATCAGCTTTCAGCGATCAGCAACAGTCATTCCCGCCCCGACGCAGTCGGGGCAGGCTCCAGCGGGAATCCAGTCGTGCTGCTGGCCAGCTTGTCGTTCCGAGGATGGTCGCCGTGGCCCAAGACTCGCCGGTCTTAATGGCGGGCGATGGTTGGAGTGCGGCAGCTTGCTAGCCGGGAGTTGTCCTGCAGTTCACGAAACCGCGATGCCGCCCTTCAAGGGCGCCTCGTCCCCCCGAAGTTCGAGGGCGGCGGACTAGATCTTCTCAGCGATGAGTCCCGCTACGGCCTCCAACAATTCCCGGTCATCAGGCGTGAACGCGGCGGGCGCGTCTCTGTCGATATCAATCTCGCCCAGAATGCGGCCCTCGTGCCTGATGGGGACAACGATTTCCGAGCGCGTCTCGAGGCTACACACCAGGTAACGCGGGTCGGAGTTCACGTCGTCCACGATGATGGTCTCGCCCGTGGAAGCCGCCGCGCCGCAAATGCCTTTGTTCAGGGGGATTCGAGTGTGCGGCGCGGGCTTGCCCTCGTAGGGACCCAGGACGAGTTCCTGACCCTGAAGCAAGTAGACGCCCACCCAGTGGTATTGCGGCCGCTCGCGCTGCAACAACTTGACGACCTCGGTCAACAGCGACGGCGCGTCCGGCGCGGTCAAGGCGATTCTTCGGATGGAACTTAAGACTTCGGCGTTATTCGTCATGAGAGAGCCCCGGCGCAGGATGAGCGCGTCTAATCCCCATGGCATCATACGCGAGGAAGGCAGAAAGGGGTAGCGGCCAGGCTTTCTCAGGTTCGCTCCCAGTCGGGTTCGATTCACGGTTCAGCGTCGAGGGCTTCCCGGTCGCCGCGACGGCGAATGCCCGGTGATGGCCCCCGAATTCTTGCGCAGTTTCCGCAACTCTTTCACGCGTAAAGTGTTGTATATAATGTGGCAACCATGGCCATGGAGTCCGACCTCGATCTGATGCTGAGGGTCCGCGCCGGTGATGCCGCCTCCTTTGAGACGCTGCTGCGCCGTTACCGCCTCCCCCTGGTGAGCTTTTTCCATCGCATGGTGCGCGACCAAGCGTTGGCGGAAGACTTGGCCCAGGAGGCTTTTCTGCGCATCTACAAGGCGCGGGAGCGCTACCAGCCCGAGGCGCGTTTTACCACTTGGCTCTATCGCATCGCCACGAACTTGGCGCTCAATGCCATTCGCGACCGGAAAGACGAGGTTCCTGAGCCCGCGAGCGGAGATCCTGATGGCGGGCCTGCCCTCGAAAGGTTCGTCGACCCTAAGCCGACGGCTGAGCAAAAGCTGCTCGAGGGCGACCGTCAACGCCTGATTCGCCAAGCCGTAGAATCCTTGCCAGGGAATCAGCGTGCGGCGGTCATCCTGCACAAATATCAGGAAGTGGATTATCGCCAGATTGCTCAAATTCTGAGCGTTTCCGAAAGTGCCGTGAAATCGCTACTCTTCCGGGCTTACGAAACGCTTCGGTTGCGCCTCGAGCCGCTGCTCCGGGAGGGCCAGATATGAATTGCCTTGATCGCGAACGTCTGTTTAGTTACGCTCACGGCCTGCTGGGAGAGCCGGAGGCGGCCCAGGTTCACGCGCACTTGGGAGAATGCTCCCAGTGTCGCGAGGTCGTGGAACACTACGAGCGGCTCGATGCCGTGCTGGAGGAGTGGAAGCCGGCGGAGCCCTCCGCTTGGTTTGACGCGCGCGTGCGCCAAGCCGTGGAAGCGCAGGAAGCACGCAGGGCGGCCCGGGGTTTCTGGGGTCTGGGATGGGTCCGGGGCTTGGCGCTGGCTTCGCTTGGGGTTTTGGTCATTGCCGGGGTGGCGTGGCTCACCCACAGGCATCGATCAGTCTCCACCCCTTCGACGCTGGCGACGCAGCAGCCACGTCAGACGACCGCCACGCAAGCTCCCGCAGAAGTGGCGAAGCTGAATCCTCGGGCCGTCACGCCCCGTCAGGCCGAGAAGCCGAGGAAGCCGGCGCCGGAGCTGCAATCGGCGGGTGTTTCCCCGAGCGAAGACGAAGACGCCCGGGCGTTGGATGATTATGATTTGGTCGCGGACTTCGATGTACTTTCGGAGCTTCCCAAGAAAGGCGCCAGGGTTGCCGACTGAGCTCGCGGCAACCTTTTCGGGTGGGAAAGAACGGCGCCGCCGGCGCGGTCCAGAACTGGCCACGGTCTTGCTGCTCGCGCTCCTTCTGGCCTCAACCCTGCTTGCTGGCCAGCGGGACATGGGAGCCGCTCGTGGATACCCGGTGCAAGCTCCCCGCCTGGGCCAGGGTCGCGGACCACTGGCCGGCCAGCGAGCGGGATTCTTCCAGCGACTGCGCGACCTGCCGCCCGCCCAGCAGGAACGCATTATGGCGGAGAATCCTCGGTTCCGGCGGCTGCCTCCGGCGCGCCAGCGGCTTATCCGCGAGCGGTTGCGGCGCTGGAATGCCCTGACCCCCGAGCAGAAGGAGCTGTTTCGCGAGCGCGAACAGATCTTCCAAGGCCTTTCTCCTGCCCAACGAGAAGAAGCGCGCGCCATATTCCCAGAGTGGCGCGAGCTCAGTCTCGACCGCCGCCGTGAAGTTCTGCAAGCTTTCCGGCAGCTTCGCGACCTTCCTCCCGACCAACGTCAGCGTTACTTGGCTAGTCCCGAGGTTCAGCAGCGGTTCTCCCCGCAGGAGCGCCACGTGCTTGAGGGGCTCAACAAACTCCTGCCGAATTCCCCTTCGACCCCGCCCGAGGACCCCGAAGAATAGCTGCGCCCCTGCGGGGCTGGCACCAGAAGTGTGGCGAGCGTTGATCCCGCCTTGCGGGACCCTGCCCTGCCTTCGCAGGCAGGCCCACTCACCAAGCCACCCGCTCTACGGATGAAGTCTAACCTGAATGTCGCAAAGCGGTATGAACGAGGGTTAGAGTTTGCGGGCGGCGAGGATCAAGTCGTGGGATTTTTCGGGGTCGAAAGGGGAGCGGGCGTAGTTGCCCCAGAAACTGAACTCGCCCAAGCCGGCCTGGGCGGCGAGATCCGTCAGCAGATTCTGGAAGAGAGGAATCTGCCGGGAAGTTCGCGCGTGCGCTTGCCATTTTCCCGCCGGCTTTTCGCGCGCCAGGAACATGGCGTGGAAGTTGATGTGGTCCGCGTGGTAGTCCGCAAACTTGACCAGCAGGATTTCTTCCCGGGGAGTGTCACCGGTCAGGAGCGGAAACTCGCTGGCCCGTTGTTGCCAGCGCAGATCGTAGTTTAAATTCTGCGTCAGAAAGAGTCCGCCTTGGCGCAGGATGCTTGCCACGCCCCGCAGCGCCGCCAATAACTGGCCCTCGGCCGAGAGGCCGGGAAGGGCATTACCCAAACAGAACGCTGCGTCGAATTCGGCGCGGAGGTCGGCGGCGTTCTCCATGGCGAGCAGCCGGACCTCGGCTTTTCCACCCGCGGCAGCGATGGCGCTGGCGGCGGAATCGATTCGCCGGCGCGTGAACTCCACGGCGCCCGCATCGGCGTCAAAACCCAGCACCTCGAAACCCCGCTGCGCCAGCGCCACGACGTGACCGCCCGTGCCGCAAGCCGGAACCAGAATGTTCGCACCCGTCTCGCGCGCCAGTTCTTCGAGCAGCGGTATTTCCCGCGCCAAGCGCTTTTTCCAGTTGATGACCGCATCGTAGTAAGGCGCGAGGTCAGGTTGCATGAGACACCAAGAATACCACTCACACTAACGGGCGAGAGTTAGTCAACCCCCGCGTGGCGGTTGGCTTGATGAGCGGGGCCGCCTCGAAGCCGGTCGCAAGGTTCGTACCTCTTCGACCGCACCCTTTATCCCTGTGCACAATCCCGGAGGGGAAGGCCCAACGCTTCCGGCTATCCAGGTTCTATGTTGAACACGGTTCGTGCCCTTTGTGCCGTTCCAGCTCAATCTCCCCATCTGCGGCGCCTGCATTTTGTGCGGCCCGAAAGATGGCCCCGCATAGAAAGCTTAGGTAAGACGAGTTGGCACGGCACTTGCGACGAACCATAATGCACATCCCAAGACGCCTTTTGTCAAGAGGTCGCGAGATCTGGTAGTGGGTCAGTTTGAGCCTGAATTTCCGCGCAGTCCCGCCTTGCAGGATCGGAAGGCGCCGAGCCCGACTGGCGAAACGCCGAGCGGGAGGCTACACTCAGGGGGCCAGGTGAAACAGAAGCCGGCGCTGCGGGGGTGGTTGAGGTGGCGACCTCCGATCCCGCAACGCGAGACGCTGGGCTCATCGTGACGATGAGGGCAGGGGGGCTGGACTCCAAAGCCTGAGGTCCTCTTCCCAAGCGGACTCCTCTGAATGCAGAAGAGCGAAAGACCCTTATGCCTTGAGTATACCTGCTCCGAAGGGACGGACTAGGAGCGTGCCCGACAATTCAGTTCTTCAGCCATTCTCGCGTTGGAAGTTGTTGGATCTTCGTCCACGATAAGCTCGTTTTGACATTAATCGGGCACGCTCTTAGCTTTCAACGAACGACACTCTCCAATTCCGGCTGGACCAACACATCCGAGCCATGGGCTCAAGCGGCTCGAATTGCGTAGTACTCGATGATGGTGGACGGGTAGAGACGGATGCCAGATGAAATCTCCACAAATGCTCGCTCGCCCTCGCGCGAGCGGGTGACGGTCCAGGACCAGCCCGCAAAGATTCCTGCAATTGCTGGGGGCCGTTCTTTCTGGCTGGGGATCGCAGTGGTTCTCGCCTTGACGTTTGCGGTTTGCAGCCGGACGCTTCGCTACGAGTTTGTCCACGATGACCACGGCCAGATTGTGGAGAATCCCGCGGTTCATTCCTGGCATGCCGTCCCCAGCTACTTTACGTCGCACGTCTGGGCAGCGATTTACCCGGAGGAGCTTGGGAACTATTACCGCCCGCTTTTCCTGCTGTGGCTGAGAATCAACGACGCGGTTTTCGGAAATCAGGCGTGGGCCTGGCATCTCACCACGATCCTGGCACACCTTCTAACCACTTTTCTCGTGTATCTCCTGGCCTGGCGAGTGGGACCAAGCCGCGATGTCGCGGTCCTGGCGGCGCTGATTTTCGGCCTCCATCCCGCACACATTGAGGCCGTCGCCTGGGTTTCGGGCGTAACTGAACCTTTGCTGGGTATCCTTCTCATTGCCTCGTTCCTTTGTTACCTTCAGGCGCGGCGCGACGGGGAACGCGTCCTCACGTGGAAGCTCATCTCCCTGGTCTTATTTGCTCTGGCCATGTTGGAGAAAGAGACCGCCCTGGTCCTTCCCGGTTTCCTACTTGTCTATGAGTGGATCTGCGGGCCAGAGTGGGGAAGACCGCCGCGCGATAGGAGAGTCCTCACGTGGTGCGGAGGAGCAATCGGGAGGATCTGGCCTTACCTTTTCCTTACACTTCTCTACCTTCCGGTGCGGATTCATGCTCTTAAGGGGTTCAGTCACCCGGTGACGCCTCTCCGTACCGAGCAATTGCTCTTTACCTGGCCTTCGCTGCTTTGGTTCTGGATTCGTCACCTGCTGTGGCCCGTCGGCCTCAGCACCTTCTATGACTTTCCTGCCGTGGTCCATCCGACTCTGAGGAATTTCATTCTGCCTGCCATCCTGGATGTCTGTACGGGGATTGTGCTGGTCGCCTGCGCTTGGCGCTCCCGTGCCGTCGCCTTCTTTGCGACGTGGCTGGTGCTGCCTTTGATTCCTCTCCTCAATATCCGCGTCTTTGTCGCGGATGATTTCGCCCACGACCGGTACTTGTACCTCCCCTCGGTCGGTCTGGCAGTTCTCGTTGCGATGGTCCTGAAGAAGGGGTGTGTGGGTCAGCCGCGATGGTTGGGGATGCCGGGATCCCTGCTCGTCGCCGCCACGTGCTTGGCCGCCGCTCTCAGCTACGGGACGATCACCGAGAGTTTCCACTTCAAAGATAACCTAACTTTTTACGCATATAACCTTGCCAAGGCGCCCCATAATCGCTATGCCCAATTAAACTATGCAACCGTGCTGGGTGAGGGTGGCATGTACGGTCCTGCTCTCGAAAGCTTCACCGACGTGGTGAACCGGAATCCGACCTTCTGGCCTGCGACCTACAATCTTGCTTACACATATTACAAACTGGGACGGCTGCCCGAAGCGGAAAAGTACTTCCTGGAGGCCATCGGCATCAATCCCAACAAACCGGAGGAGTATCTGTACTTGGGGATGACGCGTTTCAAGATGGGCCGAACGGGAGAAGCCATTGTCTCGGTGCAGCAGGCCATTGCGATTCGCCCCAACGGGTATGGTTACCATTTCGCACTCGGAGTCATGCTGAAAACGCAGGGGGACCTGAACGGCGCCCTCCGGGAATTCCAGGCGGAACTGGCCAACAACCCGGGAGAACAGGCGGCGGCTGAGCAGGTCAAGGAAATTGAGAATTCGTCGAAGGGGAATTCTGCTTCCGGGGCCGGGCGCCCATGATTGCCCGGGAGCGGATAGCTTGGAGAGGCTGGTGCGAGTGAACCACCCCTTAACTTGGAGGACTCTGCGAGCCGCCGCTGCCGGGCCTGCATTCCAGTCTGTGGGCGCCTGTGCCGGAACCGACGATTCGGACGGGCGTGAAGGCCATGACCAGCCCGGTGCTGGACTTGTTGAAGAGGTAGGTGGCCGCAAACTACGCGGGAGCCGCCCCAGCGGCCGGCTCGGCCTGTGGGAAGGAATTGACCGCCGCTTCCACACTGTCGTAAACGTCGAACACTGTAACCAGTTTAGTGATATGCAACTGGTCTTTGATCTTCTTGGTCAGATTGGCCAGCTTCATTCCAGCGCCGCGGTTCAGGGCCGAGGTGCGAGCGGCGATCAGCGCTCCCAGGCCGGCGCTATCCACAAAACTGGTGTTTCCCAGGTCGAGCACGATGCGCGTTTCCCAGCCCCACTTCTCCTTGATCCAGTCGCTGTTGTCGAGCACCTCTTTGGTTTTTGCGCGGAAATCCATGTTCTCCTGCCCCAACACCAACCGGCCTGCCAGCTCCAGGATAATGATTCCGTGCAACCCCTTTTGGATGATCTCGATCGCCATGGCCTTCTCCTCGGGGTGTTGAGATTTGTGGAAAACCGGTGCGGCGGCCAGCCAGCCCTGCCAGCCGCTATCATGGCGGCGAAATCGTTAAGCAGTTGTGACGCCGATGTGAAGCTTGCATTCTCACCCGCCCGCCTGTCACCCTTCCTGCCTCTACTTGCCGTCCGGGGCGGGATCTGCCGATGAAATCCTGAACGCATGGGCGTAGTCTCCCGGCCTTGAACGGCATTGCTTATCGTACGGCTGCAAGCTTCAAGGCGTAGACGTACCCGTCGGCGCTTCCCACATAAAGGACGCCGTCCACCACGGTGGGCGAAGAGACAATCGCCCCGAGCGCAAAGAGCTTGTGCACGGCCACGACCATGTCCTCCCAGAAGTCGGAGCCGAAGATTCTTGCGTAGTCCGGCTTGCCATCGGGGAGGAGCAAGGGGAGCAGGCTCGTCTTGCTGGCGGCGGTCTGGAACTCCCAGCGTTGCTTGCCGGCCTTCAGGTCCACAGCAAGCAGCTTGCCGTTGAAGACGCCGAAGTAGGCCATGTCGCCGGCGACAGTGGGCGAGGAGAAGACGAACATCCCGGTGGGAAGCGTGAAGCGTTCCTTTCCCGTTGCAGCATCGACGGCGTGAAAGAGCGCGCTATCGGAGGTTGCGAAATACACCACGCCCTCGCGAACCACCGGAGACACAATCACCCAGGAACCCTGGGTGGGGAAGTTCCACTTCAGCTGCCCGGTTTTGGCATCGACGGCATACAGGTGGGCGTCACGGCAGCCGAAGTAAACCGTGCCCTCGGCGACGGCCGGGGAGGATTGAATGCCGACTTGGTTGAAGATCTTTGGGTCCTCGCCCGTCTTGAATTTCCACTTTTCCTGGCCTGTCGCCGCGTCGAGCGCGTAGAGGTAGCTGTCCCAACTGCCGATGTAAACGACACCCGCGGATATGGCCGGCGAGGAATGGACCACTCCGCGCGTGTGGAACTTCCACCTCAGTCGTCCCGTCTGGGCATCGAGCGCGTAAACATTGCCGTCGCCGCAGCCGAAGTACACTCCACCGTCGTACAGCGCTGGTGAGGAAAGATAGAAATCCCAGGGGTCGGGTATCGTCTGCTGGTGCGGGGTGACGCCATGCAGGCCTTTTGCCTCGAAGCGGCGTTCGCCTTCGGTTTCGAACTTCCAGAGCTGCTTGCCCGTTTGTGGGTCGAGCGCGTAGAAACTGCCGTCGGCGCTCAGGAAGTAGACAGCGTCGGTCGAGACCGCAGGGGAGGAATTGATCGCTCCTCCTTGGGTTTCGAAATGCCACTTCTCAGCCCCCGTGGCGGCGTCGAGCGCGTAAAGGTTGCGGTCGTCGCTGCCCACATACACGGTGCCCGCGTAGACGGCCGGCGATGAAAGCACGTGGCCCCGGGTCTTGAACTTCCATTGAACTCCCTCGAAATTGGTGAGGCCTGTGCCGGGATAGACGCCCGTGTGCTCCGGCCCGCCGCGGAACATCGCGGGCTGGGAGTCGGCCCACGCCGGCGCTCCGAGGCTGAGGAGAATCAGAAGTCCGGGAACGAACGTTCTCTTTGCACGACGCATGTGGAGTCCTTTGTGAATGAGAGATGTGGTTTCACCATAAGGCACGACCGATGCTCGCACGGGGTTCCAGGAAGTTCAAGGAACAAGAACTGGCGCCGGCATAATTCCTGCTGTGGTTGGGCTCGCGCCGCCTGCGGCAGTCTTCTCGCAGATTCGGCGAGCGCACCTTATAATAGGTTGCTGTCTTTTGCTGACTCCTCGCGCGGGAGGTTCCGCGCGGGTGCGAAAGGAAGGTCTTGTGGAGCTGCTCTTATCGGACCGGGAAGTGCGCGTGCTCGGGGCACTGATCGAGAAGGAAATCACCACGCCGGACTATTACCCCCTCTCGCTCCACGCGCTCACCAATGCCTGCAATCAGAAGTCCAACCGCCACCCGGTCATGGCGCTCGACGAGCAGGTGGTGCGGGATGCGCTCGACTCCCTGAATCAGAAGGGCCTGGCCGGACCCGCCTCGAGCGCCGAAAGCCGCGTGACCAAGTTTGCGCACCGCTGGCAGGAGGTCTTCAACTTCGACCGGCGCGAGACCGCCCTGCTGTGTGAACTCATGCTGCGCGGTCCACAGACGCTTGGCGAGCTGCGCGGGCATGCCGAGCGCATGTACCGCTTCGACAATCTCGAAAGCCTCGAGGCCACGCTCCAGAAGCTTGGTGAGCGCCAGCCGCCGCTGGTGAAGAAACTGCCCCGGCTGCCCGGCACCAAGGAATCGCGCTACGCGCACCTGCTGGGCGGTGATCAACCCGAGTGGACGGCCGCCGCCGCGGAGCCCGCCGCCGTTTCGGTCCTTCACGAGGCCGACGAGCGCATCCCTCGCCTCGCAACCGAGGTCGAGGAACTGAAGCGCCAGCTCACCGACCTGCAACAGCAGTTTGCAGAGTTCAAGAAACAGTTCGAGTGAAGCGCGGGGCCGGCGAACTCCGGGTAGGTAAATTCTGCTGGGCGCCCCACATGACGCGGCCCGCCGCCGAGCGGGCGCACAAGGCTTGCGCCTGAACAACGCGAACCGCGCACGCGCAGCCCGCCGGCTCATCACCGAACCTTGAATTGCTTTCCACCCCGCGCGGTGCTACCCTCGGGCACAGGGAAAGATTCCCGCAAAGCTTGTCCCCGCTGGCGGAGGGTTTATGCCGCGGACACATGCAAGGCGCTTGGTCACACAACTCGTTGCCGCAGCGTGTCTCGTAGCGGTGGGGGTTCTCCGCGAGGCGCAGGCTGCTCCCCAGCATGCAATTTCAGTCGTCGGGCAAGTGACCGCGGAAGGAGACCGGGGTATTCCCATCGGGGTGACTGTCTTCGTGGAAACCTACGACGGCAAGAGCGTCGGCGAGTTCGCTACCAATGGCCAGGGGCAGTTCCGTCTCACTCTCGTTCCCGCCATGCTGCCGTATCGGCTGACGGTCAAGGCCGCGGGTTACTATCCCATTCAACAAGAATTGGACCTCCGCGAGAGGCAGGCGATCCTTACCGTTACGGTCCGTGCGGTGCTCACGCCTATTCCGGGCGCCAAGCGGGCTGACGAAGCCGCACCGACGCTTACGGACCAGAGCGCACCGCGCAAGGCCCGCAAGGCTTATGAAAAAGGTGTGCGGGCGGTCCAAGCGCACGACCTGCCCGACGCCCAGAGCGACTTTTCAGAGGCCGTCGCCGTGTATCCCTGTTATGCCCGCGCCCAGACGGGCTTGGCCGCCCTACTCATCGGACAACGTGACTTGCCCGCCGCTGAAGCCGCGCTTCACAAGGCCACCCAGTGTGATCCGAGCTTCCCCCGCGGCTTTTTCTGGCTCGGGCGCGTCCTGAACAGCGAGGGGAGATTCACCGAAAGCGTGACGATCCTCCAGCAGGGGTTGCGGCTGTCTCCCAAGGCGTGGGAGCTGTACGACCAACTGGCTGCAGCCCACT
>Ga0187850_10004820_pt1 | contig 10511 bp, 6 predicted proteins | sample June2016WEW_4_15_FD_132436 | JGI IMG/M metagenome (GOLD analysis project Ga0187850, IMG submission 132436) | Peatland microbial communities from SPRUCE experiment site at the Marcell Experimental Forest, Minnesota, USA - June2016WEW_4_150 | ecosystem: Environmental > Terrestrial > Soil >... | reverse complement strand
TTCCAGCCGGGAATGGACGTGGGCGGCGCGATCGCCCAGATTTCCGCCACCTCCGAAACCGTTCTGCGGATCTTTCCGCCCGGGATGCAAGCTCCCGGCATCATCCAATTCAACGCTTCCAACGTACCCGTCACACAACTGACGCTGTCCAGTGACACGATGCCGGAGCAAAACATCGCGGACTACGCACTCAACTTCATCCGGGTGCAGTTATTTACGATTCCGGGCATCGCGCTTCCCGGGCCTTACGGGGGAAAACAGCGCGAAATCACTATCGACGTCCTACCCAAGGAGCTTGCCGCCAAAGGGCTTTCCGCATGGGATGTGGTCACCGTTCTACAGTCTTCGAATATTATTGTGCCGGCGGGAACGGCCCGCATCGGAAAAACCGAGTACAACGTCATGCTCAATTCCAGCCCCTCGGCGGTGAAGGAATTTGCTCAGATCCCCATCAAGGTGGTGGGCGGAGCGCCCGTCCTGATAGGCGAGGTGGCCCGGGTGGAAGACGGGTTCGCAGACCAGGAAAGCATGGTGCATGTGAACGGCAAGCGGGCTGCCTATCTAGCCATCCTCAAGCACGCCGATGCTTCCACGTTGGACGTGGTCGATTCAGTTCGCAACATCCTGCCGCTGGTGAAAGCGGTGGCGCCCAGGGATCTGGGCATCAAGATGGATTTCGATCAGTCCGTGTTCGTGCGCGGGGCCATTGCCAGCGTGGTCCGCGAAGCCGTGCTAGCCTCTCTGCTCGTTTCCTTCATGATCCTGATTTTCCTGGGAAGCTGGCGGAGCATGGTGATCGTCTGCACGTCGATACCCTTGTCCATCTTGGTGGGCATCATCGGGCTGAAACTGACGGGCAACACTTCTAACATCATGACGCTGGGCGGTCTGGCGCTGGCCATCGGAATGCTGGTGGACGATGCCACGGTGGCCGTCGAGAACATCCATCGCAACCTTGCCCTCGGGAAACCGCTGACCGTGGCGATCTTAGACGGCGCGCGCGAGGTGTCCGTACCCGCCATTGTCGCGACCCTGGCCATCTGCATCGTTTTCTTCCCCGTAGTACTGCTCTACGGTCCGGCGCGTTTCCTTTTCACACCCCTGGCGCTGGCTGTAGTGATCTCCATGCTCGCATCGTACGTCCTGTCGCGCACGCTGGTTACGACCATGTACCGCAAACTAATGGTTGGACATATCGACCCCGTGGCCGACGCCGAGCACGCTGCAAAACTTTCCCTGCTGGCCCGCCTTTCGGCTGCCTTCAACCGCGCCCGCGACCGGGCTTTCGACAGTTTCCGGAACGCCTATGGGCGAGCTCTGGAGACCGGCCTGGACCACCGTGGTTTCACCCTGACGATCGCGGCTTTGATCAGCCTGGCCTCGCTGCCGTTGGTCTTTCTGATCGGCGAGGACTTTTTCCCCAGTGTGGACGCGGGATTGATGAAGCTGCACCTGCGCGCGCCGGTGGGCACCCGCGTCGAGGAAACGGAAAGACTGGTTCTGCAAGCTGAGGACCGTATCCGGGCCATCATTCCCCCCGATGAGCTCGACGCCCTGAACGACCTGATTGGTGTGCCTTCTTCCTACAACCTGGCTTATGTGCCCAGTGAAAACGTCGGCCCCATGGACGCCGAGATTTCGATCGCCCTCAAGCGTAAGCACCACCCAACCCTCGGGTACTTGCAGGAAATTCGGCGTGTCTTGCATCACGATTTCCCGGGCTCGAGCGTCTGGTCCCAGCCCGCTGACATCGTCACCCAGGTTTTGAATTTTGGGCTGGCTGCGCCGATCGACGTTCAGGTGCAGGGCCTGGATTTCAGTCAGACCTATCCCCTCACCCGGCGTTTACGTTCCGACCTCGAAAGGATTCCCGGCGTCACTGATGTTCATATCTCCCAGGTATTGGACTACCCCACGATTAGGGTCGATGTGGATCGCGTGCGTGCGGCGCAGATCGGCTTGAGCCAGCGTGATGTCGCCAACACCATGTTGATCTCGCTTTCCTCCAGTTCTCTGGTTGCACCTTCGTTTTTCTTGAATCCTGTCAACAACGTGAACTACTTCGTCGCCGTGAAAGTACCCCTCGAAGAGTTCACCTCCCTCGAGGGTTTGACCTCGACGCCCGTCACCGGGCCGGGCGCCGCCACCCTGCTCCAGCCGGGCGGTCTGCCCGCTCCCACGGACCTTCCGGGCCTCGCTTCGGAAACACTCGGCAGTGTCTCTTCCGTGTATCGCCAGGTGACACCCAGCGCGATCAACCATTACACGGTGCAGCGCGTGCTGGATGTGGAAGCGAGCGTGGAAGGGCGAGACCTGGGGTCGGTCATTCGGGACATCCGCGCCAAGGTCGCAGCACTTGGCAAACTCCCGCCCAGCATCCAGATCAAGATCCGCGGGCAGAACCAAGTCATGGAGGAATCCTTCCGCAGCCTGCTGCTGGGCCTGCTGGTGGCGATCGTGCTGGTCTACTTCCTGATGGTGATTCTCTTCCAATCCTGGATCGATCCCTTCATCATCATGTTCGCCGTGCCCGGAGCCCTGGTGGGAATCCTGTGGATGCTGGCCGTAACGGGGACTACCATCAATGTCGAATCCTTGATGGGCTCCATCATGGCCGTGGGCATTGCGGTATCAAACTCGATTCTGCTGGTCAGCTTCGCCAATGACATCCGCGTGGAACGCGGCATCTCAGCATTGGAAGCCGCCTTGGAAGCCGGCAAAACTCGCCTCCGCCCCGTGCTGATGACCGCGCTCGCCATGATCATCGGCATGGTCCCGATGGCCCTGGCCCTGGGTGAGGCCGGCGAACAAAACGCGCCTTTGGGCCGGGCCGTCATCGGCGGCCTGCTGGTGGCAACCCTGGTAACTCTGTTAGTTGTCCCGGTGATCTATTCCCTTCTGCGCAAGGGGGCGGTCACCAAGCACCTGCTGGAGGAACGTTTCCTGGCGGAGGAGCGAGGGGAACAGCCCGCACAATAGGAACTCTGCATGAGCGACTCAAGACCCAAGAACTGGCTGGCGGCGATCAGCCTTTACATTTTCGGAGGCCTGCTTTTCCTCGCCTGCGTGGGGCTGGCGTATCACCTCTGGACGAGCAAGAAAGTGAGCCTGGCGCAAGAAGAACAATCCCGCGCCGCGGCCGTCGAGGCCGGGCCCCGCGTGGCCGTGATCAGTGTCGGGGAATCACCACGCGAGCGGGTGGTTTCCCTGCTGGGTGAAGCGCGGCCCTTTGTGAGCGCCACCCTCTACGCCAAGGTGAGCGGATACCTGAAGCAGATCAACGTTGACAAAGGCGACCGCGTCACGGCCGACCAGTTGCTGGCGGTAATCGAATCTCCGGAACTCGATCAGCAGTACCAGGCTGCCGTCGCCGACGCCAAGAACAAGCGCCTCAACGCCGAGCGGGCCCGCACGCTCGCCAAGCGTGACATGATCTCGCAGCAGGAAGCCGACACGGCGGGCGCCGACGCGGACGTGGCGGAAGCGAACGTCAGATCCCTCGCCGCGCAGAAATCCTATGAGGTCATTCGCGCGCCGTTTGCAGGCGTGGTGGTAGCGCGCTACGCCGATCCGGGCGCCTTGGTGCAGAATGCCGCCACTTCCCAAACCAGCACCCTGCCTCTGGTCACGGTGGCGCAGACCAATGAGTTGCGCGTTTACGTCTATCCGGATCAGCGTGACGCGCATTTCATTCGCGTGGGTGATCCTGCGGAAATCACTCCGCCGGAGCGGCCGGAGCTGCACCTGCACGCCGGCGTGACCCGGATCAGCGGCCAACTGGATACGCGAACCCGTACCATGCTCACGGAGATCGACTTCAATAACACCGCCGACGTGATTCTGCCCGGCAGCTTCGTGCAGGTCGGTTTGCGGATTCGACAGGCAGGTTCAGGCGACCTCGAGATTCCTGCCGAGGCCCTCATCCTGCGGAACAACAAGCCCTTTGTGGCCGTCGTCAAACCCGACAACACGATTACCTTCCAGGCCGTGGTGATCGGCGTGGATGAGGGCCCGCACGTAAGAATCGTTTCCGGCTTGAAAAAGGGTGAGCGCCTTGCTTTGAACCTCGGGGATAGCCTAGCCGAGGGAAGCCACATCCAGCCTGTTCCGACAGGAGCACGCTGACCACGGGAATGCCGGCCCGAAGGTTACCCAACCGGGCGCACATTCCCACCGCCCGCTCCCCTCGCGGCAGAGGGTGCCCGAGGGACGAGGGAGGGGGCCCCGAGCGCCGGGGGTGAGGGGGCCGAATCCCTCCGAACAACCTACGAAGGTGAGGGGGACCCTGAAACGGAACGCGTTGCCAAATTGTGCCCCGCCACGAAAGGAGGTTCCATGAAGCCGTTGCTGGCCGCGCTTCTCGCAGCCGCTCTCGGGCTGTCGGCCTGGGCTGCGGATTCACCCCGCCCGCTCTCTCTGGCGGAGTGTCTCGCGATCGCGGAGCAGAACCATCCCGACCTCACGGCAGCGCGTGGGCTGATTGACTCCGCGCACGCGCAAGTGCGCATAGCTCGCTCGGGCTATCGGCCCCACCTGGATGCGGGCGCAAACTATACGCGCGCCACTTACAACTACGCCGCAACCCCGGGTACTTCACTCAAGCAGTTCAATTCTGCATACAGCGGCGAGAGTATGTCCCCCGCCGCTTACTACTACGGGGGGCTGAGTTTTTCGCAGTTGCTCTACGACTTCGGCCAGACGCGCGGCACGATCGACCGCAGCGAGGCGGAACTGGAAGGTGCACAGCAGAACCTGAGGCGAGTTCACGACCTGGTTTACCTGAACGTGCGGGACGCTTACTACTCGGTGCTGGCGGCGGAAGAAATCCTCGCGGCCCGCAAGGACGCCGTGGACAATCAAACCAAGCACCTCGAGCAAGTCCGGGCCTTCCACGACGTCGGCACCCGCCCCAAGATTGACGTGACCAAACAGGAGGTGACGCTGGCGAACGCCCACGTGGATTACCGGCAGGCGCAGGAGAACCTGGACGTGGCCCGCGCCGCACTCGCGACCGCCATGGGTATTCCCATCCCGCAGTCACCCGAGCCCATCAACACGCTGGGAGAGGTTCCCAACCCCGGCGCCCTGGACGAACTGATGACCCAGGCCGATAAACAGCGGCCGGACCTTGCCTCGTTGCGTGATCAGGTTATCGTCGCGCAGGCGGATATCATCGTGGCGCGCAGCTACTACCGGCCCAGCTTCAAGTTGGGCAGCTTCTTCAATTATCAGAACCTGAAATTCCCCCTGATCTACAACTGGGACTTGGCCGGCCTGCTGGCCCAGAATTTCCTAGACGGCGGTACCAAGCAGGCGCGCTTGGAATCGGCACAAGCAGAAGAATCAGTGGCGCGCGCCAATTTGATTTCCTTCGGCCAGAAGGTGCGCCAGGAAGTCTTTACCGATTATTCCGATCTCAAGGTGGCCCAGGACAAGATCCAGTTGAGTCAGCAGGCGGTGGCGGAAGCGAAGGAAAATCTGGCTTTGGCGGAGGGGCGATATTCGGCGGGATACGGAAACATCATTGAGCTGACGGACGCGCAGACCCTGCTGACCGATTCCCAGGTGCAGGAAATCGTGTCGCGCTACGATTGCCAGACCGCCGCCGCGCGCCTGGATGTCGCCGTCGGCCGCACGCCTGTGCCGTAGAGGACAGGATCAGGATTCAGCAGAAGAACGTCGAAGCGCCGACGGGTTCTTCAAGCCTGAGGATTCTAGGAAGGCAGGCGTTTGCTCCTGTGGCGCGGCCCCCTCACCCTGCCCGCTCCGGCTGGTGAAAACGCCCGCAGCGGGTCACCCTCTCCCGCGAGGGGAGAGGGCTGGTGATTAGATGGGGAGAGGGCTGCTGATTAGATGTGGCGAAGCGAGGCGCGTCTCCCCTCGCGGGAGAGGGTGCCCGAGGTACGAGGGAGGGGGCCCCGAGCGCCGGGGGTGAGGGGCCGAGTCCCTATGGAATCAATCTGGCGGCGGCGTAAAGTCGCCGCTACATGTTTTTCAGCACCCTGCTTCTTACCCATTCACGGCGGCAATCCGGCGAATGAGGTCGCTTTGCTCATTGGCATTCTCCGCGCCGATGGTGAAGGCGTCCAGGATTCCCAGGGAGAGGGCATAGTTCAGGGCTTCATCCTGCCGCGTGCGCATGTCGCCTTGGCCCAAAATCTTCATGCCGATAATTCCCTTCCCGCTGGCGCGCGCCTCCTTCAAGGTGGCGACGACCGTCGCCGGGTCGGCGTCCATGTTCGAGCCAATGGGGTTTATGCGGGAGAGGATCACTTGCACCCAGGGGGATTTGGCTGCTTCGCGTAACGCCTCAATCTTGTGGCAGGAGCAGCCGTGGGCGCGAATCAGGCCCTTCTCCTGGGCCTCGGAAACTGCGTCCATGACGGGACGAAAGCGCGCCGCCCAGTTGTTTTCGGTCAGGCAATGCATCATCAGAAGGTCAAGGTAATCCGTATTCAATTCCTTGCGGTAGCGGTCGATGTCGGCGAGCATCTGCTTTGGACCGCGCGCCCAGGACTTGGTCATGATTGTGACTTTTTCCCTCGGAATGCGCTTCAGCGCCGCCGCGACATGCGGGTGCGACCCATAGGAATCCGCCGTGTCAAAAAACCGCAGCCCGTTGTCGTAGCCACGCCAGAGAAGATCTGCCAGGCCCTGGATTCCCAGCGCTGTCTGGTGGGAGCCGCGGTTGTAGCCCACGGTGCCGGTGCCGCAGGCCAGACGGCTGGTCCTGATCCCTGTCTTGCCCAGCGTGACGATATCAGTCGCGCTGAAGCGTCGGGCGCCCTCCGCGAACAGAGTTTCGAGCGGACTTGTCCCAACCCACGCGGCGCCCGCACCCAGGGCGGCTGTCTTCAGGAAGTCTCTGCGCTTCATGATGTCCTCCTCACGATGTCGAAGTCTTGCCTGTGTCTGTTCAAGGAATCCCCGAGGGCGGATGAAGGGTTAGACTACCACACCCGCTTCTACTCTCCAAACGGGTTTGCCGGTGGGTGGTGTCTCAGTTTGACACAAGCGAGATGCGATACTCTTCAGGATTGATGACCTAGCCGGACGCGGCCGAGCGCCCCCTCGGCCCTCCCCGCAGGGGAGGATAATCTCGAGACGGCAATGAAAAGAATCCCTTCGACCCTGACGGGGTCGAGCGGTTCGGCCCCGTCAGAGCCGGAACCCAATTTTCCGGGCTTCCTTTCCGTAGGTTTCGCTAATGATGTTGTTCCCCTTCGGGGAACAAGGCTGAGGCCCGTCCGCTTCAAAATGAGTCACTACCTGCCGTTGACACCGCGAGGCGGGGTAGCCGTCTGCCTCGATCCGCGGGGTCCCTCCCGCGAAAGCGGGAATCCGTTGGTTTTGGGCGGGGCGCCCACCTGCACGGGGCCGATGATGGCAAGGGGAATAGGTGATGGACACCAGATGCCGCGGCGGATGATGCGGGCAGGGGCGCATGGCCATGCGCCCCATAGACTCCCTTCCGCTTCCGCCGGGGTTAAAGACAGGAGGGTTGCGCCGGAGGCGCGGCGCCCTCATGCCAAAATCTCGCGCACCATCTTCGTGGTTTCGGTGACTTGGTCGGAATAGCGCGGATAGAGGCCGATAATCGTCGCGTCAATCGGCTTGATGTTCTTGTAGGCCCATTCGATGGCTTTGTGTTTCTCTTCTTCAGACCCGCATTTGCGGCCTGCCCCCAGGACCTTATAGACCAGTGCGGGTTTGTCAACTTTGCGCACGGCCTCGACCATTTTCGGCGGGTCAGAGGCGATCCAGCCCTCATCCAGGGGAAGCGTGCCAATCTCCTTCATCCAATCCTCGGGGTGCCGGGTGAGATAGTGCAACCCCGTCATGTAAAAGTCGTTCGCGAATCCCTTTTCACGGAGCGTGTCCAGGATTTTGGGATTATGCGTGGAGATGCCGGCCGCGATTCCCAGGTCGTGAACGCTGTCGATATAGGTTTTCATCAAATCGATCTTCCCTGCTCTGTAGAGCATGTCCGTGGCCCCGCCGTGGAAGGCGATGCCGATGGGTTTGAACTCGGCCGCAGCCTTGGCGCATTGGATGGTTCCGTTCAGGATGTCTTCCGGAGTGCGCCCCATCTTTTCGTCGAAGTGCCAGGAGGCAGCCAGGCAGATGAATTGGATGTTGCATCCGGCCCCGCGAATCTTGGGAAATTGCCGCTTCATGTCCCAGTTAAAACTGGCCTGCCAGGTGTTGATCCCGGCCTTCTCGCAGTCCAGCAGCAGCTTGACGATGCGCTCGTCCGTGAACCACTCGAGCATATGCTGGTCGTATTGCCGATTGAAGTGCGAATAACCGTAGACGGGATTACTGCCCACGATCAGCCGGGAAATGCGGTGGGACCCCAAACTCACCGTCGGCAGCAGGTCAGAGGTCTCCGCCTGGAGCGCCTTGGGCACGACCAGCCCGGCGGCGACCGTTGTGGCGCTCTTCAGGAAATCACGTCGACTACTCTCGATCCGATTGGATTCTCCACTCGCGGGTGTCTTGTGTGCCATAGGCCATCTCCCCTTCTCACTTATAGTTTCACTATGACCGGACCAGACGATACCGTCTCACCGGACGCATGTCAATGGCAGAAGTTAGGCAGGATTTCTTGACACGGAATTGGAAGGGCGGGGATTCACAGGCTGCGGAAAAACCGCCAAGGCTGTCATCCAGAGGAGGTCGCCGCGGCGACCGACGAAGGACCTCTGCATTGCCCTGATTCTACAAATGCAGAGGTTCTTCGCTTTGCTCAGAATGACACCGCCTACGATTTTGTTCAGCACCCTTTTAGGCAATTCACTATTTATTTAGGGCGGCGGTGGCGGGGATGGGCTCCAGCAATCTCTCCTTGCGGAAAACCAGAGTGTTGGTATCGTACGCGGCGATTTCAAAATCGTGACCGTGCGTGATGGCATCGCAGGGGCAGGCCTCTACGCAATATCCGCAGAAGATGCAGCGGTTGTAATCGATGTTATAGACCTTGGCGTAGCGCTCCGCGGCACTGATGCGCTGCTCGGCAGTATTCTCCGCCGCCTCGATGTAAATACAATTCGAGGGACAAGCCGCGGCGCAGAGGAAGCAGGCCACGCACTTCTCCAGGCCATTCTCGTCGCGCCGCAAAACGTGAACCCCGCGGTAGCGATCCTCGAAATGCACGGGCTCGGCCGGGTAGTTCTCCGTCACCGTGGGTCCGACCATCATCTTGAAGGTCGTGGCAAACCCCTTCGCCAGCGCCACGGCGGAATCGGCAATTTCACGCACAATGTTAGGCATGGCCCCCCGAGTTCTCAGTATAGCGGACGGTACGATGCCGGTCAAATATCCCGAAAATGTGGGAGTAGGGAGCCACGGTCTGCGCCTTCCTCACCGTGGGTTCGTGGTCATGGGGAAAGGCCCAGGGTCAATCATAGTACGATTGACCGTGCCTACCCGCTGAGCTCGGTTCGCAGTCCGGCGAGAGTGGCGGCAAAGTCCGGCGAAAACGGTCGGAATCAAACAGCCGGGCTCGGCCGTAAGTCCTGGCAGTGATAAAATGCAGGTGGTTGAACCCGTAGTAAAGCCGCTGGCGACAAGCCGGCATTGTAGTCCCAAGCCCCGCACACATGGCACAACACGCCATGTATGCGCCACCCGCATAGAGGACTGGTGGACAGGCCGGATGAGTGGCAGTGGTCGAGTTACCAGAATTTCAGCCTGGAGGAATCGGTGCGAGCAGCGTGCCCGCTTCAGATTGATGATGTGCTGTTGCCGGACTCGTACCGCGCATGATTGGCCAGACAAAAGCCCACGACGAGAAGAACGCTCGTCGTGGCTACCAACTCGCGTGCTGGCTTGAAGCGAAACCTCGCATGCCTCCTCCCCATGATAGGGACAGGAGAATTGCACCGCGCCCGCGCCAGTGGTATCTTCGCATGCGTCATGAAGCCGGAGGCTCCCGCGCCGGAAGCCAACCCTGCTGCCCTTGGGAGGTTCACATGAAAGCCACGATGCACCGTTTCATTACCCTGACACTTCTCCTCGCGACCGCCCACGTGGCGCGCGCGCTCCCCCCCCCATCTGCCAAGCCCACCGTGGATCTTTCCATCTACGGGCATGTGAGTTCGGTCATCTGGGTCGCGAAAGATCTCGCCCCGGTTTTGGACTACTGGGAGAAGTTGGGGCTGAAGGGCATCGAGCGCACCGGCGTCACGGAATTTACCGGTCTGATCTACAAAGGCCAGCCTGCCCCCACCACAGCCAAATCCGCATTCGGCCATATCGGCGGGGTATTGCTGGAGTGGATTCAGCCCGTAACCGGCACCAACATCTACACCGACTTCCTGAAGCGCCATGGTGACGGCGTGCTTGCCCTGGGCTTCGCCGTCAAGAGCGACCAGGAACTCGAGCAACAGATTGAATACTTCCGGTCCAAAGGCGTGGATGCACTGGAGCGCACCCAATGGAAAGGAACCAAGGGAACCGGCCACGGGGTCTACTTCGATACGGCGCCAAAGGGCGGCGGGCTGACCATT